>Ga0209455_1001021_pt1 | contig 14015 bp, 14 predicted proteins | sample AraplaCol_mCL_r2_FD_184275 | JGI IMG/M metagenome (GOLD analysis project Ga0209455, IMG submission 184275) | Arabidopsis root microbial communities from North Carolina, USA - plate scrape CL_Col_mCL_r2 (SPAdes) (version 2) | ecosystem: Host-associated > Plants > Roots > Endosphere | place: USA...
GTCGATAAAACGCATTCGACTCGCTGTCGCGCAAGGCCGTGACCCGCATGGGCACGCCTTGCGTCTGCGCGCGCAAATGCCGCATCACCGCGCCGCCCACGCCGCGGCCCTGCAGGGAGGGATGAATGTAGAGATGATCCAGGCGCCAGGCGGCCTCTTCCGGAAAGAGCGAGTAAAAGCCGACGCGCTCGCCGTCCAGGCAGATCCAGCGCATATGCCCCGGCACGAAGCCGGCCCGCAGGCGCCGGCGGGAACGCTCCGGGTCGTAGCGGCCGAGTCGCTCCAAGCTGGGCCGCATGGCCAGCGCGCGCAACTCGGCCAGGGCATCGAAGTCGTCGGCTTGAACGGGGTCGAACGAGAGCGCGGCGTTCATCACGATTTCCCCGCCGGAGTGGGCGCGGCCAAAGAGTAAAGATCTAGATCCATCCGTTCATCCGCCCCGATGCCGCGGCGATACAGCGGCTCGACGGCCACGTGGTAGAGATGGCCGCGCCGGCCGTCGTGGCCGCACAGCACGGTGCCCGCCAGCGCGCGCCCGTGACGCGCGACAAAGCTCAAGCCCGGGTTGCGGGCCAGAAAAGCGGCGATCGCGCCGGGCTGATCCGAATTGCTCAGTCCCACGCCCGGGGTGTCGCGCCAGAGCGCGGCAGCATCCAGGTAATCGTCCATGCTGAATTCATGCAGCGACGGCTCGCTGGCGACGGCTTCGATTTCGTAGGGCTTCATCTTTTCCTCTTGGGGGTTCAAGTAAAAGAGAAGACCCGATACCGCTCGATGCATGCGCCTCTCCTGAAAAGCCGAAGGCCACGAGAAATATCGTGGCCTTCTTCGGGTTGGACGCTGAACCGGATGCGATCCGTCAGCCCGCAACAGAGCCACTCAACGCAAGCGTCGAGTAGTTCGTCGATCGGGCGCCCGAGCGGCGCCGAGCATGGGGAAGCGGCTCATCGTGCGGCTAGTGTACAGAGCCGCGAGCGCCGGAACAACGGGTTGCGCCGACGCCGGCATTGCCGCCTGCCAGCCGGCGCGGCCGCGGCCAGTCCGTAGCCAGCCCGTTCCGCTCGCTTAAGGATTCCTTAATCCTGGCCGGGGACAATGCCGTCGGGCTGCCATGCGATCTCGATGGGTGCTTGCACACCGCGCCGGGACGGTGCGCCTATTTCCACATAAATCATGACGCAAAATTTTTCCGATTCCTGGTCCGAATGGCTGCTGTACCGGCGCCATGGCGGCGATAGCAAACTCGAACAGAGCGTCCTTGCCGACATCATGAAATATGCCAACCGGGTGCTGGACGGCGCCCGGCTCAAGCCGGGCATGAAGCTTGCCGACATCGGCACCGGCGACGGGCTGGTCGCTTTTCGCGCGATAGAGCGCATCGGCCCGTCGCTGCAAGTGCTAATGACGGACATTTCCGCCCCGCTGCTCGATCACGCGCGGACGCAGGCCTCGATGCGCAACGTCAGCCGGCAATGCGAGTTCCTGCAGGGGTCGGCCGATTCGCTGGCCGGCATAGCCGACGGCTCGGTGGACGCGGTCACGACGCGCGCCGTCCTTGCCTACGTCGCGCGCAAGCCCGCCGCGCTGAGCGAATTCCATCGCATCCTGCGCCCCGGAGGCCGCTTGTCGATCTGCGAGCCCGTCATGCGCGACGAGGCGCTGGAAGTGTGTCTTCTGAAGAAACTCGTCGACGCGCAGCAGCAGCTGCACGGCCCCGTCGACCCGTTCCTGACCATGCTCCTGCGCTGGCGCGCGGCGCTATATCCCGACACCCTGGAAAAAGCCCAGGAAACTCCTATCGCCAACTACAGCGAGCGCGATCTCGTGCGCTACGCGTTCGACGCGGGCTTTACCGACATCCATCTCGAATTCCACATCGACATGCAGGCCTTGGATATGCCGACGTGGGATGCGGTCTTGAATCTTTCCCCGCATCCCCTGGCCCCGCCGCTGAGCATCGTTCTCGAAAAGCAATTTACGCCCGACGAGAGGCGGTTTTTCGAGCCCAGGCTGCGCGATCTGCTGAATGACGGACAACGGCGATTCACCACGAACCGCACCGCGTGGCTGACGGCGGAAAGACCCTAGCCGTTTTCAATACCGCTGCAAGGCCATCAGCACCTTGCGCGTGGACAAGGGCCGGCCGACCAGGTTGGCTTCGAGCCGGTCGCGCAGGCTGCGGCGCAGTTCGGGCTCGATGTGGGGATCCTCGAAATCGGGATCGTCCTCATCCAGGCCGTAGCCCGTTTCGCGCAGCAGTATCCATTCGAAGCGGCGCAGCGCGCCGGCCGCGCGGCCACCTCCGGCCAGCTGGGCCAGGGCCGCGTCGTAGGCGTCGAACAGCACGGGATGCGCGTCCTCGCGCGGCAGGAGGCGCAGCAGCAATTCGTTCATGTACCAGGCCGACATCAGCGCGCCGCCGCCCAGCGGCCGCACGCCCGCGGGCTCGGCGCGGGTCAGCGTCTTGACCTCCCCGCCTCCCGTCCACGACAGGGACAACGGCTGAAAGGCCGACAGCACGGGGCGCAAGACGGAGTACGGCCGCTTGGCGCCCTTGGCGACAAGCGCCAGGCAGCCGTGCTCGCGCGAGAAGGCCTGGACGACCAATGAAGTTTCGCGCCACGCCGAGGCATGGAGCATGTAGCCCGGCGTGTCGGTGATGCGCTGGGCGCGCTTGCTCATGGTGCCCCCCGGCTCACGCTGCGTGTTCGCCGCCCCCCCAGGGGGGGACCCGTGTCGCCGGTCTTGGGGCGGCCCAGCGGCCGGCTCGGGAGGCGCTATTCATACCCGAGATCGCGCAGCGCGCTTTCGCGGTCCGACCAGCCCTTGCGCACTTTGATGTAGACCTCCAGGTGCACGCTCTTGTCCAGGAGCTTGGCGATGTCCTGACGCGCCTCGGTGGCGATGCGCTTCATGTGCTGCCCGCCCGTGCCCAGCAGGATGGGCCGGTGGCTGTCGCGCTCGACCACCACGCAGGCGGAAATGCGGGCCGAGGTGTCGGTTTCTTCCCACTGTTCGATGACCACGGTGCAGCCGTAAGGCAGTTCGTCGCCCACCAGGCGGAAGATCTTCTCGCGCACCAGCTCGGCGGCGATGAAGCGCATGGACCGGTCGGTAAGCGTGTCTTCCTCGAACATGGGCTCGCCCTCGGGTAGGCGCGCAGCGATCTCGGCCAGCAGCTGGTCGAGCTGCTGCGCCTTCACGGCGCTCACGGGCACGACGGCGCCGTAGGCGTGCTGCGCCATGATCTTGCCCACGAAGGGAAAGAGTTCGTCGCGGTTCTTGACCTCGTCGATCTTGCTGACCACGAGAATGGTGCGCTCGCTCGCCGGCAGCAGGGGCAGCAGTTGCGTGTCGCCGTCGGTCCATTTGCCGGCCTCGACCACGTGCACCACCACGTCCACGTCGGCCAGGGCCTGGGTGACCACGCGGTTCATCATGCGGTTCATGGCGCCGCCGTGGCGCTTCTGGAAGCCCGGCGTGTCGACAAAGACGAACTGCTCATGCTCGCGCGTGAGCACGCCGTGGATGCGATGGCGCGTGGTCTGCGCCTTGCGCGAGACGATGGAGATCTTGCTGCCGATGAGCGCGTTCATCAACGTGGACTTGCCCACGTTGGGACGGCCCACCACGGCAACGAAGCCGGCACGGAACGGGCCGGCGGGCGTATCTGGAACTTGATTCATTTAACCTCTTGCGCCACCGCCACGGGCAGCGACAGTTGAGTGGTCTTGCGGGCTTTGCTGGTCTTGCGCGGCGCGCGCACGGACGGGCTGGCGGCCTGGGCGGCCGCGAGCGCCAACGTGGCGGCGGACTGCTCGGCCGCGCGACGGCTGGAGCCGGCCGCGACCACCTTGATCTCGAAGGCCGGAACGGCGCACTCGACCTCGAACTGTTGGCTGTGCGCGGCGCCGTGCGTGGCCACCACCGTGTACAGGGGCAGCGGCAGCTTGCGGCCCTGCAGGAATTCCTGCAGCAGCGTCTTGGCGTCCTTGCCCAGGGTCTTGGGGTCGACGTTGGCCATTACCGGCTGGTACAGCTTGAGCACGACCTTGCGCGCCGCCTCGAACCCGGCGTCCAGGAACACCGCGCCGAAGATGGCCTCGACCGTGTCGGCCAAAATGGAAGGACGGCGAAAGCCGCCGCTTTTCAGCTCGCCCTCGCCCAGGCGCAGGTGCTGCGAAAGCTCCAGCCGCTGCGCCACGTCGACCAGCGAGGCCTGCTTGACCAGGTTGGCGCGCAAACGGGACAGATCGCCTTCGTCGAGCTTGCCGTATTTCTCGAACAGCATCGCGGCGATCACGAAATTGAGCACCGAGTCGCCCAGGAATTCCAGCCGCTCGTTGTGGCGCGCACCGTGGCTACGGTGCGTCAGCGCCTGCTCGAGCAGGGCCTGGTCGCTGAAACGGTGATCCAGGCGGGTTTCCAGGGTGGCGAGGGGCAGCATGACGGAGATCGGGTAAGCGGCAAGCCTTTAGTGGAAGCGGCCGATGCGGCCGGGATGGCTGAAATTCATCCAGATGAAGAAGGCCTTGCCCACGATATTACCGTCAGGAACGAAGCCCCAGTAGCGGCTGTCCTCACTGTTGTCACGGTTATCGCCCATGGCGAAGTAGTTGCCCGGGGGCACCGTGCAGCGCACGTCGGTGCCGGAATATTGGCAGTCGTTCAAGTACGGATAACGCCAAATGGCGCCAAGTTGCGCCGAACGCTGGTCATTTAGCAGAATATCGTGCTTTACATCGCCCAACTGCTCGGTGAACTTCGAAACGTAGCCCTGATCGGGGTCGAAGTAGTCGCCGTCGCGCGAGTGCGCCACCAATTTTCCGTTGACGTAGAGGCTCTTGCCCACATAGGCGACCTCGTCGCCCGGCAGGCCGACGACGCGCTTGATGTAGTCCTGGCTCGGGTCGGCCGGATAGCGGAACACGATCACGTCGCCGCGCTGGATACCGCCCGTGGTGACGATCTTGCGGTCCACGATGGGCAGGCGGATGCCGTCGCTGAACTTGTTGACCAGGATCAGGTCGCCGTCCTGCAGGGTGGGCAGCATCGAGCCCGACGGGATGCGAAAGGGCTCGACGATGAAGGAGCGCAGCGCGAACACGAACAGGATCACCGGGAAAAAGCTGATCGAGTACTCGACCCACCAGGGCATCTTGCCGGTTTTCTCGACCACCTCTTGGCGCTCGCGCGCCCGGTCGGCGTCCGACAACTGCTTGTTGTAGGCGGAGGCCGCGTCGTAGGCGGCCACGGCGGCCTGCACACGAGCCGTGCGGCTCTTGCGCAGCCAGGCCAGTTCCAGGATCCAGACCAAACCGGTGATCACCAGCAGCACAAACAGGATCAGGGCGAAATTCCAACTCATGAGTTCAAACCTGTAGGGAAATGAGCGAGCGTGATTGATGCGCGGGTTCTTATTTGTCTTCGACCTGCAGGATGGCCAGGAAGGCCTCCTGCGGGATTTCGACGCTGCCTACCTGCTTCATCCGTTTCTTGCCAGCCTTCTGCTTTTCCAGCAGCTTCTTCTTGCGGGTAATGTCGCCGCCGTAGCACTTGGCCAGCACGTTCTTGCGCAAGGCCTTGACGTTCTCGCGGGCGATCACTTCGGCGCCGATGGCGGCCTGGATGGCCACGTCGTACATCTGGCGCGGAATCAGCTCGCGCATCTTGGACACCACTTCGCGCGCGCGGTAGCGCGCGTTCGAGCGGTGCACGATCATGGCCAGGGCATCGACCTTGTCGCCGTTGATGACCAGATCGACCCGCACCACGTCGCCCGAGCGGTACTCCAGGAACTCGTAGTCCATGGAGGCATAGCCGCGCGACACCGACTTGAGCTTGTCGAAGAAGTCGAGCACGATCTCGGCCAGCGGGATCTCGTACTTGAGGATCACCTGGCGGCCCGAGTAGTTCATGTCGATCTGCACGCCGCGCTTGTTGTTGCACAGCGTCATCACCGGGCCCACATACTCTTGCGGCATGAACAGGGTGACGTTGACGATGGGCTCGCGGATGTCGTTGATCTTGCCCACTTCGGGCATGCGCGAGGGGCTGTCGACCCGGATGATCTCGCCGTCGCGCTGCTCGACCTCGTACACCACCGACGGCGCGGTGGTGATGAGGTCCATGTCGAACTCGCGCTCCAGGCGTTCCTGCACGATCTCCATGTGCAGAAGGCCCAGAAAGCCGCAGCGAAAGCCGAAGCCCAGCGCCTGCGACACCTCGGGCTCGAACTGCAGCGCGGCGTCGTTGAGCTTGAGCTTTTCCAGCGAGTCGCGCAGTTGATCGTATTCGGAGCTTTCCACCGGGAACAGGCCGGCGAACACCTGCGGCTGGACTTCCTTGAAGCCGGGCAGCGGCGCGGACGCGGGCTTGCCGGCCAGCGTGATGGTGTCGCCCACCTTGGCGTCGGCCAGTTCCTTGATGCCGGCGATGACGAAGCCCACCTCGCCCGCCGAGAGCTGCTGGCGCTGCTCCGACTTGGGCGTGAAGACGCCGGTCTGCTCGCACAGGTGCGTGGCGCCCGAGGCCATGAAGAGAAGCTTGTCCTTGGGCTTGAGCGTGCCGTTGACGAGGCGCACCAGCATGACCACGCCTACGTAGTTGTCGAACCACGAGTCGATGATGAGCGCCTGCAGCGGCTGGGTCGGATCACCCTGGGGCGCGGGCACGCGCGCCACGACCATTTCGAGGATATCGTCGATGCCCATGCCCGTCTTGGCGCTGGCCAGCACCGCGCGGCTCGCATCGATGCCGATGACATCCTCGACCTCCTGGCGGGCGCCGTCCGGATCGGCCTGCGGCAGGTCCATCTTGTTGAGCACGGGCAGCACTTCCACGCCCAGCTCGATGGCGGTGTAGCAGTTGGCCACCGTCTGCGCCTCGACGCCCTGCGAAGCGTCCACCACCAGCAGCGCGCCCTCGCAGGCCGAGAGCGAACGGCTGACTTCGTACGAGAAGTCCACGTGTCCCGGGGTGTCGATGAGGTTGAGGTTGTAGACCTTGCCGTCCTGCGCCTTGTACTGCAGGGCGGCCGTCTGGGCCTTGATGGTGATGCCCCGTTCGCGCTCGATGTCCATCGAGTCGAGCACCTGGGCGGACATCTCGCGATCGGCCAGCCCGCCGCAGCGCTGGATCAGGCGATCGGCCAGGGTCGACTTGCCGTGATCGATGTGGGCGATGATGGAGAAATTGCGAATTTGCTGCATTCGGTGCTGCATGAAGGGCGTACGGGATGGGCGAACGGGTTGCCGCCGGGTTTTCAAAAACTTCTCAAAACCAGGCAACCCGTCCCTTTTTTGGGTTAACCCACCATTTTACCGCATGGGCCAGCCCTTTTTCCTTTCCGGCCTTACTTTTCGGGCTGGATGGCCACCCATTGCACTTGCCCGCCGCGGCGCACCAGCACGCCCACCACCTTGCGCTTGTCCAGCTTGGCCACCGCCTTGGCGTAAGCCTCGGCATTGGCGATGTCGGTATTGTTGATGGCCAGGATGATGTCGCCCGCCTGGATGCCGGCGTCGGCGCTCAAGCCCGTGACCGCGCGCACCAGCGCGCCGCCCTTGATGTGCAGCTTGCCCAGTTGGTCGGCCGGCACGTCGACCACGCCCAGGCCCAGCAGGTTGTCGGTCGAGGGTTCCGTCTTGCCCTGGTTGCCGTCCTTGTCGTCCGGTGCGGCCTGCTTGCCGGCCTCGATCTCGACCACCTTGGCCTCGAGCTTGATGCTCTTGCCCTTGCGCCAGACCTGCAGCGACGCGGCCGTGCCCGGCTTGAGGTCGCCCACCATGCGCGGCAGGTCGGACCAGCGCTTGATCGGCTTGCCGTCGAAGGCCGTGATGACGTCGCCCGGCTGCACGCCGGCGGCCTCGGCGGGGCTCTTGGGCTGGACGCTGCCGACCATGGCGCCTTCGGACTTGGGCAGGCCCAGGGCCTTGGCCACGTCGTCGGTCACCTCGCTGATCTGCACGCCGATGCGGCTGCGCGTGACCTTGCCCGAGGCGCGCAGCTGGTTGACCACCCGCATGACATCATCGATGGGAATGGCCAGCGAAATGCCCATGAAGCCGCCGCTGCGCGAGATGATCTGCGAGTTGATGCCGATGACCTCGCCCTGCAGATTGATGAGCGGTCCGCCCGAATTGCCGGGGTTGACCGCCACGTCGGTCTGGATGAAGGGCAGGTAGTCGCCCGTGTCGCGGTTGATGGCGCTGATGATGCCCGCCGTCACGGTGGAATCCAGGCCGAAAGGCGAGCCGATGGCCAGCACCCACTGCCCCTTCTTGATCTTGTCGGAATCGCCGATGGGCAGCGTCGCCATGTCCTTGGCGTCGATCTTGAGCAGCGCCACGTCGGTCTGCTTGTCCGAGCCGATGACCTTGGCCTTGAATTCGCGGCCGTCGGTCAGGGTGACATAAATGTCGGTGGCGTCGTCGACGACGTGATAGTTGGTCAGCACGTAGCCGTCGCTGGAAATGAAGAAACCCGAGCCCACGCCCTGCGGCACGGTGCGCTCTTCGGGCGACGGCTTGGTCTTGGGCATCTTGCGCCGCCCCGGGCCGGGCTGCTGCGGGTCGCCCGGGCCCTGGAAATCGGGGCCGAAGAAGAAGCGGAACAGGTCGGACGGGTCCATCCCGCCCGGGCCTTCGCGCAGCGGCACGGTGGCCGTGGTGCGGATATTGACCACCGCCGGGTCGGCTTTTTCGACGATGGGAGTGAAGTCAGGCAGGTTGACCAGCGGCGCGGGCGTAGCCGCGGATGCGGCGGCATGCTGCTCGGCGGCCCGCGCCGGGGCGGCGCCCGCCAGCGTCAGCATGGCCGCGGCGGCGAACACCGCGGCGCGGCGCGCCAGCGGAATGGACACGAAAGTGAAATGCATCAAAACGGCTCCGAAATGGCCCGTGGCGCGCGAAAGCGCACGGCAGCGGGCCGCCAAATCAGTCGGCAAAGTCTAGTGCAGAAACCGGCAGGGACAAAATCAGCGATATAGGCTGACACGGGTTTCGAACCGGGCCCCTGCAAGGCGGGCGGCGCCCTGCCTCGCGTGGATCGCGCGGGAGGGCGGATCCGCTTCAGTGCGCCACGCCGGCCGCCGGCTTGGCGGCGGGCTTGGGGGCGCTGTACTGGACGGCGTTGGCCAGGCGTTCGAGCGTGGCGACGGGCACTTCGCCCAGGGCGGTCAGCCAATAGCCGGCCACGCGCTTGCCGTAGATGTTGATGGCCCCGTGGTGGATGGGGCCGGCCGGCGGGTGGCGATGCTTGCTGGCGTCGTAGGGTTCGATGAACAGGGAAATGGCGACCACGCCGTCGGACAGCACCATCTGGCTGACGGTGCGCGCCGCGCCGCCCGAGGCCGGGCCCATCTGCCGGGCCACTTCCATGATCGTCTTGAAGCCTTCGGGCATGGCGACGCGCCAGCCCTGGGCGGCCATGTCGACCGGCTTCATGGCGGGCTGCAGCACCTTCCAGTCGCGCGTGTCCCAGGACGAGTCGACGCGCGCGGGGTCGACATCGTTGCCCAGGTGCACGGAAGAAAAACTCACCTGCTCGACGATGCGGCGCGCGGAATCGAGAGTCTGCTCCTTGAGCAGCAGGCCGGTCTGCGTGTCGACGCACAGCCGCAGGCCGTAGCGCAGCGCATCGCGCGGCTCCAGCAGCACGGCGCGGCACTCGCGGCCCGCCTCGCGGTTGAGCCTGTCGAGCACCTTGAGCCTGTAATGGCTCAGCACCTGGGCCGGATCGCTCTGCAGCAGCCCCGGAAAGCGCACGGTATGGCGGCTGTCGCGGCGCACGGTCTTGCGGTCGGGCTGCAGGTACTGGACCTCGTCGTTGTGCCGCAGATAGATGCGCGGCTGCCCGTCGAGCGTCTCGACGCGCTCGCGCTCGCCGCCGGCGTCGACCACGTGCACCATGCGGGACGACTGGGTGTTCTCGCCCTGCTGGTACATGAAGACGCCCTGGTAGTTCTGCTTTTCGGCGGCCGTCTGGATGTAGGCCAGCAGTTGGGCGGGAGTCTTGGCCAGGCGGCTGATGTCGTCGGGCGGGGTAGTCGGGGCGACGGGGGCGGCAGGCGCGGCCTGCCTGGCCAGGACGGAACCGCAGGCCAACGCGGCGCAGGCCAGCAGGCTCGCGGCCAAGACGACCCGGGCGGCCGCGCGCGGCCGCCGGACGGCATGCCCGGGTCGGCCGGATCGGCTGCAGGCCCTCAACGGCTCGTCCCGACGTCGAAGGAAACCTGGCGCACGGCGGTGGGGCCGGCGAGCTGGCGGTGCGCTTCGAGATAGTCGTGCAGGCTGGCCTCGTCCAGCGTGGCGGTGTTGCCCGGACCTGTGGACGCGGCATCGGCCACGGCCGGGTTGCGCTCGGCGTTGCCGCCCAGGTAGGGCTGGATCATCCAGGCCACCATGGCGACGGCCGCCGCCACGGCCAGGCCGGACAGGGTCATGCGCAGCGGGCGGCGCGTGTTGACGGCGGCCGAGGGCGCCACGATGGCCGGCTCGGCCTCCAGCGCCTGCAGCAGGCGGGCCTGGAAAGCGGCGTTGGCAGGAAGGGCCAGGTCGCCGCTGCGCAGCGTGTCGCCGATCAGGTGATAGGTATCCCAGGCCTGCCGCCCAGGCGGCGTGGCCAGGATGCCGGGCAGATCGCCCTCGATTTCGCCGTCGACCCAGGCCGAGATCTGGACATAGAGGGCGTCCTCGCGAGCGTCTTTCGAGACGGAGAGTGAAACGACGGATTGCATGGGCGACTCCTTACCAGCGACGTTGGGCATCGGTATCCAGAATGGGGCGCAGCCGCTGGGCGATGGCTTCGCGCGCACGATAAATGCGGGAGCGCACCGTACCGATCGGGCAGCCCATGGTCTGGGCGATGTCTTCGTAGCTCATACCTTCGATTTCACGCAGGACGATGGCGGTGCGCAGCTCCTCGGGGAGCTCCTCGATGGCCGCGTTCACCGTTTCGGCGATTTCGCGGCTGGCGACCATGGATTCCGGCGTACTAATATCGCTTAGGCTGTCCGTTTCGTTAAAAGTTTCACCGTCCTCACTTTCAATTGCATTGGGCGCGCTGGGACGTTTACCGACAGATGACAGCCAATTGCGAGCCGTATTGATGGCAATGCGGTACAACCACGTGTAGAAGGCGCTTTCGCCGCGAAATTGCGGCAGCGCCCGGTAGGCCTTGATGAAGGCCTCCTGGGCGACGTCCTCGAGATCGGCGGGGTCGCGGATCATGCGGGACAGCAGCCGCAGGATCTTGCGCTGGTACTTGATGACAAGCAGGTTGAACGCCTGCTTGTCGCCGCGCTGCACGCGTGCGACAAGCTCGGCGTCGGCGTCGCGCTCGCTCACTCTAGACGCGCCCGCTCACTCGATCAACTCAGATGCGACGCACGGCCATCGAGCCGTTGGTGCCGCCGAAACCGAAAGAGTTGGACAGGGCCACGTCTATCTTCATGGGCCGCGCCTGGTTGGCGCAGTAGTCCAGGTCGCATTCCGGATCCTGGTTGAAGATATTGATGGTGGGCGGCGAGACCTGGTTGTACACGGCCAGGGTCGTGAACACCGCCTCGATGCCGCCGGCCGCGCCCAGCAAGTGGCCTGTCATGGACTTGGTCGAGTTGATCACCAGCTTTTTGGCGTGATCGCCGAAAGCCAGCTTGAGCGCCTCGGTCTCGTTCTTGTCGCCCAGGGGCGTGGACGTGCCGTGGGCGTTGACGTAGTCGATCTGGTCGGCATTGATGCCGCCGTTCTTGAGCGCGTTGACGACGCCGCGGCGCGGGCCGTCGCGGTCCGGCGCGGTGATGTGGTGCGCGTCGGAGCTCATGCCGTAGCCGGCGAACTCGCCGTAGATGCGCGCGCCGCGCTTCTTGGCGTGTTCGTATTCTTCCAGCACCAGCACGCCCGCGCCCTCGCCCAGCACGAAGCCGTCGCGGTCGCGGTCCCAGGGACGCGAGGCCGTGGCGGGATCGTCGTTGCGCGTGGACAGCGCGCGCATGGCGGCAAAGCCGCCGATGCCCAGGGGCGACACGGTGGACTCGGCGCCGCCGGCGATCATCACGTCGGCATCGCCGTACTCGATCAGGCGGGCGGCGTCGCCGATGCTGTGCAGGCCGGTCGTGCAGGCCGAGACCACGGCATAGCTCGGTCCCTTAAGGCCGTACTGGATGGACAGGTGGCCCGAGATCAGGTTGATGAGCGAACCCGGCACGAAGAAGGGCGAAATGCGGCGCGGACCCTTGGCCAGCATCTCGGCGTTGGTTTCCTCGATGCGCGGCAGGCCGCCGATGCCCGAACCCACGATCACGCCGATGCGCTCGGCGTTGGCTTCGGTGACTTCCAGGCCGCTGTCGCGCCATGCCTGCATGCCCGCGGCCAGGCCGTAATGGATGAAGGTATCCATTTGGCGGGCCTCTTTGGCCGACAGATAGTGGGTAACGTCGAAGCCTTTAACCTCGCCGGCAATATGAGCCGTCAGCGCCGAAGGATCGAAGCGCGTAATGCGGGTGATGCCCGAACGTCCGTTGACGATATTGTCCCAGGCGGTGGAGATATCGTTGCCCACGGGGGACACGATACCCAGCCCGGTGATGACGACGCGTCGCTTCACGGATGACTCCTAAACACTTGTAAAACAAAGGCGGTTCTCGGAATTCGCCCAACGGATGGCCATGCAGCGGCCACCAGGCCTCTGCATGACACCAGGCCCGCCCGGCAAACTCCTGAAACCGCCCCCGCACCCGCCTCGTCCGGAGCGATTCCGGACGCGCGGCATGGACAGCTCGACAGGTTTATTGCTTGCTGTGCGAGTTGATGTAGTCGATGGCCTGTTGCACGGTCGTGATCTTCTCGGCCTCTTCGTCGGGGATCTCGGTTTCGAACTCGTCTTCGAGCGCCATGACCAGTTCGACCATGTCGAGCGAATCGGCACCGAGGTCGTCAAGGAAGGAGGACTCGTTCTTGATCTCGGCTTCGTTGACGCCCAGTTGTTCAGCGACGATCTTCTTGACGCGCTGTTCGATGCTTTCCATGCAGATCTCCAGTAACGGGAAAAAATCCCGCGAATTATAGCCAAGCGCGGAATAAATCACACTGGCTCGGTTAAGGCCCGCGCGCCCGGCTTGACGGCCGTCCGGCACTGCGGGATCAAAACGAAATACCGCCAAATCACTCTTATCGGCGGCGTTCCAACGCTATTGCATATACATTCCACCATTAACGTGCAGCGTAGTGCCCGTAATGTACCCGGCTTGCGGGCCGGCCAGGAAGGCCACGGCATGGGCGATATCTTCCGGTTGGCCCAGATGACCCAGCGGAATCTGCTGGATCAGCGCGGCGGTCTGGTCTTCGCCCAGCACGCGCGTCATGTCGGTGTCGATGAAACCCGGCGCCACGCAGTTCACGGTGACGGCCCGGCTGCCCAGCTCGCGCGCCAGCGCGCGCGCCATGCCCGCCAGGCCGGCCTTGGCGGCGGCATAGTTGGCCTGGCCGGCGTTGCCGCTGGATCCGACGACCGAGGTCACGTTGATGATACGACCCCAGCGGGCTTTCATCATGGGCCGCATCACACCGCGCGACAGGCGGAACACCGCCGACAGGTTGGTGTCGATCACGGCCGACCAGTCGTCGTCCTTCATGCGCATGGCCAGGCCGTCGCGAGTGATGCCGGCGTTGTTGACCAGGATGTTCGGGCCGCCCTCTTTGGCCAGCTCGTCGAGCAGCGCGGCGCAGGCCGCCGCATCGGTCACGTTCAGCACGACGCCGCGGCCACCCAGGGGCGCCAGGGCTTCCTGCACCGACTTGGCGCCGGCTTCGGAAGTCGCCGTGCCGACCACGGTGGCGCCGCGGCGGGCCAGTTCCAGCGCGATGGCGCGGCCAATGCCGCGCGTGGCGCCGGTGACCAGCGCGATCTTGCCTTGCAGTTCGGGAGTGCTCATGAGTGTCTTTAGCCTTGCAGGGCCGCCAGGGCGGCTTCCAGGGAAGCGGGGTCGGCGATCGACATGCCGACGAGGTCGCCGT
>Ga0209455_1001022_pt1 | contig 13992 bp, 15 predicted proteins | sample AraplaCol_mCL_r2_FD_184275 | JGI IMG/M metagenome (GOLD analysis project Ga0209455, IMG submission 184275) | Arabidopsis root microbial communities from North Carolina, USA - plate scrape CL_Col_mCL_r2 (SPAdes) (version 2) | ecosystem: Host-associated > Plants > Roots > Endosphere | place: USA...
ATGGCCACGGACGCCGGCGCGCGCGTCGTCGTCAGCGAGCCGGTCCTCGAACGGCGGGAGGTCGCGAAGGCGTTCGGCGCGGTCGCGGTGACCGATCCGACGCCCGGCGCCGACCCCGCCCTGTCCCTCCCCGGGGTCCTCGCGAAAGCAGGCGGACGCGCCGCTGCCCCGACCATCGCCCTCGAGTTGTCCGGCGACCCGACGGCCGTCCGCTCGCTGCTCGAGGCGGTGGACGTCGGCGGTGTGCTCGTGCTCGTCGGCTCCGTGACGCCCGGCCCGGAGCTGACCATCGCCGCGGAGCAGCTGGTGCGCAACCTCCTCAGCATCCGCGGCGTGCACAACTACGCGCCCCGGCACCTGGAACAGGCGGTGCGCTTCCTCGCGGACGCCTGGCAGCGCTACCCCTTCGCCGAGCAGGTGGGTGAGACGGTCCCGCTCGCGGAGATCGACCGCGCGCTCGTGCCGTCCACGCATCCGCGCGTCGCCGTCCGGCCCTGACCCGGCGCGGGCGCGGTCGTACCCTGGGGGCGTGCTCGACCGCTTCTTCGACCTGATCCGCGCCGTCCCGGCCCCCGCAGACGCCGAGCTGCTCTTCGGCGACGACGACCTCGGCCGACTCCGCGAACGCAACCTCCGCCGGTACCTCGCGACGCCCCACGCGCCGATCCTGCTCCTCGGCGAGGCGCCGGGCTGGCGCGGGATGACGGTGACCGGCGTCCCGTTCACCTCCGTGCGCGAGGTCGAGGCCGGCGTACTGCCCGGCCTCGAGCTGCCCGCCGAACCGCAAGCGCCGTGGGAGGCGTCCAGCCGCGTGTTCTGGGACACGATGAGGCAGTGGACCGGCCCGCTCCCGCTCTCGTGGCCGGTCTATCCGCATCACCCGTTCGTCGCCGGAAGCCCGCAGACCAACCGCACGCCGCGGTCCTCCGAGGTGCGCGCGGGCGCGCCTGTGGCGGACGAGCTGATCCGAGCTCTCGGCATCGAGACGATCGTCGCCGTCGGCCGCAAGGCGCAAGGCGCGCTCGCCGAGGCCGGCATCGAGGCTCCGGCGATCCGCCACCCGGCACAGGGCGGCGCGCGCATGTTCACCGATCAACTCCTCGCGTTGAACCGCGCCATGCTCGACGCCTGAGCGTTCGCCGCGCGCACGCCGCCCGCTCGCCAACGGCATCGGCGCGCTGATCTTCTTCAGCCGCTGGCTGCAGGCGCCGCTCTACCTCGGCCTGATCGTGGCGCAGTTGATCTACGTCTGGGTCTTCATGACCGAGCTGTGGCACCTCGGTGAGGAGGTGCTGGCCCACCCCGGCTCGATCGCGGAGGCGGACGTGATGCTCGCCGTCCTCGGCCTGATCGACGTCGTCATGATCGCCAACCTCCTGATCATGGTCATCATCGGCGGCTACGAGACCTTCGTCTCACGCGTCAACGTCGACGGGCATCCGGACCAGCCCGAGTGGCTGTCGCACGTGAACGCCAACGTGCTGAAGGTGAAGCTGGCCATGGCGATCATCGGCATCTCGTCGATCCATCTGCTGAAGACGTTCATCGCCGTCGGCGACTTGGGGATCGCCGGCGGCGGTGCCCTGGGCTCCGAGCGCTACACGCCGCAGGGCGTGTTCTGGCAGGTCGTCATCCACTGCATCTTCATCCTGTCCGCCGTGGCGCTGGCGCTCATCGACCGGATGTCGCGGACCAAGCGCGGCTGACCCGAGTCAGTCGAGCCGCGTCGCCTGGCGGTGCTCGGCCGTCTTCTCGACGTATCCGGACGCGTTGCGGTGGATGGCCTCCACCTCGTCGTCCGTGAGCTCCCGCCGCACCCTCGCGGGAACGCCTGCGACCAGCGAGCGCGGCGGGATCACCGCGCCCTGCGTGATGAGGGCGCCGGCCGCCACGAGCGACTCCGCGCCGACGTGCGCGCCGTTCAGGATGGTCGCGCTCATCCCGACCAGGACGTCGTCCTCGATCGTGCAGCCGTGCAGCACGGCGTTGTGACCGACCGACACGCGTGCGCCGACGGTGAGCGGGTACGCGGCGTCGACGTGCGCGGAGACGTTGTCCTGGAGGTTCGTCTCCGCTCCGATCACGATCGCCGCGTTGTCAGCGCGCACCACCGCTCCGTACCAGACACTGGCGCCCGCGCCGAGGGTGACGTCGCCGATCACGGTCGCGCCGGGGGCGACCCACGCCTCGGGATCGATCTGCGGCACCTGGTCGCCAGGCAGTGAGTAGAGCATCCAAGCCCCTTCCGTCCCCTCCACGGTACTTGACCCGCGTTAGTCCATGCCGTATATTCCTCGTGGAATAATCAACTCGGAAAGTCCATGGCCGAATCACGCACTCTGACCCCCCTCGCCGTCGCCGCGCTCGCGCTGCTCGCCGAGGGTCCGTCGCATCCGTACGAGATGTACCAGACCCTGGTGCTGCGCTCGGAGGATCGGCTGGTTAAGGTGCGCCCCGGCTCGCTGTACCACACGGTCGACCGCCTGGCGCGGCACGGCCTGGTGCGCGCGACCGGGACCGAGCGCGAGGGCAACCGGCCCGAGCGCACCACCTACGCGATCACCGACGAGGGCACGCTCGCCCTCAACGAGAGGGTCGCCGAGATCATCGCGACACCCGTCAACGAGTACCCCGAGTTCCCGCTCGGCCTCGGGGAGTCGCACAACCTGCCGGTCGAGACCGTCGTCGCGCTGCTCCGCAAGCGCATCGGTCTCATCCGGGCCGACATCGCCGTGCTCGACGAGGCGATCCGGACCATGCGGGCGAAGGAACTGCCCGCCAAGTACTGGGTGGATGTGCGCTACCAGCGCGCGATGGCGGAGGCCGATGCGGCCACGCTCGAAGCCCTCATCCACGACCTCGACTCGGGAGTGCTCTCCTGGGACGAGGAGAAGAAGCACTGAGCATCCCGCTCTCGACAGGAAGAACGTGACAATGGAACGCGAACTCAAGCCGTGGCCCGCGCTGTGGGCCCTGGTCATCGGGTTCTTCATGATCCTCATCGACACCACCATCGTGTCGGTGGCCAACCCCTCCATCATGAAGGGCCTCGACCTGGGGACGGACTACAACGCCGTCATCTGGGTCACCAGCGCCTACCTGCTGGCCTACGCCGTGCCGCTGCTGATCACCGGCCGCCTCGGCGACCGGTTCGGCCCGAAGAACATCTACCTCATCGGACTCGTGATCTTCACCGCTGCCTCGGCCTGGTGCGGGTTCTCCGGCCACATCGGCATCCTGATCACGGCCCGAGTCGTGCAAGGCCTCGGCGCCGCCCTGATGACGCCGCAGACCATGGCGGTCATCACCCGCATCTTCCCGCCGGAGCGCCGCGGTGCAGCCATGGGGCTGTGGGGCGCGGTCGCCGGTGTCGCGACGCTGGTCGGCCCGCTGCTCGGCGGCATCCTCGTCGACACCCTCGGCTGGGAGTGGATCTTCTTCATCAACGTGCCCGTCGGCATCGTGGCCTTCATCCTCGCGATGCGGCTGGTCCCGAAGCTGCCGACGCACACGCACAGCTTCGACATCCTCGGGGTGATCCTGTCGGCCGTGGGCATGTTCCTGCTGGTGTTCGGCCTCCAGGAGGGCGGCACCTACGACTGGGGCGTCATCTGGGGCCCGATCTCGGTGTGGAGCCTGATCATCGCCGGAATCGTCGTCCTCGCCGCCTTCGTGGTCTGGCAGGCGGTCAACAAGAAGGAGCCGCTGCTGCCGCTCCCGCTGTTCCGCGACCGCAACTTCTCGCTGTCGAACGCGGCGATCACCACGGTCGGCTTCGCGGTGACCTGCATGGCGCTGCCGCTGGTGTTCTACTTCCAGACGGTCCGGGGGCTGACACCGACGGAGTCCGCGCTGATGCTCGCGCCGACCGCCGTGTTCTCAGGCGTGCTCGCTCCGTTCGTCGGAAAGCTGATCGACCGGGTGAACCCGCGCAACATCGCCACCCCGGCGCTGGTGCTGTTCGCCTTCGCGCTGTTCCTCTACTCGCGGATGCTGTCGCCCGACGTCAACATCTTCCTGCTCCTCATCCCGAGCGCGCTCATGGGCATCGCGATGGCGGGCGTCTGGGGTCCGATCTCGACGACCGCGACCCGCAACCTGCCGATGAACCAGGCGGGAGCCGGCTCCGGCGTCTTCAACACCACGCGTCAGATCGGTGCGGTGCTGGGAAGCGCCTCCATCGCGGCCCTCATCGAGAGCCGCCTGGCCGCCGACCTGCCGAAGGTCGCCGGAGGCGCGGCGAACGCCAACGAGGCTGCCGCGGGCACCGAGCTGCCCCAGTTCCTGCACGCCGGGTTCACCCAGGCGATGTCCGAGGCGCTGCTGCTGCCCGCCGCGGTCGCCTTCCTCGGCGCGCTGATCGTCGTCTGGTGGGAGCGACCGAAGCCGCCGGCGTGGGCGAAGCCCGCGGGTGCTGCCGAGTCGGCCGCCGCACCGACGCACGGCGCCCACGCCGCCCCGGTCCCGGTGGACGCGACCCCGCACGGCTCGCACGCCGCCGACGTGCCGCCCGCGACGGACGCCCGCCCGGGCGAGGAACCGCCGCACGGCGTCCACGCCGCCCCGGCGATCGACTGACCGCTTCGCGCTGAAAAGGGAGGAGGTCGCAGCCATCACGGCTGCGACCTCCTCCCTTTCGCGTCACGCGCGGCGTGTCAGGCCGGAACATCCTCCGTTTCGGCCACCACGCGGACCGCGTTCGCCCACGGGTCGTCGAAGGCGACCGACCGCCCGTCGTCGCGCGCCTCGACGCCGTAGTGCCGCATCCGCTCGCTCAGCTCGCCGAGGTCGTCGGCCGACGGCACGCGGATCTCGACCTGACCGAGCCCGAGCGCGAGCTGCCGGCGCCCGGCGCCGCGGCTGTTCCACGTGTTCATCGCCATGTGGTGGTGGTACCCGCCGGCGCTGACGAAGAGCGCACTGCCGCCGAGCGCCGCCGTGGTCTCGAAGCCGAGTCGGTCGACGTAGAAGGCGCGTGCAGACTCCACGTCCCCGACCGACAGGTGCACGTGGCCGACGCTCGCGTCGCCGAACGGGAGGACCTCGTCTGCCCGTGCGAGCGCCGCGCCGCGCTCGGTCAGGTGCTCCGTGAGGAAGCGGTCGGGGTCCAGGTACAGCGTCGCCATCTCGACCTGGCCGTGGGTCCAGCTCCACTGACTGCGATCGCGGTCCCAGTACAGCTCGACGCCGTTGCCCTCCGGGTCGGTGAAGTAGAACGCCGTGCTGACCAGGTGGTCGGCGCTGCCGGTGAAGGTTCCCGGTGCGCGCGTCCCGACCGAGTAGACCGCAGCGGCCAGCGCCTCCTGCGTGTCGAACACGATCGCCGTGTGGAACAGCCCGGCCTCGCCCGGGGACGCATGCCGCAGCTCCGGCGCGTGCTGCAGGATCACCGCGGGCGTCGACCCGCGGCCGAGGATGACGCGGTCGCCCTCGGCGGCGAGCACGCTCAACGTCACGGCGTCGCGGTAGTAGCGCGTCATCAGGTCGAGGTCGGCGACGCGCAGGGTGACGGCCCCCATGGCGGAATCGGCGGGCAGGAGTTCGGGCATACCCCACAGAACACCGGCCGGACCGGGACTATTTCACGTCTCGATCGCTCCGCCGTTCGCGGCCAGGTAGCGGCGGAGCGTCAGCGACGGGTCGGCCGCCTGCTCGCGGCGGTACCGGGCGAAGTCGAGCTGGTCGCGCAGGGACGCGCCCGCGCGCATCCGATCGGCCTGCGCCCCTTCGACGGTCTGGATCCGCTCGGCCTCCGCGAACAGCCGCTCGCGGTCGTCGGCGGCGAGCACGAGCACGCCGTCATCGTCGGTGACGACCCAGTGGTCGGGCGTGACCGTGACGCCGTCGAGGAACGCCGTGCGCATCGCGGACCCGGGCGGCGGCACCCGTCTAGGACCGAAGGGATGCGCGCCCCGGCTGAACACCGGGAGCCCGATCTCGCGGAGCTGCGCGGTGTCGCGGTGCCGGCCCCAGATGACCGCGCCGGCCATCCCGGCGGTCGCCGCCTCCAGCAGCATCAGGTCTCCGACGCACGCCTCGTCGTCCCGCCCGCCGTTGTCGACGACGAGGACGGCGCCGGGCGGGGCGTCGTCGATCGTCTCGAGCAGCACATCCACGCTGCCGAGGTGCGTGACGGGCGCGGCCGGCCCTGCGAACGGGCGGCCGGGCAGCAGCGGGAGCAGGCTCACGGGGGCGGTGCCGACGGGGACGCCGAACCGGACGGCGGCGTCGGCGATGGCCGCGGTGGCGGGAGGGGTGTCCATGAGTGGACGCTATCCCTCACCGCATGCGCGCGGCGACATGCGCCGGGGAGCGGTCCGGGTCAGGCGCCGGTCAACCGCTCCAGCAGCTCCCGGTACTTGGCTGCCGTGCGCTCGACGACGTCGGCGGGGAGCTCGGGCGGGGTGCCGGACTTGTCCCAGTGGGCGGCCAGCCAGTCGCGCACGATCTGCTTGTCGAAGCTCGCCATCCGCTCCTCCGGCGCGGTGCCGGCCGCGTACGCCGCGGCGTCCCAGTACCGGCTGGAGTCGCTGGTCAGCACCTCGTCGGCGAGGGTGATCTCGCCCGTCGAGCGGTCGGCGCCGAACTCGAACTTCGTGTCGGCGATGATGACGCCGTGGGCCTCGGCGATCTCCGACCCGCGCGCGTAGACGTGCAGGGACAGCCGCCGCAACTCCTCCGCGACCTCGGGCCCGACCAGCTCGACGGTCCGCTCGAAGCTGATGTTCTCGTCGTGCTCGCCCTGCGGCGCCTTCCACGCGGGGGTGTAGATCGGCTCGGGCAGCCGGTCGCCGTTCCGCAGGCCGCCGGGCAGCGGGATGCCGCACACACTCTGCGACGCCTGGTACTCGGCCCAGCCGCTGCCGGTGAGGTAGCCGCGCACGACGCACTCGATCGGGAACATGTCGAGCGGCTTCACGAGCATCGACCGCCCGGAGACCCCCGCGGGGATGCGCTCCACGACACGCTCTCCGACGAGGACGTGGTCCGGGATGAGGTGGTTCGGCACGTCGTCGAGCTGGTCGAACCACCACAGGCTCAGTGTGGTCAGCAGCTCGCCCTTGCCCGGGATGCCCGGCTCGAGGACGTGGTCGAACGCGCTGACCCGGTCGCTCGCGACGACCAGCACGCTGTCCGTGTCGGCGAGTCCCGTGGCGCCCTCGGGCACGTAGAGGTCTCGCACCTTGCCCGAGTAGACGTGGACCCATCCCGGAAGTTCGATCACGCGAACCAGTTTAGGCGGACGCGGCGTCACGATACCGCCCGTCATCTCGTCTCAAGAGGTAGGCGGAACTAGGGCCGCCCGGCGTCGCTCCCCGGAGCGTCGCCCAGCTTGCCGTGCCCGGCGGGTGCGGCGCGAAAGAAAGAGGCACTATGAGGTGCACGAAGATCGCGGCGGCAGCCGTCGCGACGGCCATGCTGGTCGGGGGCGGCGTGATCGCCGCCAGTCCGGCGTCGGCCGTGACGGCCGGCCAGCTCACGGGAAGCTACGTGGCGCTGGGAGACTCCTACGCGGCGGGGAACGGAGCCGGCGCGTACGACTCGGCCAGCGGCGACTGCCATCGCAGCGCCAACGCCTACTCACGGGTCTGGGCGTCCGCGTACCCCGGCGTCCGCACCCAGTCCTTCGCCTGCGGCGGAGCGACCACGGACACCGTGCTGACGGTCGGCGGTGCGGGGGCGGCGATCACAGCTGCGCTCGGTTCGGCGACAACGGCCTCGATTCAAGCGGGCGGCAATGACATCGGTTTCACGGACGCCCTCACGACGTGCCTGCTCGGCTCCGACGCCGACTGCACCTCGTACCTGCAGACCACCACGTCAACACTGCTCGCGGCGCTCCCCGCGAAGCTCGATGCGCTCTATGCGCGCGCCACGGCGCTCGCGCCGTACGCATCGTTCCAGGTCGTCGGCTATCCGCGGCTCTTCGACGGAGCGGCGTCCTGCTCCCTCTGGTCCACGGCCAAGCGGCAGGCGATGAACGGCGTGTCGGACCGCCTCTCCGACACCATCTCCGCCCGGGCTGCCGCGGCGGGCTTCACCTACCGCGACGTCCGGAACGACTTCGCCGGCCACGGGATCTGCTCCGCATCGCCGTGGATCGTCAACGCCGGAACCGGCTCCACCTGGGAGTGGCTGCATCCCACCGCCGCCGGGCACGCCCGCATCGCGTCTCTCCTCGCCGCACCGCAGCACCCCGTCACCGTCTCGGCGTCGCAGGGGCGGCTCACCGTCGCGATGACGCGCGAACTGCAGCAGTCCGCCAACCGCGTCATGATCTGGGTCAACGGCTCCTACGTCGGCGAGACGTACCGGGGGAGCAGCTATTACTCGAGCGTCACCACGGACCGCAACACCGTGAAGGTGGTGCCGGGGGTCACTGTGAAGGCGGGAGACCGCGTCCAGGTCGGCATCGTGCCCGGCATGCCCGGTGCCGGCTATCCGTCGCCGTCCACCATCGCACTCCTGGCCGACACGCAGGTGGATTCGGTCTACAGCGCGACCCTCACGGGTGACGGACATCTCGCCGTCCACCTGTCGAACGGATTGTTCTCGTCGAAGATCCAGACCACCTTCTACGTCAACGGCGCCTACCACGGCGCGACGAATTCGAGTGTGGGGTACTACGTCGGCGGTTGGATCGGAAACGACGGCGTCCACCTGACCACCGGGGACGGCGGGTTCAAGCACGGCGACCACGTCACCGTCACCGTCGGTTCGCAGAGCGTCTTCGACGGCGTGCTGTATGCCGCGGCCGGTCCATGTCTACCCGAGCAGCTTGGCTTTCGCTGCTGCGAACTCCTCGTCGGTGAGCACGCCTTGCGTGTGCAGCGTGGCGAGCTGCTGCAGCTGCGCCATCATGTCGTCGCCGGCGCCCGCGGGAGCGGCCGGAGCGGCCTGCTGCTGGTAGGCGGCTTGTTGCGCAGCGGCCTGCTGCGCCAGCTGCTGCTGCTGCTCGTACTGCTGCTGTTGCTGGTACGCCTGCTGGTCGTACTTGTCCTGCTCGCGCTGCGCCTGGCGGCGCTGGACGTTGCCCGACACGGCCGTGGCCGTTCCCGCGACGACCGCGGTCCGGGCCGCCATGCCGATCAGTCCCGGGCGTCCCATTCTCCTCAATGGCATGATGCTCTCCTCAGTTGTCCGTGGTCTCGAGTTCCTCGTACGCCTCCGACGCCACCGCGTTCACCACCGGCGCGGGGATGCGCTCGCTGTACAGCACCGTCCCGCCCGACTCGAAGAAGCGGCTGGCGAGGTCCTTCGCCCAGACGTGCTCGAAGACGAAGATCGCGCCGGTGGACCCGTCTTCGAGGAGTTGGGCGGCCTGCTCGACGTCCTCGTCGCCGGCGATTCCGGGCGCTTCGAGGTGAAGATCGCCGATGTCGATCTCGTCGTCGTTCTCCTGCATCTCGATGACGTCCACGCTGCCGTCCGGGTGGCGCTCCACGAGGAGCAGGTCGAGCACCCGGATCGTGCCGGTCTCGACGAGGTCCCCGATCGCCTGGAAGACGCCGTCCGAAGGCCGGTCGGTGTCAAACTGCGCGACCATGAACTCCGCCGGACCGTATTCGAATTCGGCCATGACGGCCCCCTCTCTGTCGGGTCAGCCCCTCTGACACGGCAGACGATACTGCCGCACCGCAATCGGCGGCTACACACGATTTCCGGTGCTCTGAACGGCGTGGATGCGCACGTTCACATCCCTAGACTGAGGGGACACGACGTGACCGAGGGAGGCCGCGATGGCCGAGAAGAACTGGGCGGGCAACTACGAGTACCGGGCGGAGCGCATCGCTCGCCCGCGCTCGATCGAGGAGCTGGGCGAGCTCGTGGTGGGCGCCTCCGCGGTGCGTGCCCTGGGCAGCCGGCACTCGTTCAACGACCTGGCCGACGTGCCGGGCGGCCTGCTCGTCAGCACGGCCGAGCTGCCCGGTGCGGCGACCATCCACGAGGAGTCCCGCACGGTGACCGTCGGCGGCGGCGTCCGCTACGGCGACCTCGCGCGCGAGCTGCAGGACGCCGGCTGGGCGCTCCACAACCTCGCCTCGCTCCCGCACATCTCGGTCGCCGGCGCGATCGCGACCGCGACGCACGGCTCGGGCGATCGCAACGGCAACCTCGCCACGGCGGTCGCGGGCCTGCGCATCCTGAACGGCTCCGGCGAGCTCGTCGACCTGCGCCGCGGCGACGACGGCTTCGACGGCGCCGTCGTCTCGCTCGGCGCGCTCGGCGTGGTGACCGAGGTGACGCTCGACATCCAGCCGACCTACGACGCTCGTCAGCGGCTGTTCGGCGGCGTGCCGTGGGAGGCCGTGCTCGGCCGCTTCGACGAGGTCACCTCCGCCGCCTACAGTGTCAGCCTCTTCACGACCTGGGACGAGGAGGCGGTGTCGCTCGCCTGGCTGAAGGAGCTGGACGGGGTCGAGTCGCTCATCGAGGACGACTTCTTCGGCGCGCCGGCCCTGACCGAGCCGCGGCACATGATCCCGACGATGGACGTGCGGAACACCACCGAGCAGCTCGGCGTCGTCGGCCCGTGGAGCGAGCGACTGGCGCACTTCCGGTTCGCCTTCACCCCATCAAACGGCGAGGAGATCCAGTCGGAGTACCTGGTGCCCCGGGCGCGCGCCATCGAGGCGATCGAAGCGGTCAGGGCACTCGCGCCGGTCATCGCCCCGCTGCTGCAGATCAGCGAGATCCGCACCATCGCCGCCGACGACCTATGGCTGTCGACGGCCTACGGGACGAACGCGGTCGGGCTGCACTTCACCTGGTTCCGCGACCAGGCCGGGGTGGAGGCGGTGCTCCCGCGTCTCGAGGCGGCCCTGCTGCCGCTCGGCGCGCGCCCGCACTGGGGCAAGCTCTACCTCGACCGCGACGGAATGGTGCCGTCCCTCTACCCGCACCTGGCCGACTTCGCCGCCTTGGCGACCCGCTTCGACCCGGACGCGCGCTTCCGCAACCCGTTCCTCGCCCGCCTCCTCGCCTGACCGGCGGGGTCAGGAGACGCGGGCGGCGATGTCGGTGCGGTACTGCGCGCCGTCGAGGTGGATGAGGTCGAGCGCCGCGTAGGCACGCTCGCGCGCCTCGGCGAAACCGGTGCCGCGCGCGACGACGGACAGCACGCGTCCGCCGGTCGCGACGAGATCGCCCGTCGCCTCGTCCACGGCGGTGGCCGCGTGCGCGATGGTCACCTCGGGGACCGCGGCCGCCGCCTCCAGACCGGTGATCGGGCGGCCCGTCTGCGGCGCCTCGGGGTAGCCCTCGCTCGCCAGCACCACGGTGACCGCGGTGTCGAGCGCGAACTCCGGACGCGGCATCCCGCCGAGCCCGCCCGTCGCGGCCGCGTACAGCAGCGACGACAGCGGGGTCACGAGCCGGGGGAGCACAACCTGCGTCTCCGGGTCGCCGAACCGGGCGTTGAACTCGATGACGCGGATGCCCCGGTCGGTCACGATCAGACCGCAGTACAGGAGGCCGATGAACGGCGTCTGCTCGGCGGCGAGCGTCCGCACGGTCGGCAGCGCGATCGTGTCGATCACCTCGTCGACGAAGCCGTCCGGCAGCCACGGCAGCGGGGAGTAGGCGCCCATGCCCCCGGTATTCGGACCCGCATCCCCGTCGAGGAGGCGCTTGTAGTCCTGTGCGGGCGACAGCGGCAGCACGTCGTGCCCGTCGCTGACGAGGAAGAGTGACACCTCCTGACCGTCGAGGAACTCCTCCACGAGCACGCCGCCGTGCTGCAGCCAGTGCGTGGCGTGCTCGACGGCCGCGTCCCGGTCGGACGTCACCAGCACGCCCTTGCCGGCGGCGAGCCCGTCGGCCTTCACGACGTACGGTGCGCCCAGGTCGTCGAGCGCGCGCTCCGCCTCCTCCAGGGTCTCGGCGCGCACGGCGCGTCCGGTCGGTACGCCCGCCGCATCCATGATCCGCTTTGCGAACGCCTTGGAGCCCTCCAGCTGCGCCGCGGCCTTGCCCGGCCCGAACACGGGGATGCCGCGCGTGCGCAGCGGGTCGGCGACGCCCGCGACGAGCGGCGCCTCCGGGCCGATGACGACCAGTTCGATCCCGTTCTCGATCACGTACTCGGTGACCGCCTGACCGTCGAGCGGGTCCAGCCCCGGCTCGACCCGGACATCCTGGGCGATGCCGGCGTTGCCGGGCGCCGCGACGATGTCGTGGCCGGCGTCCTCGGCGAGCAGCGCGGTGATGATGGCGTGCTCACGGGCACCGGAACCGAGGATGAGGATCTTCACGCCACCATGCTAGAGGGAGCGGCCCAGCCCGTCGGGACTGGGGGAGGATGGACGACATGGCGAGAGCGAAGATCCCCGACGAGGTCGGCGGCCCGGCGGTGCGCGCGGCGGTCGTGGGCGGATCCGACCGCGACACCACAGCCACCGCGGTGCGCTATCTGCTGCAGCTGCTGGCGGAGCGCGCTCCGGGCAACACGGTCGAGGTGCGCGTGCCGCCGTTCGGGGCCGTGCAGTGCATCCCCGGCCCGCGCCACACCCGCGGGACGCCGCCCAACGTCATCGAGACGGATGCGGCGACCTGGCTGGCCCTCGCCTCCGGCTCGACGACGTGGGAGCAGGGGGTCGCCTCTGGAGCGGTCCACGCCTCGGGTCAGCGGGCGACCCTGGAGGGCCTGCTCCCGTTGCGCTACTGACGAGCGCCCGCCCGGGACACAACCTCACGGGTGCACCCCGAAGGCCACGGCGACCACCGCCGCGCCCACCATCACGAGCGCGAACGCCGCACCGGCCACGACCCGAAGAACAGTTGCGCTCACACCCCTTAAGACGTGACTCCCGGCCGGGCATGACGCACGACGAGCGCCCAGTTTCGATCTGGGAGAATCGAAGCATGAGCGACAGCCCCGCCGTCCCCGAGCAGCCGGAGGAGACCGAGACCGTCACCCCGGCCGAGGTGCGCGTGCGGCGCTCGCCGCGGTACTTCCGCTTCATGATCACCGGCGCGGTGCTCTTCGCGATCGTCGCGCTCATCCTCACGTTCTCGTTCCCCGAGAACCCGACGTACGACCGCGGCAGCGTCTTCGGCTTCCTGCTCGCGATCTGCGTGACCATCGGCGTGGCCCTCGGAGCCGTCGTGGCGCTCATCCTCGACCGGACGACCGCCCGTCGAGCCCGCAGCGTCCAGGCGGATAGAATCGACGTGCGCGTCACCGAGACGCCGGACGATACGAGCGACACCCAGAGCTGAACATCCCGACTTCCTGAAAGGGGTCCGCTGTGGCCGGAGGCGACGGTCTTCTCAGTCACGATCTGCTGCCCGGCGAGAAGGGGCCGCAGGACGCCTGCGGTGTCTTCGGCGTCTGGGCCCCCGGTGAGGAGGTCGCAAAGCTCAGCTACTTCGGGCTGTACGCGCTCCAGCACCGCGGCCAGGAGTCGGCAGGCATCGCGACGAGCGACGGGGACAAGATCCTCATCTACAAGGACATGGGGCTGGTCTCCCAGGTCTTCAACGAGAACGCGCTCAACTCGCTCCCCGGCCACATCGCCGTCGGGCACACGCGCTACTCGACGACCGGCGCCTCCAGCTGGCAGAACGCGCAGCCGACGCTCGGCTCCACCGCCAGCGGGACGGTCGCGCTCGGTCACAACGGCAACCTGACCAACACCGCCGAGCTGATGCAGCTCGTGCACGAGCGCTACCCGCAGCACGACGGCGAGCTGTCCCGGGGCAACACGACCGACACGGCCGTGGTCACGGCGCTGCTCACCGGCGACCTCGACCACACCCTCGAGTCGACGGCGCTGGAGGTGCTGCCGCGCCTCCGCGGAGCCTTCTGCCTGGTGTTCATGGACGAGCACACGCTGTACGCCGCCCGCGACCCGCAGGGCGTGCGCCCGCTGGTGCTCGGCCGCCTGGAGCGCGGCTGGGTCGTCGCCTCCGAGACCGCGGCCCTCGACATCGTCGGCGCGAGCTTCGTGCGCGAGGTCGAGCCGGGCGAGCTGCTCGCGATCGACGAGA
>Ga0209455_1001023_pt1 | contig 13979 bp, 12 predicted proteins | sample AraplaCol_mCL_r2_FD_184275 | JGI IMG/M metagenome (GOLD analysis project Ga0209455, IMG submission 184275) | Arabidopsis root microbial communities from North Carolina, USA - plate scrape CL_Col_mCL_r2 (SPAdes) (version 2) | ecosystem: Host-associated > Plants > Roots > Endosphere | place: USA...
GACTGCGAACATTGGTCGACTACCATGGTACTGTGGTGGATAACAAAATTCAAAAATTTTCCTCGCAAGACTCGCTGTCGCCTGGCGCAACGGGTCGCCTCGACGAACGGGTGAATCTCCCCGCCTATGACCGCGGCCGGCTGGCCACGGGCATCGTGCACTTGGGCCTGGGCGCGTTTCATCGCGCCCATCAGGCGGTCTACACGGAGCAGGTCATTGCGAGCGGCGACCTGCGCTGGGGCATCGCGGGCATCAGTCTGCGCGATGCGCGGGTGCCGCAGACCTTGAATGCGCAGGGCTGCCTGTACTCGGTCACCGAACGGCACGGCGACGAGGCGCACACCCGCGTGGTGGGCGCGCTGCAGGCCGCGCTGCATGCCCCCACGCAATTGGAAGCCGTGCTGGCGGCGCTGAGCAGCCCGGCCGCGGCGGTCGTGACGATCACCGTCACCGAAAAAGGCTATAGCCAGAACCCGGCCACCGGCGCGCTCGACCTGCACGACGAAGCCATCCGGCACGACCTCGCCCACGCGCGCGCGCCGCGCTCCACGCTGGGCGTGCTGGCCGAGGGCATACGCCGCCGTCCGGCCGGCGCGCCGCTCACGGTGATGTGCTGCGACAACATGGCGGCCAACGGCGACACGCTGCGCAAGCTGCTGGCGCAGTACGCGCAGGAAGTCGACGCATCCCTGGCGCGCCGCATCGAATCGGACGTCGCCTTTCCCAACAGCATGGTCGATCGCATCGTGCCGGCGGCCACCGATGAATCGCTGGAATACGCCGCGGGCCGCCTCGGGCTGCGCGATGCCGCCGCCATCGTCTGCGAACCCTTCACGCAATGGGTGATCGAAGACCGCTTCAGCGGCCCGCGACCCGCCTGGGAAGATGCCGGCGCCCTGTTGACCGACGACGTGCGCCCCTACCAGGCCATGAAGCTGCGCCTGCTCAACGGCACGCATTCCGCCATCGCCTATGCCGGTCAGCTGCGCGGCCTGGATAGCGTTTCCGATGCCATGGCCGACCCGCTGGTGGGTTCGTTCGCGCGCCGGCTGATGCTGGAAGACTTGCGCGCCGCCGTGGCGGCGCCTGCCGGCTACGACGTGCGGGCCTACTGCCACGAACTGCTCAAGCGCTTCGAGAACCCGGCCTTGGCGCACCGCACGCAGCAAATCGCGATGGACGGCACGCAGAAAGTGCCGGTGCGCTGGCTGCCCGCGCTGCGCGAAAGCCTGGCGGCCGGCATCGAGCGGCCGCTGCTCGAGCGCGCGCTGGCCGCCTGGCTGCACTACCTGACCTACGAACGCAGCGATGCGGGCGCCGCGCTGCAGATCAGCGACCCCGGCGCCGCCGCGCTGGCCGGGCGCTTGCGGCAAGCACCGTCGCCGCGACAAGCCATAGCCGCGGCCCTGGCGCACGCGCCGGTCTTCGGCGCCCAGCCTTATCCGCCGGCTTTTGCCGCGCGCATCGCACAACATCTCACCACCCTCAAGGAAGGCGGCATGGCCGCCCTCCTTGCCCAGCATTAATTCAAATCCATACCAAAGGAGACACCATGACCTTCACGCCCACCCGCCGCCAGTTCGGCCAAGCCATCCTTGCCGGCGCCGCGGCTGCCGCGCTGCCGCGCTTCGCGTTCGCGCAAGGCAACATCAAGCTCAAGTACGGCACCGCGTTTCCGGCCGACCATCCCGGCACGGTGCGCATCAAGGAAGCCGCCGAGCAGATCAGCAAGGACACGGGCGGCAAGGTAGACCTGCAGGTCTACCCGAACAGCCAGCTCGGCAGCGAGCCGGACATGATCTCGCAGACCCGCTCGGGCGCGATCGACATCATGTCCACCGCCGGCACCAACCTGCAGACCCTGGTGCCCACGGCGGGCATCAACGGCGTCGCGTTCGCCTTCAAGGACTACGCCACGGTCTGGGCCGCCATGGACGGCGACCTGGGCGCCTATGTGCGCGCCGCGCTGGCCAAGGTGCATCTGCTGGCCTTCGACAAGGTGCTGGACAACGGCTACCGCAACATCACCACGGCCACCAAGCCCATCAACTCGCCCGACGACCTCAAGGGCTTCAAGATCCGCGTGCCCGGCATCCCGATGTGGATCTCGATGTTCAAGGCGCTGGGCGCGTCGCCCACGGCCATTCCCTTCGGCGAGCTGTATTCCGCGCTGCAGACCAAGGTGGTCGACGGACAGGAGAACCCGCTGGCGCTGATCCAGAGCGCCAAGCTCTACGAAGTGCAGAAATACTGCTCGCTCACCGGCCACACCTGGGACGGCCATTTCATCTTCGGCAACGCCAAGAAGCTGCAATCGCTGCCCAAGGAAGTGCAGGAGTCGCTGGCCCGCAACCTGAACGCGGCCGCGTTGAAGCAGCGCGAGGACATCGCCCGGCTCAACGCCGACGCGCAGGCGCAGCTCACCAAGCTGGGCATCGTGTTCAACCAGCCCGATCCGACGGCCTTCCGCAAGATGCTGAGCAGCGCGGGCTTCTACGCCGAGTGGAAGAAGAAGTACGGCGACGAAGTCTGGGCCAAGCTGGAGAAGTACTCCGGCAAGCTGGCCTGACCGGCCTGACATAAGGGCAGGCGCGTCATGCAATCCTCCTTTACAGACTCCCAGGACATCGCCGCCCCCTCGGCACGCCGGCTCGACCGGCTGCTGGGCTGGGTGACCGAGGTGCCCGCGGCCATACTCGTCGTGGCGGAGATCCTGATCCTGGGCAGCGGCACGTTCTCGCGCTACGTGCTGGACGCGCCGCTGACCTGGACCGACGAGCTGGCCGGCATCCTGTTCCTGTGGCTGGCCATGCTGGGCGCGTGCATCGCGCTGCAGCGCGGCGCGCACATGCAGCTCACCACCTTTCTCAAGGACCTCTCGCCCGGCAAGCGCGCCTGGCTGGAAGCGCTGGGCATGAGCCTGGTGGTGGCCTTCCTGGCGATGCTGTGCCTGCCCGCCTGGGAGCACTGGCAGGAGGACTTCGACGTGACGACGCCGGTGCTGGGCCTGGCCGAAGGCTGGCGCAGCGGCGCCGTGCTGGTCGGCACGGCGCTGATGCTGGTGACGGCCGCCACCCGCTGGATCGAGCAGTCGAGCGGGAAGCAGCTGGCCGTGACCGGCGCGGCGATAGTGCTGTGCGGCGCCGGCCTGTGGGCGCTCGCGCCTGTGCTGTCGGACCTGGGCAACATCAACCTGGTGATCTTCTTCCTGGGCATGCTGGTGTCGTGCATCGTGATCGGTGTGCCCATCGGCTTCGCCTTCGGCCTGGCGACGATGTGCTATCTGGCCTTCTCGACCCAGACGCCGATCTCGATCGTGCCCAGCCGCATGGAAGAGGGCATGTCGAACCTGATCCTGCTGGCGGTGCCGCTGTTCGTCTTTCTCGGTTCGCTGATCGAGATGGCCGGGCTGGCCCGCGCGATGATCAACTTTCTCGTCAGCCTGATCGGCCACGTGCGCGGCGGCCTGCAATACGTGCTGCTGGGCGCCATGTACATCGTCTCGGGCATCTCGGGCGCGAAGGCTGCCGACATGGCGGCGGTGGCGCCGGCGCTGTTTCCCGAGATGAAAAAGCGCGGCAGCAACGAGGGCGATCTCATTGGACTGCTGTCGGCCTCGGGCGCGATGTCCGAGACGATTCCGCCGAGCATCGTGCTCATCACCGTCGGCTCCGTCACGGGCGTTTCCATCACGTCGCTGTTCATCGGCGGGTTGATGCCGGCCGCGGTGGGCGCGCTGCTGATGGCGGCCGTGGTGTGGTGGCAGACGCGCCGCGAAGACATGAGCGGCGTGATCAGAACGCCGCGCAAGGACATCGTCCGCCTGCTGCTGATTGCGCTGCCCGCGCTGGTGCTGCCGCTGATCATCCGCACCTCGGTGGTCGAAGGCGTGGCCACCGCCACCGAAGTTTCCACCATCGGCATCTTCTACACCGTGCTGGCCGGCATCTTCATCTACCGCCAGTTCGACTGGCGCCGCATCTATCCCATGCTGATAGAAACGGCCTCGCTGTCGGGCGCGATCCTGCTCATCGTGGGTTGCGCGACCACCATGGCCTGGGCGTTGACGCAGTCGGGCTTCGCGCACGAACTGGTCCGGATCATGACGGCCGTGCCAGGCGGCAAGCTGGGCTTTCTCCTGGTGTCGGCGCTGGCTTTCGTGCTGCTGGGCAGCCTGCTCGAAGGCATTCCGGCCATCGTGCTGTTCGGGCCGCTGCTGTTTCCCATCGCCAAGCTGGTCGGCGTCAACGAAGTGCATTACGCGATGGTGGCGGTCTTCGCCATGGGCCTGGGCCTGTTCGCGCCGCCCTTCGGCGTCGGCTTCTATGCGGCTTGCGCCATCGGGCGCGTGTCGCCCGACGTGGCCATGCCGCGCGTGTGGCCGCACATGATCGCGCTCTTCATCGCGCTGCTGCTGCTGGTGTTCGTGCCCTGGATCTCGACCGGCTTCCTCTGATCCGCATTCTCTCCGCTTACTCTAATTTGCCATGAAGATCGAACGCATCGATATCATCGTGACCTGCCCCGGTCGCAATTTCGTCACTGTGAAGGTGGTCACCAGCGACGGCGTGCACGGGCTGGGCGACGCCACGCTCAACGGCCGCGAGCTGGCGGTCCACGCCTACCTGCAAGACCATGTGGTCCCCTGCCTGATCGGGCGCGACCCGCGCAACATCGAGGACATCTGGCAATACCTGTACCGCGGCGCCTATTGGCGGCGCGGCCCGGTGACGATGACCGCCATCGCCGCCATCGACATGGCGCTGTGGGACATCAAGGGCAAGCTGGCCGGCATGCCGGTCTACCAGCTCCTGGGCGGCAAGAGTCGCGACGGGCTGATGGTGTACGGCCACGCCAATGGGCGCGATCACGCCGAAGCGGTGGACGCGGTGCTCGAGCACCAGGCGCAAGGCTACAAGGCGATCCGCGTGCAGTCGGGCGTGCCCGGCCTGGAAAAGACCTACGGCGTGGGCAAGACCCAGGGCCACTACGAGCCCGCCGAAAAAGGCCTGCCGCCCGAAGAGCCCTGGGACACCGCGCTCTATCTGCGCCACACGCCCGAGCTGTTCCGCAAAGTGCGCGAGGCCGCCGGCCCTGACGTGCACCTGCTGCACGACGCGCATCATCGCCTCACGCCCATCGAGGCCGGGCAGCTGGGCAAGTCGCTGGAGCCGTACCGGCTGTTCTGGATCGAGGATGCCACGCCGGCCGAGAACCAGGAGTCCTTCCGGCTGATCCGGCAGCACACCACCACGCCGCTGGCCGTGGGCGAAGTGTTCAACTCGATCTGGGATTGCAATCAATTGATCCGCGAACAGCTGATCGATTACATCCGCTCCACCATCGTTCACGCCGGCGGCATCACCCACGTGCGCCGCATCGCCGACTACGCGGCGATGTACCAGGTGCGCACCGGCTTTCACGGCGCGACCGACCTGTCGCCGGTGTGCATGGCGGCGGCCGTCAACTTCGGACTGTGGGTGCCGAACTTCGGCGTCCAGGAACTGATGCCGCACAGCGCGCTCACCGACGAAGTCTTCCCGCACAACTACCGCTTCGAGGACGGCTATCTCGTCATGGACGAGGTGCCGGGCCTGGGCGTCGACATCGACGAAGCCCTGGCAGCCAAATACCCCTACGAGCGCGCTTACCTGCCGGTCGCACGCCTGCGCGACGGTTCGATGTGGAACTGGTAAGCGCGAGAACTCTCCCTAAGGAACTACTGTGAACATGCTCAGCGTCGTCGTCGACCAGCCCCAGCACATGACCGTGCAGGAACGGCCCATGCCCGAACCGCAGGAAGGCGAGGTGCGCATCCGCGTGCGCTACGCCGGCATCTGCGGCTCGGACCTGCACATCTTCCACGGCTACAACCCGTTCGTGTCGTACCCCCGGGTCATCGGCCACGAGTTCGTCGGCCGCATCATGTCGGTCGGCCCCGGCGTCGATGCGTCGCGCATCGGCCAGACCGTGGTGGTGGACCCTGTGATCAGTTGCGGCCAGTGCCACGCCTGCCTCATCGGCCGGCGCAACGTCTGCAGCCGCCTGCAGGTCATCGGCGTGCACCGCGACGGCGGCTTCAGCCAGTACGCCTGCGTGCCGCAGGGCAATGCCTACGTCGTGCCCAAAGGCCTGGCCGATGCAAGCGCGTCGGTGATCGAACCCTTCGCAGTGGCGGCCAACGTCACCGGCCGCACCGGCGTGTTTCCCAGCGACGTGGCGCTGATCTACGGCGCCGGCCCGGTGGGGCTGAACCTGATGCAGGTGCTCAAGCGGGTGTACGGCATCCGCGCCTTCATCACCGATCATTTCGACGAGCGCCTGGCCCTGGCGCTGCAGGTAGGCGCGACCGAAGACGAGATCATCAACACCAAGCGCGAACCGCTGGAAGAAGCCCTCAAGAAGCGCGGCGTGGTAGGCGGCCCCACCTTGATCTACGACGCCGTCTGCCACCCTTCCATCCTGGAGGAAGCGGTGCGCCTGGCCGCGCCGGCCGGCCGCATCGGCATTTTGGGCTTTTCCAACACGCCGTCGGCCATCCCGCAGCAGGAGCTGACCAAGAAGGAACTGACGCTGTATGCCTCGCGCCTGAACTGCGCCATGTTCCCCCAGGTGATCGAGTGGATCGAAAAAGGACTGGTCGACCCGGGCCGCATCATCAGCCACAAGGTCGACTTTCGCGACGTCCAGGGCGCGTTCGACCTCGCCGAGCGCGATCCGCGCAACAGCTGCAAGGTGCTGCTGGACTTCGGCGCCCCCTGATCCGGCCCCCCCGGAGCGACGCAAGTTCGCTACGGCTCAGGAACGCATCGCAACCCGGCGCGCCGGTCTCTTTTCGAGGAGATCGGCGCGCGGGCGTTTTAGGCGCGAATCTCTTGCCGGGAAACGGGTTCCGGCCCGAGGATTTGTTAACCTTGCAACTTACGGCGCACTCCGCGCGCCGGATTTCCGCCTACGCCTTACAAAAGCCCATTCTTTCATGCGCACCGCCCGCCGCTACCTGGCCCTAGAGATATACCGCTCCTGCGCGGTCGTGCTGCTGGCCCTGCTCGGGCTGTTCACCTTCTTCGCGCTGGTGGACGACCTGGACGGCGTGGGCAAGAAATTCTCCATCCTGGCCATGTTCTACATGCAGGCGCTGGAAACGCCCGCGCGGCTCTACGACCTGCTGCCCATCGGCCTTTTGATCGGCGCCATCCTGGCCCTGGCGAGCCTGGCCCAGCGCAACGAGCTTGTGATCCTGCGCGTCTCGGGAGTCAGCGGCATGCGCCTGCTGGCCACGCTCTGGCTGATCACGGTGCCGCTGATGGCGGGCGCCCTGCTGCTGTCCGAATACATCACGCCCAGGTCCGAGACCCAGTACAGCGAGGTCAGCCTGGCGCTGCGCGGCCAGTCGAGCGACGGCCGGCTGCAAAGCGGCTACTGGTTCAAGGAGCCGTCGCCCGACAAAGGCACGCGCATCATCAACATCCAGAACCTGATGGGCAACGGCGCAGTCAGCGGCGTGACGGTCTACGACCTCGCTCCCGACCTGGAACTGCGCATGGTGGCCCAGGCCGACTCGGGCACGCTGGAAGGCAATGGCCAACTGGTCCTGAGCAAAGTCACCGAGACGCGCATCGACCCCGACGCCTCGCAAGCGCTGGCCGACGCCCGCCCGCCGGCCCGCCCGCCCGCCGCCGTGACGACCGAGCCGGACCTGACCCTGCACACCACGCTCAACCCCCAACGCCTGCTGGCCCGGGTGCTGACGCCCGAGCGCATGTCCATCGCATCGCTCGTCGACTACATCCATTACCTGCATCACAACCAGCTTCAGGCCGACCGGCAGATCGTGGCCCTGTGGCGCAAGGCGGTCTACCCGTTCACGCTGCTGGTCATGATCACCATCGCCGCGCCCATCAGCTTCATGCAGACGCGGCGCGGCGGCGTGGGCGCCAAAGTGTTCATCGGCATCCTGCTGGGCGTGGGCTTCTTCATGCTCAACCAGCTGGCGCTGAACATCGGCATGCTCAGTCATTGGCCGGCCTGGCTGACGGCGCTGGGTCCCAACATCGGCGCCATGATCATGGCGCTGGCCGCGCTGTCGATCATGGAATACAGGATGGTCCTGGGCAATATGACCGCATGCCGCTGGCCCTGGAAGAAGTCGCTGGCATGACGGCCCCCACGCTCACCGTATCCGCAGCCCGGCAGAATTGACATGAGCAGCATCTGGATGATCGGCGATGTGCAGGGCTGCTGCCAGCCCCTGGAGCAGCTGCTCGCGCATCCCGAAATCACGGCCGATCCCGACTCGCTCTTCTGGTTCGCGGGCGACCTGGTCAACCGCGGGCCGCAGTCGCTCGCGGCGCTGCGCCGGATCATCTCGCTGGAATCGCGCAGCGTGGCCGTGCTGGGCAACCACGACCTGCACCTGCTGGCCGCCGCGTCCGGCGTGCGCAAGCCGTCCAAGTCGGACACGCTCGACGAAATCCTCGACGCGCCCGATGCCGCGGACTTGATCGACTGGCTGCGCTGCCGGCCGCTGGCCCATTTCGAGCACGGCCACCTGATGGTGCATGCCGGCGTGCTGGCCAAGTGGGACGTGGCCAAGACTCTGTCCGTGGCCAAGGAAGTGCAAGCCGTGCTGCGCGGGCCGAACTGGCAAAAAGCCCTGCAGAAGATGTACGGCAACCAGCCCTCGCACTGGAACGACGAGCACCGCGGCGGCAAGCGCATGCGGGTGATCATCAACGCGCTCACGCGCATCCGGCTGTGCACGCCGCAAGGGCATATGGATTTCAGCGCCAAGGTGGCGCCCAACGCCTGGCCGCCCGGACTCATCCCCTGGTTCGACGTGCCCGAGCGGGCCACGCGCGACGTGACCGTCGTGTTCGGGCATTGGTCCACGCTGGGCCTGTATCAGCGCGAAGACGTGATCTGCCTGGATTCGGGCTGCGTCTGGGGCGGCGCCTTGACCGCCATGCGCATGCAAGACCGCAAGCTGGTGCAGATACGCTGCAAGCAGTCGCAGCCGCCGGGCGGCGAATAAACCCCGCTTAGCTCAGCTGCGCGGCAATGGCGTCGCGCGCCGCGTGCGACAGCTGCAGGCGCGTGGGCGTCTCGCCGGCATCGTCGGGCGCCGCGTGCAAAACAGGCAGGAACACCACCTCCACCGACAACCCCGTCGCGCCGAGCACGCGCCACAGGTTGGCCACCAGCGTCTCCTCGCCCACGAAGGCCGCGAAGCTGCTGCGCTCGCCGTGATGATAGAAACGCAGGGCCACGGGCTGGATGTCGACGCCGGCCTCGCGCGCGGGCTCGAACAGACTGGCGAAGAAAGGACGCAGGCCGAAGCCCTCGGTCGTGGTGCCTTCGGGAAAGAGGCCGACGGCCTCGCCGTTGTCGAAGCACTTGCGGATGGCGCTGCCCATGTCGTGCACGGCATGGCGCTGCCCGCGGTCGATGAAGAGGGTGCCTGCCCCGGCGGCCAGCCAGCCGATGAGAGGCCAGGCGCGGATCTCGGACTTGGCTACGAAGGCGGTGGCGCGCACCGCGTTGACCACGAAGATGTCGATCCACGACACGTGGTTGGGCACCCACATCACGGGGCCGGACATGCGGGCCTCGCCGATCACGGAAATCCGGATGCCGCACATGCGCATCAGATGGCGCGACCACCAGCGGTTGATGGCGGCCCGGGTCGGCACGGGGGATATCCAGGGATAGACCAGAGCGATGATCGCCAGGCCCATCAGGACCCAGGGCACGACCAGGCAGAGCCGTGCGATGAAGCGCAGCAGGTTCAAGTAGCTTTCTCCGCGGCTACGATAGGCAGCCGGGCAGCATCATACCCGGCCTCATGTCACATTACGGCAATGCGTCGAGGTGGCGCTGCAGGATGACCATGGCGGCCATGGCGTCGTCGGGTGCGTTGCTTTGCAGCAGGTCCTGCGCCTCCATGCTCGATCCGCGCTCGTCGACCAGCGCCACGGGCAGGCCGAAGCGGCCGTTGAGCTGGTTGGCGAAGCGCCGGCAGCGCGCCGTGGCGGGCTGCTCGCCGCCGTCGGAAGCCAGCGCCAGCCCGACCACCAGGCGCTGCGGCCGCCACTCGTCGATGAGCTTGGCGATGCGCCCGAAGCGGGCTTCGCGCACCTCGGAGAAGATGATTTCGAGCGGACGGGCCTGGCGCGTCAGCGTGTTGCCGATGGCCACGCCGATTTTCTTTTCGCCGAAGTCGAAGCCGAGCAGCGTTTCCTCGAGCATGGCTCACTCAAGCATGGCCCGCGCCGCCGGACAACATGATCGGATCCACGCCCAGCAGCTTGAGCGCTTCGGGATAGCGCTCCTCGGGCGGCACGTCGAAGATGATGCGCGAATCCGCGCCGACGCTGAGCCACGCGTTCTGGCTGATTTCGTATTCGAGCTGGCCCGCGCCCCAGCCGGCATAGCCCAGCGCCACCAGCATGCGCTGCGGCCCGTCGCCTTCGGCCACGGCCTGCAAAACGTCGCGCGACGTGGTGAGCGTCAGTTCGCCCAGCTTGATGCTGGAGTTGTATTCCCCCGCCGGCGCATGCAGCACGAAGCCGCGGTCGGTTTGCACCGGGCCGCCGAAGAACACCGTGTCGTCGCGCGCCGGCGCGCCCTCGACCTTGAGCTCGATGCGCTCGAGCAGGGCGGACAGCGACAGGTCGGTGGGCCGGTTGATCATCAGGCCCAGCGCGCCGCGCGTGGTGTGCTCGCAGACGTAGACCACCGAGCCGGCGAAATTGCCGTCGACCAGGGCGGGCATGGCCAGCAGGAATTGGTTGGAGAAATCCGTGGCCGGCGGCTCGGCCGGCGGACGATCGTCGTCCGGATCGGCGTCGTGCGTGTTTTCGGTCATGATATCTCCGTCATGATGTCGCGTCAGGGGCAGAAATCGCCGCATGCGCGATCAGATTTCCATCAGTTCGAAATCTTCCTTGCGGGCGCCGCATTCCGGGCAGACCCAATTGGGAGGAACGTCTTCCCACTTGGTGCCGGGAGCGATGCCTTCTTCGGGCAAGCCGGCCTCCTCGTCATAAATCCAACCGCAAATCAAACACATCCAGGTACGCATGGTTCTCACTATCTCGTGCCTCAAGCGCAATCTCCGCACTTGGGGGTATCCATTAGAATGAAGGCCGATCTTACCTAAACCCGAGCCAGCCCGCTGCGGCATAACGCGGTCGATTACCCGTGATTTCCCCTGCCTCCCCTCCCCTTGCGCTCATATTCGGGCCTTTCGATCCGACCGGCGCCGATGGCCTGCCCGCCGACGCCGTCACTTTTGCCGGCCTGGGCTGCCACGGCCTGGCCGCCGTCACCGCGCTCACCGTGCAGGACACCGCCGGCCTGGAAGAAGTGCATCCCGTCTCGCCCGAACTGCTCGACGACCAGGCGCGCTGCCTGCTGGAAGACATGCCCGTCCAGGCCATCAAGATCGGCGGCCTGTACAGCACCGAAACCGCCAGCGTGGCCGCGCAGATCGCGGCAGACTACAGCCAGGTGCCCCTGGTGCTGCACCTGGGCACGCGCGGCCTGACCGGCGACGACGTGTCCGAGCAGGACGACGCCGACGATCTGCTGGCCGCCACGCTGGAACTGCTGCTGCCGCAGGCGCAGCTGGTCGTGGTCGAGCACATGCGCCTGGCCCAATGGCAGGCCGACGGCAGCATCGACATCGGCGACTCCCCCAGCCCCGCGCACGCCCTGCTGGCGGGCGGCGCGCAGTGGGCCCTGGTGCTGGGCGCGCCGGTGCGCCCCGGCCATCTGGAAAACCTCCTGCTCGGCCCCGAGGGCCAGACCCAGGCCTGGCCCTGGCAGGCGCCGCCCGAGCGCAACAACGACACCGGCGGCGTGGTCGCCGCCGCCGCGACGGCCCTGCTGGCGCAGGGCCTGGACATGCCGCGCGCCGCCGAGCTGGCGCTGCAGCACGCTGCCCAGGCCATCGCCACGGCCTTCCTGCCCGGCATGGGCAAGCGCATTCCGAACCGCATCGGCACGCGCGGCTGAGCCCGGCGCGCGACGCAAAGGCGACATCGATGACTGCTTTGCGATTCCCGCGCGGCCTGTACGGCGTCACGCCCGAATGGGACGACACCGACAAGCTGCTGGAGGCCGTGCGCCTGGCCGCGGCCGGGGGCATGAGCGCGCTGCAGCTGCGCCGCAAGAGCCTGCCCGAGGCCGAACGCGCGGCGCAGGCCAAGGCCCTGGCGCCGCTGTGCCGCGAGCTGGGCGTGGTCTTTCTCGTCAACGACCACTGGCGCCTGGCGCTCGAGGTCGGCGCCGACGGCGTGCACCTGGGCCGCGACGACGCCGACCCGGCGCTGGTCCGCCGGGAGGCGGGGCCGGATCTGCTCATCGGCGTGTCCTGCTACGACGAATTCGAGCGCGCGCAGCGGCTGCTCGCGGCCGAACCCGACTACGTCGCCTTCGGCGCCGTATTCCCTTCGCCCACCAAGCCGCAAGCCGTGCGCGCGCCGCTGTCGCTGCTCACGCAAGCCCACGCGCTGGTCGAACAGCACGGCCAGCCGCGGCCGGCCGTCGCGGCCATAGGCGGCATCACGCCGAACAACGCCGCCATCGTCGCCAAGTCCGGCGCCGACTGCGTCGCCGTCATCACCGCCCTGTTCGAAGCCCCCGACATCACCGCCGCCGCGCAAGCCTGCGCGGCGCCCTTCCTGATCCCGCCCGTGCGCTCCTGGCGGGTGCCCTTCAATTCTTCGCGGTCCTGAACAGCATGCCCACCAACGCCGAACTCTTCGAACGCGCCTGCCGCAGCATTCCCGGCGGCGTCAATTCGCCCGTGCGCGCCTTCCGCTCGGTAGGCGGCACGCCGCGCTTCATCCAGCGCGCGCTGGGCCCATACATGTGGGACGCCGAAGGCACGCGCTATATCGACTACATCGGTTCGTGGGGCCCGGCCATCCTGGGCCATGCACACCCCGAGGTGGTGCGCGCCGTGCAGGAAGCCGCCGTCGGCGGCCTGTCCTTCGGCGCGCCGACCGAGGCCGAGGTCGAGCTGGCCGAGGCCTTGATCCAGCGCATGCCCTCGATGGAGCAAGTGCGCCTGGTCAGCTCGGGCACCGAGGCCACCATGTCGGCCATCCGCCTGGCGCGCGGCGCCACCGGCCGCAACAGGATCGTCAAATTCGAAGGCTGCTATCACGGCCATTCCGACAGCCTGCTGGTCAAGGCCGGCTCGGGCCTGCTCACCTTCGGCAACCCCAGTTCGGCCGGCGTGCCGCCCGAGTTCGTCGCGCACACGCTCACGCTGGAATACAACAACCTCCAGGCCGTGCAGGCTGCGTTCGACCAGCACGGCGCGGACATCGCCTGCGTCATCGTCGAGCCGGTGGCGGGCAACATGAACCTGGTCATGCCGCGCCCGGGCTTTCTGCAAGGGCTGCGCGAGCTCTGCACGCGCCACGGTTCCGTACTGATCTTCGACGAAGTGATGACGGGTTTGCGCGTCGGTCCGCAAGGCATGCAGGGCCTGGCGGGCATACGCCCCGATCTCACCACGCTGGCCAAGATCATCGGCGGCGGCATGCCGGTGGGCGCGTTCGGCGGCCGCGCCGACCTGATGGCGCACGTCGCGCCGCTGGGCGGCGTCTATCAGGCCGGCACGTTGTCGGGCAACCCGGTGGCCGTGGCCGCGGGGCTGGCCACGCTGCGCCTGATCGGCCAGCCCGGTTTCTACGAAGACCTGGGCGCCCGCACGCAGCGCCTTGCCGAAGGCCTGCAAGCGCGTGCCCGCGCTGCCGGCGTGGCCTTCTCGGCCCAGTCCATCGGCGGCATGTTCGGCCTGTATTTCAGCGCGCAGGTGCCCGAGACCTTCGATGCGGTATCGGCCTGCGACGTCGCCCTGTTCAAGCGTTTCTTTCACGCCATGCTCGATCGCGGCGTGCATTTCGCGCCCTCGGCTTTCGAAGCCGGTTTCGTGTCGGCGACGCACGACGACGCGGTCCTGC
>Ga0209455_1001031_pt1 | contig 13878 bp, 10 predicted proteins | sample AraplaCol_mCL_r2_FD_184275 | JGI IMG/M metagenome (GOLD analysis project Ga0209455, IMG submission 184275) | Arabidopsis root microbial communities from North Carolina, USA - plate scrape CL_Col_mCL_r2 (SPAdes) (version 2) | ecosystem: Host-associated > Plants > Roots > Endosphere | place: USA...
ACTGTTTCCACGCCTTCGGCCACGATGCTGAGCTTGAGCGCGTGGCCGATGTTCATGATCGTCTGCGTCAAGGACTCGGCCATGGCGCTGGTGCCGATGCCCTGCACGAAGCTCTTATCGATCTTCAGTTCCTGCACGGGGAAGCGCTGCAGATAGCTCAGGGATGAGTAGCCCGTGCCGAAGTCGTCGATGGACAGGGTGATTCCCAGCGTGTGCAAGGCATCGAGCGTGGCGCGGATGTCATCGGTCGATTCGTCGAACATCACCCGCTCGGTCATTTCCAAGGTCAGGTCCGAAGGGCGCAGGCCGTGGGCCTGCAGCGTGCGCGCGACGAAGTCGGCGAAATCGGCCCGCTTGCAATCCGCGGCGCAGACGTTGACGGAGATGTTCGGGATGTCCACGCCCACGGCGCGCCACGCGGCAAGCTGGCTGCAGGCCTGCTCCAGGACCCACGTGTCCAGTTCGGTGATGAGGCCGCTTTCTTCCGCGATGGCGACGAAGCGGTCCGGCGGCACCGTGCCCAGTTGCTCGTCATGCCAGCGCACCAGGGCCTCGGCGCCGTGCAGGATGCCCCACGCCCCGACCTTGGGCTGGTAGGCCACTTGCAGGGCGCCTTCGCGCAAAGCCTGCTGCAGCGCGATTTCCAGATCGAGATGCTCCTTGGCCTCGTGCTCGTATTCGGCGGCGTAGAAATGCATCTGGTTGCGGCCGGCGTTCTTGGCCCGGTACATCGCCATGTCCGCGTTGCGCAGCAGCGTGTCGAAGTTGCGCCCGTCGTGCGGATACAAGGAGATGCCGATGCTCACGCCCAGCGCGATGCTGATGTCGCGTCCCGCATTGACCGCGATGGGTTGATGCATGGCCTGCAGGATGCGGTCCGCCACATGGGCGGCCTTGTGCACGTCGCAGTTCCTGAGCACGGCCACGAATTCGTCGCCGCCCAGGCGGCCGATCATGTCCTTGCCCTGGACGCACCGGCTCAGCCGCTGCGCGACTTCGCTCAGCACCTCGTCGCCGATGGCGTGGCCCTGGGTGTCGTTGATGCGCTTGAAGCGATCCAGGTCGACGAACAGGATGGCGAACTGCGAAGATTGCCGGCGGGCATCGGCCAGGATGCTGCGCGCTTCCCGGTTGACCAGCCTGCGGTTGGGCAGGCTGGTCAAGGTGTCGAACCACGCCAGCTTTTGCAGCTGGCGCTCCATCGCCAGCCTGCGCCGCAACTGCGCGCTGAACATCGCGCACAGCATGATGATGAGGACGTCCAGGATGGCGGCGACGGCGCCGATGGCAAATGCGCGCTTGCGCCATCCTGCGTAGATGTCGCTGGTTGCGAGCCCGGCAATCACGATCAACGGGTAATTTCCGACTCTTCTGAAACTGTAGAGCCGCTGGACGTGATCCAGCGCGGCGACGTCGATGTAGGTGCCGTGGTCCGATTGCACCAAGGGCGGGAACGACCGGCTGCCGGCCAGCGATTTACCTATGTCGTCGAATTTGAACGGCCGCCGCATCAATATGACTCCGTCCGTGCGGATCAAGGTCAGCGAGCCGTGATCGCCCAATATCGAGTCGTCGAACAGATGGCGGAAATAGCGCAGGCTCAGCGTGCCGGCGACCACGCCCTCGAAGCGGCCGTTCGCGTCGGCACGACGCAGGCTCATCGCGATGGAGTGGAAGTCGGACTTCGTAATCGGCATGAAGGGCTTGCTGAAATACAGGCCGGCATCCGGGCTCTGGCTATGGACCAGGAAGTAATCGCGCCGGCCGACGTCGATCGTGGACGGCTGCATCGAGCGCGAGTCCAGGACAACCCTGCCGGAAGTGTCCGTCGCGATGATCACGCCCAGATCCGAGATGGTGCCCGCCGCGTTGAAGGCCAGGAGCTGGCGGGTTGCGGGAGCCAGGTCCGGGCTGGGCGTCTCCAGGTTCGTCAGCACGTTGCGCATCGCGATCTGGTAGATGTCCAGCGTGCGCTCGCTTTCCTTTTCCAGCGAAATGGCGAGGTTTTCCGCGACGTCGCGCGCCTGCGCCATCGCGTCCATCCGCATCTGGTACAGCGCGACTGCGACCACGCCCGTGGTGGCGAGAGTGATGCACAGTCCGGCAAGCAGGAACAAGCCTGGTTTCGTCAGGAAGGAAATTCTCGTGCGAGCCATGGTTCTTCGCGCAATCCGGCTGAAACGGGTCAGCGCGGCGGATCGCAAGTGTCGGGGGATCGAGCCGGGCAGGGTATCGAAGTGTAAAACGCTCGCCCGCCTTGCGGCGCGGCCGTGCGAAAAGAGGGAAGACTACAATTCCGCCAAATCCCGCATCTCTTTCACGCATATGAATATCCTCAGCAGCCGGCTCTCCACGTTCGAAAACGGCATGGGCCTGTCCACCACGATCGACGGCCAGCCACTCACGGTATACGTCGTCCTGGGCGAGCCCGATCTGGAAATCATCCCGCGCATCGTACCCGAGGCGCTGGTGGAGGCGGGCGCCGAAATCCACGCCGCGGTGGTCGATGATCTCGACCAGGCGCAGAGCCAGATCGACGACGTGCTCGACAATGTCAATCCGAGCGACGTGGCTGTGTTTTTCTGCTCCGGCGAGGACTGTTACAACGGCGCGCTCGATCTTCTGGGCCTGCCGGTGGATGATTGATTGTTTTTGCCATAAATTGCATGCTACTATCCGTCCCCTGCGGATTGGGGTCTTGAGTTCGTACAGCGCCAGCCTAGCGGCGGCCGTTTACTGGTTCCCTCATTGCTAGATCCGTGGTTTCGGGCGCAAGCCCTCTATCAGCAATCGTTTAGGAAACTCAGTATGGAAACCGGCGTCGTCAAGTGGTTCAATGCGGAAAAAGGTTATGGCTTTATCACCCCCGAATCGGGCGGTAAGGACCTGTTCGCGCATTTCTCCGAAATTCAATCCCAAGGCTTCAAGACTCTCGAAGAAAACCAGCGCGTTAGCTTCGTGACCGCGATGGGCCCCAAGGGTCCCCAGGCCACCAAGATCCAGGCGCTGTAATCAGCTCCCGGCTCTAGCCTGAAAAGCCCCGCAAGGGGCTTTTTTCATATAGTCGGTCCGTCCCCCGCGTTGCCGGGAAGACGGCCGCGTTTCCGGTAAAATACTCGTTTCGCCGTCGTGCTTTCCGGCGGTCTCATCCATCTTTCGCAAATAGGTCTTTGTAATGCAGCCTGTGGTTCAAACCCTCTCCGGCCTGGAGCGCCGCATCGATCTGGCCGTCTCCCTGACCGCTGTCGAAAAAGAAGTGCAGGAACAGCTCAAGCGCGTGGCCCGCACCGCCAAGGTCCAGGGCTTTCGTCCCGGCAAGGCTCCGATGGCGATGCTCGAGCGCAGCCACGGCCCCGGCATCCGCTACGACGTGATCAACAGCCAGGTCGGCCGCGCCTTCGAACAGGCCGTCGACGAGGCCAAGCTGCGCGTGGCCGGCGCTCCCAGCCTCGAACCCAAGACCGAGGGCGTGGATGAAAGCACCCTGGCCTTCACCGCTACCTTCGAGGTCTATCCCGAAGTGGCCGTGCCCGATCTGGCGGCCCTGTCCGTGACCCGCAGCACCAGCGCGGTCGCCGACGCCGAAGTCGACAAGACCATCGACGTGCTGCGCAAGCAGCGCGCTGCGTACGAAGCCCGCGAAGGCCGCGCCGCCGCCGACGGCGACCGCGTCACGCTGGACTTCCTCGGCACTCTCGACGGCGTGCCCTTCGACGGCGGCAAGGCCGAGAACTTCCCCTTCGTGCTGGGCCAGGGCCGCATGCTGCCCGAGTTCGAAGCCGCCGCGACGGGCCTGAAGGCAGGCGAAACCAAGGTCTTCCCGCTCAAGTTCCCCGACGACTACCAGGGCACCGAAGTGGCCGGCAAGACCGCCGAGTTCACCATCACCGTCCGCGAAGTCGCCGAAGCCGTTCTGCCCGCCGTCGACGCCGAGTTCGCCAAGCAGTTGGGCGAAGCCGACGGCAACGTCGACAAGCTGCGCGCCGACATCCGCGCCAACATCGAACGCGAAGCCAAGAGCCGCGCCGACGCCCGCACCAAGAACAGCGTCATGGACGCCCTGGTCGACGCCGCCAAGTTCGACGTGCCGCGCGCGCTGGTCGACTCCGATGTCGAGAGCCGCATCGCCGCCGCCCGCGAAGACCTCAAGCAGCGCGGCGTGCCCAATGCCGACACCATGCCCATCCCGCCCGAGGTCTTCTCCGGCGAATCCGAGCGCCGCGTGCGCCTGGGCCTGCTGGTTTCCGAGCTGGTCAAGCAAGCGCAGCTGCAGTCCAAGCCCGAGCAGATCCGCGCCAAGATCGAAACCTTCGCGCAGAACTACGAACAACCCGCCCAGGTTGTCAGCTATTACCTGAGCGATCGCCAGCGTCGTGCTGAAATCGAGGCCATCGTGCTGGAAGACAATGTCGTCGAGCACGTCCTGAGCAAGGCCAAGGTCACCGACGAAGCGGTGCCTTTCGATCAACTGATGGGAATGGCTTAACACTATGCAGCGTTTCACCGATTTCTATGCCAGCATGTATGGCGGGGCTTCGCTTTCCAGGGTCGAGACGCCGACCGGCCTGGGCTACATCCCCATGGTCATCGAGCAGTCCGGCCGCGGCGAGCGCGCCTACGACATTTATTCGCGCCTCCTGCGCGAGCGGGTGATCTTCCTGGTGGGGCCGGTCGCCGACGCCAGCGCCAACCTGGTGGTCGCCCAGCTGCTGTTCCTGGAATCGGAAAACCCCGACAAGGAAATTTCCTTCTACATCAACTCGCCTGGCGGGTCGGTGTACGCGGGCATGGCCATCTACGACACCATGCAGTTCGTCAAGCCCGACGTGTCCACCCTGTGCACCGGGCTGGCGGCCAGCATGGGCGCCTTCCTGCTGTCCGCGGGCAAGAAGGGCAAGCGCTACACGCTGCCCAACTCCCGCATCATGATCCACCAGCCCTCGGGCGGCGCCCAGGGCCAAGCCAGCGACATCCAGATCCAGGCCCGCGAGATCCTGGATCTGCGCGAACGGCTCAACCAGATCCTGGCCTTGAACACCGGCCAGCCGGTCGAGCGCATTGCCGTGGACACCGAGCGCGACAACTTCATGTCCGCCGAAGATGCGGTATCTTATGGACTCGTCGACAAGATGTTGACGTCCCGCGCGGATGCATCCGACGCGTAATCGAGGTACGACTATTTATGCCTGAAAAAAAGGGTTCGGCCGACGCGAAGGTGCTGCACTGCTCGTTCTGCAACAAGAACCAGCATGAAGTCCGCAAGCTGATCGCGGGGCCGTCGGTGTTCATCTGCGATGAATGCATCGACCTGTGCAACGACATCATCCGCGAGGAAGCCCAGGCTTCCGCGCGAGCGGCCATCCGCTCCGAGCTGCCCACTCCGGCCGAGATCAAGACTTTCCTCGACCAGTACGTCATCGGCCAGACGGCGCCCAAGCGTATGCTGGCGGTGGCCGTCTACAACCACTACAAGCGCATCCGCCACGGCGACATCAAGGGCGACGAGGTCGAGCTCTCCAAGAGCAACATCATGCTCATCGGCCCCACGGGCTCGGGCAAGACGCTGCTCGCCCAGACCCTGGCGCGCATGCTCAACGTGCCCTTCGTCATGGCCGACGCCACCACGCTCACCGAGGCGGGCTACGTCGGCGAAGACGTCGAGAACATCATCCAGAAGCTGTTGCAAAGCTGCAACTACGATGTGGAAAAAGCGCAGCGCGCTATTGTCTACATCGACGAAATCGACAAGATCTCGCGCAAATCCGACAACCCGTCCATCACCCGCGACGTGTCGGGCGAGGGCGTGCAGCAGGCGCTGCTCAAGCTGATCGAAGGCACGGTGGCCTCGGTGCCGCCGCAGGGCGGGCGCAAGCATCCCAACCAGGACTTCGTCCAGGTCGACACCACCAACATCCTGTTCATCGTGGGCGGCGCCTTCGACGGGCTGGAAAAGATCATCCGCGACCGCACCGAAAAATCCGGCATCGGCTTTTCGGCTTCGGTGCGCGCCAAGTCCGAGCGCGGTGTGGGCGAACTCTTCAGCGAAGCCGAGCCCGAAGACCTCATCAAGTTCGGCCTCATCCCCGAGCTGGTGGGCCGCTTGCCCGTGGTGGCCACGCTGGACGAGCTCGACGAAGAAGCGCTGGTGCGCATCCTCACCGAGCCCAAGAACTCCCTGCTCAAGCAGTTCCAGAAGCTGTTCGCCATGGAAGGCGCCGAGCTCGACGTCCGACCGGGCGCGCTCAAGGCCATCGCCGAGAAGGCGCTCAAGCGCAAGACCGGCGCGCGCGGCCTGCGCTCCATTCTTGAAGCCGCGCTGCTGGACACCATGTACGAGTTGCCCTCGCAGAGCAAGGTCACGCGCGTGGTGCTCGACGAAAGCGCGGTCGAAGGCCAGGGGCAGCCGCTGCTCATCTATGCCGAGGACGACGCCGAGAGCGCGCCCAAGGCCGAACGCGGCGAGGCCGCGGCCTGAGCCCACGGGGGCGGTGCAGGGGTTCTGCCCCTGCCTGCCGCAGGGCTGATCGGCCAGATCGCGACAGGGCACGTTCGGTGCCGTTTCCGGTCTTTTCAACGAAAATCCCGTAACGAATGCGGGGTTTTTCATTTTTATGGCCGTGCGGCACTTACGCTTGAATTTTCGGCTATTGTTCCCATATCAGACATAACCATCGGTTTGTCCGGAGTCCGCCTTATCCGGATCCCCGCCCTTATTCGCAGTCTATCGAGGAATCTCTATGTCTGCTCATCAGACCCTGCCCGCCGAACCTATCGACCTGCCGCTCTTGCCTCTGCGCGACGTCGTGGTGTTCCCGCATATGGTCATTCCGCTGTTCGTCGGCCGCCCGCGTTCCATCCGCGCGCTCGAAGTCGCCATGGAAGCCGGCAAGAGCATCATGCTGGTCGCCCAGAAATCCGCCGGCAAGGACGACCCCACGCCCGAAGACGTCTATGAAATCGGCTGCGTGGCCGGCATCCTGCAAATGCTCAAGCTGCCCGACGGCACCGTCAAGGTGCTGGTCGAAGGCACGCAGCGCGCCCGCATCGACAGCATCGACGATGCCGAGTCGCACTTCACCTGCGTGGTCACGCCCATCGAGCCCGACCTGAGCCAGAGTTCGGAAAGCGAGGCCCTGCGCCGCGCCATCGTGGCCCAGTTCGAGCAGTACGTGAAGCTCAACAAGAAGATCCCGCCCGAGATCCTGACCTCGCTGGCCGGCATCGACGATCCGGGCCGCCTGGCCGACACCATCGCCGCGCACCTGCCGCTCAAGCTCGAGCAGAAGCAGGCCATGCTCGAAATCACCGGCACCGCCGAGCGCCTGGAAAGCCTGTTGGCCCAGCTCGAAGCCGAGATCGACATCCTCCAGGTCGAGAAGCGCATCCGCGGCCGCGTCAAGAAGCAGATGGAAAAGTCGCAGCGCGACTACTACCTTAACGAACAGGTCAAGGCCATCCAGAAAGAACTGGGCGAAGGCGAAGAAGGCGCCGATCTCGAAGAGCTGGAAAAGAAGATCGTCGGCGCGCACATGTCCAAGGAAGCGCGCAAGAAGGCCGATGCCGAGTTCAAGAAACTCAAGCTCATGTCGCCCATGTCGGCCGAGGCCACGGTGGTGCGCAACTACATCGATGCACTCGTCAACCTGCCCTGGAGAAAGAAGAGCAAGGTCAACGATTCCGTCGGCCATGCCGAGAAAGTGCTGGACGACGACCATCATGGCCTGGAGAAGGTCAAGGAACGCATCATCGAATATCTCGCCGTGCAGCAGCGCGTCGACAAGGTGAAGGCGCCCATCCTGTGCCTGGTCGGTCCTCCGGGCGTGGGCAAGACCTCGCTCGGCCAGTCCATCGCCAAGGCCACGAACCGCAAGTTCGTGCGCATGGCCCTGGGCGGCGTGCGCGACGAAGCCGAGATCCGCGGCCATCGCCGCACCTATATCGGCTCCATGCCGGGCAAGATCCTGCAAAGCCTGTCCAAGATCGGCGTGCGCAATCCGCTCTTCCTGCTCGACGAGATCGACAAGCTGGGCATGGATTTTCGCGGCGATCCGGCTTCGGCTTTGCTGGAAGTGCTCGACCCTGAACAGAACCACACCTTCCAGGATCACTACGTCGAGGTCGATTTCGACCTGTCCGACGTGATGTTCGTGGCGACCAGCAACACGCTGAACATTCCGCCGGCGTTGCTGGATCGCATGGAAGTCATCCGCCTGTCCGGCTATACCGAGGACGAGAAGATCCACATCGCCCGCGAGCATCTGCTGCCCAAGCTGATGAAGAACAACGGCGTGAAGGAAAACGAGCTCGAAGTCGACGACAGCGCGCTGCGCGACATCGTGCGCTACTACACGCGCGAGTCCGGCGTGCGGGCGCTCGAGCGCGAAGTGGGCAAGATCTGCCGCAAGGTGGTCAAGAAGCTGCTGGTCGAGAAAGACAGCGTGGACCAGATCAAGGCCGAACCGCTGTCGCTGCCCGTCAAGGTCGACGGCGACAACCTGGACGACTATCTGGGCGTGCGCCGCTACACCTTCGGCATGGCCGAAAAGGAAAACCAGGTCGGCCAGGTGACCGGCCTGGCCTGGACCGAAGTCGGCGGCGACCTGCTCACGATCGAAGTGGTGGACATGCCGGGCAAGGGCGGCATCCAGCGCACCGGTTCGCTGGGCGACGTCATGAAGGAATCGGTCGAGGCCGCCCGCACCGTGGTGCGCTCGCGCGCTCGCCGGCTGGGTTTTGCCGACAGCGTGTTCGAGAAGCGCGACATGCACATCCACTTTCCCGAAGGCGCCACGCCCAAGGACGGTCCTTCGGCGGGCATCGCGATCACCACCGCCATGGTTTCGGCCTTGTCGCACATTCCCGTGCGCGCCGACGTGGCCATGACGGGCGAGATCACGCTGCGCGGCGAAGTGCTGCCCATCGGCGGCCTGAAGGAAAAGCTCCTTGCGGCTCACCGCGGCGGCATCAAGACGGTGCTGATCCCGGAAGAGAACGTCAAGGACTTGGCCGAGATCCCCGACAACGTCAAGAACTCGCTGGAGATCGTGCCGGTGCGTTGGATCGACAAGGTCCTGGAGCTGGCCTTGGAGCGCCTGCCCGAGCCGCTGGCCGACGAAGAGGTGTCCAAGGAAGCGGCTGTCGTGGCCGCGCCGACGGCCGGCTCGCCGACCGATCCGGTGGTCAAGCACTAAGCAAGCTTGCCGGGCCGCCGCTGCTTCCTGCAAGGCCCGTGTGCAGCAAACTGCACCCCAAGCGTTGGATGTCAATCCGGCGCTTGGGGTGTTTTTATGTCAGCCCTTCATCCACGCTTCGCATTGCGCCGCCACACGCGCCAGGGCAGGGCGGTCTTTCAGGCCGTTCCAGTAGGCGACCAGTTCGGGCCGGCTGCCCAGCTCGCCGAATTCGATGCCGTAGCCGATGGAGCGTCCGACATAGACGTCGGCGGCGGTGAAGCGGTCGCCCGCGATGTAGCGCTTGCCGGCCACGGCCTTGGCGAGCGTGTCGACGGTGTGTTCGAAGCTGCCGTAACCGAACATGCGCTGCTGCTCGGGCGTGGGTATCCAGCCCGCGGATTTGTTGCTCCAGGCGGCTTCGAGGCAGCCCGAGGCGAAGAACAGCCAGCGGTAGTAGTCGGCGCGGTCGGTACGCGCGGGCGCCAGGCCGGCCTCGGGAAAGGCATCGGCGAGATAGGCGCAGATGGCCGCCCCCTCGGTGACGACCTTGTCGCCATGCTGGATGGCCGGCACCTTGCCCATGGGATTGAGAGCGAGATACTCCGGCGACTTCATGGTGCCGCCGTAGGTAAGCACGACGGGGCGGTAAGGGGCGCCGACCTCTTCCAGCATCCAATGCACGATGTTGGCGCGAGACTGGGGGTTCGTATAAAACACCAGCTCTTTGTGCATCGGCGGACTCCTAGTGCAAGGGTTGTGTGCGGATCAGCCCCACCGCGATGCCTTCCAGCACGAAGTCTTGCCCTGGATGGACCACGATGGGTTCGAAGTCGGGGTTCTCGGGCAGCAGTTCGATGTGGCCGCTGTGGCGTTGCAGGCGCTTGACGGTCACGTCGTCGTCGATGCGGGCGATCACGATCTGGCCGTTGCGCGCATCGGAGGCGCGCTTGACGGCCAGCAGGTCGCCTTCGAGGATGCCTGCGTCGCGCATGCTCATGCCGCGCACCTTGAGCAGATAGTCGGGCGTTTGCGAGAACAGGGCGGGGTCGACGCCGATTTCGCGCTCGACGTGTTCCGCCGCGAGAATGGGACTGCCCGCAGCCACGCGCCCGATAAGAGGCAAGAGCAGGCGGGAGATGGCGTCGGCCGATTCGGCAAGCAGGTTGCCGATGGCGGCGCCGGAGGGCTCGCTCTGGCGAATCGGCGCATCGGTGCCGAGCAGGCGTATGCCGCGCGAGGCGCCTGCGGTGAGTTCGATGGCGCCCTTGCGCGCCAGGGCCTTGAGATGGTCTTCGGCCGCGTTGGGAGAGCGGAACCCCAGGGTCTGGGCGATCTCGGCCCGGGTGGGCGGAAACCCGGTGCGCGCCACGGCGGCACGGATGAGATCGAGGATTTCCTGCTGACGCGCGGTGAGCTTGGTGGCCATGGGGTGCTCTGGCTGTATGGATATACAGCTATTCTGACGGGCGCCGCTTGAAAAATCAAGCATCTACCCAGCAGGGCCGGACGGCTTTCCCGCGTAGCCGCGTGAAACAGCTCACACGGGCGGCCCGGGCCCGGGTCGTTGTCCCATCTGGCGAATATGCCCATCATCGGGATGGCAGCGCACAAAATAGTGCCCGATTAGCTATAAGCTCTGAAGCAAGCCCCGTCTTTTCGTACCCCTGGGAGAAAATCACATGCCTCGTATGCCGGTGGACACTGTCGGTCTGTTGCTGACGGGCGGAGGCGCCCGGGCTGCCTACCAGGTGGGCGTGCTGGAAGCGATAGCGGATCTGCGACTCGAGGCCCGTGTCGGCGAGCCGGGCAGTCCTTTCGGCATCATCACCGGAACTTCCGCCGGGGCGATCAATGCGGCGGCGCTCGCGACCCATGCCGACGATTTCGACCATAGCGTGCGCCGTCTCGTCGCGGTGTGGAAGGACTTTCGCCCCCCGCAGATCTATCGCACCGATGTGCTGTGGTCCATCGATGTGCGCGGCGGCCACTGGCGCATGCCGTTCGGGTTGAAATGGCTGTTCAGTTTCTGGAGACAGAGACAACCGAAATCGATGCTGGACAACACGCCGCTGGCCGAGCTGCTCGAGCGCATGGTGCCGCTGCATAGAATCCCCGGGTTGATGGAGGCCGGCTATTTGAGGGCGCTGGCGGTCAGCTCTTCCAGCTACAGCACGGGCGAGAACTATATCTTCTATCAATCGAATGTCCTGATCGAGCCCTGGGTCCGATCGCGGCGCATGGCTATACCCGGGCGCATCACCCAGGAGCATCTGCTGGCTTCGTCGGCCATTCCCTTCGTGTTCCCCACGGTAGGCATCCCGATGCGAGATGGTCATATCGAATACTTCGGTGACGGCTCGATCCGCCAGGTGGCCCCCCTGTCTCCGGCCGTACACCTCGGCGCGCAGCGCCTGCTGGCGATCGGCGCAAGCCGTCTATACGAGCCGCAGGACATGCCTCGCCCCAATACGCACACAGGCTATCCCACGCTGGCGCAGGTCGCCGGCCACGCGATATCGAGCATCTTTCTCGACGCATTGGCCGTGGACGTGGAATACATGCAGCGCATCAATCGGACGCTGGCCTTGATACCGGAGTCCGAGCGCGCCGGCACGACGCTGCGGCCCATAGATCTGCTGGTGATCTCTCCTTCGGAGCGGATCGATATGATCGCCTCGCGGCATACGAAAGCGCTGCCGGAACTGTTGCGCCGCATGCTGGGCCATCTGAGCAGCAGCGGCCCTCCAGGAAATGAAGCCGTGAAAGCGTCGGCGCTGGCGAGCTACCTGCTGTTCGACGCCGATTTCACCCGCGAGCTGATGGAATTAGGGCGCGCCGATACGATGCGCCAACGCGATGCGGTGCGCGCTTTCTTCGGCTGGACGGAATAAAGGCCCCCATGCCGCGTCCTCCGGGCCTGCTGTCCTCGAGCGGGTGTTTTTGCCTTGGGACGGCCCGGCGGAAAAAAGAAAAAGCCGGCGAGGTTCGAACCGCGCCGGCCTTCCAGGCAGAGCTGTCGCTTACCTGGCGACGGCTGCGATGGCCTTGGCCACCGTGTCGATGTTGCCGCTGTTGAGCGCGGCCACGCAGATGCGGCCGCTGGACACGGCGTAGATGCCGTGCTGCTCGCGCAGGGTGTCGACCTGGGCCGAGGTCAGGCCCGTGTACGAGAACATGCCGCGCTGCTTGACGATGAAGCCGAAGTCTTGCGCGGCGCCCGCGGCCTTGACCTTGTCGGCCAGCTGCCGGCGCATCAGGCGGATGCGGTCGCGCATGTCGGCCAGTTCTTTTTCCCACAGGGCGAAGAGCTCGGGCGTGTTCAGCACGCTGGAGACGAGGGTGCCGCCGTGGGTGGGCGGGTTGGAGTAGTTGGTGCGGATGACGCGCTTGAGCTGGCTCAGCACGCGGCCGGCTTCGTCCTTGCTGCCGGCCACCAGGGTCAGCGCGCCCACGCGTTCGCCGTACAGCGAGAACGACTTGGAGAACGACGAGCTGATCAGCATGGTGACGTCTTGCGCGGCGAAGATGCGCACGGCTTCGGCGTCTTCGTGCAGGCCGGCGCCGAAGCCCTGGTAGGCGATGTCCAGGAAGGGCACCAGGTCGCGGGCCTTGACGACTTCGGCCACTTGCCGCCATTGGGCCGAGTCCAGGTCCACGCCGGTGGGGTTGTGGCAGCAGGCGTGCAGCACCACGATGGTCTTGGCCGGGGCGGCCTGCAGTGCGGCCAGCATGCCGGCGAAGTTCAGCCCGCGGGTGGCGGCGTCGTAGTAGGCGTAGGTCTCGACGGGGAAGCCGGCGCGCTCGAACAGGGCGCGGTGGTTTTCCCAGCTCGGGTCGCTGATCAGCACCTTGGAGTCGGGCAGGATCTGCTTGAGGAAATCGGCGCCGATCTTGAGCGCGCCGGTGCCGCCCAGGGCCTGGGCGGTGAGCACGCGGCCGGCGGCGATCAGGGGCGAGTCGGCGCCCAGCAGCAGGGTCTGCGCGCCCTTGTTGTAGCCGGGGATGCCTTCGATGGGCAGGTAGCCGCGCGCGGCGGCGGCCTCGATGCGCGCGACTTCGGCCTTGCGCACCGCGGCCAGCAGCGGAATTCGGCCTTGATCGTCGTAGTACACGCCCACGCCCAGATTCACTTTACCGGTACGGGTGTCGGCGTTGAATTGCTCGTTCAGGCCGAGGATGGGGTCGCGGGGGGCTTGTTCGACGGAGGCGAAGAGGGTGCTCATGGGCGTGTTTGGCGGCAGTGGTCCGGCCCGGTGGACTCGCCACCCAAGCCTGTGGATAATGAGGGATTTCCCTCAAATCAGAGTCTAGCATGTCCGCCGACTCCGTCATTTCCGAATCCGAATCGCTGCGCGAGCCTTCTGCCGAGGCGCGCTACGTCGATTACCCCGACAGTCCGTTCCATCTCTACCAGCCCTATCCGCCCGCGGGCGACCAGCCTGCGGCCATCGAGGGCCTGGTGCAGGGGATGGAAGACGGCCTCATGTACCAGACGCTCCTGGGCGTGACCGGCTCGGGCAAGACCTACACCATGGCCAACGTGATCGCCCGCCTGGGCCGTCCGGCCCTGGTGCTGGCGCCCAACAAGACGCTGGCCGCGCAGCTCTACGCCGAGATGCGCGAGTTCTTCCCCAAGAACGCGGTGGAGTATTTCGTCTCGTACTACGACTATTACCAGCCCGAGGCCTATGTGCCCACGCGCGAC
>Ga0209455_1001033_pt1 | contig 13848 bp, 10 predicted proteins | sample AraplaCol_mCL_r2_FD_184275 | JGI IMG/M metagenome (GOLD analysis project Ga0209455, IMG submission 184275) | Arabidopsis root microbial communities from North Carolina, USA - plate scrape CL_Col_mCL_r2 (SPAdes) (version 2) | ecosystem: Host-associated > Plants > Roots > Endosphere | place: USA...
AGCTGTAGGTCACATCGGCATCCGCGACCACATAGCCCGCCGCGCGGGCAGTGCCGAAATCGTTGGCCGTCGTTGGGCCTGCGCCGGTGAGCGTGAGGCCCTGGCTCCAGCGCGCATCGCCGCCATGGCGCAGCAGCAAGGAACCGTAATCTTCCGGCACACCCGGCATGCGGCTGCCGGCGCGCACGGGCACGTTCGGCGCGATGCATGGCGTCGCGATGCAGGTGAGGAAGCCGCTGCGGAACTGTGCCTGCAGGTGCGTATAGCCGGCAACCAGATGCCAGGACGGCGCGATCTCGCCGTCCATCGATAACTCCACGCCTTGCCGCCTCGCCTCCGGCACGTTGCGATACGTGGTGCGCCCGTTGACGCTGGTGTCGATCGCCAGTTCGTCGCGCGTATTGGCGCGGAACAGCGCCGCGTTGAAAGCGAGCGCGCGTGTCGCCTGCCATTTCGCGCCCAGCTCGATGTTGTGGCTGCGTGCGGGCCGAAGATTGAGCGCAAGACCTGGCTGACCGTCACTGCGATAGCCAAGCTCGTTGTAGCTCGGCGTTTCGAAGCCTTCGCCGTAGCTGGCATAGAGCCGAAGCTCGTCCCCTGGCCGCCATTGCAGGGCGACCACCGGCGTGGTGGCGGCGTAATTCACGTCGCCACTGTCATCGGGATTGGACGGCGTGATGTAGTAGTCGTGCGCACTGAAGCGCACATCGTCATGCCGCAGGCCAAGCAGCAGCGCCCAGGACGGCGCGAAGTGCCAGTACCACTGCACGTAGGCATCCACATTGTTGACGTTGTCGTCCTCGTCGCGACGCAGCGCCCCTTTCACGCCCAGCGTCTCGCCCACGAAATTTTCGTAACCGAGGCGATGTTGCCGCTGGTAGTCGCCACCGCCGCCAAGGACGAATTCGTAATCGCCACCCAGCCAGTCGCCTCGATGCGTCCAGCGCAGGTCGGCACCACCGTAATGCGTGTTGGGCTGCACCACGCCGCCGGGCTGCAGCGGGTTGGCTTGCGTGGCGACGGGAATGGATTGGTACTGGGTGATCTCGCGTTGGCCGTAATACACCATCGCGCGCCATTGGCCGTCGTCGCCGGAAGGCCGTTCGTAGATCAGACCCAGCTGGTCCTGGCGAGTGCTCTTGCGAGTGTCGAACTGCTCCGCCGCGGGTGACGCCTGTTGCGGATTCGCCTGCAGTTGCGCCTTGGTGAGACCCATCGGGTCCTGCGCCACGGGCTGATCCAGGTGATTCATCACCAGTGTGAGCGTCTGCCCCTGCCCCAGGTCGAAGCCGAGGCGCGCATGCGCCGTCTGGCGGTTGACGCGGCTGTGGTCGCGATAGCCGCCCGAGAGGAACTGCGAAGCGGCGACGTTGTAGTCCATCGCGCCAACCGTGCCGCGCGTATCGGCGAGATAGCGAAAGCTGTCGTTGCTGCCCGCGTAGACGCCCAGCGTGGTCTGCGGGGTGGCCGTGCCGGGCGCGCTCCATAGCTGCACCACGCCGCCCGCTGCGTTGCCGTAGAGCACGGAATACGGGCCGCGCAACACCTCCACGCGATCGGCCACGTCAAAATCGAAATGTGATACCTGCCCCTGGCCATCCGGCAAGGTCGCGGGAACCCCGTCGACATAAAGGCGAATGCTGCGCACGCCGAAGGTGCTGCGCGAGCCGAAGCCGCGGATGGATATCTGCTCGTCCTGCGCGTAGTTCTGCCGATCGCGCGCCAGGATGCCCGGCACGCCCACCAACATCTCGGAAAGATTGACGCCGGGATTGCCGGCATCGGCCGGCGCCACCTTGACGATACTCAGCGCCGCGGGAACATCCCGTGGCGGCATGTCGAGTCGACTGGCATTGACCTGCACGGCCGGCAGCGTCGCTTGCTGCGCGTAAGCCGTCGACGACCCACTCGCCATGCACGCTGCGCCGATCATCAGGTGGACACGCCGCAACTGCATCGCCCCTCTCGTGGCATTGAAGGCAGCAGACTATCATCACGAAAGCATGTCGATGGATGCAAGTGACAAATATGTCATCCGCGACATTCGCCACGCGCACCCGTGCTAGGGCATGCTTAGGGCCTTGTCAGGCCATCTGGACGTCCGTTTGACGCCTGTGACTTTTACATGACAAGGCTCCCGTCCCACCCCCGAGGAACGACATGAACGGCTCAAGGCCCGCCCCCAAGTCCCGCCGTGCTGGTGCGCTCATCGCGCTTGCCTCGTTGATCGGCATGGTTTCCATGCATGCGCTGGCCCAGGAGGATGTGGCGCGCTTCCATAATGCACCCGCCTCCACGGACAAGACGCCCAATCCCTACGCCGGCAAGACTGACGCCACCAACGACGGCAAGACGCTGTACGGATCGTATTGCGCGGCCTGCCATGGCGCGGCTGCCCAAGGCAACGGCAACGTACCGCCGCTGGCAAGCGCGAAAGTAAAGAAGGCGCCGCCCGGCGCGCTGTTCTGGTTCATCACGCATGGCGATGTGTCCAACGGCATGCCTGCGTGGGATTCGCTCAGCGAAGAGCAGCGCTGGAAGATCGTGACGTACCTGGAATCGCTGGAACCGGGCAAGGCCGCCGCAGGTGCGCCCAAGGCAGTCGCCTCGATGACGCCCGGCGATTGGCCCGCACCGACGCCGCCCTTCACTGATTTCCGCTACGAATCACCGGGCACCAGCCGCAAGATCACCGCCGCCGACCTGCCCAAGCCCTACGCCACCAAGTCGGCCGGCAATGCACCGCAACTGGTGGAGCGTCCGGCCAACGTGTGGCCCAAGGCGCCGCCGGGCTTCAAGGTGGAACTGTTCGCCACCGGCCTGGACAACCCGCGCCTGCTGCGTACCGCACCCAATGGCGATGTGTTCGTGGCCGAGACCAGGGCGGGCCGCATCACGATGTTCCGCGGCATCACCGCCGATGGCCATCCGAAGGAAACCCACGTTTATGCCACTGGCCTCAACCAGCCGTTCGGCGTCGCGTTCTATCCAGCCGTCCATCCGCAATGGATCTACGTGGGCAACACGGATGCCGTGGTGCGTTTCGCATACAAGGACGGCGATATCCAGGCATCGGGCAAGCCCGAACACATCGCGGACCTGCCGCACAGCGATGGTGGTCATTCCACGCGCGACATTGCCTTCTCGCCGGATGGCGCGCGCATGTATGTTTCAGTCGGCTCGAAATCCAATGTGGACGATACCGACACCACACCGGAAGAAAAGAACCGTGCGGACATCCTGGTGTTCAAGCCCGATGGTTCGGACATGCGCATCTTCGCCAGCGGCATCCGCAACGCGGTGGGTCTTGCGGTCGACCCCAAGAGTGGCGAGCTGTGGTGCTCGGTGAATGAGCGCGATGGCCTGGGCGACAACCTGGTGCCCGACTACATCACCCACGTACAGGAAGGCGGTTTCTACGGCTGGCCGTGGTGGTACATCGGCAATCATCAGGATCCGCGACACGCCGGCAAGCATCCGGAACTGGCGAGCAAGGCCATCGTCCCCGATGTGCTGCTCAATCCGCACAACGCCTCGCTGCAGCTCACCTTCTATGACGGCACACAGTTCCCCGAAGCCTATCGCGGCGACATCTTCGCCTCGGAGCATGGCTCATGGAACCGCTCCGCGCGCGTCGGCTACGAAGTGATCCGCGTGCCACGCCACGGCTCCGCGCGCGCCAGCGGCGACTACGAAGACTTCCTCACCGGCTTCGTGCTGCCCAGCGGCCAGGCCTGGGGCCGCCCTGTCGGCATCACCACGGCGGCCGATGGTTCGCTGTTGGTCAGCGACGATGGCTCCAATGTGATCTGGCGGGTGAGCTACGGCGGAGGCTGAGTGGATCGATGGGCCGGAAGCGAACCCCCGGCCCTGCGGTCCAAATGGCCAAGAGCGCCCCGCAATGCTTGGGCGCCCACCCATCCCGTCGCTTGCAGGGCGAAACGAACTTGACAGTCTAACTTGCAAGTTTAACTGTCAAGTTGTAGACTCACCCCATGGTCAAGACATCCCATTCCAAAGCCACCATGGCATCGGCAGCCAATGAACTGGCGACGGCTGTTGGGCAGTTGCTACGCCGACTGCGATCAGAGACGGCCACGGATGAGCTCAATCTTTCGCAAGCAGGTGTCCTGGAGAAGCTGGATCTGCAGGGCCCCATGAGCACGGCCGAGCTTGCGCGCGCCGCATCGATGAAGCCCCAATCGATGCGAACGGTGCTCGCGGATCTGGAGCAGGATGGACTAGTGGAGCGCAAGCTTCATCCGTCCGACGGTCGCCAGATTCTTTTCGCAGTGACGGGCAAAGGCGTCGACGTTCGACGCAAACGCGGCCACGCCAAGCGCGAATGGCTGCTTGCTGCACTGATGCGACTTGAGCCTGACGAACAGCAAACCATTCTGGATGCGGTCCCGCTGATCAGACGCCTGGGCGAGCCATAACCCAACGCTACCGGGTGGATGTGCGTGCCGGCGCTCAACGCCTTACAACTCCCAAAGGAGTGACATCGAAGTGACGTGGCTTCACGATCTTTCCTATTTCTTCGGCGGCATGTTTCTCGCCAATGCCGTTCCTCACTTTGTCTGGGGCATCTCCGGACGTCCATTCCAATCGCCGTTCGCCCACCCACGTGGCGAGGGCCTGTCGTCTTCGACGGTCAACGTCGTCTGGAGCTTCGTGAATGTCGTGCTCGCCTACGTTTTGCTTGTTCGTGTAGGCAATCTCGATATACGCGATGCACAACCCATGGTGGCGCTGGGACTTGGCGCGTTACTGATCAGTCTTGCCTTGGCCAAACGATTCGGCCGCTTCAATGGCGGCAACCTGCAGAGTTGATCTTGCATGTGCCTCCTGCGCCGGCCGGAGGCAACGGCATAGTGAGTGATCCATGTCCGCCCTGGCTGGAAAATCGGACATTGCAATCCAACGGCTACAGCGACAATGAGCAACATGGTTGTCGATGTTCGCCCATAGCGGCGCCGCCAACGCGCCGCAGGCGGTCATCCGAGTCGCGCGTGTCCTGAAATATGGGGCGAGGCCAGCACGCGCGGCCTGAGAGCAAATGCGTCACAGCGCACAACGGTCATCCGCCTGTCTTGCCGAAACAGACCCCGCATGGCTGAATGGCCAGGTCTACAGGGGTTACACCATGGTTTTGCGCAGCATCGCTACGCGGCTGTCTCTCTGGGTGCTGGCCGGCTCCGTGTTGGTACTGGCCATTGCCGGCGGCGTGCTGTTTTACCGGGTGAGCGGACAAATACTCGAGAAAGCCCATGGTGAAGCGACGGCGCTCGCCAATGAGGCCGGCAACCGGATCGAACAGCGCCTGGCGCGCGTAGCCGACACCGCCCAGACCCTGGCCGTGGTGGTGGGCACGCATCCGGATGGCGCCGAGGCCACGCTACGCGGCGCGCTCGCACGCAATGCCGACCTCTCCGGCCTGGCCGTGGCCTTCGTGCCCACCGCCGACAACCCGCCGGTGTCGCCCTTCATCAATCGCCAGGACGACGGCTCGCTGGCCTGGCGCGACCTGCGCAAAGACAACAACCCGTACTGGGAGACGAACTGGTTTCAGGCCGGCCTGAGCTGCGCGCAAGGTTGCTGGCAACGCCACTTCTATTCGCAGTCGCGTCAGCGCGAAATGATCAACTACTCCGTGGCCATCAGCGGCAGCGGCCGTCCGACGGGCCTGGTCAACGCGGACGTCTCCCTGGATTGGCTAAGCCGCATCCTGAAGGAGCTTGGCAAACCCGCTGGCGCCTATGCCTTTGTGCTGGACGAGAGCGGCGTGTATCTGGCCCACGACAACCCTGCCCTGGTCGGCATGCACGGGCAGGCCAATCTGCTGGAGGCGCTGGCGAGCCATCAGGCCAGCCGCGTACGACTCGCCGTCGCGCAGAACCCGCAGGCGCAAGGCAAGCCGGTGTGGATTTACTTCGTACCCGTCGAAGGTACGCACTGGCGCTTCGGCCTCGCCATACCGGAGACCAAGATCTACGCCGGCGTGCGGCAGGCATTTGTGCAAGCGTTGTTGCTGGGATTGCTCGCCCTGCTCGCCTTGGCGGTGATCACGCTGGCGGTGACGCGACGCATCCTGACCCCACTGGGCATGCTCGCCTCGCGCGCCGAACAGGTGGCACGTGGCGCACTGACCTTTGAACTGCCCCCTCCCCGCTTTCCCGATGAGGTCGGCCGCCTCACCCAAGCCTTCGACCGCATGCGCACGGAGCTGGCGCTGCACATCGCCGAATTGACCCGCAATGCGAAGGAACAGCAGCGACTGGCCAGTGAGCTGGATATCGCACACCAGATTCAGACAGCGCTATTGCCGGGCGAGCATTACCTCGACGCACACTGCGAAAACTTCGAGCTGCATGCGCTGCTCCGACCCGCCCGCGCGGTGGGCGGCGATCTCTACAGCTACTTCATGCTCAACGAGCGGCGCTTCTGCGTAATGGTCGGCGACGTGTCCGACAAGGGCATTCCCGCGGCGCTGTTCATGGCGCGCACCATCACGCTCGCCAAGGCACTGGCACCGAGGGCACGATCGCCGCAGCACCTGCTGTCGCTGCTCAACGTCGAACTCTGCCGCAACAACGACAGCTGCATGTTCGTGAGCCTGCTATGCGGCATGCTCGATACAACGACGGGCGAACTGGTGATGGCCAGCGCAGGCCACGAACCACCCGTGCTCTGCGACACGGACGGCGTCCGCTTGGTCGAGCTGGATACCGGCGCCGCACTCGGACTCGATGACGAGGCCCGCTATCCGCCACGGACGCTGCGCCTGCGCCCCGGCCAAACCCTGCTGCTCTACACCGATGGCATCACCGAGGCCACCGACACCGACCAGCAGCTGTTCGGCACCGAACGCATGCTGGCATGCCTGGGGCAATCTCCCTCAGCCTCCGCCTCCGACCTGGCTGCCGGCCTGCTGGCCGAAGTCGACCGCTTTGCCGAAGGTGCAGGGCAAGCCGACGACATCACCGTCCTCGCCCTGAACTGGCATCATGCGCTTGCCGACGGGAGCGCAGACATGCTCGACCTGACCATCCATGCGTCGATGGACGATGTCTTTGACACGCTTGACCGCTGCGAAGCCTCGCTGCACGATCAAGGCGTGTCACCCGATGTGCGGGACGACGTCCGGCTGGTGCTGGAGGAGCTGATGGTCAACATGGTGCAGCACGGCCACGCCGGCGGCGCCGACCGCAAGATTGAACTGCACATGCGCCTGGGCGACGACGCCGTGCTGATCGATCTGCACCATGATGGACATCCCTTCGATCCACTGCAGGTGCCCATGCCTGCACTCACCGGCGACCTTGCCGACGCCGACGAGGTTGGCGGCCTGGGCATCCACCTGGTGCGCGCCATGGCCAGCGAATTGAGCTACAGCCATGACGAGCATGGCAACCACATGCAGCTACGCTTCCTCCATCCCGCACGACCGGAGCCAGACCATGACGTTTAGCCTCAACGTTGAAAACGAGTCACCCAACCGAACGGTCTTCCATCTCCATGGCCGACTCGACGCCCAGACCTTCAACGATTTCGATCTGGCCATGCTGGACGTGCTCCCGCGCATCCCCGAGGAAAGCACCGTCGTGCTCGACCTCTCCGCACTCGATTACATCAGCAGCGCCGGCCTGCGCAGCATCGCCAAGATCCGTCGCACCATGCGCTCGCGAAACGGACACACCTTGCTACTCAATCCGCAGCCGCAGGTGCGCAAAGTATTCGACATCGTCAAAGCGGTGCCGGTGAACGAGGTATTCGCCGACGCGCGGGAGCTCGATGAGTATCTTGATCGCATGCAGCGCAGGATGACTGGGGATGAGCCGGGTAGCAGTCCATAAACCATAGGGGATGGTCTAGAGCTGCCTGGGGCGAACCCTGCTGTGAGAGTCCGCACGCTCGCGTCCGCTTTGGGTTACCGTTTCAACCGGTCAACGCAAACACATTGGTAAAACGATCTTGCTCTGCCATTAAGTTGGGCTTCCCCTGCAATTGAGGTACTTCCAACCTTTCGGCTTTCGGCTTTCGGGCAATGCATCTGCACTCCCGCCGCCGTCGCAACGGGCCTTCTGTTGGCCCGGCATTTGGGTGTTGCGTTGACCGGTTGAGCTCGCAGGCGAAAGCGGCCGTCCCCCTCTCGAAATTAGAGCACGGCGGCCCGTAAATCTCGGCTCCCATTCGTTATCGGCCAAGCTCCTCCTTGCCGACCTGCTGCCTGGCAATGGCTCGCCTCTTCAACGCCACCATGGCCAAGCCACATTCGCAATATATTGCCGCATAGCGCGCAATTATTTGCGCCTGCTGATATATCTTAGAGCCCGGCAGGCGGGGCAGCATTCTCAGCATGGGCAGAGGCCCGGGTGTTGCGGTCCGCGGATTCGCTTGCCTGGATGCATGACCCAACAAAACGTCTATTAAGGAGCAATAGATGAAACAGTGGCTTTTTCTGGTGTTGGCCAGCGTGCTGCTTGCAGCTTGCAGTTCGCGGCCGCTGTCTGAAACGGAGTGTCAGTCGATCGGCGACAAGGAAATCCAGTACGCCGTTGCCAGAGTTTCGCCGGACGAGGCAGACGACATGCGGGAGCATTTGCGCAAGAACGCCGATGAGGGCACGGCCCAGTGCATGGCGGGGAAAACCTACCGGCGCAGCGATTTCAAATGCATGATGAAGGCGAACGATCCTGAAAGCATTGGCAAGTGCATAGCGGTCGTCAACAAGCGGATGGGGCACTGAGCACGACGTGCTCACGTAAAGATCCGATGTAAATCTCAGTGGGGCTGGCAGTTCGAACTGCCGGCCCTTCTTTCGCCAAGGCCAACGTCCGGCCAGATAGCCGCTCCAGCCACATCAAATCATCGATCGAACCAGTGGTATTGGACGGCCAAAGAAATACCTTTGTAGTCGCCACCGACGCGCGTCACCAGCCCATTGGATAGCGCCAGTTTCGCCGACCAGCCACGGGCGAATGGGACCGACAAGGTCAAGCCGTAGCGCGTGTTGGATTGTCGGTTGTCGTCGTCGATGCCATTGAGGCTGGTCCTGCCGCCCGATGCCCAGCCTATGGCAGCGGCCAGCCAGAGCCCGGGACCAAAGGTGTATCCACCGTTCAACTGGGCGGTCATCAGCGGATCCTGGGTGCGGGTTTTACCGCCGTAATAATCGTGATTGGTCGTGAAGACCCACGCACCGGCCGATGCTTCGAGGAACCAGTTGCCCAGCGGCTGCATGAGCCCTATCTCGGGCTTGAACGACCAACGGTTGGTGCCGATGTTCACCAGCCTGGATGACGTGTACTGCCCCGTCGGCGCCGACATCGTCAGACTCACACCGATAGAGGTTTCTGGCGTGCGCTTGGCGAATTCCTGAGGAGACATCGCCGGATTGCCCATGAGATTAAGCGCGAACCGCAGGCGCACATCGCCCATGCCTTCGCGGTGGATGGCGGTGGGCGCGTCGATCACATTGCCACTGAGGTTGCCGTTGACGCCGGGTATGACGATGCCTAGCGAGGCGGTGTGGTCAGCCAGCCCAAACGTGCGCACATAGCCAAGTGCGACGGTGTTGATCTCCGCCTGGACATGGGAGATCGGGAGCGAGGGATCGGTCAGCACATCGCCCGTCAGGCGGTTATAGGCCAGGCCCACGAAATTGGTGCCTATCGGGGATGGCGAATAGGTTCGCGGCTCCAGCTCCTGCGCGTGCGCCGCTGCGGCGCAGAGCAGTTGCAGCGCAAGGCACGCCTGCAAGAGAGATCGCACCATTCGCGACGACATCATCATGGACGCAGACGGATGCCGTGTGCTGCGATGGGTACGGCCATATCCATGCTCCCCGTCCGATGTGTAGCTAGTGACCTTGCAGTGAGACTTGGATGACGATGGTCAAAAGGACGAACAGACAAGCGAACGTTGCGACTATCCCGCCATAGAGAAGGTGAAAGAACGATCATCGACAGGCCTCTGGTTCGCCAACCGCCCAGCCGTGCACGTCGCGCAGTGATCTGTCCGCTGAGAGGGGGAAACCGACCCGAGGTGAATGTCCCCCTCAGCTCGCCGTCCTGGTTTCTCCATCTTGCATAAGGCGCGAGGGCCAGCCGATACGGACTAGCAGCCCGTCTGGCCCACCTATCCCGACTTCATAGAGGCCCCACTCGCGGTGCCGCAGGACTCCTCCTGGCCGGATGATGAGGTCATCCACGCGCGCAGCGATGGCAGCCACGTCCGGCGTACGGATGAAGACACCGAAGGGATTGTGCGCCTCCGGAACGGCCCACGGGCCAGCGCCTGCCTGGGTCAGGTGCACCTCGCAGCCCCAGCCGGTCATGATGAAGTAGTTGGCGTCCCCACCCGTGCGAACAAAGCCCAGGCGCTCCCAGAATGGAAGTGCCGCCTGCAGATCGTTGCTGGGGACGATGGCGAACGCACCGACGGTGGCAGGTATGGGCATATCGACTCCGGACAGGCGTGGCTCTCGTGGGTTGCGCGTGATTGGTCTAAACCCTGGCCTCGAAGACAGCCAGAACTGTCTTCCTGTCCATCTTGCCATTCCCTTCGATGCATGGCCGCCCAAAATGAAAAGGGCCGGCGCAGCCGACCCTTTCCAGTATCAACACCAGGAAGCCCTTACTTCTTCGACGGTGCTTCCTTCAGGCCGCGGTTGAGCAGCATCGGCTCGATGCTCGGGTCCTTGCCGCGCCAATTCTTGTACATGGTGGCCAGGTCCTGCGTGTTGCCCTGCGAAAGGATCATCGCGCGGAAGCGATCACCGTTCTCGCGGGTCAGGCCGCCCTTGTCGACAAAGCCCTGGAAGGCGTCGTCGGCCAGCATTTCGGTCCACAGGTAGGCGTAGTAACCGGCGGCGTAGCCGTTGCCCCAGATGTGCTGGAAGTAGCTGGAGCGGTAGCGCGGCGGCACGTAGCTCAGGTTGATCTTGGCCTTGGCGAGCGCGTCCATCTCGAACTTGTCCGGATCCTGCTTGGGCGCATCGGCGCTCAGGCTGTGCCAACTCATGTCGAGCAGCGCGGCGCCGAGCAGTTCGGTCATGTCGTAGCCCTTGTTGAAGGTCTTGGCCTTCTTGAGCTTCTCGACCAGTTCCTGCGGCATCGGCTCCTTGGTCTGATAGTTCTTCGCGTAATTGGCGAAGATCTTCGGATCGGTGGCCCAGTGCTCGTTGAACTGCGACGGGAACTCCACGAAATCGCGCGCCGTGGCCGAACCGGAAAGACTCGGATACTCGGAATTGGCGAACATGCCGTGCAGGCCATGACCGAACTCATGGAACATGGTGATCACGTCGTCGAACGACAGCAGGGCCGGCTGGCCCGGTGCGGGCTTGGTGAAGTTGGCAACGTTGAACACCACCGGCTTGGTGCCCAGCAGTTTGGACTGCGCCACCAGGTTGCTCATCCAGGCGCCACCCTGCTTGTTGTCGCGCTTGAAGTAGTCGCAGTAGAACAGCGCCATCGAGGTGCCGTCCTTGTCGAACACTTCGAACACGCGCACGTCAGGCTGCCAGACGGGGATGTCCTTGCGCTCCTTGAAGGTCAGGCCGTAGAGCTGGTTGGCGGCGTAGAACACGCCGTTCTGCAGCACGTTGTCCAGCTCGAAGTACGGCTTGATCTGCGATTCGTCCAGGTCGTACTTGGCCTTGCGCACCTGCTCGGAATAGTGGTTCCAATCCCACGCCTCGACCTTGAAGCCACCCTTCTGCTGGTCGATCACATCCTGGATGTCCTTGGCCTCGCGCTCGGCGCGTGCCGTCGCGGCCGGGGCCAGCTTGTCCATGAAGGTGATCGCCGCCTCCGGCGTCTTGGCCATCTGGTCTTCCAGCTTCCAGGCGGCATAACTGGAGAAGCCCAGCAGTTTGGCTTGCTCGGCGCGGATCTGCGCGATGCGGGAAATCAACTCGCGCGTGTCGTTGTCGTCGCCCTTTTCGGCTCGATCCCACGACGCCTTGAACAACTGCTCGCGCGTGGCGCGATCGTTGAGGTTCTGCAACGCCGGCTGCTGCGTGGTGTTCTGCAGCGGGATCACCCACTTGCCATCCATCTTGCGACCGGCTGCGGCCTGCGATGCGGCGGCGATATCGCCGTCGGACAAGCCATCGAGCTTGGTTTTGTCGTCGACCACCAGCGCTCCGGCCTTGGTGCCCGCCAGCAGCTTCTTGGTGAACTGGGCGCGCAGGCCGGACTCTTCCTTGTTGAGGTCCTTGAGCTTGGTCTTGTCGGCGTCGGAAAGCTTGGCGCCGCCGCGCACGAAGTTCTTGTAGGTGACCTCGACCAGGCGCTTGGATTCCGGGTCGAGCTTGAGCGAATCACGCTGGTTGTAAATCGTCTCGATGCGCTTGAAGAGCTTGTCGTTCAGAACGATGGCGTCCTGATGCTCCGCAAACTTGGGCGCCTCGTCCTGCTGCACCTTCTGCAGTACGTCGTTGTTGTTGGCACCCGTCACGGCAAAAAAAGCGCGGCGAACACGGGACAGCAGCTGGCCCGACTTCTCCATCGGGATGAAGGTGTTTTCGAAGGTCGGCGCATCCGGGTTGTCGGCGATCTTGTTCATCTCCTCCAGGTGCTGCTTCATGCCCTCCTCCAGGGCCGGCTGGTAATCGCCATCCTTGATCTTGTCGAACGGCGGCGCCTCGAACGGCAGCGTGCTGGGCGAGAGGAACGGGTTGACGGCACTGACCTCGGCGGCCGGCGCCGCCGTGGATGCCTTGGCCGGCGCGGTACCGGCGGGAGCGGGCGCCGGCGGCGCAGCCTGTTCGTTCGACTGCTGCGAACAGGCGGCCAGTGCAATGGATGTGGCTATGACGAGCGTACGAAGGCGTGGCATCAGGACTTCCCCGGTGAAGTGCACAAACCCCCACCTAACCACACCTTGCCTCGTCTGCCATGGGTCGAAAGTCAGGCCTCGCCCATTCAAGCGATGGCTGCGGCCTGATCGGTCAACCCATCGCGAGATGCTGCGATGTTGGGCGGTGGAGAGATTTCGGCCCGGTCGACGGGTAAGGAGCCGCGCGAGTGCCCTCGCCTCGCAACGCCGACGATGCTTCGTTGCGAGGCGTTAAACCTAGGGACCCGGCCTCAGGGTGCCAGACCATGGGACGCCGGCACTTGTTAGCGAGAACGCCATGCCCGACGGTGAGGGCTTGTTGACGATCAACTTGCTCGCAGAGAGCTTGCCGCAAAAAACGCCACCGGTGGGCGATGACTTGAACAAGAAGACACTCCCTTCACTGGTACTCTGGACAAAGCTCGCTTGGGCGAGGCAGCTGAACGGCGCGTAGAAGTGAACTTGGGCGCCATTGGGCTGAAAATTCACTTGAATTCGAACCGCCCCTGTTTTTCCCCCGCTCATGACGCCGTTCCAGGTTCCTGTTGGCAGCGTCGATTTCTGGGCGAGTGCACTGTCAATGGTTCCAATGAATGCGGCCATCACGATGAAGGCGCATATATGGCTAGTGCGAAGCATGGTTAACCTCCAAGGTTCATTTGACTATCACGGCCCCTTCGATTGGCGAGCACGGCGCCAGCAAAAACCTGGGACGGCCGCCTACGGTGCCTTGTCGTCGATGTAACTCTCTTTAGGTGGATACACCCCCGCCAGTCGGGCAATGAGTATCGCCACGAAAAGCACACCAGCGATCTGCTCGATCATGCAGATGCCGCGCGCCTGGCGCGTAAGCGGCGCGATGTCTCCGAAGCCTGTGCTGGTGAGCACGGTGATGCTCAGGTAAAGCGCGTCGGCATAGACCAGCCGACCCGGCTGCCCCACGATCAGGTACGACTGCGGATAGAAGTATCCGAGGATCGCGTAAAGGTATGCCCAGAGCAC
>Ga0209455_1001036_pt1 | contig 13826 bp, 19 predicted proteins | sample AraplaCol_mCL_r2_FD_184275 | JGI IMG/M metagenome (GOLD analysis project Ga0209455, IMG submission 184275) | Arabidopsis root microbial communities from North Carolina, USA - plate scrape CL_Col_mCL_r2 (SPAdes) (version 2) | ecosystem: Host-associated > Plants > Roots > Endosphere | place: USA...
CTACAGCAATCACCCGAAGGACCCGGGCGGCGCCACCATGAAGGGCGTCACGCAGCGCGTCTATGACGGCTATCGCCGGTCCAAGGGGCACGCGGTGCGGTCCGTCAGGAGCATTTCGACCGATGAATTGAACGAGATCTATGACCGGCAATATTGGGACGCCGTGAAGGGCGATCTGCTGCCCGCCGGCGTCGACTACGTGGTCTTTGACGGGGCGGTGAACTCCGGCCCCGGTCGCTCGATCATGTGGCTTCAGCAGGCATTGCGGCCCGCCTACACAGGGCGCATCGACGGCGTTCTCGGCATCGGCACGCTGGCTGCACTGAAAGCGGACAAGAACAACGACGCGCTGATCGATCGCATCTGCGATGCGCGCATGGCATTCCTGCGCCACCTCGGCACCTTCGGCACCTTCGGCCGTGGCTGGACCGCCCGTGTCGCCGAGGTGCGCTCGATCGGCCAGGCATGGGCAACCGGCCAGGTACCACAGGCGGCCAACTTCTTTGACGGCGGCCAGGCCAAGGCGTTTGTCGAGGACGCTGACGCCCCGCCATCGACAGCGCCGGCCGACGCGGCGATCGGTGCGGGGCTCGGCGGCGGCGGCGTCGCCGGCACGCTGCAGGATTTGCAAAACCAGCTGTCTCCGATGTCCTATGGCAGCGAATTCATCATGAAGGTGGTCCTGGTCCTGGCCGTCATCAGTGCCTTGCTGCTGCTCGGCGGTGCCGGCTACCGCTGGTACGCCAATCGCAAGGCCAGGCGTCTCGCCGCGGCGCTGGGTACGGCGCCGGCATGAACGTTCTCATCACCGTCCTCGTCGGCCGGCTTGGCGTTTCGCGCCTGGCCGGCGGTGTCATTGCCTGGGCGGTTATCGCGCTGGTCGCCTCGGGCGCGGCTCTCGGGGTCTACGAATTCATCAAGCACAAGGGCGCCGACGAGGTCCGCGCCAAGATCCAGGAGGACAACCAGGATGCGATACGCAAGGGCATCGACGCTCGCATGTCTCTTGACGAGTGCATTGACGCTGGTGGCGTGTACGACTTCAGGCGTCAGCGGTGTAACGCCGCTACGGCAGGCCCTCGGTAACAGCCTCGCGGGAGCGCAGGGCAAAACCGTCGCCGACCAGAACAAGATCGACCGCACCATGGCTCCAGGCTGCGCGCTCAAGCTTTACACCCGCCCGGAATGCGACCTGCACACCAAGGCCAGCGCCGCGCGCCGCGCCGAACTGAAATAGCGTAGCGAAGGGCAGGGCCATGCCGGCTGCAAACACCAAGAGCCTGGAAATGATGATCGGCGGCCTGCTGCAGGCCACCCAGGACATGCAGCGCGACATCACCGAGATCCGCCGCGACATCAAGGACAGCGATGCGCGAGCGGCGCTGAGCTACGAGCAGTCGGAACAGCGTGCCGCCGCCAGCCGCGCGAAAATGTATCAGAAGACCGACGAGCTGGTCGAACGCGTGAGCGCCACCGAAAGCGCGGTCAGCAAGCTCAACGCCGACATGACCAGCGTCAAGGAAGTGACGGCTGAGGTGACGCGATGGAAGCTTATGGGGCTCGGAGCCTTGGGCGTCACGGGGATGGCGGCGGCGGCGGTGGCGTCACTCGTCACCGCCTACTGGACCGATATCTGGAGGGTTCTGCGAGGGGGCTAGTCGCAGCGTCGAAACTTGCAATGCGGCGGTGAGCGACACCGTCCGCGATGTCGAGTAAGCCCGGCTGGGCTTAGGCGCAGGACCGACACCGGGCCTACGTAAGTCGGTACTAGCCTACCCTACTATCCAGGTCATAATAGACCTGGACGAGGTCCTCGATGTCCTCGTCAGCGTCCTTGATCATGCGCTCTAATGCGGTGCAAAGCATTTCGAAGGCGGCGGCTAGGTCACCGGCAGCCCCTAGCGCTCGCGCCTGGCGCAAGGCCTCATTCGCAGTTTGAAATCGTATGTACTCTTCCATCGGCTGCGTCATGGCGGTAGCTCCGATTTGGACGGCGACACGAACAAAAAACATCCTGCTTGTCAGGTTTCAAAACCTTTAAAGCTGGTGCCAAATGAAGCTTCGCGGAGCGGCCAAACGATTTTGCGGGCTACAATATCGCTTGGGCGCTCACAACCTGTCCGCTGGAAACCAGCGGAGGAACAATTTTAGCAAGCGATAATTTTATAGGTCAGTTAGCCAGGGAGGCTATCTTGACCCAACGACGGATCGACAAAGAGCGCATCGAGCGCGCCGATCGAGAGGCGAAGTTGATTGAGGCGGAAACGCTGGCACGAAATGCAAAGACGGCGCGATTGCGGGCGCTCCGTCTTTCCTCGGCACAACCCACGGAGAGGTCAACTCCGGTGAAAACGCGCCGGCCGCGAAGCCTTTGCCAGCTTTGCCCTGCAGCAGGCAGAACTGTTCTATAGCGTGGCGGGTGGGAAAGGTCGGCCGGCAAAGGAGTTGATTATCTGCAAAGCTTGAAGGCACTGAACAATCGGCCGCAATATTTTGGCTTGTGCATTCCGGCGGGGTTTGCGATGCGAATGGCAGTTCGTAGATCAAGAATCGTTTTTTCGGGGAACGGCGAGAGCAGCTCAGTGTTGAGCATCGTACCGGGCGGGTCAGGAGGCCAACGATGGGCCGCGACGATGGATACCCAGGACGGGCACCGAACTTGGATGTGAAAGGCGGACTCTCCGCCAGCGCTACACGGAGGATGCAGTCGTTCCTCCAAGAGAACTTTTCGCGCAAGCTGGCGCTTGCCGAGATCGCCGCCATATCAGGGCTGTCGACCTACCATTTTATACGTGCCTTCTCGAAGACATTCGGGGTTCCGCCACACAAGTACGTTCTGGATCAACGGCTGGACTTCGCAGAAGGACTGCTTGTCGCCGGCAGCATGTCGATAGTTGAAGTGGCCCATTTGGCCGGGTTTTCAAGCCAGAGTCACCTTACCACCGTGATGAAGAAATACCGGGGTATAACCCCATCACAGGCGCGGGCGTGTGCGGTTGTCAAATGAGGTGGTGGGTCATTTTCGTTATTGGATGGAACGTCGCTCCCTGCCGCTTGTTTGACTAGCGGCGGCTGGCCTTCAGTGGGCGGCCCGCTGACCAAAGACCCAAATCTTGGTCGGCCCGCGCTTCCCCCGAGGGGCGCGGGCTACCCGCCAGTGTGTTTCGATCAATCGGCTATCAGAGCCAAGTTTGTTTGATGCTCGGAGCCGGCGGCTTGACCTTCGCGTGCAACCGCAATAACCGAAGCGACGATCGCGGCGGCGATCGCCTCCGCCTCGTCCATCAATCCCGGGCCATAGCTGGCATTCACGGCTTCCTCGCTGGGCAGCACGCCGGGCGGGCAGTGCTCCTCCACCGTGGCTCTTATCAGCCGCAACGCCGCCCGCGTTTGGGGATCGTTCTTCATTCTCGACCGAACACTCTGTCACGGTAAAAGTTCCGGAACTATTTTAGCTCAATCTTATTTATTGCGGTTATCAGAGTTCCGTGCATGCGTTTGAAATTCGTCGCGCCGTTGATGCCGACCCTTGTTGAGCAGCCTCCCGAAGGCGACGGCTGGATTCACGAAGTGAAGTTCGACGGCTATCGCTCGCAACTGATCATCGACGAAGACGGGACCAGGATCTACACCCGCAACGGTCATGACTGGACGGCCAAATATCGCGACCTGGTTCACGAAGCGAAGAGCCTCAGGGCGGAAAGCGCCATTGTCGACGGCGAGATCATCGTGCTCAACGAAGTTGGGCTTTCCGACTTCGGCGAACTGCGGAAGGCGATCACGCGGCGGCAGCATGACCTTTATTTCGTCGCCTTCGACCTGCTGCACCTCAATGGCCATGATCTGCACGACATGGCGCTCGAGGAGCGACGTGAGATCCTGGCCAGCAATGATTGAGCCCGCCGGCCCGCAGTGAACGGTGGAGGAGCCTCACGTGGAAGAATGTGGGCCTAGTTACCGCAATCCTTGATCGCTTTCGCAAATGCCTCCAGAGACAGCGCATATTCGCGAAGTGCTGATTCAGCGCCAATTCTGGCATCTTCCAAATCGGCCGCCTCGTCCCTTGCGCTTGCAGGCATCATCGGCACGGCTTCATGGAAAGCGACACCCTTGACGACCGCGACCGTAGACCGCAATTGCAACGCAGCCGCGCCTGCAGAATCACTTAGGGCATTGCAACCTGTCGCAGACATCTGTGCGGCAGCGGGGTTGGAGATCAGCAGGAAAGCCAGAGCAATTTTTCTCATCGATAGAGCTGCGCTTCGTTGCGAAAAGCTTTGTCGACTAGGGTGTTATTGGCAAACCCACCGTCTACGTCGACGATCTCAAGGCTGATGGGCTTCTCGCCAGCTGAGGGATCTTCGGGATCCTTTGTGTTGTCCTGTTTCTGGATCGGCATGTTGAGGAAGACGCTCGCGTATCCGTCAGGCTTAATGGAAACATGCCCGTTCAACGCGCTCTGGTTGGCAACGCAGTTGACGATCGCCATGTTTAGAAGCCGGCGGTCTGGATTTGCGGTCGGGGCGTCACCCTTGTAGCAGGACGGGATGCCGGTTTCCTTGGTCGGCGCCAATGACTTATCACCGACGAACCCGCTAGAAATCTCGTATTTGTAGACGTCATATCGGGAAGCTGGCGCGGTCTTGGAGCCGGTCGGGTTGGTGGCGCTTGGGACGTTCGGATATGCCGTGCCGTGATTGATTTGCCAGTAGCTCGACCAAAAGCCTTGCGATGCTATTTTGTCCGACATTCCCTTTGCGTCAACGTAGTTTGTTCCTGGCGGGAGAGGGAGCGCAGTGTTGTCCGCCACCGGATCGTATTTGCTACAGCCGGTTTTCTGACCCTTGCGAACATTGGTGGCAGGCCGATAGTTGAAGTCCTTGTTGTTCTTGTTCAGCGATCCGCTATAGAGATCGAACCGGACATTGAGGCCGGTATTCACCTGGCCCAGGGTCACGCCGGTCTTGGTGGTGAGCGCATTGCGGTTGTAGCATGTGCCAGAGGTGCCGATCGCGATGGCATCGCGCAATGAACTCAGGTTGTTATCGATCAATCCGAAATTGCCAGGACCAGGGTTGCTGTCGACCTTCAGAACGCGGAATTCGCGGCTGTAGGTATCGCCAGACGCGAACGCCTGCTGGATTGTCTTGCTGGTCGACGGATCGGTTGTCTCAAATGGGTTGCACATGAAGATCGGCACGGTTTCACAGATAGACTGAACGAACCCGGCGACAGCCTGTGGTCGAATGTCCATTGTGTCGGTGCTGCCGACCAGGCTTGCAGGAAAGATGGTTGTGAATGCCCCGGCGCCCTTCGCCAGGCCGGATGCGTTTATAGTCACTTCGGCAAAAGCCACCGCTTTTGGATCGATGCTGGCCCAGTTCACGCCGCCGGCATCGACGCCAGCGGAGGTCAAGGTGATGTCGTCGCTAGCTGGTATTCCGGTCAAATACGTGATGGTTACGTCGGCTGGAACGAGTGTATGACCGGCCACGTCCGAATACAGGGTTTGATTGGCAATGAGGGTCGTCACTGCGAGGTTGGCCCGCGTGATCGAATCTGATCTGCCGTCCAGTTCGGCAGCGGCGGCCAGAGCGATGGCGTCTATACCCTTTTGCAGTTGTTGGTGAAGGCCTGTAGCCCGGCTCATGTCTATGGCCAGCAATGAAAAACCGATGAGAACCGGCAGCATAATCGCAACCAACAGCAAGGCGACGCCGCGTTGGTCGTTCCAGAATTGGCGCAAGATTCTGAGCATAGCAAATTCCCCAAGCCATGCCGCAAATAGTTCCCCGTTGAAAGACAATAAACCGGGTTACCCATTTCTGCAAGCTGCCGCTAATCAGCAGGGTTATTGCAATTCATTTAGGTATACCCCGCTATATATTCTCCCCCTAGCTTGATATCGCGTCGGCATGCCCTCGACGACAGGCACGGGCCCAAAACCAGGTCCTGCTCATTGGCCCATTAATCGAGGCAGTAGGTCTCTTCGCGCCAACAATGACCCAAGCCGGTCAACAATTCGGTGGCGTTCGCGCTCATTGACGACCCGGAACCGCCGCCCACTCGGCTGCGATCCTGATAGCCAAGCTTGTTTTATCGTCAGTCATCGTGCTTCACCCAAACCGCGATGGACCACGACATCCATCCCCCAATTTGTCTTGCCGTCCTTTCCAGACTGGGAACTATTTTAGCTCAATCTTATTTAATGGCGATCTGTCAGAGTTCCGTGCATGCGTTTGAAATTCGTCGCGCCCTTGATGCCGACCCTTGTCGAGCAGCCTCCGGAAGGCGACGACTGGATACACGAAGTCAAGTTCGACGGCTACCGCTCGCAACTGATCATCGACGAAGACGGCACACGCATTTACACCCGCAACGGCCATGACTGGACGGGCAAATATCGCGACCTGGTGCAGGAGGCGAAGAGCCTCGGGGCGGAAAGCGCCATCGTCGACGGCGAGATCATCGTGCTGAACGACGCCGGCCTTTCCGACTTCGGCGAGCTGCGCAGGGCGATCACGCGGCGGCAGCATGACCTCTATTTCGCCGCCTTCGACCTGCTGCACCTCAATGGCCATGATTTGCGCGACATGGTGCTGGAAGAGCGGCGCGAGATCCTGTCCAGCATGATTGAGCCTGGTGGCCGGATCCAGTTCAGCGAGCCGCTGCCGGGCGAAGCGAAGGCCATCTTCCACCTCCTCGATCAGGCCGGCCTAGAGGGCATGGTATCCAAGCGACGCGACAGCAAATACCGCAGCGGCCCGTCGACGAACTGGCTGAAGGCGAAATGCTACTCGGTCGACGAATACGAGTTGCTCGGCGTCGAGCGTGAGGCTGGCAAACCCGCCTTTGCCCTGATGGCCGATCGGGCGACCGGCCGCTATGTCGGCTCGGCTTTCATCAATTCGAGCCAGGCAATCCGCGAACGGCTCTGGAAGCGTGTCCAGGAGCACGCTGGACCGGGGCCAAAGGGCATGAAGCGGCCGGCGACGCAATGGGTTAAGCCCGGGTTGATCGGCCGTGTGAAGCATCTGCGGGGCGAGGAGGATCTTCGGCACGCCTCGCTGCAGGATTTCCGGGAGGAAGACAATGGCGGTGGCTAAAAAGGAAAAGCCCCGGACGAGCCGGGGCCTTTTTTGTCGTGGTCCGCCGATGGATTAGAACTTGTAGTTCAGACCGACACGAACGGTGTGGAAGGCAATCTTGTCCGTGAGGGTGTTGCCCCCAAGGTTAATAACGTCCGCCTTGCCCAGGTCGGTATAGAGATACTCGGATTTGATCGTCCAGTTGGTGTTGATGGCGTATTCGGCACCAGCGCCGAGGGTCCAGCCAGCCTTGGTCTTCGAACCGCTGAGTGACCCATTGTTGATAGCAGTTTCAAAATGGCCGTAGGCGAGACCGCCCGTGCCATAAATCATGAAGCGGTCAACAGGCGTATAGCCGATGCGCGCACGCAGCGTACCGAACCAATCGACCTTGGTCTCCAAGAGGGTGACAGGAAACGAAAGATCACCCTTGATGTCGGCCGCCTGGAAGTCGGTCTCTACACCATAGACCACCTGGCCAGACTGCCAATTGTAGCCAGCCTGAACACCGCCCTGAAAGCCGCTCGCGCTGACATCAATACTCACGGGGCTGCCGGTGGCCGTGTGTTTGAACGTGCCGAAACCGCCGCCAGCGTTCACGCCGATATAAGCGCCGGTCCAGTCAAACGAGGCAGCAACGGGCGCCTCCTGCAGAACGTCGGCTGCGTGGGCGGCGCCAGCTAGTCCCGCCAATATGGCGGTTGCAAGTAGGATAGATTTCATAGCAAGCCCCTTCAATCAACTGCGTATCAGTAGCTTAGTACCCCCTTATGGAGTGGTCGCCTACTGGGCGCCATGTGACCTCCGCCAAAAAGCACTGCGCGTTGCAGTTGCGCAACACTCTCAGCTCACAACTCATGTTCGGTTTTGAAGAGGCGCTAGAGAACCAGCGGTTGTCAGCAGCAGCTTAACCTTCAGTGGATTTTCGCGAAATGCTCGCCACATCGTCATCCTAAGAGCCGGCTTCGTCGGCCCGGGTTCCTCAAACGGAACCTAATATGCGTGCGCAGCTTATCGCAGCATGAGCACGCGCGGAATCAACTTCTTGCATCGGTGGATTGCCAACAACGTGCCCGAGACCACGAAACCGGACGCTGTCTCTATTTCCGAGATAACCCACAAGCTGTTTTCCGACGCCAAAGCCCTCGGGATCAAGCGTGAGGAAATCGATGAAGAGGTTGAGAGCCTTTACCGCACACTGTTCGATTGGATTGTGCATTTTGACCCTGGCTTGACCGAATAGCCTTGCCACCGAGCCAGAGCCGGGGAATATAATCCTCCTGTTGCGGCGACCCTCCAACGGAGATCGCCATGCCTCTCAAAACTCTCGCCGATACCCTTGCCGCGCGCGAAAGCGTCCACGTCAACTGCAGCCATCCCATGTGCTGCCGATCGACCAAACTCGACATACAAGCGCTGATATATCGCCTGGGGCCAGACCACGGCTCAATGCATCAGGATCTTGTCGGGCTGTTCGTCTGTTCGCACTGCAAGGCAGCGGGCCGCGATCTGCGCCCGGTGTTCTTCACGTGCATCCCTGACTATGAAGGCCAGCAGCGGGAGCGGAACCGCGACTGGAAGCCAACTTTTGAGCGACGATGAAAGGTGGCCGACGCCCTCGCTGGGAGGTTGCCCGAATGGCGCCGGCCAGACGGCCTTTTTAGATCCGCCGCGCCTCAAGCCATACCTGAGTCTTTCCGCAACGTCATGTGATACTGCGCCAAGCGTGTCCCATAATCGGTCACATTCGTCGGCACAGCAATTGCGTTGATCGGTGTGTTGGGGTTTGGCCGAGGCCCGTCGCTTCGCAAATGAGGCGGCGGGCTTTAGTCAGGTGGAACACCCCTGAATGCGGTGCCTACTGGCTTTCCGCTTAGCAGGTGGTGCCTTTTTGCTGGCCCGCCGGGGCAGCCCTATTGTAGCTTCTCATTCCCACGGTAGCCATACCATGTCGCGATTGGCGATTCCGGATCGATATGGCGGCCAAGCGATTTCAGGTGGGCAACGATTTCTGGCAGCAAGAGATCACGGTCGCCAAACTCTTCACTTATGCACTTGAGATCATCCGCTGCTGCTATCATCTCCTCGACGTCACCGAGCACGTAGCCCTTGTCGCCGATGGCGCAGATATCGCAGCCAGCCCTAATTACCCTGTCTACGAAAGCGGGGATCTCGCTTGCTTTCATGAGCCGTTTGGTGCGGGCCATTGCAAATCCTCTCCTGTGCAAGCCTTTACGAACGCCGGATCACCCTGAGCGCAAGCCAGCTATATAATCGCACGGGCTGCTAGCGCCTCGCAAACTTGATGGAACATCAGACGGTGCGGGATGTCACCGGGAAGGAAGTCGAGTTCATCCGGTGGATCACCACAGGACCGGTGCGGCGTCCTACGGCTGGGTAGCGCCTGCGGGCCGGGGCAAGGTCAAGTATGGCCTTCGCCATCTTAGCCGCGCCGTCCTGACCCTTGACGGCTTCGCGCAATGCCAAGGTAGCCGCGACTATGTGATCTACAGGCTTTCCGTTGTCGTTTCCCGGAAGGGGATGGGTGCGGCGCATAGCGCGACTATGCGCCCGAAAACAGGTCGGGGCTATAGCCGATTGAAATCAGCAAGCCCTGCCGGGCTGTCTGGCCCTCTGCGAAGCTAACGGCATAGTCCTTGTGCTAAAATGAACGAGTGGAAGTACCCCGACGGCGTAAAAGCGCGGATCGAGGTGATCACGCAAAAGGCAAAACGTTAGTCCTCAATTTGGCTATCCCAGCCAGGCGCATGGCGGATGCATCCAAGCCGTTATCATAAATTCGGGTCAGCACACTTTCCGCAGCGTGCGCTCGCTGCGATGTGCAGTGCGAAAGATCACCGCCTCCGAGCTTAGCCGGGCCGTTTGCCGTGCGGTCCCAGACACCCCAGTTCCCATCGGCCTCGATATGACAGTAAAATCTATGTTGGTGATTTTGCATGATGGGGAAACGTTCCACGAACGCTATGGGTCCATGGCCTCTTCAGACGTAGTTAATAACGGTGCCACGGCTCAGAAAGGTTTGCGAGAAAATGGCCGGCGCCTGAGGGAGCTGTTGTGTAAAGAGACGCCGGATCGAGGACCATAGGGGGACTTCAGTCTTAGTTGAGCAATCTCTAATATGCCTATAACTTAGGCATCGCGGGCCAATACCCCCCTAACCACCCACCCGCAAATGGCCCGACGTGCGCTTGGGTTCGCCGACCTTCGTGGCGCACGTCGGGCTGTTTCTATTGGGGCGGTGAGCTTAGCGATGACGGACAAGCCGGCTACAACCTACGTCGTCAGCGTTTTCAAGAAGCCGCATTGGCGCATTGTGCTAACCACCAAGGACAAGCAGAAGGCGTTCGATATGGCAAAGGAGATCGGCGACAAGGTGCGGGTCGAGGAGATCACGCCGAAGCCTAACAAGGCGCGCTAAGGGCGCTCGGGCACGTTCCCTGAAAATGGCCGACGCCTCGTTGGGCGGGGGGCGTTGGGGGTAAAAGGCGCCGGCCAGGCGGAAACAGGTTCCGCCGCGCCCCATGCATGCCCGATTTGTCAGCCTTGGGTTATGGTGTGATCGCGGAAGGGGCTCACCCGACCTAGGCTTCCTTATCCTCTTCACCCCAATGTCGCCAGTGAGTAGGCACCACATCTACTAAATGGCCGGTTATTGCGTCTTTCCAGCCGTCGACAGCGCGTCTACAGGGAAATACGAGCGCGTGCATACCGTCCTCGTCCAGAACGGCCAGTTCCAGGCTATGAAAGCAGGGGGCATTAAGTATGGCTGCCACATTGCAAAACGATGCGCGCTGTCACCTCCGCCGGCTTTGATTTTACGCAAATTAGATCATCCCCCGCTCCGGGAACATTAGCCGCCTCTAAAAGTTGATGCGGGCGGAGGTGCGCAACATAAGTGCCACCAAGCGAGGCGTCCTCAGAGGGACTTGCCCGCGCGCATCATGGCCCGAGCGATGGCAAGCTGTGTCTCCGTCCTCGCATTCTCTTTCTGGGTCATGTTGTCGGCGGCAATGAGCCGCTTCAGTGACCGCAACACCTCGCCGCGCGACCAGCCGGCTTCCAGCATGCAATCGACGATGGCCTGAAAGCCAGGCTCCATCGCCTCCTGACAGTCGATGGCGCGGTCTGGATATTCGTCAGCTTGCCTTGGTTGAAAGATCATCTCACCCCCGCCAAATGCCTGTCGCCGTGTTCGCGATGCTCGGAACAGAACCAGTGTGATGGCTGTCTCGGCTTGGCAAATCCGAACGGCGCGCGCTTCCCGCATCCTTCAAACTCGCAGACGTGATTTTCGATCCGTCCACTTTGCCGCGGCGCCGCCGTCATGCCTTCGGCGAGCCTAGTCGGTTCGTCGCTCATAGCGGATTGATCGGCCCGACCAACGCGGGGTGGTCATTCGGCTGCTTGTTGATGACGGTCGAATTGACGTCGCGTCCGACCCGGTTGAACTGCAGCTGGCCGTCGATGTCGTGGCTGAGAATGTCTTTCAAGTATTCCTTCGGTGTCGCCGGGTCGAGCCAGGCATCATAATAGGCTTGGTCGAGAATGAGCGGCTGCCGGTCGTGCAGGTTCTTCATCGGCTCGCCGGCGGGCTCGGTGATGATGGTGCAGCTGGTGACGTCGAGATTGGAGTTGTACGCCCAGAGCCCGGCAAACGAAAAAGGCGCGTGGCTAGGCAGATAGATATGCCAAGGATCCTTTTTGCCGTCGGCCGGCGAAATCGTCCATTCATAGAAGCCGTCGGCTGGGACCAGGCATCGTTTCGACTTGAAGGCATCCCGGAAGGCCGGCGCCGTGTCGATGCCTTCAATCCTGGCGTTGAACATGGCCGCCTTGGGCATCTCCTTTGCCCAGAACGGGACGAGCCACCATCGCCCTTCGCGCAAGCGATGATTGCCGTTCTCGCCGGCGGTCACGAAAGGCACGTCTTGCGTCGGCGCGATGTTGTAGCGCGGCTCATCATTGCGGCCGATTTCCGCCGGCGCCGTCAGGCGGTAGAGCCGGTGGATTTCCGACCATGTCAAATATCGGGTGTAGCGGCCGCACATGGCATTTCCTCAGTCGGCAAGCCTCCCGATCCTTCGGTGTGGCTATCCTGCCAACAGTGAACGGAATGAGAACAAAATAGTCAAGCACCTCTTGACCGGACAGGAATTTGTTCCTCTTTTCAAGGTATGGCGCACGATCCCATCGACACGCTGGGCAAGGCGACCCGGCACAACATGCTTGTGAAAGCGGAATGCAGCTGCGGGAATGTCCGCTACTGCCGATCTGCGGATTTGATGATGGTCTATGGTGGCGGCGTCGACCCTCTGTCGCTGAAGTTCGATTGCAGCCGCTGCAGGCCACAGATCAAGATTACGCTACTTGAGGTGCATCCCGAACACCTGCCTAAGCGCCTGATGGTCCACAAGCCCATGAAGGTCGACGGCAAGATCACCTGGTACACCGAACGGTTCCGGGGATGATCGAGCGATTGAAAGTCCGCTTTGCATACCAGCGCGGCTTCCAGGTCGTCGATGGCAGCCACGTCCTCGAAACCTTCGATAGCCGCGATGAGGCATTCAAATATGTCGACGCGAGAGATGCGCGCGTCTGGCTTCAATGCGGCAGGACGGTCATCAGTGGACAGTCGATGCCGTGCGATTTCGCGGCGTCATTTGCCGACGATCGCAGCGTCGGCCGCATCAGGAAGAACGCCCACGGCCCCGGCGCAGGCACCTGGTTTTGGAGCATGTTTTCCCATGATCGCGGCAGGGTTGGCGGGGGTCATGCCACTGTTGCCATAAAGGATGAGGCAGTCATCGGCGTTGAACGTGCCTACACGCGCTTTATCGCAGCGGGCACAAACGCCTAGTCACACCATGGCCGGCGCTTGCCCGTCCAGGGGCGCGCCAACCCCTCGGCAATCATGATCTGGCCGACATCCTCGCCGTCGACTTCGATCGTCGCCAGCGTGCGGCCGTAACGATCTTTGACCCTGCCATCCCTCGGATCACCAGGATGCACGGCGACCGGCCCACTGTTCAAAAGCTCGATCATCCGCCGTTTCGCCACTAGCCCCAGCCGCAGCTCGGCGTCGCATCCATAGTGGTGGATTTCAGGCGCGTCTATGTTGGCGATCCGGACGTGCGTTCCATCTAAGATGATCGTGTCCCCATCGAGCACGACCGGCCATCCAGAGAGCAAAAGCGCCGTGAGAAGAAAGGACATGGAAGCCTCAATAGCACGCGAAAAATAGTCCAAAAAAGTTAGACGCTTTCGGACCTAAGCTATTGATTTCTGATCGGGCGTTAGTCGGGCTGCGGGCCAGTAAGTGCTTGATTTTAAAAGGAAACTTTAGGAGTCAGAGTCCGTGGGTCTACCGTTAACCTATTCCCCAGCAGGCGTGGTCATGAACCGCGCGGGCCGAACGGCTGAGCCGCTTGAGCGCTGCCTTGTAGCCGCCAGCGGAAAATAGTCAAGCCTGCTCTGTGGTTCAATCGACACGTTTTGACAGCTGGTTTCATACGCCGGGGTTTAGGGCGGGCGGGCGCGGGCACAATATCCAATCCGCGCTTCAGCTCTCCGTCCGGCTGAACTGCGAACGCTCGAAGAACAGCACCACGCCCAGTCCCAGAATCAGCGGGATGATCAGGTAAAACAGCCGGAACACCAGCAGCGCTGCCAGCACGCCGACCGGCTCCATGTCGGAAAGCCCAGCCAGGAACACCACCT
>Ga0209455_1001038_pt1 | contig 13823 bp, 12 predicted proteins | sample AraplaCol_mCL_r2_FD_184275 | JGI IMG/M metagenome (GOLD analysis project Ga0209455, IMG submission 184275) | Arabidopsis root microbial communities from North Carolina, USA - plate scrape CL_Col_mCL_r2 (SPAdes) (version 2) | ecosystem: Host-associated > Plants > Roots > Endosphere | place: USA...
CACCATCTACGCGATCATCCTCGGCGGCGTCATCCTCGCCATCATCGCGATGATGCGGCAGGCGTCGAGCGCCGTCGACACCGCGCAGAGCCAGGCTCTCGCACGCTATGCCAATGCGGTCCGCCAGCACGCGACCGAGGTGGAGCGCGTCCAGGTGGATGCGATCGTCCACGACAGCGTGCTCACGACACTGCTCTCGGCCGCCTCGGCGCGGACCCCCGAGCAGAAGGAGCTCGCCGCCGCGATGGCGGCGGACGCCATCGGGCACCTGCACGCCGCCGAGGCGTCGACGCCGGAGGACCAGACGGCCGTCGGCCTCGACCGGCTGACCGAGCGTCTGGTGACGGCCGCGAACGCCTTCTCCTCCCCGTTCGACGTCGAGGTGTACGACGTGGAGGTCCACACGCTGCCGGTCAACGTCGCCGAGGCGGTCTACTCGGCCACGGTCCAGGCCATGGTGAACAGCATGCAGCACGCCGGCGGCCCGGAGGTGCACCGGAGCGTCTCGATCCGCGGCGGAGGACCGGCGGCGACCGTGGAGGTCGTCGTGCGCGACGACGGCCGCGGTTTCACCGAGTCCGAGGTTCCCGCGGAGCGGCTGGGGCTGCGGATCAGCATCCGGGACCGGCTCGCCAAGGTCGGCGGCCGCGCGAGCATCGAGTCCGAGCCGGGCGTCGGCACGACGGTGACCATCCTCTGGCCGTCGGCCGACCAGAGCGCGCTGGGCGGCACCTCCGCGGCGACGGCGCTGCACGACCCGCTGGCTCCGGCCACGGCGGCGGAGGCGGCCGAGTGATCACCCTCAACCGCGTCCTCTTCCTCAGCCTCGGTGCCCTCTTCTCGGCGTACCACCTCTTCCTCGCGCTCTCGTCGCTGTCGACGCCGGCGGCGCCCGGGCCGGCCGTCGTGGCCATGGTGCTGTACGGGATCGCCACCATCCTCAGCCTGTGGCCCACGAGTCCGACCAAGATGCCGCTCTGGCTGGCCGCGTTCGACCTGGCCGTGAGCATCGTCGCGACCATCCTCGTGACCAGCCAGCTCGATCCGGCGAAGGACAACGGCTACGCCACGTGGTACGTCGCCGCGGTCGGCACCCTGATGACCATCTGCGCGGTCCGCCGCCAGCAGGTCGTCGCCTGGGTCGGTGTCGGGTTCCTCGCGGTGCAGACGGTGGTCTGGGCCGGTCCTGGCGCGCTCGCCGGACTGGGCGTGATCGGCTCGGTCGTCTGGGTCGGCGTCGCGGTGGTCATCTCGGGCTCGCTGGCGAAGGCCGGCCGGGACGCGCTGCAGTTCGCCCGCGCCGAGCGCGAGGCGACGGAGTGGCAGGCGGCCCAGGAGGCGCACGTCATGGAGCGACAGCTGCGCCTGCGGCAGACCTATCGCGTCGCAGCGCCGATGCTCGCCGAGATCGTCCGCCGGGGAGGAGACCTCACGGAGGCCGAACGGCGAGAGTGCCGCTACCTGGAGGGGGCCATCCGCGACGAGATCCGCGGACGCCGGCTCCTCAACGACGACGTCCGCCGAGAGGTCATGGACGCGCGCCGCCGGGGCGTGGTCGTCAGCCTGCTCGACGAGGGCGGCATCGACGACCTCGACCAGCGAGGGCTCGAGACGGTGCTGCGGCGACTGGCCGAGGCCATCCGCGGGACGACCACCGACAAGCTCATCGTGCGCACGGTTCCCCGCTCGTCGAAGACAGCCGTGACAGTCGTCGGCCTGCGCATGTCGGACGACGGCGCGGCGAACGCGCTCGGGGCGGAGTCGGAGGACGACGAGGTCGACCTGTGGCTCGAGATCCCGCGTCCCGTCGGCACCCTCTGAGGAACGCGTCGTCGCGACCTCCCGTCACGAATCGGGATGTGCTCCCGTCTTTAACAGGAGAAAGGGGCCGACACCCGAATTGTCGGCCCCTTTTCAAACCCCGAGTCAGGGCGACAACCCGAATATCGCCCTGACTCGCCCCCAAAGCACTCGCCCGCTTACCCTAGTCGGCGAGTGATTGGCGGTGTGACTCACGAGGAGAGACACCTAGCAATATCTATAGTGGTGCGGCTCCCAGTAAATACATAGTCGTCATTTTGGAGGACACCTGGGGGACACCACACGACCCCCGTTCAGGGTGCACCCGCGACATGACGCCCGACCCGCTTTCGGGGGACAGGCCAGTCGGGGTACAAACGCCCGATCTCAGCCCGAGAACGATCGCCATGCGCCTGTTCCGGGGCGCAGTTCGCCGCGCAGGGCGCGCTGGGTCCGAGCCCAGGCGTCCGGCCCCTGCTCGGCCTGCGCCTCCTTGGCGGCCGCCGCCTGCTCGGCCGCCGCGGCAGCGAGCACCGCGGTCACCGCGGCGACCTCCTCCGGCGTCACGCCGCGCGTGAGGAACCGGAGCTGGGAGGGGTCGAGCGGCGAGTCCGCGCTCGCCGCCGCTGCGTGCGCGCCGCTCACAGCGGGATGTTCCCGTGCTTCTTCGGCGGCAGCGAAGCGCGCTTGGTGCGCAGCGCACGCAGTGCCTTGATCACCGACACGCGCGTCGCGGCCGGCTCGATGACGCCGTCGAGCTCACCGCGCTCGGCGGCGAGGAACGGGCTGGCCACGTTGTAGGTGTACTCGTTGGCGAGCTTCGTCCGCACGGCCGCGACATCCTCGCCGGCCTCCTCCGCACGCTTGATCTCACCGCGGTACAGGATGTTGACCGCACCCTGACCGCCCATGACCGCGATCTCGGCGGTCGGCCAGGCGAGGTTGATGTCGGCGCCGAGCTGCTTGGAGCCCATGACGATGTAGGCGCCGCCGTAGGCCTTGCGGGTGATGATCGTGACGAGGGGCACGGTCGCCTCGGCGTACGCGTACAGCAGCTTCGCGCCGCGGCGGATGACGCCCGTCCACTCCTGGTCCGTGCCGGGCAGGTAGCCGGGGACGTCGACGAGGGTCAGAATCGGGATGCCGAACGCGTCGCAGAAGCGCACGAACCGCGACGCCTTCTCACCCGCGTCGATGTTGAGCGTCCCGGCCATGGAGCTCGGCTGGTTGGCGACGATGCCGACGGAGCGTCCCTCCACCCGGGCGAAGCCGATGACGATGTTCGGCGCGAACAGCGGCTGCACCTCGAGGAACTCGCCGTCGTCCACGATGCCCTCGATGATCGTCTTGACGTCGTACGGCTGATTCGGCGAGTCCGGGATGACCGTGTTGAGACGCCGGTCGGCGTCCGTGATCTCGAGCTCCGGCTCGGACTGGAAGGTGGGCAGCTCCGCCAGGTTGTTCTGCGGCAGGTAGCTGAGCAGGGTGCGCGCGTAGTCGAGGGCGTCCTCCTCGTCGCTCGCCAGGTAGTGGGAGACGCCGGAGACCTTGTTGTGGGTCAGAGCGCCGCCGAGCTCCTCGAAGCCGACGTCCTCGCCGGTGACGGTCTTGATGACGTCCGGGCCGGTGACGAACATGTGGCTCGACTTGTCGACCATGATCACGAAGTCGGTGAGCGCGGGAGAGTACACCGCGCCGCCGGCCGCCGGGCCCATGACGATCGAGATCTGCGGGATGACGCCGGAGGCGGCGGTGTTGCGGCGGAAGATCTCGCCGTACTTGCCGAGCGCGACCACGCCCTCCTGGATGCGCGCGCCGCCGGAGTCGAGGATGCCGATCATGGGCACGCCGGTCTTGAGCGCGTGGTCCATGACCTTGATGATCTTCTCGCCGGCCACCTCGCCGAGCGAGCCGCCGAAGATGGTGAAGTCCTGGCTGAACACGGCGACATTGCGGCCGTGGATGGTGCCGACGCCGGTGACGACGGCGTCGCCGTAGGGGCGCTTGGCCTCCATGCCGAAGGCGTGGGTGCGGTGGCGGACGAACTCGTCCAGCTCGACGAAGGATCCCTGGTCGAGCAGCAGGTCGATCCGCTCGCGGGCGGTCAGCTTGCCCTTGGCGTGCTGCTTCTCGATGGCGGCCTGCCCGCTCGCGGTCACGGCCTCGTGGAACCGTTCCTTCAGGTCGGCGAGCTTGCCGGCGGTGGTGGTCAGGTCGGGGAGCTGGTCGGTCTGACGGTCTTCGGTGTCGGTCACGCCGTTCACTCTACCGGCCAGTGGAACGGGCATGCCGTTGACGAAATCCTACAAATCCGCCCGTCCGCTCTGGGGAACGGAGCCAGTGCGACAGACTGGGCGCGTGGAGTTCCGACGCAGCCGTGCCATCGTCCCCGTGCTCGAGGTCCTGCCCGAGGCGGGATCGACCAACGACGTCCTGCGCGAGCGCGCGGGCGACCTGCCCGATCTCGCGGTGCTGGTCACCGACAACCAGACCGGCGGCCGCGGTCGGCTCGGCCGCGAGTGGGTCACCCCTCCCGGCACGGCGCTCGCCATCTCGGTCCTGCTCAAGCCCGTCGGGCTGCCCTCTGCGGCATACGGCTGGTTCCCGCTTCTCGCCGGCCTCGCCATGAGCCGGGCGCTCGGACCGCTCGTGCCGGGCGGCGTGCAGGTGAAGTGGCCCAATGACGTCCTCATCGAGGGCGACAAGGTGTGCGGGATCCTGGCCGAGCTGCTTCCCGACCTGTCCGGGCTGATCATCGGCGCAGGCGTCAACCTGGCGCAGACGCGCGAGCAGCTCCCGACGGAGACGTCCACCTCCCTCGCCCTCGCCGGGGCCGACGGCGTGGACGCGGATGCCGTGCTCTCGGCGTATCTCATCCAGCTGAGCACGGTCTACCGCGAGTTCCTCGCGGCCGGGGGCGATCCGATCCGCAGCGCGCTGCGGGACGAGGTCGTCGAGGCGTGCCACACCGTCGGCCGGTCGGTGCGCGTCCAGCTGCCCTCGGGCGACGACCTGCTCGGGACCGCGGCGGGCATCGACGAGGATGGCCGGCTCATCGTGGAGTCGGATGCGGGCCGCACCGCGGTGGCGGCGGGCGACGTGACGCACCTGCGGTATTAATGGAGCATGAGCAGCACCCCGGACGGGACCTTCGCGCAGCCCGCCCAGCCGCCCGAGCGCGTCATCGCCCGGCTGCGGACCAACGCTCGCCGGCTGTTCTGGCCGAGCCTGGCCCTGATCGCCGCCGCGGGTGCTGTGGGGTTCTTCGCCGGCCGGCTCGACGAGGTCTGGGAGATCGTGCTGCTCTGGTCGGCCGCCGCCGCGGTCGTGCTGCTCCTCTTCCTGCTGCCGCTCGCCGCGTGGCTCAGCCGCCGGTACACGATCACGACGCGACGGCTCATCATCCGGCACGGATTCTTCATCCGCGTGCGTCAGGAGCTGCTGCACAGTCGCGGCTACGACGTGAGCGTGCGGCGCACCTGGCTGCAGAGCGCCTTCCGTTCGGGTGACGTGCTGATCAACTCCGGGCTCGACCACCCGGTCGTCCTCAAGGACGTGCCGAAGGCCGACCAGGTCCAGCGGGCGCTGTCCGAGCTGATGGACCACTCGCAGACGGTCGTCGCCGTCCGTCGTCAGCAGTCGGAGTCAGTCACCGATGAGACCACGGTCTGGGGCAGCCGCTAGCGTCGAACCGGTGATCGGCGGCTTCTCGCGCGCCGCCCGCGGGGTGACGTGCGCACCCGACGACAGGGCGCCGCGTGCGGCGGCGCGACGGTCGCGCGCTGCGGCCCGCTCGGGCGAGAACACCCACCAGCGGTAGAACGCGAAGCGGAAGACCGTGCCGAGGGCGAGGCCCACGACGTTGTTGGCGATGTTGTCGGCCAGCAGGCTCTGGAAGCCCAGAAGGTAGTGGGAGACCCACACGCAGAGCAGGGGGATGGCCATCCCGGCCAGGCTCACGATGAAGAACTCGATGCCCTCTCGGGTCGCGTCGGAGTTGCGGTTGCCCGCGAACGCCCAGTAGCGGTTGCCGAGCCAGTTGGCGGCGATCGCGACGAGGGTGGCGATGGCCGTCGCGTACAGCGTCTTGTGCGGCACGTCGACCAGCACGAAGAGCATGAGGACGTTGAAGACGACCAGATTGACGACGAAGCCGACAGCACCGACCGCGCCGAACTTGATCAGCTGCGGCAGCAGTCGCGCCTTGTGCGCTGAGGTGCGGGTCTCGGTCGTCATGCCCCTGCCTGAGATGCGGGAAGATGGTCAGTGCGTTCTTCACGGTACGCGGACGAGGTTTCGCGTTCCTGTGAATCACCCCAACCGGCATGAAAAGTATCAGAGAGGCGGGCAGTCCATGGCTAGTCAGATCGTCGGAGTGATCGGCGGAGGCCAGTTGGCCCGGATGATGATCCCTCCCGCGATCGAGCTGGGCATCGAGATCCGGGTGCTCGAGGAGGCCGAGGGGATGAGCGCCGACATCGCGGCCACCGGTGTCGGCGACTACCGCGACCTCGACACGGTGCTGGCCTTCGCTGAGACCGTCGACGTCATCACGTTCGACCACGAGCACGTTCCGCAGCCGATCCTGAACGAGCTGATCGCGCGGGGCGTCCCGGTGCACCCCGGACCGGATGCGCTCCTCTACGCGCAGGACAAGCTGCAGATGCGGGCCAAGCTGAGCGAGCTGGGGCTGCCGGTCCCGGACTGGGCGGCCGTCGAATCGGCCGACGAGCTGGGGGCGTTCCTGGCGGACCACGGCGGTCGCGCGGTCGTGAAGACGGCGCGCGGCGGCTACGACGGCAAGGGCGTCCGGGTGGTGTCCGAGGCCATCGGCGCCGACGACTGGTTCGCCGCGCTGGCCGAGGACGGCCGCGGCGGCGCGCTCCTGGTGGAGGAGCTGGTGCCCTTCCGCCGCGAGCTCGCGCAGCTCGTCGCACGGCGGCCCTCCGGCGAGATCGCCGCGTGGCCGGTCGTCGAGACGGTCCAGCGCGACGGCGTCTGCGCCGAGGTGCTCGCGCCGGCCCCGGGATCGGCGGGCCGGGTGGCCGAGGTCGCCGCCGACATCGCGCACCGCGTCGCGGAGGGTCTCGGCGTGACGGGAGTCCTCGCCGTGGAGCTGTTCGAGACGACCGACGGCCGGGTCCTCGTCAACGAGCTCGCGATGCGCCCGCACAACAGCGGCCACTGGTCCATCGAAGGCGCCGTCACCAGCCAGTTCGAGCAGCACCTGCGTGCGGTGCTCGACCTGCCGCTCGGCTCCACGGAGCCGCGTGCCGACTGGTCGGTCATGGTCAACATCCTGGGCGGCCCGGCCGAGGGCACGCTGCAGGACCGCTACCCGGCCGCGCTCGCCGCGCATCCCGAGGCCAAGTTCCACGGCTACGGAAAGGCGCCGCGCCCCGGACGCAAGGTCGGGCACGTGACCGTCGGCGGCGACGACCTGGACGACGTCGTGTACCGCGCCCGCGCCGCCGCGGCGTTCTTCGAGGGGTAGGCGCCCGCCCCGCGTGGCAACCGGCCGGGATGGGGACACGCCTTTAAAGTGTCAGCCATGCCGTCCTCCGCTTCGCCGCTCATCTCCGTCGTGATGGGGTCCGACTCCGACTGGTCCGTCATGCAGGAGGCGTCGCGCGTGCTCACCGAGTTCGGCGTCGCTCACGAGGTCGAGGTCGTCTCGGCGCACCGCACGCCGGAGAAGATGATCGCGTTCGGCAAGGAGGCCGCGGGCCGCGGCGTCAAGGCGATCATCGCCGGAGCCGGGGGAGCGGCGCACCTGCCCGGCATGCTCGCCGCCGTCACCACGCTCCCCGTCATCGGCGTGCCGGTGCCGCTCGCGCGCCTCGACGGGCTGGACTCCCTGCTGTCCATCGTGCAGATGCCTGCCGGCGTCCCGGTCGCGACCGTCTCCATCGGCGGCGCTCGGAACGCCGGACTGCTCGCCGTCAAGATCCTCGCCACCTCCGACGACGCGCTCGCCGAGGCGCTCGCGCGGTTCGCCGCCGACCTCGAGGTCAGCGTCGAAGAGAAGAACCGGGCGCTTCAGGCGCAGCTGTGAGCAGGACCGCATGACCACGATCGCGACCCCGCTGCGCCATCCGGACGCGTCGTCCCCGCACACCATGACCCGTCGCGGCTGGTGGCTGGTGCTGATGAACATCCTGCTGCCCGGGTCTGCGCAGCTCGTCGCCGGCAACCGGCGGCTCGGGCGGATCGGCGTGCTCTCGACGCTCGCCCTCTGGCTGCTCGCCATCGTTTTGCTCGTGCTGTACCTGGCGGCGCCGTCCACGGTCTACATGCTGTTCACGCAGTCCGCGAGCCTGACCGTGCTGCAGATCGCGCTCATCCTCTACGCCGTGCTGTGGGTCGTGCTCACGCTCGACACGCTGCGGCTGGTCCGGCTGGTGCGCACCGCGAAGAACTCCCGCGGGTGGATCGCCGCCTTCGCGATCCTCGTCCTCGTCGGCGTGACCGGCACGGCCGGCTACGCGTCGGTCGTCGCCGGCTCGGCGCGCGGCGCCCTCGGCGACATCTTCTCGGCGGGGCCGTCGCAGCCGCCCGTCGACGGCCGCTACAACATCATGCTGCTCGGCGGCGACGCCGGTCCCGATCGCGACGGACTGCGGCCGGACAGCATGTCGATCGTCAGCATCGACGCGAACACCGGCCAGGCGGTCACCATCGGCCTGCCACGCGACCTCGACCCGGTGCCGTTCCAGAAGGACTCCCCGCTCCACAAGCTGTACCCCGACGGCTACGGCTACGAGGACCGCTGCGACGTCGACGTCTGCCAGCTCAACTCCATCTACACCGAGGTCGAGCTGTACAAGCCCGAGCTGTACCCGAACGCCACGAAGAACAAGAGCGAGCCGGGTGTCGAGGCGATGCGGGACGCGCTCGAGGGAGCGACTGGGCTGAAGATCCAGTACTACGTGCTCATCGACATGCAGGGCTTCGCGGACCTGGTGGACGCGCTCGGCGGCGTCGACATCACCGTCACCCAGCGCATCCCGATCGGCGGCGACGAGAAACTGAACGGCGTCGTCGAGTGGATCGAGCCGGGTCAGCGCCACCTCGACGGCTATCACGCCCAGTGGTACGCCCGGGCGCGGCACGGCACGAGCGACTACGACCGCATGGCGCGCCAGCGTCAGCTCCAGGATGCGATCCTCAAGCAGGTCAACCCGGTGAACGTCGTGTCGAAGTTCCAGGACATCGCCAAGGCGGGCTCGCAGGTGATGAAGACGGACATCCCCCAGTCGATGCTCGGCTACTTCGTGGATCTGGGCATGAAGACGCGGAAGCTGCCGATCTCCCAGCTGGAGCTCGTGCCGCCGACGATCGACCCGACGAACCCGGATTACACGCAGATCCACCAGCTCGTCCGGCAGGCGTTGCATCCCACAACGGCCAAACCGACAGGCAAGTAGGAGACCCCGCCGCGTCCAGGTGACCCCTTAATAGGTCACAGGACCTGTCCAGCGCAACCCCGTATCTTCGACCGCTTATGACGGGTACAGGTGGAATCGTGGCAGAGAAGACGGGACAGGTGAACGGCGGACGGCTCGCCGCGCTCGACGGACTGCGCGGGATCGCCGCTCTGGTCGTCCTGCTGCACCACGCCATGTACACGAACCCCGACTTCCCGGGGGCACCCGGCGGCGGAAACGCCCCGACCGGCTCGCCGATGTGGTGGATCAGCTACACGCCGCTGAAGCTGTTCACCGCCGGCGTGGAGTCGGTCATCGTGTTCTTCGTCCTCTCCGGACTGGTGGTCACGCTCCCGGTCATTCGCAAGCGCGGCTTCGACTGGGTCGCCTACTTCCCCCGCCGCGCGGTTCGCCTGCTCGTGCCTGTGATGGCGTCCGTCCTGCTCGCCGCGGTCTGGGTCATGGCGATCCCGCAGAAGACGACGCAGCCCGACGGCACCTGGCTCAGCAACTCATCCACGCCGAACTTCGGCTGGGAGTACATCGTCAAGGCCTGGGACCTCCTCGGCGGCGACGGTCAGATCAACAACCCGCTCTGGTCGCTGCGCTGGGAGCTGGTGTTCTCCCTGGCGCTCCCGATCTTCGCCGTCCTCGCGCTCGCTGTGCGCAAGTGGTGGATCGGTGGCCTGGCCGCCGCCTGCGCGCTCACCTATCTGGGTGTGCACGCCGGCTCGGGCGAGCTGCAGTACCTGCCGGCGTTCTTCGTCGGAGCGGTCATCGCCGTCCGGCTCGATGCCGTCCGCAACGTCGCCGAGCGGATCAACACGCACTGGTACCGCCACCCGCTCTGGGCGGGACTGACCATCGGCAGCCTCCTGCTGCTCATCGCGCCGTGGCTGGTCGGCCCGAGCGTCGGTGAGATCCCGGAGCTCGAGCCCGTCCTGAAGGGCATGGTCCCGCTCGCTGCGGCCGGCCTGGTCGTCTCCGCGCTCGGCTGGAAGCCGCTGCGCGCGCTGCTCGAGACGCGCCCGGTGCAGTTCTCGGGCACGATCTCGTTCAGCCTGTACCTGGTGCACGTCCCGATCCTCATCTTCAGCACCTACCTGTTCGCCGACGCTGCGTGGTTCGTGGGCCCGTTCCTGTTCGGCATCCCGGTGGCGGTGCTGGTCGCGGTCGCCTTCACGTGGCTGATCGAGAAGCGCAGCCACGGCTGGTCGAAGGCCGCCGGCGCGTGGGCGTCGAAGCGTTACGCCACCTGGTTCGGGCGCGAGGAGGCGTCCTCGGCGGAGTCGCGGACGGACGCCGAGTCGGCGGCGCCGTCGCGCCGCTAGCGCTTTCGCTCAGCGCCGCGCATATATACCCCCAAACCCATCTATACCCTGGCGAATCGCGTAGCGAAGGCCGCCCTGGGCCGGTCCTCAAGTGTGAGGGCATGTCGCCTCGCTCATCCGCTTACAGCGGCTTCGAACCAGGGAGTAACACTGCAATGACCACGAACTCGGGGCTCCGCGGGCGCACTGCGCTCGCTGTCGGAACGGCGTTGTCGCTCGGGGCACTGGGGGTGCTGACGTCGGCGACGGCCGCGTCGGCCGCCTCCATCGACCCGGCGCGCACCGGCCAGATCATCATCCACAAGTACGCCGATCCGGGGAACGGATCCCAGAACCCTTCGGGAACAGGCACGGACCCGGACACCGCCCCGATCGCGGGCGTCGTGTTCGAGTACTGCACCATCGACGGCATCGACCTCCTCGACGGCTCCGGCTCGGGGTGGGATGCCGTGAACGCCATCACCGCCGCTGACAGGCTCGCCTCCGGCGCTCACGGAGTCGACACGCTCGCCTCCCATGCGCTGACCGGCTGCGCCGAGCTGCCGGCCACCGACGCGGCCGGCCGTGCCGCGTCGGCGGCGGATCTGCCGTTCGGGGCGTACTTCGTGCGCGAGATCTCGGCGCCGGCGAACGTCGTCGCCCCAGCGGCGCCCTTCATCGTCACGCTCCCGTCACCGCAGGACCCCCACGACCTCACAGGCGGATGGGTCTACGCGGTGAACGTCTACCCCAAGAACACCATCGCGACGGGTCCGGTGAAGAACGTCGTCGGCCAGCCGGCGAACGGGGCGCTGCTGGGCGCGCCGGTGCGGTACGAGGTCACGCAGCTGGTCCCCGCGCTCGCGCCGGGCGAGGGCTACAGCACGTTCTCGATGGTCGACACGCTCGACGCGAAGCTGACTCCGTCCACCGGGAAGGGAGTGACCGTCGAGGCGGGCTCCGCGAGGCTCGAGGCCGACGTCGACTATCAGGCGGTCTGGGTGGGGCAGAGGCTCACGGTGACATTCACGCCGGCGGGGCTGGCGAAGCTCCGGGCAGGGCAGCATGTCGTGTTCGGATTCGAAGCCGCCGCGAACGCCGTTGGCGAGATCGACAACACCGCGTTCGTGAACCTGAACGACTTCGTCCTCACTCCCGGCATCCCGAACGGTCCGGGCGGATCGCCCACCACCACCGCCACGACCAGGTGGGGCGACCTGACGGTTCGGAAGGTCAACGCCGCCGACGCCGCCGACGGCCTCGCCGGTGCGAAGTTCCGGCTCTACCGGGGCGATACCGACCATGACTGCGCGGCGGACATCACGGGTCTCGTACGGGTCACCGACCCGGTGAGCGGCGACCCTTACGTGGTCACGTCGGACAGCGCGGGGACCGTCGCCGTCCCCGGTCTCTGGATCGGCGACACCGAGAAGACGGTCGAGGCCGACGGCACCGTCTCCACCACGACGGTCGCCGGCCACGATGTCGATGCGCGGTGCTACGTGCTGGAGGAGATCGCCGCTCCGGCCGGCTTCGTGCTCCCGAACAGCACGGGGAAGCTGACGCCGGTCCTCGTGAAGACGGGCGCCAACGGCGCGGTGCCGCTGGTGACGATCGAGAACAGGCAGTTGGGCGCGCCCGAGCTGCCGTTCACCGGATCGAGCGCTCAGGTGGCGCTGACCATCGGCGGTATCGCGCTGGTCGTCGTCGCGCTCGGCGGCGTGCTTCTCGTCCGTCGCCGCAATGCGACGCGCGCGGGCGACTGATCGGCGCTCGTCGCAGGGAGGGCGGCCCGGCGCACCGGGTCGGTCCGTCCTCCCGGCGACGACGAGGCGCTGGCGGCCGAGTGTGGTGTTGATCCTCGCGGTGATCTTCGCCGTGGGCGGGGCGACCGCGCTCACGTACTCGCCGGCCGCGAGCTGGTTCTCGGACTACAACCAGTCCCTCGCCGTCGACGACTACGTCGACGCGATCGACGGCCTGGGGCCGGCCGCTGAGCGCCAGCTCCGCGCCGCCCAGGCCTACAACGACGCGCTCTCCTCCGGAGCGACGCTCGAGCCCGGCACCGCCGTCGCCACCGGCGACGGTACGAGCGCGCAGCCATCCCTCGACTACGCGAAGCTGCTGCGCACGCCCAACGGGATCATGGCCCGCATCCAGATCCCTGTGATCGGTGTCGACCTGCCGATCTACCACGGTACCGACGAGAGGACGCTGCTCCGGGGCGCCGGCCACCTCCGGGGGACGTCGCTCCCTATCGGCGGCGTCGACAGCCATGCCGTCATCACGGCACACCGGGGGTTGGCGGAGAGCACGATGTTCACCGACCTGGACAGAGTCTCGGTGGGCGACCGGTTCATCCTGACGACCTTCGGTCGCGTCCTCGCCTATGAGGTGACCGCCAGGCGGGTGGTCGAGCCCACGGACACCGCCGCGCTCCGTCAGGAGGCGGGCAGAGACCTGGTCACGCTGGTGACGTGCACACCGCTCGGGGTCAACACGCACCGCATCCTCGTCACCGGAGAGCGGATCATCCCCACACCAGCCGGCGCTCTCGATAAAGCGAAGGAGCCTCCAGGGGCCCTGGGCTTCCCCTGGTGGGCGGTGCTTTACCTCGCGGCGCTCGTGGTCATCGCGCTCTCCGCATGGTGGGGAGGCCGGGTCAGAGGTCCGCGTGGAGTTGCCACACGCGCTCGGCGGAGTCGCGCCAGCTGAACGCGCGGGCGCGGTCGGCGGCGAGAACACTCAGGCGGGAACGGAGGTCGTCGTCCGTCAGCACGCGTGCGATGGCCTCGGCGAGGCGTTCCGAGTAGGCGGCGTCGTCCGCTGCGCTCGTCGGCCGCTCGACCACCAGGCTCGAACCGGCTGCGACCTCCACCAACGCCGGGTCGTCCGAGTGGATGACCGGGAGGCCGAACTTGAACGCCTCCACGATCGGCAGGCCGAAGCCCTCCGCCAGGCTCGGGAACACGAACAGCGTCGCGCGGTCCAGTGCGACGGCGAGGTCCGCGTCCTCCAAGCGGCCGAGAGCGCGGACCCGATCCTCCGGCAGGCCCGCCGCCGCGGCCACGCCGGTGGCCGAGCGTTCGCCGACGCGGTCGGGCCCGGCGATCAGCAGAGGAAGATCCTCCGCCTCGGGACGGGCCATCGCCCGGATGAGCGGAGCGAGGCCCTTACGCGGCTCGACGGAGCCCAGTGTGAACGCGTACCGCTCCGGCAGCCCCAGCCGCTCGGCGCGCTCGTCGGCGTCGGCCGGGACGCGGAGGGCGGTGGCCGGTGCCCCGCC
>Ga0209455_1001040_pt1 | contig 13815 bp, 12 predicted proteins | sample AraplaCol_mCL_r2_FD_184275 | JGI IMG/M metagenome (GOLD analysis project Ga0209455, IMG submission 184275) | Arabidopsis root microbial communities from North Carolina, USA - plate scrape CL_Col_mCL_r2 (SPAdes) (version 2) | ecosystem: Host-associated > Plants > Roots > Endosphere | place: USA...
AAACGCACGTCCATCGGCGAGCTTCAATCCGGTGATGCGCTCGTTGGAGACGATCAGCTCGTCGGCCTCACCCTCGATCACCTCGAGGTTCGCGGTCTGCTGGATGGCTGCCTGCATCGCCCCTGCATAGAGCTTGCGGTCGGCCTGCGCGCGAGGTCCTCGGACGGCTGGACCCTTGCGGCGATTCAGCAGGCGAAATTGGATGCCACCGGCGTCTGCCACGCGGCCCATCAGGCCGTCCAGCGCATCGACCTCGCGGACCAGATGGCCCTTGCCGAGACCCCCGATCGCGGGATTGCAGGACATCGCGCCGATGGTCACGAACTGGTGGGTGACCAGTGCGGTCGTCGCGCCCATGCGAGCGGCGGCAGCGGCGGCCTCACAGCCGGCATGCCCGCCACCAATGACGATGACGTCGAATGACTTTGAATTGTCGCTCATGGCCCGATTTTAGCGCGAGGCGGTGACCGCCGAAAGACGTTTCACGTGAAACAGCTGCCTAGCGTGTGCTCCGGCTGGCCGTGTTTCACGTGAAACCCCCTCCGGGTCTGGTTCCGTTCCTGTTTCACGTGAAACGGTTGAAGATCTCTTAAGCTCGGAAACTAAATGTTAAGCATAGGGCCAGAATTCCAGACCGCAGCGGGCAACTACTTCCCAATGCAGAACTCGCGGAAGATTACGTCGAGCAAATCCTCGACGTCGACTCGGCCGAGCAGCTTTCCGAGCGCGAACGCCGCCACCCGCAGCTCTTCCGCGGCGAGCTCCTCTCCCAGCTTCACGGTCGCGATGCTGCTCCGAAGCGCGGCAGCGGCTTCTTCAAGCAGCTTCCGTTGCCGCTCCCGGGTGATCAGGCCAGCCTCGTCGGTTCCAAAGAAGTCGCGCGAGAACGAAACCAAGGCGTCGATCAGCTCGGCGATCCCGTCCCCCTGCTTCGCTGATATGCGGTAGACCGGATTTGCGGTCTCCCGGCGCTCGTCGCCACCAGCGAGATCGATTTTGTTTCGAACCACCCACACCGGCGTATCACTGCGGTGATCCGCTCCAGACGATCCACCCTCGGAAAGCCACAGCACCAGGTCGGCATCAGACGCCCGCGCCCGTGCGCGCCGCACGCCCTCCTGCTCCACCGGATCATCGGTGTCCCTGATGCCCGCGGTGTCGATCACCGTCACCGGATAGCCGTCGAGATCGAGCTGGACCTCAATCACGTCGCGGGTGGTCCCGGCATGAGGCGAGACGATCGCGACCTCGCGTCGGGCCAATTGGTTCATCAGGGTTGACTTGCCGACGTTCGGAGGACCCGCGATCACCACTGTCAGACCATCGCGCAGACGTTCGCCGCGACCTTGAAGCGCCAAGACGGTCTCGATCTCACCGAGCAGGAGCTTGATGCGGTCGATCGCCGGCCCCATCAGCTCCTCCGGCACGTCGCCCTCATCAGCGAAGTCGATCCCGGCTTCGATCAGCGCCGATGCCTCGATGATCTGGCGCCGCCAATTGCGTGCTCGGTCGCCGAGCAGACCCTTCAACTGATGCAGGGCTTGGCGGCGCTGACGATCCGTATCGGCATGGATCAGGTCGTCCAGTCCCTCGGCCTCGGTCAGATCGATCTTGCCGTTCTCGAAGGCGCGGCGGGTGAACTCGCCGGGCTCGGCGGGACGAAGATCTGGGTGGGTTGAGAGAACCGCAAAGAGCGTAGCGATCACCGCGCGACTGCCATGGACATGAAGCTCGGCGACATCCTCGCCGGTCGCGCTCGCGGGTCCAGGAAACCACAGTGCGATCGCGTCATCGATCGGATCGCCTGTGAGATCGCGGAGCAGGGCGCGTGTCGCCAGTCGCGGCGTCGGCAGTTTGCCGGCTAGACTCTGCAACGCGACTCCGGCGCGTGAGCCGGATAACCTGACGATCGCGATCGCACTCGGCAATCGGCCAGAGGAGAGAGCGTAGATAGTCTGATCGTGCGGATGCATGGCCCTGAGGTGGACCCGCACGCCGGCAAAGACAATGGATTTGGCCGAACATGCTTTATTGAGGCCGACGTATTGTTGTCCGTAAAAGCGAGGACGATCGCCTCGCTCGCCGTCACACAATAAGTGTTGTTGTCCGCCAGCCGGTCTGGACTCCGGCCGGATGACAGGCTCCGGCGGGCGATCCTGTACGCTGGGCTTATCAATGAACCACAGGCGCCTCTGGAATACTGGATCGTCCGGTCGCGCCAAGGCGATGACAGCCTGGTTAGCCGTCCAAACAAAAAGGGCGCTCCGAAGAGCGCCCTCTGCATCTCAACGACTGATCGCCGATCAGGTGTTCATCGACTCGAAGAACTCGGCATTGCTCTTGGTGTTGCGGAGCTTGTCGAGCAGGAAGTCGATCGCGTCCATCGTCCCCATCGGATTGAGGATACGGCGCAGTACGTACATCTTCTTGAGGTTCTGCGAGTCCGTGATGAGCTCCTCCTTGCGGGTGCCGGAGCGGGCGATGTCGATCGCCGGAAAGGTCCGCTTGTCGGCGACCTTGCGATCGAGGATCAGCTCGGAGTTGCCGGTGCCCTTGAACTCTTCGAAGATGACTTCGTCCATGCGGCTGCCGGTATCGACCAGCGCAGTCGCGATGATGGTCAGCGAGCCGCCTTCCTCGATGTTGCGCGCGGCACCGAAGAAACGTTTCGGCCGCTGCAGCGCGTTGGCATCGACACCGCCGGTCAGCACCTTGCCGGAGGACGGCACCACCGTGTTGTAAGCGCGGCCGAGGCGCGTGATCGAGTCGAGCAGGATGACGACATCGCGGCCGTGCTCGACCAGGCGCTTCGCCTTCTCGATCACCATCTCAGCGACCTGGACGTGACGCACGGCTGGCTCGTCGAAGGTCGAGGACACCACCTCGCCCTTCACCGATCGCTGCATGTCGGTGACTTCCTCCGGACGCTCATCGATCAGCAGCACGATGAGGTAGCACTCCGGATGATTGGCGGTGATCGAGTGCGCGATGTTCTGCATCAGCACGGTCTTGCCGGTGCGCGGCGGCGCCACGATCAGTGCACGCTGGCCTTTGCCGATCGGCGCCACGATGTCGATGACGCGTGACGACAGGTCCTTGCGCGTCGGATCCTCGAGCTCGAGCCGGAAGCGCTGGTCCGGAAACAACGGCGTGAGGTTGTCGAAATTGACCTTGTGCTTGGACTTCTCGGGATCCTCGAAGTTCAGCGTGTTGACCTTGAGCAGTGCGAAATAGCGTTCGCCTTCCTTCGGACTGCGGATATGGCCTTCGATGGTGTCGCCGGTGCGCAGGCCGAAGCGACGGATCTGTGACGGCGAGACGTAGATATCATCGGGGCCGGGAAGGTAGTTGGCGTCGGGCGAGCGCAGGAAGCCGAAGCCGTCGGAGAGCACCTCCACGACGCCTTCACCGATGATGTCGGTCTCCGCAATCGCGAGCTGTTTGAGGATGGCGAACATCAGCTCCTGCTTACGCATGGTGCTGGCGTTTTCGACCCCATTCTCTTCCGCGAAGGAAACGAGCTCCGCTGGCGTTTTTACCTTGAGGTCTAGAAGTTTGATTTCCCGCATTGGGGTGGTCCTGTGGAACGACTTGGGAAGGATGCGAGGTGGCTTTGGGAAAAGCGGACGGAAATGAGGGTCCGCAGGTCTAAGCAAGGCGGCGCCGATTGGGCACCAGACCTGATGCGGCGGCCGGTCGAACCGGGTCGCAGCCACATCCGCCTGCGTGGGGTGGGATCTGAGTACTATAGAAAATCACGTCTCGTTTCGCAAGCCATCACACGGCAACACGCCATGCAGTTTTACCCCGTCCAAGCGTCCCATCTCCAAATTGCCGCCCAATGAACTGTACTTTCGGGACACGATCGCGGGGTCGCCGCATCAGAACGGCTTGACGATGACCATGATGACGATACCGATCATCAGCAGCGTCGGTACCTCATTGATAATTCGATAGAATTTCTGACTGCGCGTGTTGCGGTCGGCAGCGAAATCCTTCATCCAGCGGGTGAAAAATCCGTGCACGCCGGATAGGATCAGGACCAGCAGGAATTTGACGTGAAACCATCCCGACTTATACCACCCGCCCGCCCAGACCAGATAAAGGCCGGCGAGCCAGGTGACCATCATCGCGGGATTGATGATCGCTCTCAGCAGGCGCCGCTCCATGACCTTGAAGGTCTCGGACTGCTTCGAGCCAATTTCGGCGTCGCAGTGATAGACGAACAAGCGGGGCAGATAGAGCATGCCGGCCAGCCAGGAGATGACGGCGATGACATGCAGGGCCTTGATCCACTCATACATGCGAACGGGTGATCCTCGATGCCTGATCATTCAAGCTGGCACGTCGAGACATATCCGCTCGGGTGGTCTCCTCCAAACCAAATAATTTTAGAATCTTAGGGTTTGAGTCTAGGTAGCGGTGGATTGGACTCATGCAATGCCATCCGCAAGCAACCACCAGCTTGTTCACAATCCTCAACATCCCTTTGGCACCGAGGCCGCACTGGATTCCGGTTCGTGAGTCATAGGCTTGCGAGAGATCATCAAGAGCTTATCCAGAGACAAGTCCCGCTCGTCCCGATATCATCGACATCAGGGCCGGACTTATCCTGATCGGGGAGCATGTGTAGAAAGAAGGGGGTTATCCAAAGGCCCCCCGACGCCGCCGGTTTTTCCTCCCATCCTTCACAGGGATTCACAGATCGTTAAGGATTTGATGCCGACCTCCGGAAATTACTTTCACCTGCATCTGGTTTCCGACTCGACCGGCGAAACCCTGATCACGGTCGCGCGCGCCGTCGCTGCGCAATACACCAACGTGACACCCGTCGAGCATGTCTATCCGCTGGTGCGCAGCCAGAAGCAGCTGGACCGCGTGCTCGACGAGATCGAAGAGGCGCCGGGCATCGTGCTGTTCACGCTGCTGGAGAAGGACCTGGTCAGCCGGCTCGAAGCCAAGTGCAAGGACATCAACATCCCCAGCCTGTCGATCATCGGTCCGGTGATGCAGCTGTTCGAGGCCTATCTCGGTGCGTCCACGGCCGGGCGTGTCGGCGCACAGCACGTGCTCAATGCGGAATATTTCGCGCGCATCGATGCGCTGAACTACACGATGCTGCATGATGACGGGCAGCTGGTCGAAGGCCTGGAAGATGCCGACGTCGTGCTGGTCGGGGTGTCGCGGACGTCGAAGACCCCGACCTCGATCTATCTCGCCAACCGTGGTGTGCGCACCGCCAACGTGCCGCTGGTGCCGGGCATTCCGATCCCGCATCAGCTCGAGATATTGAAGAAGCCGCTGGTGGTGAGCCTCCACGCGACGCCGGAGCGACTGATCCAGGTGCGGCAGAACCGCTTGCTCAGCATGGGTGCCGACACCGGAAACGACACCTATATCGACAAGCAGTCGGTCGCCGACGAGGTTGCCTATGCGCGCAAGCTGAGCGCGAAGTTCAACTGGGTTATGCTCGATGTCACGCGCCGATCGATCGAGGAAACGGCTGCGGCGATCCTGAAGCTCTATTCAGACCGCCAGCGGCAGAGGTTTGCGGAGTGAGGACGTCGTGACGAGTCTTTGGCGCGGCGAGCTTCCTTTGGTTCTGGCGTCGCAAAGCCGCGCGCGGCGCATGCTGCTCGCCAATGCGGGCCTCGCCTGCGACGCGGTGCCGGCCGAAATCGACGAACGTGCGATTCAGCAGGAGGCCGGCCTGACCGCGCCTTATGAGATCGCGCTGCATCTCGCGCAGGCCAAGGCGCTTGCGGTGACCGGCGCCAGGCCTAGTCATCATGTCGTCGGCGCCGACCAGACCCTGGCAATCGGCGAACGTCTCTTCAACAAGCCTGACGGGCGCGATCAGGCGATGCAGCAGCTGCTGGCCCTCGCCGGCCGTACCCATGCGCTGCATTCGGCTGTTGTGGTCGCCCGCGACGGCGAGGTGCTGTTCTCGCATGTCGCGATTGCCTGGATGACCATGCGCACCTTGAGCGAAGCCGACGTCGCTGTTTATCTCGACCAGGCTGCGGATGCCGCGATGTCGAGCGTCGGCGCCTACCAGCTCGAAGGTCTTGGCGTGCATCTGTTCGATCGCATCGATGGCGATCATTTCACTATCCTCGGCCTGCCGCTGCTGCCGCTGCTCGCCTTCTTCAGGGAAGCCGGCCTGCTTCGGATATAGGGGCACTTCAAGCCGGCTCGCGGAACGAGACTACGAATGAAAGTGCTTGGACTGACCGGCTCGATCGGGATGGGCAAATCGACCACTGCGAAGCTGTTCGCGGAGGCCGGCGTTCCCGTCTATGATGCCGACGCGACCGTGCATAAAGTGTACGAGGGCGAAGCGGCCGCGGCGGTCGAAGCGGCCTTCCCTGGCACGACCGCCAACGGCAAGGTCGATCGTAGCAGGCTCTCAGCGAAGGTGGTCGGCCACCCCGATGAGATCAAGCGGCTGGAGCAGATCGTCCATCCGATGCTGCGCGCCCATCATCAGGCCTTCCTCGACGAGGCCGAGCGCTCAGGTGCGCCGGTCGCACTGGTCGATGTGCCCCTGCTGTTCGAGACCGGCGGCGACAAGCGTGTCGATGCCGTGGTCGTGGTGACGACGTCGCCGGAGCTCCAGCGCGAGCGCATCCTGGCGCGCGGCACCATGACAGAGGAGGCGCTCGATGCACTTCTGGCGCGGCAGATGCCCGATGCCGAAAAACGCAGGCGCGCCGATTTCGTAGTGGATACATCACACGGACTCGACCCCGTGCGCGCACGCATCCGCGACATCCTTGACCAGCTGATTAAGATGCCGCAGCGGCGGAGCTGATTCGTCGGCGCGATGTGAGTTGACTGACGATGCGTGAGATCGTTCTCGATACCGAAACCACTGGACTCGATCCGCTGCGCGGAGATCGCCTGGTCGAGATCGGTTGCGTCGAGATCTTCAACCGCATGCCGACGGGCCAATCCTACCACGTCTACATCAATCCCGAGCGCGACATGCCGGCCGAGGCGTTCGCTGTGCACGGCTTGTCGAGCGAGTTCCTGTCGTCCAAGCCGCTGTTCACCGAGATCGTCGAGGAGTTCCTGGCCTTCATCGGCGACGCGCCGCTCGTGATCCACAACGCATCGTTCGACATCGGCTTCATCAATGCCGAGCTCGACCGGGTCAAGCGCGCGGCCATTCCGCGCGAACGTCTGGTCGACACCCTGCTGCTGGCGCGGCGCAAGCATCCGGGCGTGTCGAACCGGCTGGACGATCTGTGCTCGCGCTATGCGATCGATAATTCCCACCGCACCAAGCACGGCGCATTGCTCGACGCCGAACTCCTGGCCGAGGTCTATGTCGACCTGGTCGGCGCGCGGCAGTCGCAGCTGATCTTGACGCAGGAGGTTCAGGAGATCCGGATCGGAGCGTCGATCGATATGCCGCGCCGGCAGCGCGAGGTTCCGCTGCTGCCGCGTGTCACCGACTCCGAGCGGGAGGCGCATCGCGCCTTTGTTGCCACCTTGGGTGACAAGCCGATCTGGAACGAATATCTGCCGGAGATCGTGGCCCCGTCCGCCTGATGCGGACTGCGGGGCCGCGTCTTGTTGAAAAGGTCTTAACGTCCAGTTCGACTTGGCTCAGCTCGGCTTGACCTGAGCGGCTTCGGCGGCGGCCTGCCGCTCCATGTTCTGGCGATACAGCCCGACGAAATCGACCGGGTCGAGCATCAGCGGCGGGAAGCCGCCATCGCGCACCGCGGTGGCGACGATCTCGCGGGCGAACGGGAACAACAGGCGCGGGCACTCGATTAGCAGCATCGGGGAGAGGTTCTCCCGGGGAATGTTGAGCAGCCGGAACACGCCGCCATAGATCAGCTCGAAGCTGAACATCACCTTGCCGGCGCTTTCCGCCTTGCCCTCGATCGAGAGCGTCACTTCATAGTCGCTCTCGCCGAGATTGTTGGCGCCGACATTGATCTGGATGTTGATCTGCGGCTGCTGACCCTGCGGCGCCAGCGACTGCGGCGCGTTCGGGTTCTCGAACGAGAGGTCCTTGGTGTATTGCGCCAGCACGTTCAATTGAGGAGGGGCTGCCTCGGGAGGGGAGCCGTTGCCGTTGGTCATGAAAGTGTTCTCCTGGCGCAGAAAGGCGGGTGATCGTGGGGCGAGTGGCTAACATAGCCGCAGCGCGTTCCACAAGGATGGATGGTATCGGAACGGTTAACGGCCGCAGGCGACGTACTTTGCACTGCGGCGAGCTTTGGCCCGGCCGTATCAGCCTCTGCCGGGGAGAGGTAAATGATTGAAGATGCGCGATTTCCAGGCAGGGAACGATTTCCCCTGCTGCTGAAAACGCGCTACACTCGGCGCGCCACAATGCGCCATTGGCCGGGCTCAATTCCGTGACTACATCAGCACTTTCGATCGATGCTGATGCTGGTGTCTCAATCAGCTCCCTGTGACAGGATGCCCGACTGCCGGGACCCGTTGCCGGCGCTTAAGTGAAGCCGAGAAAGCGAAAACGACGTGGATATCTACACTATCATATTCCTGGCGCTGGCGGTGTTCATCTTCCTGCGCCTGCGCAATGTGCTCGGGCAGCGCACGGGCAGCGAGCGGCCGCCGTTCGATCGTACGGCGCGCAATGCCGTGCAGGGTGCGCCCGACAGCAACAACGTCATTACGGTTCCCGGCAAGCTGATCGACCCCGGCACTTCGGCTGTGGTTGCCGACGCTGGTCCGGCAGCAGAACGCTGGAAGGACCTGGCGGAGCCCGGATCTGCCTTGGCACGCGGGCTCGATGCCATCGTGGCTCAGGATTCCTCGTTCGATCCGCGCCATTTCATCTCGGGGGCGCGCAGCGCCTATGAGATGATCGTGCTTGCCTTCGCCAATGGCGACCGCCGCTCGCTACGCGAGCTGTTGTCGTCGGAGGTCTATGAGAGCTTCGATTCTGTCATCAAGGATCGCGAAAAGCACGAGCAGAAGACCGAGACGCGATTTGTCTCGATCGACAAGGCCGAGCTGGTTGGCGCCGAGCTGCGCGACCGCACGGCGCAGCTGACCGTTCGCTTCGTCTCGCAGATGATCTCGGTGACGCGCGACAAAATGGGCACCATCGTCGACGGCAACCCGGACAGGGTTGCAGACATCACCGATATCTGGACCTTCGCGCGCGACACCGCGTCACGCGACCCGAACTGGAAGCTGGTCGGCACCGGCAGCCATTAGCCGGCAAGACCATAGCCGGCAAGTCTGTCCAGTCGCCTTCGAACAGCCATCGCTATATCCTGAACCAAACGCGCGCGACGGAGGACAAAGCAGGCGCGCGGGCTCGATGTGTAAAGCGCTTATTTCCAAAGTTCGCATTGAATGGTTCTTTGACGGTGCAGCTATGGTTCGCGAATTTTGGAAGCGCGGCGGCTCGTTCCAAAGCCGCTTTGGATATGTTGGCATCGCGCTCAGCCTGAGCGTGGTGGCACTCTCGCTGATTCCGTTCGCAGCAGAGGCCGTGCGAAATCGTCATGCGCGGCAGGCCTCGCCTGCTGAGCGGCACCTGCCCTACCCCGACCTCCCTTTGCCGCTGGAGATTCCGAACAGCCAGTATATTCCGCTGGCCTGGGCCGACGTGCCGGGCTGGACCGATGACGACCATCTCGCGGCCTATCGGACCTTCCGCGCCAGCTGCAAGCCGATCGCGGCGAAGCCGGATGGATCGCCTGAGCCGAAAGCGCTCGGTGATTCCCTGCGTGATCCCTGCCGCAATGCGCGCGCGCTCGATCTGTCCGACGGCAGCAAGGCGAAGACGTTCTTCGAGGAGCAGTTCCAGCCCGTGAGGATCTCACGGCTCGGCGATGCCGACGGTTTCGTCACCGGCTATTTTGAGCCGGTGCTCGACGGCTCGCGCACGCAGAACGAAGTCTACAACGTGCCGGTCTATCGCCGGCCGTCCAACCTGTTCGTGCGCGGCTTCAAGCAGGATGCGCCGAACCTGCCGAACAAAGGGCCGGTGTATCGGAAGATCGGCCGCCGCAAGCTGGTGCCCTACTACGATCGCGCGCAGATCGAGGACGGCGCGATCGAAGGGCGTGGGCTCGAGATCGCCTGGCTCAAGAGCCAGACCGATCTGTTGTTCATGCAGATCCAGGGCTCGGCACGGATTCAGCTCGACGATGGCTCGACCCTTCGTGTCAACTACGACGCCTATAACGGCTATCCCTATACGCCGGTCGGCCGCATCCTGATCGAACGCGGCATCATCCCGCGCGAAGAGATGTCGATGCAGCGGATCCGGGACTGGATGGAGCAGAACCCGAACGAGGCCAACGAGGTGCGCCGGCAGAACCGGGCCTACATCTTCTTCCGCGTGGTGCAGCTGTCCGACAAGGACGAGGCGATCGGTGCACAGGGCATTCCGCTGACGCCCGGCCGCTCGATCGCGGTCGACAAGTCGCTGCACGTTTACGGCACGCCGTTCTTCATCACGGGCACGCTGCCGATCGAATCGGAGAAGTCGAACACGCCGTTTCATCGGCTGATGATCGCGCAGGACACCGGCTCTGCGATCGTCGGGCCGGCGCGAGCGGATCTCTATTTCGGCGCTGGCGCGGAGGCCGGCAAGATCTCCGGGCGTCTCAAGCAGACCATCCAGTTCGTGATGCTGGTGCCAAGAAGCCTTGATCCGGTGGCGCGCGGCCACAAGCTGCCGCTGCCGGATGCGCGGCCCTCGGCCAAGATCGCAAAGCTGTTTCCGCAAGTCGCCCCGAAGGAGACGACGCAGGATCGGAGCAAGGAGCAGAAGCCCACGATTGGAGCATCAGCCCCTGCCACTTCTCCTGCAGCCAATTCGGCGCCGACCCTGCCTGCTGCTGCGGTCGCGCAGAACGCACCGGCCGCGTCCAGCGTGCCGCTGCCGGAGGCGCGGCCGAAGATCGATGACGACAAGCCGGCCAATCCTCGTCATCGCCGACGTCACCGTAACTATCGCCGATGAAGCGTCCGTCCGCAGCGCATGGCGTCGAGGTCTCAGGTCACCGCCGCAAGCGGGCTTTGAGCGAGGATGATCGCGCGCTGTGGGAAATGGTGTCGAGGCAGGTCAAGCCGCTGAAGAAGAAGCCGCGCGTTGCCAAGCCGCATCCGCCGATGTCGGCCGCCGAGCCCGCCCCCGCGGCACCGACTGTCACGTCGCGTCCGATCGCGCCTATCCATGCTCCCAAGCCGATCAAGCCGGCCATACCGCCGCTGGTGTCGCTCGGACGCCGCGAGCGGTCGCGGCTGTCGCGGGGCAGAAATGAGATCGATGCCCGGCTCGATCTGCACGGCATGACCCAGAGCCGCGCATATCAGGCGCTGCATCTGTTCTTGCAGCGGGCGCACAACGAGGGCCACACCTTCGTCCTGATCATCACCGGCAAGGGAGCAGCAGGCGATTCGGAGCGCGGCGTGCTGCGGCGGCAGGTGCCACATTGGCTGAGCCTTCCGGAATTTCGCTCGCTGGTCATTGGCTTCGAGGAAGCCACTATCGGCCATGGTGGAGCAGGTGCGCTCTATGTGCGCATCCGCCGCGCGCGTGGCTAGCCCTGCTTAGAACGGCCTGATGATTCCGACCCGCGGCAGTGCGGTGATGATCCAGCCGAGCCGCGTCGTCTTGCGATCTTCGATGGGGATCGGCGGCACGGCTTTCGTTGCCGGCAACGTCCTGACCGCGTGCAGCACCAGGATCATGCAAGTCACCCAGCTCGAGAGCCAGCGCGAATAGTCGAACACCATCGCGAACATCACGAGATAGGCGAGGCTGATGATAGCGACCGCGGCGAGGACGATGCGCCGATGCCGTATGTCGGCGAGCGCGCGGACGGTGCCGGCGAAGAAGCGCCATAGCGGTGCATGCAGCCAGAGCAGCAGCGCATAGACGGGCACGCCTGCCAGGTTCGACGGCATCCGCGCCCAGGTGTCCTGTACTTCCTTGGTCAGCGGCTGGTACCAGATGTAGGCGAACTGAATCAGCGCGGTGCGAGATGGGTCGACCATCCGGCTCTGCAGATAGCGCACGAATTCGTCGTACGGGATCGGCATCGTGCCGAGGAACTGCGCAGCGAGAAACAGCACGCCGAGGCCGAGCAGGGCGATGATGCCGACGGCGATATTCAGCCTGGTCGCGCCCTGTGTCAGGTAGTAGCGCAGCACGACGATCGCGGCGATGGTCGGCACATACATCAGAAGATGGATGTGGTGGATCAGAATCAGCAGCGCCGAGAAGAGAGTCGCCAGCAGCACGATGGCAAGCGAGCGCGCCGGCACCAAGAGCAGGATGATCGCACACAGGCAGCCATAGATATCGAAGTGGCCGAGCGCGAAGATGAAGTTCTTCAGGAAGAACGGCGAGCCCGCGGTGAACACGAGCAGCGGCAGGTGCTCGTTATCGAAGCCAAAGGTTTTGCGGAAGAGCTGAACGAACAGGCCGGCCGTGGCTAGCCAAACGACGCCTCCGATCGCGAACACCAGCCAGACCGGCACCTTGTCGGTGAACAGCGCGACGATGGCGCCGATCAGCGCGCGCTTGATGAAGCCGAAATGATAGTCGACCAGCAGATGGATGTAGGGGACGTAGGGTTGCAGGTTGAGCTTGTAGAGAAAGACGCCCAGCATGACGGCGGCGTTGACGTAAAGCATCGCGCGCCAATGGCGCTGCAGGGATGCCGGGGTCATGTGGTGCACGCCGCCACGTCATTCTGGACGTCGTCCCGGCCAAGCGAAGCGCGAGCCGGGATCCATAACCACCGATGCTGATGCTGAGACAAGGCTGGAGCTACTATCTTGCGTTCGCAACGAGCATTGGTGGCGATGGGTGCCCGCTTTCGCCGGGACGACAGCGAATCTGCCGCGCCTCTGCAGACCAATAATCTCACTTTACAGGATAAACCGGCTGAGATCGGTGTTCTTGGCGAGATCGCCGATATGCTGCTGCACATAGGTGGCGTCGACCTGGATGGTCTCGCCGTTGCGGTCTGAGGCGGTGAAGGAGATGTCGTCGAGCACGCGCTCCATCACCGTCTGCAGACGCCGCGCGCCGATGTTCTCGACGGTCGAATTGACCGCGACCGCGATGTCGGCCAGCGCGTCGATGGCGCCATCGGTGATGTCGAGCGTGATGCCCTCGGTCTGCATCAGCGCCACATACTGCTTGATCAGCGATGCCTCCGGCTCGGTCAGGATGCGGCGCATGTCGTCGCGGCTCAGTGCCTGCAGCTCGACCCGGATCGGCAGGCGGCCCTGCAATTCGGGCAGCAGGTCCGAGGGCTTGGCGATGTGGAATGCGCCGGAGGCGATGAAAAGGACGTGATCGGTCTTCACCGCGCCGTGCTTGGTCGAGACTGTGGTGCCCTCGATCAGCGGCAAGAGGTCGCGCTGCACGCCTTCGCGGGAGACGTCGCCGCCCTGCCGGTTCTCGCGCACGCAGATCTTGTCGATCTCGTCGAGGAACACGATGCCGTTGTTCTCGACCGCGTGGATTGCCTCCTGCACAAGCTGCTCGTCATCGAGCAGCTTGTCGGATTCCTCGTTGACCAGGATCTCGTGGCTGCCTTCGACCGTCAGCCGGCGGGTTTTGGGACGCCCGCCCATCTTGCCGAAAATGTCGCCGATCGAGATTGCACCCATCTGTGCGCCCGGCATGCCGGGGATCTCGAACATCGGGAAGCCGCTGCCGGATGACTGGGTCTCGATCTCGATTTCCTTGTCGTTGAGCTCGCCGGCCCGCAGCTTCTTGCGGAACGAATCCCGCGTCGCCGCGCTGGAGTTGGCGCCGACCAGCGCGTCGAGCACGCGCTCCTCCGCCGC
>Ga0209455_1001043_pt1 | contig 13794 bp, 11 predicted proteins | sample AraplaCol_mCL_r2_FD_184275 | JGI IMG/M metagenome (GOLD analysis project Ga0209455, IMG submission 184275) | Arabidopsis root microbial communities from North Carolina, USA - plate scrape CL_Col_mCL_r2 (SPAdes) (version 2) | ecosystem: Host-associated > Plants > Roots > Endosphere | place: USA...
CCGCAGGCGGTCAGCAGGGCAAGCAGCGCGAGGCCCGCGGCGGATAGAAACCAGCGGGAGCGCGTGCGCAGGCTCAGCCAGACGTGATTCATGGAGTGATCCTCAACCGACGACGTTGACCAGCTTGCCGGGCACCACGATGACCCGTTTGGCCGGACGGCCTTCGAGGAAGCGGGCCGTGTCGGGGTGGGCCGCCGCCTGTTGTTCGATGTCTTCCTTGGCTGCCTTGGCCGATACGCGCAGCGAACCGCGCAGCTTGCCGTTGACCTGCAGCATGAGTTCGATTTCGTCGGCCACCAGCGCGGCCTCGTCGACGTGCGGCCAGGGCGCGTCGAGCAGATCGCCCAGCTCGTGGGCGTAGCCCAGGTCGCGCCACAGTTGCCAGGTGATGTGCGGCACCACCGGATACAGCACGCGCAGCAGGATGCCCAGGGTTTCGGCCAGGGCCGCGTCGGCGGCCGCGCCTTCGGGCAGCTTGGCCGACTCGATGGCGTTGAGCATTTTCATGCAGGCCGACACCACGGTGTTGTACTGGATGCGCTGGTAGTCATAGTCGGCTTGCTTGAGCAGGCCGTAGATTTCGCGGCGCAGGTTCTTGACCTGGGCATGGGCGTGGGGCCAGTCGTAGCCGGCGGCCTGGCCGCGTGCCACGGCTTCGCGCTGGGCATGGGCCAGCGACCACAGGCGGCGCAGGAAGCGATGCGCGCCTTCGACGCCGGAGTCGGACCACTCCAGGGTCTGCTCGGGCGGGCTGGCGAACATGACGAACAGGCGTGCCGTGTCCGCGCCCTGGGTGTCGATCAAGGATTGCGGATCGACGCCATTGTTCTTGGACTTGGACATCGTGCCCACGCCGCCGTAATCCACGGGCGAGCCGTCCGACTTGAGCTTGGCGCCGAGGATGACGCCCTTGGCGTCGTAGATGTTCTCGACTTCCTCGGGCCAGAAGTATTCGATGCCGCCCTTGGCGTTGCGGCGCGAGTAGATGTGGTTGAGCACCATGCCCTGGCACAGCAGCTTGGTGAAGGGCTCGTCGAACTTGAGCATGCCCATGTCGCGCATCACCTTGGTCCAGAAGCGCGCGTACAGCAGATGCAGCACGGCATGTTCGATGCCGCCGATGTACTGGTCCATGGGCATCCAGTAATCGTTGCGGGCGTCGACCATGGCGCCGTCGTTGCCGGGCGAGGTATAGCGCATGAAGTACCAGGACGAATCCACGAAGGTGTCCATGGTGTCGGTTTCGCGGCGCGCGGGTTTGCCGCACTTGGGGCAGGCGCACGACAGGAAGGCTTCGTTCTTGGCCAGGGGGTTGCCGCTGCCGTCGGGAATGAGGTTTTCGGGCAGGACCACGGGCAGGTCTTTTTCGGGCACCGGCACCGGGCCGCATTCGGCGCAGTGGATGATGGGGATGGGGGTGCCCCAGTAGCGTTGGCGCGAGATGCCCCAGTCGCGCAGGCGCCAGGTGGTCTGCTTTTCGCCCAGGCTCTTGGCCGACAGATCGGCCGCGACCGCATCGACGGCCTGCTTGTGCGCGAGGCCGTCGTACTTGCCCGAGTTGATGGTCCTGGAGACTTGCTTGTCGCCATACCACTCTTGCCAGGCTTCATCGGAGTAGGTCTTGCCTTCGGCGGCGACGACCTGCTTGATGGGCAGCTTGTATTTGCGGGCGAAGGCGAAGTCGCGTTCGTCGTGGGCCGGCACGCCCATCACGGCGCCGTCGCCGTAGCTCATGAGCACATAGTTGCCGACCCACACCGGGAGCTGCTCGCCGGTGATGGGGTGGGTGACCGACAGGCCGATGGGCATGCCGGTTTTTTCGCGGGTGGCGAGCTCGGCTTCGGTGGTGCCGCCTTGCTTGCATTCTTCGATGAAGGCCGCGATCTTGGCGTCGGACTGCGCGGCGTGCGCGGCCAGCGGGTGTTCCGGCGCCACGGCGCAGAAGGTGACGCCCATGATGGTGTCGGCGCGGGTGGTGAAGACGTAGAGCTTGCCGTCCTGGATGAGCTTGCCGTTCGCGCCCTGGATCTGGTGCGGGAAGGCGAAGCGCAGGCCTTCGGATTTGCCGATCCAGTTTTCCTGCATGATGCGCACGCGCTCGGGCCAGCCGGGCAGGCCGGTTTGCACTTCGTGCAGCAGTTCGTCGGCGTAGTCGGTGATGCGCAGGTAGTAGCCGGGGATCTCGCGCTTTTCGACCAGCGCGCCGGAGCGCCAGCCGCGGCCGTCGATGACCTGTTCGTTGGCGAGCACGGTCTGGTCGACCGGGTCCCAGTTGACGGTCTGGGTCTTGCGGTAGGCGATGCCCTTTTCGAGCATCTTGAGGAACAGCCACTGGTTCCATTTGTAGTACTTGGGATCGCAGGCGCACATTTCGCGCGACCAGTCGATCGCCAGGCCCATCGCCAGCATCTGCTTCTTCATGTAGGCGATGTTGTCGTAGGTCCACTTGGCCGGCGGCACCTTGGATTTGATGGCCGCGTTTTCGGCGGGCATGCCGAAGGCGTCCCAACCCATGGGCATGAGGACGTTGTAGCCGCGCATGCGCAGCTGGCGCGTCATCATGTCGTTGATGGTGTAGTTGCGCACGTGGCCCATGTGCAGCTTGCCGCTGGGGTAGGGCAGCATGGAGCAGGCGTAGAACTTGGGCTTCTCGGAGCCGTCGGGGTTCTTGGCGTGCTCGGTGACTTGGTAGGCGTTGCGGGCCTGCCAGTCTTGTTGGGCGGTGGCTTCGACGGCGGTGGGCTGGTAGCGTTCCTGCATGGAATCCGGGCGGTGTTGGTATTCGGGCTAAACCATGGATTATAGAGGGGGTTGCTTGGGGTTCCGCGCCTACCCAGGACTGGACATTATCGAGATGCACACAAAAAACCCGCCACGAGGGCGGGTTTCTTTCTACTGCGGGAACGGTGCGCGAATTACTGCGCGGCGTCCTTCATCTTCTTCAGCGGGCGGATCTTGACCTTGACCGAAGCGGGCTTGGCCGGGAACCAGCGCTCTTCGCCGGTGAAGGGGTCCTTGCCGAAGCGCTTGGCCTTGGCGGGGACCTTTTGCACGACAGCCTTGAACAGGCCGGGCAGCGTGAAGGAGCCAGCGCCCTTCTTGTCGACCGAACCCAGCACGGCGGATTCGAGACCGGTCAGCACGGCCTTGACCGCCTTGGCTTCGACGCCGGCGATTTCGACCAGGTGGGCGACCAGTTGCGACTTGTTCAGGGCGGTCTTGATGGGGCCGGCGGCCTTCTTGGCGGGAGCAGCCTTCTTGGCTACGGGCTTCGCCGCTTTTTTGACAGTCTTAGCGACTTTTTTGGCGGGGGCTTTTTTGGCGGGGGCTTTTTTGGTTGCCATGATCCAATCCATGAAAGAGGTGAGGATGAGACTGCACAGCGCTTGCAAGGAACCACTTGTTAATGGGCCTTTGCCAGCACAGGCTGCCTAGCGCCCGATCATAGCGGAACTCTCGGCGAAAGCGTGCATTTGCGCGCTGTGGGCGCGTATTTATTGTTGTTTTCCGCGCAGTGCGTGCACGGCCTTGTCGGGCGGCTGCAGCCGCGAGCCGTCCAGATAGCCGGTGGGCCGTGCGACGACGCTGCCGTTTTGCTCGGCGGTGACGGCCAGGCAGACGCCCAGCGTGGATTGGTGGTCGATGGCGCGAAAGCGCACGGGGCCGTAGGGCGTGTCGAATTCGAGGCCGGCGAGAGCGGCGGCCACGGCGTGCGGATCGGCGTCGGCGGCTTTGCGCAGGCCCTCGGCGATGGCGTGCAAGGCCATGTAGCCCAGCGCCGAGGCCGACCCGGGCGCGGCGCCGTAGCGGGCCTGATAGCTCTGCTCGAAGCGCTGCATGTTGGCTTGGCCGCCGGTCGGCACGCAGGGATAGCCGCTGACCAGCCAGCCCGCCTGGGCGTCGGCACCGAGGGTCTGCAGAACCTCGGGTTCGCCGTCCATCGGCGCGACCACCGGCATGTTTTGCAGCAGGCCCTGCGCCTTGCCTTCATGCGCGAAGCGCGCGAGATCCGAACCGGAGAGCAGCAGGAGGAGGGCGTCGGGCTTGTCCTGCAGCAGTTGATGCACGGTCTTGCCCGCGTCGAACTTGCCGGGCTCGACCACCTGGGTCGAGACGATGTTCGTATGGGACTGGAAGTGGGTGATCATGTCGCTGAAGGTCGCGACGGTCGTGCGGCCGTAGGCGTCGTCGACGTAGACCACGCCCCAGTGCCGCTTGCGCAGGCCGAATGCCTTGGGCACCAGCGCGGCCATCTGCATCCATCCCGACGGGGCCAGTTGGTACGTATAGGCGTTGCCCTGCTGCCAGGTGAGCCGGCTGGTCATGGGGAAGGTGGAGAGATAGAAGCTCTGATTGCGCTTGGCGTAGTCGGATAGGGCCAGGCCGACGTCCGAATTCAGCCCGCCGAAGAACAGCGCGACGTGATCCTGGTCGGTGAGCTTCTGCGCGGCGGCCACGGCGCCGCCGGCCGTGCCGTCGTCGTCGCGCGAGAGGACCTGCAGCTTGCGGCCCAGCACGCCGCCTTGCTGATTGATTTCATCCAGCGCCATCTGCCAGCCCTTGCGATAGGGGTCGAGCAGGTCGGGGCGCAGCTTGTAGCTGTTGATGTCGCCGATGAGTAGCGCAGGCTGGGCCGGTTGCGCGGCTTTTGCCGCATCCGTGGCCGCAGCCTTGTGCACTGCAGCCTTGTGCGGCGCGGCCGGCTTGTCGGCGGCCCAGGCGGGCAGCGCGCAGAGCCCGGCCAGCAGGCAAACGGCAAGGCGCGGGAACAGGCGGTGGATTCCGGGCGTGCGTGGCATGGGGATCGGATCGCGGATATGAAAAGGCCCTGCATGAGCAGGGCCTAACAATACTACTTGCTGCTTGCGCGAGCGCTATCCGCGCGACACGGCGCGGATATGAACCACGGCTGAATTACTTCAGCTTGGTTTCCTTGTATTCGACGTGCTTGCGCACGACGGGATCGTACTTCTTGAACAGCATCTTGTCGGGCGTGTTGCGCTTGTTCTTGGTGGTGGTGTAGAAGTGGCCCGTGCCCGCGGTGGACTCGAGCTTGATCTTTTCACGGTTGCCTTTGGCGGCCATGTCGTGCTCCTGGAATATGTGGGGTTAGCTGGCGGGATCGAAAGCGCGAAGCTTCAGACCGCTTCGCCGCGGGCGCGCAGGTCGGCCAGGACGGCGTCGATGCCGTTCTTGTCGATCGTGCGGATGGCCTTGGTCGTTACGCGCAGGCGAACCCAGCGGTTTTCGCTTTCGACCCAGAACCGGCGCGATTGCAGGTTGGGGAGAAAACGACGCTTGGTCTTGTTGTTAGCGTGCGAAACATTGTTGCCCACCATCGGGCCCTTGCCGGTAACTTGGCAAACGCGTGCCATCATGCACCTCTCGGTTGTTGTCGTTCCGAGATTCGAGGCCGGGCGAAAGAGGGGGGATAAGCGTGCAGGCCGAACGGGGGGCGGTCAAGAATGAACCGCCGGTTCGTGCCGCCAGGGTGATCACAAGGATCCGACCCATTGATGGCGTCTTGCGTGCTTATGCCCCGCCGATTCGACCAAGCCCCTAGTCTGGAAAGCCAGGTAATTCGGATTACGCGCCCGCAAAGCATAGCGACTCGCGCAACGGGAAATTGCTGCAAAACGTCGATTCTAGTACGAAGACCAATGGCAAGTCAAATGCTTGTCCGGTAACCTTCACTATGGCCCGATTCGCGCGTGGGCCGGTTTTCGCGCCGTGGCGATGGGCAGGACAAGAGGAGATCATGAGTCAAGCGATCAGGGAGGTCGAGTACGATCGGCCGCAAGGGGCTGCCTGCGGCGTCGGGCAGGCGTGGGCGCGCGTGCCCGAGACGCCCTCCAAGGCGGAGCGCGCCGCATTGAAGGAGCGCATCCGCGCCCTGCTCGAGCGCGAGAAGGCCGTGCTTGTCGCGCACTACTACGTGGATCCCGAGCTGCAGGAGCTTGCCGACGAAACCGGCGGCTGCGTGGCCGATTCGCTCGAAATGGCGCGCTTTGGCCGCGACCACCCGGCGCGCACGCTCGTGGTGGCGGGCGTGCGCTTCATGGGCGAGACCGCGAAAATCCTGAGCCCGGACAAGCGCATCCTCATGCCCGACCTCGAGGCTACCTGCTCGCTCGACCTCGGCTGCCCGGCCGAGGCATTCTCGGCGTTTTGCGATGCGCACCCGGACCGCACGGTGGTTGTCTACGCGAACACGAGCGCGGCCGTGAAGGCGCGCGCGGACTGGATGGTCACGTCATCGATCGGCCTGGAGATCGTTGCCGACCTGCATGCGAAAGGCGAAAAGATTCTCTGGGGGCCGGATCGGCACCTGGGCAGCTACATCCGGAAGAAAACCGGCGCGGACATGCTTCTGTGGCAGGGTTCGTGCCTGGTGCACGACGAGTTCAAGGGCATCGAACTCGATCTGCTGCGCGCCGAGCACCCCGATGCCAAGATTCTCGTGCACCCCGAATCGCCGGAAAGCGTGGTCGCGCTCGCCGATGTGGTCGGCTCGACGACGCAGTTGATCGATGCCGCCGTCAAGCTCGATGCGCAGCGCTTCATCGTTGCGACCGACCTGGGAATTTTGCACAAGATGCGTCTTGCCGCGCCGGGCAAGATCTTCATCGAGGCGCCCACGGCGGGCAACAGCGCCGCCTGCAAGAGCTGCGCGCATTGCCCATGGATGGCCATGAACGGTCTTGCGAACCTCGCCCAAGTGCTCGAGCGCGGCCACAACGAGATCCATGTGGACGCTTCGATCGGCCAGCGCGCGCGCCTGCCGATCGACCGCATGCTGGCGTTCGCGGCCGGGCGCAAGCGCCGCGTGCAGGCGAGCGGCGATCTCGCGCGCGACGGCGCGCTGTTCTCGCAGGTGGGAGCGGCGTGAGAGGCAAGCCCCGATCGCCGGGCGGCCGCTGACGTGCGCGCGGCGGATTTCTTTGTGCGTATCGGCTAGTCGCCGCGACCGGGCGCAAGCACGGTGGGCAGGGCTTCGGGCAGGGTATCCGGCCAGTCGCGGCTGTAGTGCAGGCCGCGGCTTTCGCGGCGCGAGCGCGCGCTCTGCACGATCAGCGCGGCGACCTCCACCAGGTTGCGCAATTCCAGCAGGTCGCGGGTGATGCGGAAATTGGCGTAGTACTCGTGGATTTCGTCGCGCAGGAGCGCCAGGCGATGCTGCGCGCGCTCCAGCCGCTTGTCGGTGCGCACGATGCCGACATAGTTCCACATCAGGCGGCGCAGTTCGTCCCAGTTGTGCGCGACGACGACTTCCTCGTCGGAATCGGACACGCGGCTTTCGTCCCAATCCGGCAATGGCGCCTGCGCGTGCGCCCCGGGGGCTGCTTCTTTGATCGCCTCGGCGGTCGAGCGGCCGATCACAAGACACTCCAGCAGCGAATTGCTCGCAAGCCGGTTGGCGCCGTGCAGGCCCGTGCACGCGGTTTCGCCAACCGCATAGAGGCCCGCGAGACCGGTGCGGCCGGCAAGATCGGTGGCGACGCCGCCGCACGTGTAGTGCGCGGCGGGCACGACGGGAATCGGCGCTTGCGTGATGTCGATGCCGAATTCGCGGCAGCGCGCGAGGATGGTCGGGAAGTGCTCTTCGATGAACCGGGCAGGTTGATGGCTGATGTCGAGATGGACGCAATCGATGCCGCGCTTCTTGATCTCGAAATCGATCGCGCGGGCGACGACGTCGCGCGGCGCCAGCTCGGCGCGTGCGTCGTGCGCCGGCATGAAGCGCGTACCGTCGGGCAGGCGCAGGACGCCGCCTTCGCCGCGCACGGCCTCCGAAATCAGGAATGACTTGGCGTGCGGATGGAAGAGGCAGGTGGGATGGAACTGGATGAACTCCATGTTCGCCACGCGGCAGCCCGCGCGCCACGCCATGGCGATGCCGTCGCCGGTGGCGGTGTCGGGGTTCGTCGTATATAGGTAGACCTTGCCGGCGCCGCCCGCGGCGAGCACCGTATGCGGTGCCTGGATCGTCACGGTGCGATCGTTCTTCAGGTCTAGCGCGTAAAGGCCGTGGCAGCGCCGCCCGGGCAGGCCGAGCCGGGCGGATGTGACGACGTCGATCGCGTGATGGTCTTCGAGGATCGTGATGTTCGGGTGCGCGCGCGCGCGTTCGAGCAGCGTCTGCACAACTGCGTGGCCGGTGGCGTCGGCGGCGTGAATAATGCGCCGATGACTGTGGCCGCCTTCGCGCGTAAGGTGAAAGCCGAGCTCGGCGGCGGCGTCTTTCGTGAAGGGCACGCCTTGGGCGATCAGCCATTCGATGGCTTGGCGGCCATGTTCGACGATGTGACGCGTTGCCGCCTCGTTGCATAGGCCGCCGCCTGCCACGAGGGTGTCGCCGACGTGGTTTTCCACGCTGTCGGCCGAATCGAGCACGGCGGCGATGCCGCCTTGGGCGCGGTCGCTCGCGCTTTCGTCCATCGCCCGCTTGGCGAGGACCGCGACGCGATGCGTGTCGGCGAGATGGAGCGCGACGCTCAGGCCCGCGAGACCGCTGCCGACGATTGCTGCATCGAAATTCATGATTGCGCTTCTCCGGCGCCCTTAAGCGGGCGCCGCATGGTTTGCGGAACCGCCGCGCGCCACCCGGCCGAAGAACCAGCCCAGGCAGGCGCAGCCGGCCATGACGGTGGTCAGGGGCAGGGCGCTGTCGATCTGCCAGAGACTGATGGCGGTGCTGGCCAGGGCGGCGCAGGAATACTGCAGCGTGCCCAGGACGGCCGAGGCCGCGCCCAGGCGGCGCCCTTGCTCGGACAGGGCCAGGGCCGCCGAGTTGGGGTTCACGAAGCCGTTGCTGAACATGTAGACCTGGATATAGGCCATGGCCAGCCACAGGGAGATGACTCCGGACAGCGCCATGGCCAGGCCTGCCAGGGCGGCCAGCGCAAGGCCGGCCAGGGCGCGGCGCTGCAGCGCCAGCGAGGAGTGGCAGCGCAGCAGGGAGGCGCTCAGCTGCGCGCCGATGATCAGGATCGCGGCATTGCTGCCGAAGAACAGGCCGTAGTGCTGGACGGGGACGCCGTAGACCTGGATGAACAGGTGCGGCGAACCGGCGATGTAGGCGAACATGCCGGCCTGGCACAACCCGCCGGCGAGCGAATGCGCCATGAAGCCGCGGTGCCCGAGCAGGGCGCGGTAATTGGCGAGGACGACGCGCCAGTGCAAAGGCACGACGTTTTCGGGCGCCAGCGATTCGCGCATGACGAAGATCACGGCCAGGAGCAGAACCAGCCCCAGGGCCGCCATGGTCCAGAACAGGCTGCGCCAGCCCAGGTCCACGAGCTGGCCGCCGGCCAGGGGTGCAAGAATGGGAGCCAGGCCCATGACCAGCATCATCATCGACAGGGCGCGGGCCGCGCCTTGCGTGGAGTAGTGATCGCGCACGACGGCGCGGGGCACCACCATGCCGGCCGCGCCGCCCAGCGCCTGCAGCACGCGGCAGGCGAGCAGGACCTGGACATCGCCGGCCAGGGCGCAGCCCACCGACGACAACGTATAGAGCGCCAACCCGCATATGAGGGGCCGCTTGCGGCCGTAGCGGTCGGCCAGCGAGCCGTAGACCATCTGTGACAGCGCCAGGCCGACGAGATAGATGGCCAGGGTGCGTTCGATCTCGCCCAGCGTCGTGTGCAGCCCTTCGGCCATGGCCGGAAAGGCGGGGAGATACATGTCGGTGGAAAACGGGCCGATCGCGGTCAGCGCGCCCATCAGGACCAACCAGCCGGGCAGCCTTCGGGGCAGGGATTCGGACGACGACATGAGAAAAAGGCGGGAGGGGCGCGGTTTTGCGCCGAAGAAGAGGCTGGACGCGGCAAGCGCCGGAAGGCGCGCCAGCCAAGGGCGGAACCAATTAATGTATCACGCGGCAAATGCATGCGGTTGCAATCAAATTCCGATAAAGTCGCCGAGTTCGATCATCAGGGAGTACGTTCGTGAATCCGTTGTTGTCCACAGTGGATCGGAAACTGAAGGCCGTGACGCAGACGCCGGTCCAGTTGGTGATGCCCGATGGCACTGTTCTGGGAGCGTCCGATCCGCGCGTGAAGTTCATCATGCGCGACAAGAAATCACTGATTCATCTGGCGGAAGGCTCGGTCGGCGTGCTGGGCCAGGATTACGTCGAAGGTCTGATCGATATCGAAGGCTCCATGCGCGACGTCATGGCGGCCGCGGCGCAGATGCTGCCGGATTCGCCCATCGATGCGGCGCGCACCGGCCGGCTGACCGAACTCGTGCGCAAGCTCATTTCCATCTGGCGCCACTCCGTCGAGCGCGACGCCAAGCAAATCGAGTACCACTACGACCTTTCCGAGGATTTCTACGCCCTGTGGCAGGATCCGCGCCGAGTCTATTCCTGCGCCTACTACCGCGAGCCGGGCATGAACCTGGCGCAGGCCCAGGAAGCCAAGATCGACCACATCTGCCGCAAGCTGCGCCTTGCGCCGGGCGAGCGCTTCCTGGACATCGGCGCCGGCTGGGGCGGGCTCCTGTTGTGGGCCGCCGAGAACTACGGCGTCGACGCCACGGGCATCACGCTGTCGCGCAACCAGCATGCGCACGTCACCCGCCTCATCGAGGAAAAAGGCCTGTCGGGCCGGGTGCGCATGGAGCTGCTGGACTACCGCAAGCTCGACGAGTCGCAGCCTTACGACAAGATTTCCTCGGTGGGCATGTTCGAGCACGTGGGCCGCGCCCTGCTGCCCGAGTACTTCGCCAAGCTGCGGCGCCTGCTCAAGCCCAGCGGCCTCATCCTGAACCATGGCATCACCGCCGGCGGCATCTACAACGCCGAGCTGGGCAGCGGCATGGGCGAGTTCATCGACAAATACATATTCCCGGGCGGCGAGCTCACGCACGCGAGCAATGTGCTGGAGACCGTGGCCCTGGGCGGCCTGGAAACGGTCGACATGGAAAACCTGCGCCCGCACTATGCCCGCACGCTGTGGGCCTGGAGCGATGGGCTGGAGGCGCAGCTCGACCGCGCCGCCGAGATCCTCACGCACGACAAGGGCGAGCAGGGCATGAAGTCGCTGCGCGCCTACCGCCTGTACCTGGCCGGCTGCGCCATGGGATTCGAGCACGGCTGGATCTCGCTGCACCAGTTCCTGCTGGCGCCGCTGGCCACGGGCCGCTCCGACGAACTCGACAATCCGGCCGATCTTGGCTATCCCTGGCGCCGCGGCTATATGTACGACGACCGGAAAAAGGCCTGATTTCTCGTCGTATACAGGTAATACACGGCTGGCCGCTGGCTACAATTCGCCGATGTCCAGCCGCCGCACGCCCACCGAACAAGACCAGCCCACGTTGTCCGAAGCGGACGGCGTGCGCTATTTGCACTTCAACACCGAGTGGGTGCAGGGGGCGATGCGCATCGCCGAGCCCGCCGCCCTGGTGCTGGAATACACGGCGCAGATGATGGCCTGGCTGCTGTTCCTGGCCCCGCCCCGCGAGGCGCCCATCGGCATGCTGGGCCTGGGGGCCGGATCGCTGGCGCGTTTTTGCCTGAAGCGCACGCGCAGCGATCTCCAGATCGTCGAGTGGAACCCTCGCGTCACGGCCGCGTGCCAGGCTTTCTTTCGCCTGCCCCCCTCGCCGCGGATGGACATCCATCACCTGGACGCGGAGCTGTGGGTGTCGGATCCGCTGAACGCGGGCAAGTGCCCGGTGCTCATGGTGGACTTGTACGACGCGCAGGCGCGCGGGCCGGTGCGCGATTCGGTGGCCTTTTACAGCGCCTGCCGGCGGGTGCTGGGCGAGGCGGGCGTGCTGGTCGTGAACCTGTTCGGCCGGCACGAGAGCTTCAGCCGCAATATCGACAACCTTTCCACCGCGTTTGACGACCGCGTGATCATGCTGCCCGAGATCGACGCGGGCAACATGATCGTGCTGGCGTTCAGCGGCCCGCCCCTGGCCGTGACGCCGGCGCAGCTGCTCGAGCGCGCCGAGCAGGTGGAGGCCGAATACGGCCTGCCGGCGCGGCGCTGGGCGCGAGCCTTGCTGGGCCACGCCGTGCAAGGCATGCTGCACCTCTAATAATCTGCAAGGAGACATCCATGTCCAACCTATATGCCGTGCTCGAGAGCGGTTTTCCCGTCGATCGCAAGGGCGTTGCCATCGAGACGCCCGAACATTGCTACACCTGGGACGACGTGGATCGCGCCAGCGCCTGCCTGGCCAACTTGCTGGCCGCGCTGGATCTGCCGGCCGGTGCGCGCGTGGCCGTGCAGTTGGAAAAATCGCCCGAGGCGCTGCTGCTGTACCTGGCCACCTTGCGCGCCGGCTTGGTCTACCTGCCGCTGAACACCGCCTACCGCGAATCGGAGATCGAGTACTTCCTGGGCAACGCCGAGCCGGACGTGGTCGTGTGCACGCCGGAGAACGAGCCATGGGTCGAACGCATCGCCCGCAACGCGGGCGTGCGGCATATCTACACCCTGGGCGACAAGCGCGCCGGCACGCTGCTGCAGGCGGCGGCCGGCATGCCGCAGGCTTTCCGCACCGCCCCGCGCAGGCCGGACGACCTGGCGGTCATTCTCTATACCTCGGGCACGACCGGGCGCAGCAAGGGCGCCATGCTGACGCACGGCAATATGGCGTCGAACGCGCTGACGCTGCGCGAATACTGGGGCTGGCGCAGCAGCGACGTGCTGCTGCACATGCTGCCCATCTTCCATATCCACGGCCTCTTCGTAGCGTCGCACGGCGCCTTGCTGGCGGGCGCGCGCATGATCTGGCTGCCCAGGCTGGACGTGAACCAGGCCTTGCACTACCTGCCGCGCAGCACGGTGATGATGGGCGTGCCGACCTACTACGTGCGGCTGCTGGCCGACGCGCGCTTCGGCCGCGGCGTGTGCCGCAACATGCGACTGTTCATCTCCGGTTCGGCGCCGCTCTTGATGGAAACCTTCAACGCGTTCCGCGAGCGCAGCGGCCACACCATACTCGAGCGCTACGGCATGAGTGAAACCGTGATGCTGACGTCCAACCCCTATCACGCCGGCGACGGCGAGCGTCTGGGCGGCACGGTGGGCAAGCCTTTGCCGGGCGTGGACCTGCGCGTGGTCGACGATGCCGGGCGGGCATTGGCCGCGGGAGAGATCGGCAACATCCAGGTGCGCGGCCCCAATGTGTTTTCGGGCTATTGGCGCATGCCCGAGAAAACGCGCGAGGAATTCACGGCCGACGGTTGGTTCAAGACCGGCGACGTGGGCCGCTACGGCGGCGTGTCGGGCGGGCGCCGGGTGCCCGACGGCTACGTGTCCATCGTGGGCCGCAGCAAGGACCTGATCATCTCGGGCGGCTACAACGTCTACCCCAAGGAAATCGAGGGCTTCATCGACGACATGCCGGGCGTGGCCGAGTCGGCCGTGATCGGCGTGCCGCATCCCGACTTCGGCGAGGCGGTGGTGGCCGTGGTGGTGCCCAAGCCGAATGCCAGCCTCGACACGCAGGCCATGCTGGCGGGCTTGAAGGAAAGCATCGCCAATTTCAAGGTGCCCAAGCGCATCCACATCGCCGCGGAACTGCCGCGCAACACCATGGGCAAGGTGCAGAAGAACGTCCTGCGCGAGACCTACAAGACTTTGTGACGAGGACATGAGCCGCACGCCTCGCTTCTTGCGTATCTGGCGTCCGCTGCTGGCGGCGCTGGCGCTGGCCTGCGCGGCCATGCCGATGGCGCAGGCCCAGGCGCCTGCGCCGCGTCGGCCGCCGGTGCGGTCGCCCGCGGCAAAGGCGCCGGCGCCCGCACCGGCCCCCGCGCCGGTCGAGACG
>Ga0209455_1001046_pt1 | contig 13728 bp, 10 predicted proteins | sample AraplaCol_mCL_r2_FD_184275 | JGI IMG/M metagenome (GOLD analysis project Ga0209455, IMG submission 184275) | Arabidopsis root microbial communities from North Carolina, USA - plate scrape CL_Col_mCL_r2 (SPAdes) (version 2) | ecosystem: Host-associated > Plants > Roots > Endosphere | place: USA...
CTTCGGCCCCGTCGCCTGTCTCATCCCGTTCAAGGACGAGGCCCATGCCGTCGCGCTCGCCAACGACATCCAGTACGGCCTGTCGAGCTATGTGTGGACCGAGAACATCGGCCGCGCGCACCGCGTCGCTGCGAGCATCGAGGCGGGCATGTGCTTCGTCAACAGCCAGAACGTGCGCGACCTGCGCCAGCCCTTCGGCGGCACCAAGGCCTCGGGCACGGGCCGCGAAGGCGGCACCTGGAGCTACGAGGTCTTCTGCGAGCCCAAGAACGTGGCCGTGTCGCTGGGCAGCCATCACATCCCGCACTGGGGGGCCTGACCATGGGCAAGCTTGCGCTCGCCGCCAAGATCACGCACGTGCCGTCGATGTATCTGTCCGAACTCGACGGACCGCACAAAGGCTGCCGCCAGGCGGCCATCGACGGCCACATCGAGATCGGCCGCCGCTGCCGCGCGCTGGGCGTGGACACCATCGTGGTGTTCGACGTGCACTGGCTGGTCAACAGCGAATACCACATCAACTGCGCGCCGGATTTCTCGGGCCGCTACACCAGCAACGAGCTGCCGCACTTCATCAAGAACATGGAGTACGCCTACCCGGGCAATCCGGCGCTGGGCCACCTGATCGCGGACGCCGCCAACGAAGCGGGCGTGCGTTCGCGCGCGCACAGCGACACGACCCTGGAGATGGAGTACGGCACCCTGGTGCCCATGCGCTACATGAACCAGGACCGGCACTTCAAGGTGATCAGCGTGTCGGCCTGGTGCGCCTGGCACGATCTGCAGGAAAGCGCGAAATTCGGCCGGGCGGTGCGCCGGGCCATCGAAGAGCGCTACGACGGCACCGCGGCGATTTTCGCCAGCGGCTCGCTCAGCCATCATTTCGCCGAAAACGGCACCGCCCCGGACTACATGCACAAGGTCTGGGATCCCTTCCTGGAACAGGTCGACCGCAGGGTGGTCGAGCTTTGGGAAAAAGGCGACTGGCGGACCTTCTGCCCCATGCTCAAGATGTACAACGAAAAGTGCTGGGGCGAAGGCGGCATGCACGACACCGCCATGCTGCTGGGCGCGCTGGGCTGGACCGACTACACGCAGCCCGTCGAAGTGATCACGCCCTACTTCGGCAGTTCGGGCACGGGGCAGATCAACGCGATCTTTCCCGTCGCTCCGTTGAAAAACTAAGAGGGACGACATGCCGCATCTGGTGATTCTCTATTCCGGCAACCTGGACCGCGACCTGGACATGACGGCCGTGTGCCGCGGCCTGGCCGACGCCATGAACTCGGTCAAGGACGACGAAGGCAAGCCGGTGTTTCCCATCGCCGGCACGCGCGTCCTGGCGTATCCCGCGCCGCACTTCGCGGTGTCCGACGGCGGCCAGGCCGGCCGCGCGGCGGGCGAATCGGGCGACTACGGATTCATGTACCTGAACCTGCGCATGGCCCGCGGCCGTAGCGAGGCCACGCAGCAGCGCATCGGCCAGGCCGTGTCCGCGGCGGCGCGCCAGCTGCTCGCGCCGTTGAAAGAAGCGCGGCGCGTCGGACTGACTTTCCAGGTCGACGTGGGGCCCGAAGTCTACGACGCCAAGTTCGGCAATCTGCACGACCTGTTCCAGAAAGGAGCCCGCTAGTGTTCGACGATGCACTGATCCAGACCCTGGCCGGAGAGCTTTACGACTCCGAGAAGCGCCGCGTTCAAGTCGAGCATTTCTCGCGCCGCTATCCCGGCATGACGATCGAGGACGGCTACCGCATCAGCCGCGCCTGGGTGGCCATGCAGCGCGCCGAGGGCCGCCGCGTCATCGGCCACAAGATCGGCCTGACCTCGCGCGCCATGCAGATAAGCAGCCAGATCGACGAGCCGGACTACGGCACGCTGCTCGACAGCATGCTGCTCGCCTGCGAGCCCGGCAAGGAGCTGGACATCCCGGCCTCGCGCTTCATCGCGCCCCGGGTCGAGGTGGAGCTGGCCTTCGTCCTCAAGCAGCCGCTGCGAGGCCCGGACGTCACCGTCGACGAGGTGCTGGCCGCCACGGAATACGTCACGCCGGCCATCGAGATCATCGATGCGCGCATCGAACAGTTCGACCGCCACACCAAGGCCATGCGCAAGGTGTACGACACCATCAGCGACAACGCCGCCAACGCGGGCGTGGTGGTGGGCGGCCGGCGCGTCGCGCCCGGGGAAGTGGACCTGCCCTGGTGCGGCGCCATTCTGCGGCAAAATGGCTCCGTCGAGGAAACCGGCCTGGCCGCGGGCGTGCAGGGCCATCCGGCCGTGGGCATCGCCTGGCTGGCCAACAAGCTCGCGCCCTGGGGCGAATCCCTGCAGGCCGGCCAGATCGTGTTGGCCGGCTCGTTCACCCGCCCCGTCGCCGCGCGGCCGGGCGATCGTTTCGAAGCCGACTACGGCCCGCTCGGCACCCTGACATTCCGTTTTATCTGAGGACACGATCATGGAAATGCCACGCAATACTTTCAAGGCCGCGCTCAAGGCGGGCCAGGTGCAGATCGGCCTGTGGGTCACGCTGGCCGACGCCTATGCCGCCGAAGGGCTGGCCAGCGCCGGGTTCGACTGGCTGCTCATCGACGGCGAGCATGCGCCCAACGACGTGCGCAGCATGCTGGGGCAATTGCAGGCCATGGCACCTTATCCGGTGCATCCCATCGTGCGGCCGGTGATCGGCGACGTCCACCTCATCAAGCAGATCCTGGAGATCGGGACGCAGACCTTGCTGATCCCCGTGGTCGAAACGGCCGAGCAGGCCGCGCTGATGGTCGCCGCCACGCGCTATCCGCCCAGGGGCATACGCGGCGTGGGCAACGCGGTGGCGCGCTCCTCGCGCTGGAACCAGGTCAAGGACTACTCGCACAAGGCCGACGACGAAATGTGCGTGCTGGTGCAGGTCGAAACCCGCACCGGGCTCGATAACCTGGACGCGATCGCGGCCGTGCCGGGCGTGGACGGCGTCTTCTTCGGGCCGTCCGATCTGTCGGCGTCGATGGGCCACCTGGGCCAGGCCACGCATCCCGAGGTGCGCAAGGCCATGCTCGACGGCATCTCGCGCGTTCTCCGGGCGGGCAAGGCGCCGGGCATTCTGTGCACCGACCCGGCGCTGGCGCGCGAATATCTCGCCGCCGGCGCGCTGTTCGTGGCGGTCGGTGTGGATTCCTCCATGCTGGTTCGCACCGCCAGCCAGCTGGCGCAGTCGTTCAAGGGCGCGCCGGGCGGCGCGGACAAGGCGCAGGGGTCCGGGGGCTACTGATAGCCCCCGGCACCCGCTCGGCATCAATGATACAAATAGATATATATAGATAAGGAGTCATACGTATACTTGCTGCCGGAACAGGAAATCCCGTGTGACCACGACCAGCTTCGGCTGGTCATTTTCCAGGAGCGGCAGCAATGCAAGGCATGGCTCAAACGGTACGGTTCAAGATCACCTTGACCCTGACCATCTGCATCATTCTCATGATCGCCATCGGCGGGTTCGGCGGAGTTGGCCTGTCGAGGATCAACGCCCTCGTCACGCACGTGTACTCCAGCACGACGATACCCATCATCGATCTGAACGAAGTGCGCGCCTCGCAGCTGGAGATGCGCCTGCAGTATCACCGCATGCTGCTGCAGGACGATCCGGACGTGACCTTGCAGGCCACTGCCGCCGTCAAGAAGGCCAGCGCGGCCATGCACAAAGCCTGGCACGACTACTATCCCGCCCGCGTCGCGGACGGCCCCGAGCACGCCGTGGCCGACAAGATCAACAAAGAGATGCCGCTGTTCGACGCCTCCACGGACGCCATCGTGACGGCCGCCAAGGCGAGCATGCGCAGCTCGGCGCTGCAGCGAGAGAGCCAGGACTATCCCGCCACGGCCACGCTTGCTAGCGACATCGTAAATGATATCGATATCATCCGGCAGCAGGGGCTGGCCTCGGTCGGCCAGAGCGCGACGGCCTATCGCAATGTGCGGCTCGTTGCCGCCGCGCTGGTCGCCGCGGGCCTGCTCATCGCCCTCTTCGCGGGCTATTGGCTGCTGCGCGCCATCACGCGCCCGCTGGACCGCGCCATCCGCCTGGCCAGGCAGATCGCCGACGGCAGGCTGGGCAGCAATATGAAGAACACCGGCGGCGGGGAGTTCGGCAAGCTGCTGGCCGCGCTCAGGGCGATGGACGGGCAGCTGTCCTCGACCGTGCGGCGCATCCAGGTCTCGGCCGAGTCGGTGTCGACGGCATCGGGCCAGATTGCCAGCGGCAATATGGATCTGTCCTCGCGCACCGAGGAGCAGGCCGCTTCGCTGGAGCAGACCGCGGCGAGCATGACGCAACTGACCGAGACGGTTAAGCAGAACGCGGACAACGCCAAGCAGGCCAACGAGCTCGCCAGCAGCGCGGCCGGCCTGGCCGACGCCGGCAACGAGGCGGTGCAGGCCATGGTCGGCACCATCGAGGAAGTGAGCAGCAGCTCGGCCCGCATCTCGGACATCACGGGCGTGATCGAAGGCATCGCCTTCCAGACCAACATCCTGGCGCTGAACGCGGCGGTGGAAGCGGCGCGCGCCGGCGAGCAGGGCCGCGGCTTCGCGGTGGTGGCCAGCGAGGTGCGCACGCTGGCGCAGCGCTCGGCGTCGGCGGCCAAAGAGATCAAGGAGCTGATCGGCTCGTCGGTGACCTTGATCGAAAACAGCGCCAGACAGGCCTCGCAGGTCGGCACGACCATGGGCGAGGTGCGGCAATCCATCCGCAACGTGTCGCAGATCGTCGCGGAAATCTCCAATGCATCGGACGAACAGAGCCGCGGCATAGACCAGATCGGAACGGCGGTGTCGCAGATGGACCAGATGACGCAGCAGAACGCGGCGCTGGTGGAAGAGGCCGCCGCCGCGGCGCAGTCCCTGCAGGAGCAGGCGCGCGAGCTGACGGATGCGGTGTCGTACTTCAAGTTCGCAGGCAGCGCGGCGCAACCGGCCGTTCAAGCCAGGCAGATCGCCGTCGCGCAGCCGGAGCCCGCCAAAGTGCCGGCGGCCAAGCCGCCCGAGCGACTGGCGGCGCCCGCTCCCCGGGCGGCCGCGGCCGAAAGCCGGGAGCAAGCTTGGGAGTCTTTTTGATGATGGCGCCCAGGCGCCGAGAATAGGAGGGGCAGCGCATCCTCCGGCCGGGACACTGCGCGGCGATCGACGAGCACGCCGCGCATGTCGCTTGAAGCGGCTTGACCATTCCGGGCAGCGGCACTACTATTCAAACATGTACGTAAACGTACACGTTCAGATAATTCAACGCCATGCCTGCCGACACCGCCCTCATACCCATCCGCGAAGCCGCGCAGCGGCTGGGCGCCACGGCGAGAACGCTCAAGTACTACGAAGAGCTCGGGCTGGTGACCCCGACCCGCACCGAAGGCCGCTACCGGCTCTACAGCGAGGCCGACCTGGAAAAATTCGAACGCATCATGCGCATGCGTTCGCTCGGCTTCTCGCTGCACGGCATCGCGGAAATGCTCAAGCGGCCCGTCGAGCTGTCCAGCAGCGGCCGCAAGATGTACTCGCAGGTTTCCCTGCGGCAGACGGCGGACGCGCTGGCCGAGCAGATCGCCCAGCTGGACGCCCGCATCGCTCAAGTGCAGCGCGAGCTGCGCGATGCCCGCGCCTTGCGCGATGAGCTCGGCGACGACCTGCGCTACCTGGAGCAGCGCGCCGCCGGCACGCCTGTCGAAGAAATGGACGGCCGCAGGCTTGCCGCCCGCCAACAGAGGGCTTTTGCCTTGGGGCGGCCCGGCGGCAAAAAATGATCCTGCGCGCTCCCAGTGCGCATGCCCTGACGCTCAGGCATTTGCGCAAGGACTTCTTCCCCTGGGCGGTCGCGCTCGCCGTGGGCATCGATTATCTCGACAACTCGATATTCTCGTTCTTCACGAGCTATATCGCCGGCGGCATCAGCGCGTCCCGCGACGAATTGGTCTGGTCCGCCGCCGCCTACGCCACCACCTCGGTGCTGGGCATCGTCCAGCAGCAGTGGCTGGTCGAGCGGCTGGGGTATCGCCGCTACCTCAGCGGCTGCCTCCTGATGTTCGCTATCGGCTCGTTCGCCGCCTCGATGAGCAACTCGTCCATCGAGTTGGCCGTCGCGCGCGGCTTCCAGGGCTATTTCATCGGGCCGATGCTGGGCACCTGCCGCATCCTGTTGCAGCTGTGCCTGACGCCGCAGGAGCGCGGGCCCGCCATCCGCATCTTCCTGCTGCTGATCCTGGGCGCCACGATTGTGGCGCCCCTGACGGGCGGATACCTGGTGGCGGGCTACGACTGGCGCGCGCTTTTCGTCGGCTTGGGGGCGCTGGGCCTGGCCTTCGCCCTCTTTGCCTTTCTCGTCACGCCGCATGTCGGCAAACTGCGCCCCAGCCGCCGCACGCAAGCGCATATGTGGCCGTACATCATGCTGGCGTTCGGGCTCTGCGCCTTGCAGATCGTCGCCCAGCAAGTCCGGTTCGAGCTCTTTAGCACCTCGCTGCTCTTGATCGGCCTGACCCTGATCGGGCTGGCGGCGCTCGGCTGGGTGGTCTGGCATCAATGGCATCACGACAAGCCGCTCGTGCGGCTGAATGCGCTGCGTGAAAGATCTTTCCGCATGGGCATCATGCTCTATGCCTTCTATTACGCCCTCTCCAACGTCATCAGCTACCTGATCGCGCGCATGCTCGAGGGCGCCATGGGCTATCCCGTCGAAAACATGGGCAGGCTGGTCGGCTATACGTCGATGGCCTCCATCGCCGTGGCGCTCCTCTATTTCAAGTTCGCCAGGAAGATCAAGAGCAAGAAATGGCTCATCGTTCCAGGCTTTCTCGTGGCCGCCGTAATCGGTTTATGGATGGACAGGCTGCCGCCGGACGTGAGCACGGGGTGGCTGCTGCCGCCGCTCATCGTGCGCGGCTTTCTGCTCATGCTCATCGCCCTGCCGACCGCGAGCGTGGCGTACCAGGTCTTCGCGGCCGACGAGTTCAATCACGGCTATCGCATCAAGAACATCGTCAAGCAGCTGTCCTACTCGTTCTCGACCACCATGGTGATCATTCTCGAGCAGCATCGCCTGGCCGTGCATCAAACCCGGCTGACCGAGTACGCCAGCCTGGGCAATCCGGTCTTTCGCGGCACTTTCGAAGCCATGACCCGCGCGTTTTCATCGCTGGGCTACGAGGCGGCCAAGGCGCAGGGCCTGGCCGCCGCGCAAGTGAGCCGCCTGGTGCTGCGCCAGGCGGAGTTCATGAGCATCCAGGACGGCTTTCGCGTGGTCATCGTCATCGCGCTCATCGGCGCGGTGCTCGCGGCGGTGCAACGGCAGATCAAGTAGACAGGCCCGTCGGGCCCTAGAAGGTGACCACGGTCCTCAGCCCGACCACGGCTTCATTGCCGATGCGCTGCGACGGGCTGGCGGGGTTGGGAATGCCGCCCGAAGGCCGGAACACGTACTGCAGATCCGCCTGCAGCTGCCACCACGGCGCCACTTGATATTGGTAAGTGGCCTCGACCACCGTCTCGGCGCTGCGCGACGGATAGCCCGGCGTATAGAACGCCTGGCTGCCCGCCAGGCTTTGCGCGTGGGAACCGATGCGCGCGTGCCCCACCGCCAGGCCCGCCACGTCGTGCTCGCGGCCTTTGAAGGGCGACGTGAGCGTCACGCCCGCGTTCACGCCGAAATCGACCGGGTTGCGGTCGCCCGGCGCGCCCATGACGCGCGCGAACACGCCGACGGCGCGCGCGCTGTTCTCGCTCGAGCGCCAGACCATCTGATCGGCGACCGCATAAAGGCTGTAGTCGCCGCGGTGCGTGGCAGGGATGCCCGTGCTGGCCGGATTCGCAAGCGACAGGCCCGTGTTGTCGTAATACGGGTCGGCGTAGCGGTTGGTGTTGTACCAGAAGCCCAGTTTGTAGGTGCCCGGCAAGCCCGAAGAGGGCGCGCTGGACGCGTCCGCGGCGGGCTGGTTGACCGCGTACTGCACCTCGCCGATCAAGAGCGCGCCGCCATGCAGATTGAAGCGGGTGCCGTGCGCGTTGAGCTGCTGCGGATCGCCCGTGCCGGGCGCGGGGTTGCCGTCGAAAACACCCCCCAGCACCGTGATGCCGTCGGCCGGCTTGGCGCGCAGGCGCACGCCCAGCGAAGCGAACGGGTAGGCCGGGCCGCCGGCGGGCAGATCGGCCGAGGGCAGCACCGGCCAGCCGAAGGTCGCGTTCATGAAGGTGCCCGCATATTGGCTGACCATGAATTCCTGGTCCAGGCTCTGCTTGCCGACTTTCACGTCGAACTTGCCGTCCAGCAGGGCCTGCTGGTACCACAGCTCCCACAGACGGGTTCCCGCCTCGGCCTCCATGCCCGAGGCGGACTGCAAGGTCTGCAGATTGCGCGAGGTCAGGTTGGTGCCGTGGATCTGCAGGCCGGACACGTTGAAGGTGCCGCCGGGCAAGCCGAAGGCCTTATCCGTATCCACGCCGAGCGTGAGCTGCGTCAGCCCGTCATAGGCGCCGCCGCGAGCGGTGCCGCCCGAAAGATTGCGCAGGTATTCGCTGGTCTCCTGCAAGCTCAGGGTCGCGCCATGGTCGCCCAACCACGGACGCAGCCCGCCCATGTCGCCGAACAGATTCGAGCGGTTCCAGAGGCCGGCCGATTCCGCCGGGCCTTGGTCCCGCGCGCCGGCGGGTGCCGGGGCGGCAGCTTGTTCTTGCGACTGCGCATGGGCACCGGGCACGATGCCCAGGGCCAGCGACAGCGCGAGCGGCAGCCCTGCGCCGTGCTCCCGCAGCTGGCGCTTCATGTTCTTTTGCATGGTGATCCCGGTTTTTGGTTTCTTGCTTCTTGTCAGTTGCCCATGGCCGCGACGATGATCTTGTAGGCGATCATGCCGACGGCGATGACCAGGTAGCTGCGCAGCACGCCCATCCACACCCGGTTGGGCAGCGAGAGTTCGGGCGCGGGCAGTTGGTCCAGGGACGGCATGCGCCAGCCGGCTTTCTCGGTCTGCTGGTGCGCTGCCGTCGGGCCTGCTTCTGCATGGTCGCCCGGCTTGCGCGGCATCAAGACCAGCCTGGTCAGGGCGTACCCGACGATGCCCAGGATCGTGCCGCCGCCGAGAATCTCCAGTATCGCTTCGCCGCTCAGATCCGGGAACACCGTGGCCATGGTCAGGATGATGGAGAGCATGACCAGCACCCAGATGACCGCGCCCGTGAAGAGGTTGAGCTTCTTGCCGTTGCTCCAGGGGCCCAGCACGGCCTTGTCATTGCACAGCAGCAGCAGGAACACCGTCGCGCTCGGCAGCAGCACGCCCGCCAGGGCTTGCACGGCGTTGGTCAGGAAGCCGAGAAATGCATCGTTCGAGCACACGACCAGGCCGCCCGCCGCGGCGATCAGCAAGGCATAGACCAGATAGAAGCCTTTGGCGTCGACGACGCCGCGGTGCAGGGAGTGGCGGATCTTGAACACATCGCCGATCGCATAGGCCGTGGACAGCGAGACGGCCGCCGCGCCGATGATGGCCGCGTCGAACAGGGCGATGGCGAACAGGGTGGCCGAGGTATGGCCCGCATACTTCTCCAGGCCGGCGATCACGCCGCCGGCATCGGTGAAATTGCCGGACTCGGGCCTGCCGGCGTAAAGCTGCGCGCAGAAGGCGATCATGGCGACGGCGCCGATCACCACGAGGGCGATGCCGATCCACAGGTCTGCCTTCTCGTACTTCATGAAGCGCGGCGTGATGCGCTTGTCGATGACGTAGCTTTGCTGGAAGAACAGCTGCCAGGGCGCGACCGTGGTGCCGACGATGGCGATGACCAGCAGCATGACGTCGGACAGCCTGCCTTGCCTGGGCCAGTTGGGGATGAAGAAATCCCGCGCGATCTGGCCGACCGGAGGATGGATGGCCAGCAGCACCGGGATCAGCAGCAGGCTGCCCAGGCACAGCAGGATCGCGAAGCGCTCGAAGCGCCGGAAGCTGCCGGTGCTCACCGCGGCCATCGTCAGCACGCCGGCGATGCAGACGCCCAGGATCTTGGAGATCCCGAAGTAGTCCAGCACGAAGACGATGCCGATGAACTCGGTCACGATGGTCAGGGCATTGAGCAGGAAGAGATCGATGACGCTGAAGGCGCCCCAGAACTTGCCGAAGCGCTCGAAGATCAGGCGCGCATGGCCCACGCCGGTGACGGCGCCCAGGCGCAGCACCATCTCCTGGTTGACGTAGAGCACGGGGATCAAGAGCAGCAGGGTCCACAGGAGGGACGTGCCGTAGTTCTGCCCCGCCTGGGTATACGTGCTGAAGGCGCCGGCGTCGTTGTCGCCCACCATGACGATCAGGCCGGGGCCCAGGATCGCGAGCAGGGTGCGCAGCCGCGCCCACAACGAAGTGCGCGGCGCGGTGTCGTGCTGGGCGATCGTGCCGAAAGCGCCGCGGATGTCGCCCAGGTGGGCGCCGTCGAGCACGGCGCCGACGTTGGCGGCCTCGACGGCCTCGAGCGTGGAAACGTTTTGGTAGGTCATATGCAACTCCCCGGCAGGCACGGGCCGCCATCGGCACAACATAAGTCCGGGTGCGCGGCGCCGCGGCGCCGGCCATGAAGGCGCGACGACCGGGAGCCTCGCACGGCAGGCGGCATGCGTCCGCGCAAAGGCGAAGCGAACGCTACCTTTCCGGTAGGGCTATGGGAGGCGATCAAGGATCCGCCGCGAGGGCGAAGAGATGACAGGAGGGAAGAACCCGACCTGCTTTATTTGACGCACCGTCCCGCTTTTTCAGCGGAACGGCGGCTTGAGAACAGACTCGTGCCGCGGAAGTTCCGCTGTTTAGATCGAAGATCGACTAGGGCAAGAGTCCATTGGGGCAACCCCGTTGTTGAAACGAGGCGAATGATATGCCGGGCGCTCGAGGGCGGTCAACCCTTAGTAAGAAAGGGTTTGGAAGGATTGTTGCGCTTTAAGAACACCCGGCGCCTGCGTGCGGGCGCTTAGCGCAGTTCGGGAAAGTCTTCTTCCCAGTATTCGTCGGCAAGCCGCTCCGCGCCTATGTCGCGCTCCATTTCCCGGCGGCGCAGCTCGACGCGGCGGATCTTGCCCGAGATGGTCTTGGGCAGGTCGCTGAACTGGAGCCGCCGGATCCGCTTGTACGGCGCGAGCTTGTCGCGCGAGAAGCGGAACACCTCGCGCGCGAGGTCCGGGCCGATCTCGTAGCCCTGGCGCACGATGACGAACGCCTTGGGCACCGACAGGCGCAAGGGATCGGGGCTCGGCACGACGGCCGCTTCCGCGATCGCCTCGTGTTCGATCAGCACGCTTTCCAGCTCGAAGGGGCTGAGCCGGTAGTCGGAGGACTTGAACACGTCGTCCGAACGCCCGACGTAGACGAGATAGCCGTCGTCGCGGCGCAGCGCGACGTCCGACGTGTGATAGAAGCCGTTGCGCATGGCGTGCCCGGTGCCCTGCGCGCTATTGGCGTAGCCCGTCATGAGGCCCAGCGGGCGGTGGGCGAGCGGCAGCGCGATCTCGCCTTCGCTGGCCGGCTGATCGTCCGCATCGACGAGCTCGACGCGGTATCCGGGCAGCGGCCGCCCCATCGATCCGGCGACGACCGGCTGGCCCGGCGAGTTGCCGATCTGGCAGGTGGTCTCGGTCTGGCCGTAGCCGTCGCGGATCGTGATGTTCCATGCGTGCCGCACGCGCTCGATGATCTCGGGGTTGAGCGGCTCGCCGGCCCCGACGAGTTCGCGCAGCTTCACCGGATACGAGGCCAGCGGCTCCTGCACCAGCATGCGCCAGACGGTCGGCGGCGCGCACAGCGTGGTGACTTCGCAGCGCACGAGCACGTCCAGCGTGTCTTTCGGCACGAAGCGGGCGTAGTTGTAGATGAACACGCAGGCCTGGGCATTCCAGGGCGCGAAGAAGCAGCTCCACGCATGCTTGGCCCAGCCCGGCGAACTGATGTTCCAGTGCACGTCGCCCGGCTGCAGCCCGATCCAGTACATCGTCGAAAGATGCCCGATCGGATAGCTTTCGTGCGTGTGCTCGACGAGCTTGGGCTTGGAGGTCGTGCCCGAGGTGAAGTACAGCAGCAGCGTGTCGGTCGCTTTCGTCGGGCCGTCCGGCGTGAACGACGCGCTCGCGTCGTAGGCGCGGCCCAGGTCGATCCAGCCTTGCGCGGCGCCCGGTTCCGCGCCGACCGCGATGCGCCTGATCGAGGCGTCCAGCGCATCGAACTTGCCGAGTTCGGCCGCGTCGACGACGACAAAGCCGACCCCGCCCGTTTCCACCCGCTCGCGCACGTCGTCGGGCGACAGCTGCGTCGTCGCGGGCAGCACGATGGCGCCCAGCTTCATCGCGGCCAGCATCACGTCCCACAACTCGACGCGGTTGGGCAGCATGAGCAGCAGGCGGTCTGCGCGCCCGACGCCCTGCTCCCTCAAGAAGTTGGCCATGCGCGAAGAGCGTTCGGCCATCTGCGCGAAGGTGAATTTCGCGCCGGCGCCCGCCGCATCGTCGACGATCCACAGCGCCGGGTTGTCGTTGCCCTGCGCCATGACGTCGAAGTAGTCCAGCGCCCAGTTGAAGGTCTCGACCTCGGGCCACGAGAACTCGCGGTATGCGTGGTCGTAATCGGTGCGATGGCGCAGCAGAAATTCGCGCGCGTCGAGGAAAGCCTGCGCGCCGGACGTGAAGCTTTTCATCGTTGTCCCCCCGGCGCGTTCGGGCGCCTGGCTATCGTTGATTTTGCGTGCGAGTATAGGTATTCGGTTATACACAGGATAGGCATTAAAAAGCCCATCCGATATGCAAAAAAACACAAATGAACTGGATGCGAACGATGAACCTGCGCAATTTCAAGATCGACATCCCGGATGAAGATATCGAGGACCTGATGCGGCGGCTGCGCGCTACGCGCCTGCCGGCTTCCCTTGACGCGAACGAATGGGACGACGGCGCGAGCCTGGCCTTTATCCGGCGGCTGCGCGACCATTGGCTGAACCGCTTCGACTGGCGCGCCCAGGAAGCGCGGCTCAATTGTCTGCCGCAATACCTGGCAAGCATCGATGGGTTCGACATCCATTTCGTCCACCAGCCCGGCAAGGGGCCGGCGCCGATGCCGCTGGTACTCACGCATGGGTGGCCCGGCTCCTTCGTCGAGATGGAGCGCGTCATCCCATTGCTGGCCGACCCGGCGGCCCATGGCGGCGATCCGGTCGATGCTTTTCACGTCGTCGTGCCGTCCTTGCCCGGCTTCGGTTTCTCTGCGCGGCCCGGGTCGCCGGGCGTCGGTGCGCGGCACGTTGCCGAGCTATGGCTCAAGCTGATGAAGGGGCTCGGTTACGAGCGTTTCGCGGCGCAGGGCGGAGATATCGGCGCAAGCGTCTCGGCGTGGCTGGCCCGCCGCTTTCCGGCGCAGATCGTCGGAGCGCATCTCAACTACATCCCCGGCAGCTACCGGCCGCCGCTCGGTCCCGGTTTGCCGCCGGTCACCGCGCAGGAACAGGCGCACCTGGACGCTGCAGCGGCCTGGGCGGGCGCGGAAGGCGCCTATGCGGCCGAGCAGGGCACGAAGCCGCAGACCCTGGCCTATGCGATGACGGATTCGCCCATGGGATTGGCCGCCTGGATCGTGGAGAAATTTCGCGCGTGGAGCGACTGCGGCGGCGATGTCGAGCGCGTCTTCCCGATGGATGAATTGCTGACCAATATTTCCCTCTATTGGTTCGGCC
>Ga0209455_1001047_pt1 | contig 13720 bp, 13 predicted proteins | sample AraplaCol_mCL_r2_FD_184275 | JGI IMG/M metagenome (GOLD analysis project Ga0209455, IMG submission 184275) | Arabidopsis root microbial communities from North Carolina, USA - plate scrape CL_Col_mCL_r2 (SPAdes) (version 2) | ecosystem: Host-associated > Plants > Roots > Endosphere | place: USA...
GCAGCTTCTTCGACAAGCTCAATGACTGGGCCAAGGTCCAGGGTGCTGCCGGCCTCGGCTATGTGATCTTCGAAGCGGCCGGCGCCAAGGGGCCGATCGCCAAGAACCTTGACGAAGCGCGCCTTGCCCAGTTGCGTGAAACGGCCGGCCTGAAGGATGGCGATGCCGTCTTCTTCTCCTGCGACAAGAAGCTGCCGGCAGCCAAGTTCGCCGGTCAGGTGCGCACGCGCCTCGGGGAGGAGCTGGAGCTGATCGATCAGCGCCGCTTCGAATTCTGCTGGATCGTCGACTTCCCGATGTATGAGATGAACGAGGATACCGGCCAGATCGAATTCAGCCACAACCCGTTCTCGATGCCCCAGGGCGGCATGGATGCGCTCCTCAACCAGGATCCGCTGACCATCAAGGCCTTCCAGTACGACATCGTCTGCAACGGCGTCGAGCTTTCCTCGGGTGCGATCCGCAACCATCTGCCGGAGATCATGTACAAGGCCTTCGAGATCGCGGGTTATCCCAATAGCGAAGTCGAGAACAAGTTCGGCGGCATGCTGAACGCGTTCAAGTTCGGGGCCCCGCCGCATGGCGGTTCGGCGCCGGGCATCGATCGTATCGTTATGTTGCTGGCGGAAGAGAAGAACATCCGCGAGGTGATCGCCTTCCCGCTCAACCAGAAGGCGGAAGATCTGCTCATGCAGGCGCCGACGGAAGTGCCGGCGGCTCGCCTCAAAGAGCTGCATATCCGCCACGATCTGCCGCTCAAGAAGGCCGGCCAATAAAACCGGCATAAACGTCGCTTATCATCGCGAAACAGTGAACGCCCATTCCGATCCGTCGGGATGGGCGTTTCTTCTTCTCGGCTGCGAAGATTGTGTGCCATCCTTTTGACCCCGGCCAATGATCGTCACCGACCGATGACGCACAGAGCATAACCACCTTTCACTTGGTTTCGCTGTGGAATCGCCATGCGTGCAATCGCCATCTGGCCTAATTCGTGGCGCTTGCTACACTGCTTGCTACGGGGGCGCGGATTGCCGTATCGTCGGCGCCACTGACTCGGAAGATGGATCTGCATGACGGCTGCGCCAACCACGCCTTTCGATGATGGCTTCTCCCTGCCGGCAGAATGGGCGCCGCATGCGCGCTGCTGGATGGCCTGGCCCAGCCGGTCGGAGACCTGGGGCGAGCATCTCGACGGTGCCCGCGATGTCGTCTCTGAACTCGCCAATACCATCGCGCAATTCGAACCGGTCACCATCATCACCAAGCCGAAGAATGTTGCCGAGGTCTCGCTGCTGACGGGCCAGGGGGTCAACCAGCTCTCGCTGGCGCATGACGATTGCTGGATCCGCGATATGGGACCGAGCTTCCTTACCGATGGCAAATCGGCCGTTGCCGGCGTGCGGTGGCAGTGGAATGCCTGGGGCCATCGCTACGAGGACCACGAGCGCGATGCCGAAGTCGCCGCGGCTGTCCTGGCGCAATTGCAGATGCGGGCCTATAGCGCCGATCTTATCCTGGAAGGCGGAGCTGTTGATGCCGATGGCGACGGCACGCTGATCGCTTCCGAGGCGGTGCTGCTGAATCCCAATCGCAATCCCAATATGACGCGCGAACAAGTCGAAGAGGTGCTGATCGCCACGCTTGGCGCGCGCCAGGTGATCTGGCTGGGCGAGGGGTTGCAGGACGATCTCACCGGTGGCCAGGTCGCCAATCTTGCCCGCTTCATCCGGCCCGGCGCCGTTGTGGCCTTGACCTGCAGCGACAGCGCCGATCCCAATCAGCGCGTGCTGGCGGATAATCTCGCGCGGCTGAAGGCGTCACGCGATGCCATGGGACGCGAGCTGGAAATCATCGAGATCGAACAGCCGCGGCCGCAATTCGACAGCGAAGGCCAGCGCCTCGCGCTCTCTTATACGAATTTTTACATGGCCAATGATGCCATCATCATGCCGGCCTTTGATGACGGGCCGCAGGACAAGCGCGCCTTCGATACCATGGCGCGCCTGTTCCCGAAACGCGAAGTGCTGCAATTCCCCGCTGTCGATCTGGCTTATGGCGGTGGCGGCATCCATTCGATCTGCCTGCCGCAGCCACAGGGCGAGCCGGCGAAGCCGTTCTAAAACAGGATAGGGAGCAGTTGCTTGCCGCTCCCCAACCTTCTCTCATCCTCGGCCCCGACCATCGATCGGGCAGTCGCCTCAGCGGTCGACCATGCGCTGCATCTGTGCGGGATAACGTTCCCCCTGCACGGTGATATCTTTGAGGGCGTCGGTGATCTCGCGGAGATCGCCTTGCGTCAGTTGCAATTTGGCGGCGCCCAGGTTTTCCTCCAGGCGGGGCAGCTTGGTGGTGCCGGGAATGGGCACGATCCAGGGCTTCTGCGCCAGCAGCCAGGCAATGGCCACCTGGGCACGCGTCACCTGTCGGCGTGCCGCGATCTCTCCGAGCCTGTCGACCAGCACCTGGTTCACCTGGCGTGCAGCCAGCGCGAAGCGGGGGATGGAGCTGCGGAAATCATCGCTGCCGAAAGTCGTATCCCGGCTGATGGCGCCGGTGAGGAATCCCTTGCCGAGCGGGCTGAAAGGCACGAAGCCGATGCCCAGCTCTTCCAGGGTCGGCAGGATCTCCTGCTCGGGTTCGCGCCACCACAGCGAATACTCGCTTTGCAGGGCGGCAACCGGCTGCACCGCATGGGCACGGCGTATGGTCTGGACGCCCGCCTCCGATAGGCCGAAATGCTTGACCTTGCCCGCGGCGATCAGCTCCTTGACGGTGCCGGCGACATCCTCGATCGGCACATTGGGATCGACACGGTGCTGGTAGAGGAGATCGATCCGGTCGGTCCGCAGCCGCTTGAGCGAGGCGTCCGTCACCTGCTTGATATGTTCGGGGCGGCTGTTCAGCCGGCGCTGTCCATCGGGGCTCGGCAGTTCGAAGCCGAACTTGGTGGCGATCACCACTTGGTCGCGGAACGGCGCCAGCGCCTCGCCGAGCAGTTCCTCATTGGTGAACGGTCCATAGGTTTCCGCCGTGTCGAAGAAATCGACGCCGCGCTCGAAAGCCGTACGGATCAGGGTAACGGCCTGCGATTTCTCCGCCGCCGGGCCATAGCCGAAGCTCAGCGACATACAGCCGAGGCCGATGGCCGAGACTTCCAATCCGCTTTTGCCAAGTTGACGTTTCTGCATGTCGTTCTCCAGTCATGCCGGCAACGCGCTGCGCGTGCCTTTTGCAATCGCGTGAGATTTAGGGCGGGCGACGACGGCCGATTAGATGGCATAATCCGTATGCAGTTATAAGGAGGGCTAATGAATGGCGCAGGAGAACTTCAATAACCTGGCGGCCTTCGCCATCGTCGCGCGGGAGCGTAGCTTCACGCGGGCCGCAGCGCAGCTGGGTGTTTCCCAATCGGCACTCAGCCAGACCGTCGGGGCGCTGGAAAAGCGCCTTGGGTTGCGCCTGCTGACCCGCTCCACACGGAGCCTGTCGCTGACTGACGCCGGTGAACGGTTGTTGCAAACGCTCGGCCCGCGGTTCGAGGAGATCGAAACGGAATTGCGCGCTTTGAGTGAGTTGCGGGACAAGCCGGCCGGCAAGATCCGACTCACCTGCTCCGAACGGCCGGCGATCACGATCCTGGCGCCAGCTTTGGCGCGACTATTACCGGACTATCCCGATATCCAGGTGGAAGTCATCGTCGATTACGGTCTGACCGATATCGTTGCCGAACGCTATGACGCCGGCATCCGGCTCGGCGAGCAGGTTGCGAAGGATATGATCGCGGTGCGTATCGGTCCCGACATGCGCATGGCCGTGGTCGGGGCGCCATCCTATTTCAAGCAGCATGCGCGGCCACGCTCGCCCCAGGATCTGGTCAATCACCGGTGCATCAATCTGCGCTTGCCGCGGCATGGCGGGATCTTGCCGTGGGAATTCGAGAAAGATGGACATGAACTGAAAGTGCGGGTCGAAGGGCCGCTGGTCTTCAACAACCTTGCCCTGCGCCTGCATGCAGCGCTTGCCGGCCTCGGCCTCGCTTACATGCCGGAGGAAGGCGTGAAGTCCGATATTGCCGAGGGACGCCTGGTCCGCGTCCTGGGCGACTGGTGCCCACCCTTCGTAGGTTACCATCTTTACTATCCCAGCCGGCAACATGCATCGCCGGCCTTTACCTTGCTGGTCGATGCGCTGCGCTATCGGGCGAAGACCAGGTGATGGCTGCCCGATAGGGGAAAACCGTGATTGTGTTCTTCAATTCGCGGGGAACGCGCTGACCAAGGCGAGTTCCGCAGCGACCGCCTGGCCGATCGTGAAGCCGCCCTTCTGCACCTGTTCATGGGAGAGATCGGCGATCAGCACATCGCTGCTGTCGAGCCGTTCCAGCTCCAGCCGCACGCCCGGGCCGGCGGTGAACATATGGCGGATGCGCACCGGCAACGTGGCCATGCCCGCCAGCGGATGCAGGGCGATATCATGCGGGCGGACGAAAGCGACGCCGGAGAGTTCGCGCGTCGTCGAGATGTTCTGCACCGGCACGGTGATATTGCCGATCTTCGCCTGGTCGCCCTTGATGGTGCAGGTCAGGCGATTGGCATGTCCCAGGAATTCGAAGACGAAGGGCGTTGCCGGGCTGTGATAGACCTGATCCGGCGTGCCGATCTGCTCGATGCGGCCTTCCGACATGACGGCCACCTGGTCGGCAAGCTCCAGGGCTTCTTCCTGGTCGTGGGTGACGAAGATGCTGGTGAGGCCCATCTCGTCATGCAGCTCCCGGAGCCAGCGGCGCAGGTCCTTGCGCACCTTGGCATCGAGCGCACCGAACGGCTCGTCGAGCAGCAGCACCTTGGGTTCGATGGCCAGCGCACGGGCGAGCGCGATGCGCTGCCGCTGACCGCCGGAGAGCTGGGTCGGGTAGCGACCGCCGAATTTCTCCAACTGCACCAGGCGCAGCAATTCGCTGACCCGGGCGGCGATATCGGCCTTGGCCGGGCGTTCATGGCGCGGCCGCACCTTGAGGCCGAAGGCGACATTCTCGGCGACGGTCATATGGCGGAAGAGCGCGTAATGCTGGAAGACGAAGCCGACCCGCCGCTCGCGCGCACTGGTATGCTGCACGTCGCTGCCGTCGAAAATCAGCCGGCCCTCGTCCGGGAAGTCGAGGCCAGCCAGGACACGCAACAGGGTGGTCTTGCCGGAGCCCGAGGGACCGAGCAAAGCCAGGAACTCGCCTTTCTTGATCTGCAGATCGATGCCGCGCAAGGCCTGGTAATTGCCGAAGGTCTTGGTGATGCCGCTGAGCTTGATGGCCATGTCTGTCAGGTCCTGAGTATCGCGAGGTCAGTGCTTCATGCCGGCCGCCAGCCGGTCGCCGAATTTCCATTCCAGCAGGCTCTTGATCACCAAGGTGACCAAAGCCAGCAAGGCCAGCAGCGAGGCGACGGCGAAGGCGCCGACGAAGTCGTATTCGTTGTAAAGAATCTCGACATGCAGCGGCATGGTATTGGTGAGGCCGCGGACATGGCCGGAGACCACCGAGACCGCGCCGAATTCACCCATCGCGCGGGCATTGCAGAGCAGCACGCCGTAGAGCAGGCCCCAGGCGACATTCGGCAGGGTCACCCGCAGGAAGGTCTGCAGGCCGCTGGCGCCGAGCGAGATCGCCGCTTCCTCTTCCTCGCTGCCTTGTTCCTGCATCAGGGGAATGAGTTCGCGGGCGATGAAGGGGAAGGTGACGAAGATCGTCGCCAGGACCAGGCCGCTGGTGGTGAAGATGATCTTGATGCCGTAGTGATCGAGCGTCGGCCCCAACCAGCCATGGATGCCGAACAGCAGCACATAGATGAGGCCGGAGATCACCGGCGAGACCGAGAAAGGCAGGTCGATCAGAGTGATCAGCAGCGCCTTGCCGCGGAAGTCGAACTTGGCGATGGCCCAGGCGGCGCAGAGGCCGAAGAGGAGATTGCAGGGCACGGCGATCGCCGCTACCAGCAAGGTCAGACGGATGGCGGACAGCGCATCGGGATCGCTGATAGCGGCAAAGTAAGGTCCGAGGCCCTTCGCCAAGGCTTCGACGAAGACGCTGACCAGCGGCAGGACCAGCATGAAGCCGATGAAACCAAGGCTGGCGACGATCAGCAGTATCTTCAGCCAGAGCGGCTCGCTGCGGGCATCGCGTGGCCGGGCCGGCGCCAGGGTGACGGGGGCGACAGTATCGGTCATGCCAGTTTCTCGCGGTGGCGGCTGAAGCGGCGCTGCAGGTAATTGACGCCGAGCAGGATCAGGAAGGAAACACAGAGCATGACGACGGCGATGGCGGCAGCACCCGCATAGTCGTATTGCTCCAGCTTGGTGACGATCAGGAGCGGTGCCACTTCCGACTTCATCGGCATGTTGCCAGCGATGAAGATGACGGAGCCGTATTCACCGACACCGCGGGCAAAGGCCAGGGCGAAGCCGGTGAGAAGCGCCGGGGCGATGCTGGGCAGGACGACGAAGAGGAAAGCCTGCCAGCGTGTGGCACCGAGGCTTGCCGCAGCATCCTCGAATTCCGGATCGAGGTCCTGGAGGACCGGCTGTACCGTGCGCACGACGAAGGGCAGGCCGATGAAGGTCAGTGCCACGATGATACCGAGCGGCGTGAAAGCAATCTTGATGCCGAGTGGCACTAGGAAATGGCCGATCCAACCATTGGGCGCATAGAGACCGGTGAGCGCGATGCCGGCGACTGCCGTCGGCAGGGCAAAGGGAAAGTCGACCAGAGCATCGACCAGGCGCTTCAGCGGGAAGCGATAGCGCACCAGCACCCAGGCCACCATCAGGCCGAAGAAGCCATTGATGAGGGCGGCGATGAAGGCGCAGCCGAAGCTGATCCTGAGCGAGGCCAGTACACGCGGCGAGCTGATTGCCGTCCAGAAGCCTTCAAACCCCAGTTCAACCGGACGCAGCAGCAAGGCGGCGAGCGGAATGAGAACAATCAGGCTGAGATAGGTCAGGGCGAAGCCCAGTGTGATCCCGAAGCCCGGGATCACACTGGGCTGCTTCCACCGCAAGGACAAGCGTGGACGACTTGAAGATGCGGTGTCCGCCATTACGTCTTCGATCCGTTGTTAAGGTTTACTGCTTCGGCTGATAGACTTGGTCGAAGATACCACCATCGGCGAAATGCTTCTTCTGGGTCTTCTGCCAGCCGTCGAAGATCGGATCGGCGATGGTGAAGAGATTGACCTGCGGGAACTGGGAGGCATATTTCGCCGCCACCTGCGGGTCACGCGGACGGTAATAATTCTTGGCCGCGATCTCCTGGCCTTCCGGCGAATAGAGATACTGCAGATAGGCCTCGGCGACCTTGCGGGTGCCGTGCTTGTCGACCACCTTGTCGACCACGGCCACCGGCGGCTCGGCGAGGATGCTCACGCTCGGCACCACCAGCTCGAACTGATCGGGACCGAGTTCCTTCAACGCCAGCAAAGCTTCGTTCTCCCAGGCGATCAGCACATCGCCGATGCCGCGCTGGACAAAGGTGGTGGTGGCGCCGCGTGCACCGGTATCGAGCACCGGCACATGCTGGAAGAGCTGGGTGATGTAGTCCTTGGCCTTGGCCTCGTCCCCGTTATTGGCCTTGATGGCATAGCCCCAGGCGGCGAGATAGTTCCAGCGCGCACCGCCGGAGGTCTTCGGGTTCGGGGTGATCACCTGGGTGTCGCCCTTGACCAGATCGGCCCAGTCATGGATGCCCTTCGGGTTGCCCTTGCGCACAAGGAAGACGATGGTCGAGGTATAGGGCGTGCTGTTATCCGGCAGGCGGGTCTGCCAATTCTTATCGAGCAGGCCACCCTTTTCCGCGATCTCGTCAATGTCGTAGGCGAGCGCCAGGGTCACGACATCGGCCTCAAGGCCGTCGATCACCGCGCGGGCCTGCTTGCCGGAACCGCCATGGGACGAATCGATCTTCACCGTCTCGCCGGTCGTGTCCTTCCAGTGTTGCGCGAAGGCGGCACCATAGGCCTTGTAGAATTCGCGGGTCGGATCATAGGACACGTTCAGCAGTGAGCTGTCGGCCTTCGCTTGCTGCATGGTGGCAAGCCCGGTCGTGGCGATCAGGCCGAGGCTCAGGGCGCCGGCCAGAATGATACGAAGCTTGTTCATGTCTGCTCCCTCTTGCAGGACTTATACCAACTATCTAGATCAAATTAGTAGTGTTTAATTTCACGACATCGGCCGAAGTGGTGCATCAAGGCGTATCCCCCTCTACGTCGGCCCGCGCATCCCGGGCCAGCTAGCTACTGGCTCTAAATATGGGCGCCGAAATCAAATTTCGGCGTTGCCTGGCTCATCGCATCCGCCAGACTGGTCGAATCCAGGATCCGTGACGAGGCATCGCGGACCTGCCGCAGGACCTTGCGAATGGCGCAGGTCGCCTCATCCTGGCAATCCTCGCAGCGCCGATAGGCGGTCTTGCTGGCACAAGGCAATTGTGCGAGCGGGCCGTCGATCAGCCGAATGACATGGCCGAAATAAATGTCCTCAGGCTGTTTTGCCAGGACATAGCCGCCATTCTTGCCGCGGAAGCTCCGCACCAAGCCATTCCGCTTCAGTTCCAGGAGAATCAACTCGAGAAACTTCCGTGGCACCTGCTGTTGCTCGGCGATATCCCCGATCAGGACCGGCTGTTCCGGTTCTGCCTGCGCGAGATAAAGCAGCGCCCGCATGGCGTATTTGGCTTTTTGCGATAACATCTATTCTTAATGTCTACTCGTTGAATAGAGAATAGCCACCGGAGGGCGAAAGTCAACTCTCTTCGGCAGGTTTTCAAACCCTTGATAGATAAGAAAAAGGCGCGATTCCCCGAAGAATCGCGCCCGATCTTTTCAGGCTTCCCGGCTCAGACGACGCGATCCGGGAGGGGCTTGCCAGCGAAGAAGGCGTCGAGGTTATCCAGCGCCTTGAAGCCCATGGCATTGCGGGTCTCGACCGTGGCGGAGCCGAGATGCGGCAGCAGGAAGACGTTGCTGAGCTCTCGATAGGCCGGGTTGATATTGGGCTCACCCTCGAACACATCGAGGCCGGCGGCGAACAGCTTGCCGGATTTGAGGGCGGCGATCAGGGCGGCGTCATCGACCAGCGGGCCGCGGGCCGTGTTCACGACGATGGCGCCATCCGGCAGCTTGGCGATACGGGCGGCATTCAGCCAGTGATTGGTCTCTGGGCCGCCGGGCGCATTGATCGACAGAAAATCGCAATGCGGCAGCAGGTCATCGGGATTGGCGTGGAACGTGGCCCCCTGTTCCTGATCGGCCGGCAGCGGGCGGCGATTGGAATAATGGATCTCCATGTCGAAGGCGCGGGCGCGCTTGGCGACGGCCTGACCGATACGGCCCATACCGAAGATGCCGAGGCGCTTGCCGGTCATATGGACACCCAACATGTAGCCGGTCGACCAGGACTTCCAGGTCGCCTCGCGCACGGCACGCTCACCTTCATAGGCACGGCGGGCGGCACCCAGCATCAACAGCAAGGCGATATCGGCGGTGGCGTCGGTCAACACGTCCGGCGTGTTTGAGACGGGCAGGCCCTTCTTCTTCGCCGCCTCGAGATTGATATGCTCATGGCCGACCGAGAAGGTCGCGATCATCTTCACATTGGCCGGCAGCTTCTCGATCAGCTCTGGTGTCAGCTTGTCGGTCGGCGTGACCAGCAGGGCATCGGCCTTCGCCGCACCCTTGAGGAGTTCCTCCGGGCTTTGCACATGATCGGTGTCGTTGAGGCTGGCGTCATAGCTGGCCAGCAGCCGCTTGGTGACGGCGTCAGGCAGTTTACGGGTCACGTGGATAAACGGCTTCTTCGACATGGACGATCCTCGAAAGTGACAAGCGCCGGGGGCTTCCACCATGAGCGGACCGGCCGGCGCGAACGGGGCCTATCTTGGTCGCTTTCGTCATGCGATACTGCCTGGAAGCGGCCCGAATTGACGAGTAGGCGACAGCCAGATGGCAGCAGTTGGCAGGCTTTTGTTTTCCCCCTCCTTGCGCCCTTTTTGCGCATCTTTATTGGCTCTCCTGGTCCTTCCGTCACTGGTGGCAGGCAAGGCGGGTTTGGCCCAGGCGACGGAGATCCTGCCGCATAAGGCGGTCTATACCCTGCATAACAAGGAATCGGTCGGCGGCGATGACAATCTCGATGCCGATGGGATGATGATCTTTGAATGGCTGGATACCTGCGATGGGTGGCAGGTCAACCAGCGGGCCAAATTGCGGCTCAGCGGTGATCGCGGCGAAACGGACTTCGAGTGGCGCCAGATCACCTGGGAGGCCAAGGACGGCCACAGCTATCGTTACCAGAGCCAGGAATTCCAGGACGGCCAGAAGGGCGAGCAGCGCCAGGGCGAGGTGAGCCTCGACAGCAAGGGCGTGCCGCAACTGACCATGGCCTCGCCACAGCAGGGCCAATCCGCCTTGCCAGCTGGCGTCTTGCTGCCGACGGCCCATAGCCTGCGCCTGCTGAAGGCGGCGGCCACCGGCGAGACCTATGTCGCGGCGACGGTGTTCGACGGCACGGTCAGCGAGGCACCGATGCAGGTCGGTGCAGCCATCACCCCGGCCATGCCACCTCTGCCGGAGCAGGAGAAAGCCTTCCCGTCCCTGGTTAATGTGCCGTCACGGGTGGTCGACCTCGCTTTCTTTCTCAAGGATAACGACCCTGCGGGTATGCCCGATTTCGAGCAGAGCATGCGGCTCTATGACAACGGCGTCATCGGCCATATGAGCTTCCCCTTCGCCGGGGTCGATATGGTCGGCGATCTGGTCAAGCTCGACGCCGCGCCCGCGGGCAAATGCAAAGCGGCGACCGTCGCTCCTTAAGCGCGGTCGCCGCCAATCTTCAGTCTATCGCCTTATCTTATTCAGCCGCCGCCTTGACGTAGCGCGGGTCATGCGCCTTGCGGCCGAAGATCTCGCGCACCAGCGGTTCCCATTCGGCCAGCGGCTTGCTCTTGTAATCCGGATCGAAGGCGGCCTGGTCCCAGCTCTCGCAGAAGCGATGGCAGCTGTCATACCACTGATGGCCCTTGAAGCGGTCGCGGGCGTTGCGGTTGCCGCCCAGGTGATGGGCGTAATAATACATCTGGAAGATACCGTGCTGTTCGACCACCCAGGTCACTTCCGGCCGCACATAGGGGCGGATGATGCCGGCAGCGATCTCGGCATGGTTATAGGGTGCAAGCTCGTCGCCGATATCGTGCAGGAGGGCGGCCACCACCATCTCTGGATCGGCACCGTCCGCCTCAGCACGGGTTGCCGTCTGCAACGAATGCTCGAGCCGGCTGACCTTATAGCCCTCCAGCGAATGATCGAGCTTCGCGAGTGCTTCCATGATGTGCTTCGGCAGGTGGACGGAGAAATCGCGCTCCGACTGGTCGAGCAGCAGGTAATCCTCGCGGGTACCATCCTTCATCTGCAGAAAACTGACTGTACGTCCCATCATCTCTTCTCCCTTGTTCTTCTCTATTCCGCGGCGCGCTTCTGCTGCTGCAATTGCCGGTCTAGCATGCGATAGAGGCTGCGAGGCCCGTCGCTGTCGATATAGCAGCCCTGCAGGTGACGCTCACCCTCGCGGGTGTCGAAGGAGGTGCGACCGTGCAGCAGGCGGCGATTGTCGAACATGACAAGATCGCCATCGCCGAGCCGGAAACGGATCTCGAATTCCGCCGCCTTCAGCATGCCATCGAGGGTACGCCGCGCCGCATAGAAGGCATCGAGCTCAGTCGGTGACATGAGCGGCACGAAATCGAGCCGCGGGCTGACATGGATGGCCTGGAAACGGCCCGCTTCGTCCAGCTTCAGCGGCGGTTGCCAGGCGATGTGCTGGGTATCGACATCGTCGAACTGGAAACGCACCGGGGTCGAGCTGAGGATGCGATAGGCTTCCGGATGGCGCTCTTTCAGCGCCGCAGCGCAGGCCATGCCATCGACCAGGGTCGAGAGACCGCCCTTGGTCTGGTTGATCAGGCAGTGCAGCAGCTGGATGCCCGGCGACGGCTCGCGATAGGGATTGTCGACATGCGGGTCGAGGAACAGCGAGCTGTAAGCGAGGTCATTGGCATCCGGCTTCGAACGCACATCGAAATGGCGGCCGAAATTGGTGTCGCGCACGAAACCAAAGGTCTCGGCGACCGCGAACAGCGACTTCGATACGCGCGGTACATCATGCAGGATGACGAAACCGTAGCGCAGGAACTTGGTCACCATGTCGAACAGGGCTTCCGGCGTCGGTGTCGCCGACCAGATTGCTTCCGGCAAGTCCTTGAGCGTCGAGGTCCAGGCTTCGCGCGCTGGCAGGCCATCAGCATCCGGTGCCATCGCCACTTCGGTCAGCAACTGGCTGTCCTCGAACTGGCTGACATGACCGTCGCTGAAGGTCACCGTGACCCTCCCGGCGGCCGGCCGGGCGACGGCTGTGATCCGCAGATCAGCGGGCAGGTCGGAGGGGTTGTAGACGCGCTGGCCGGTACGCTTGTCCATGCTGGCCTCGCTGCGGCAACGTTCGCGCAGCCAGAGCGGATGCAGGGCGATCCGGCTGCCATCGGCGCGCTGCAGGATCAGTTGCGGTTGCGGGGTCTCGACGATCTCAAGTTGCGGCATCTTGCGGCCCTGTGCGGCGGTTAAACGTGAGCCCATTGTGTCGCCTCTGAAATCCCCTGAATAGCTGACAAATGCGAGCAACAGGTATAACATGAGGTTATGTCTAAACGCCCTTTGCCGCCCGTCTCCGCGTTGATCCCTTTCGAGGCCGCTGCCCGGCTCGGCAGCATGTCGGCGGCGGCGCGCGAGCTTGGCGTCAGCCAGCCGGCGATCAGCCGGCATTTGCAATTGTTAGAGCGCGACCTCGGCCAGATCCTGTTCCAGCGCAACCGGCGCGGTCTCGCTTTGACCTCGGCAGGGCGGGCTTATTACCAGGCGGTGGCGGCCGGCTTCACCCAGATCACCCAGGCGACCCAGCAATTGCGGGCGTTGTCCGGCGAGCAGGTGGTCCGTATCAACGCCAATTTCGGTTTCGCCCAGCAATGGCTGATGCCGCGCTTCGCCCGCCTGCGGGCCGCCTTTCCCAAGGCCACCTTCCGGTTGCAGACCAATGACCAGGATGACGAGCTGTCCCTGACCGACAGCGATCTGGCGATCCGCTTCGGCACTGGTCGCTGGTCCGGTTGGGACAGCAGCAAGCTGCTGACGGAAGAAGTCTATCCGATGTGCGCACCGGCTTATCTCGATGCCTACCCACAGCTGCGCCGTAAGGGGCTGAAACCGGCGGACTTGCCGACCCAGCAATTGTTACATATGGATGAAGGATTGCAGCGCTGGCTGACCTGGCCGCAATGGCTGCGGCTGCAGGGCGTTACGCCACCCGCAAAAGCACCTGTCTTTCTCTACAGCACCTATCCGTTGCTGCTGCAGGCGACGCTTGCCGGCGAGGGCATTGCGCTCGGCTGGCGCGGCCTCGTCGATCCGATGATCGACAATGGCAGTCTCGTGCAATTGCTCCCGCCTTTGCGGCGCGAGCAGCATGGCTATTTTGTCACCTTCCGGCAGGATCATCCGGCCGAGAAACTCTTGCGTCGAATCGCCGATTGGTTCATGACCGAGGCCGTTTCATGAGTATCTTCATGAGCACCCCGTCTTGAACAATGGAGTGCGCGCATTATGGCTGATGATCTCAAGGATTATTACCG
>Ga0209455_1001049_pt1 | contig 13694 bp, 14 predicted proteins | sample AraplaCol_mCL_r2_FD_184275 | JGI IMG/M metagenome (GOLD analysis project Ga0209455, IMG submission 184275) | Arabidopsis root microbial communities from North Carolina, USA - plate scrape CL_Col_mCL_r2 (SPAdes) (version 2) | ecosystem: Host-associated > Plants > Roots > Endosphere | place: USA...
TGGGGACTAGATCCCCTTGAAGGGTCGTTCGAGACCAGGACGTTGATAGGTCAGGTGTGTAAGCGCAGTAATGCGTTCAGCTAACTGATACTAATTGCCCGTAAGGCTTGATCCTATAACAAGTCTGTTTCGACAGTCGTTAGCGCTTCAGCGCTTTACGAATGTCGAACGTCGAGTGCAAGGCACTCGACGTACAGCGGTTGAACTACCGCGTATGTGTGAGATACAACCTCACAACCCAACGAAATTACTGCTTCTTCCAAGATTGGTTGCGCTGCGAAGCAACGCAACAACCCTCTTTGCCTGATGACCATAGCGAGTCGGTCCCACCCCTTCCCATCCCGAACAGGACCGTGAAACGACTCTACGCCGATGATAGTGCGGATTCCCGTGTGAAAGTAGGTAATCGTCAGGCTCCCTAAGCCAAGAACCCCCGCCCAAAAGGCGGGGGTTTTTGCATTTGCGCGGCTGAAATGTGTGGTGTGCCAGGCGTAGATCACACCTCGTGCCGAATAGCTACACGGCAGCGGACCTGAGTGACCGGCCGCTGCAGTTTCAGAACGATCGTCGCTTGTCACAGTTACTAACGGTATGGAGCATCGGGTATCGAGCTTCCAGACGGATAGTGACTTGCGACACCCACCACCGACAATGCGCCGATCACATCGGCGTGATGATAAGTCGCTTGTCCTCGACGGTAATCCGGACGCGTTCTCCGGCCTCGAATCCCGCGTCTTCAAGCCATACTCCAGCCAATTTGATCCACGGGAAGTACGTCGTGTTCAGTTTCCGGTGCGCTCTGATGGCACGGAGAACCCGAGACAAGGAATGATGGCGCGCTGACTCTTGAACCGTGACGAAGCGTTCCGTTACGACGGGGCGTGACTTATGATTGGCGTTAGCCATTTCCGACTCCTGCGGTGAGTTGGTGGTGGTCAGCGGGTCGTATGGGTGGCAGCCCATGCGGCCCGCGCTCTTACTGCTTTGCTCTCTCTCAGCCTTCCCTCTAATTTGCGATATCTAGCGAAACGATCTTCTCTGTCGCGCGCGCTACAGACAGTTTAGTTCGCGATGTGTCTCATAAATCGTTCTATTTGGCACATAACCAAACGGACGATGCATAAATAACAGATGCATCGAACATGGCAAGACTTTTCGTACTTGTCCAATGGTTTATGGAAATGGGAATGGATGGGTGAAAACGCAGCGCTTGAAGGTGGCCCTGCGCTTGCCGTTGCGACCCGAACCCTCCTTGCTCTGAATCTTCACGAGGCCGATATATGACTCTTCCACCTTCCTGTCCCAGGTGCGGTTCCCAGCGCATCATCACGCCGGATTACGCAAGGCTAGAGTCGCCGGTGCTGGCGGCGCCGCTGCCGTAGCGCTCGGCCGTGCAGAAGCCAGCGCGGCACTCGGCATGATCGCCGGCCCAATTGGCTCAGCCTTTGATGGTCGCGCTGGAGGTCTGATGGGCGCGGTGCTCGGTGGCGCTGCAGGCTCCGCCGCAGGCGAACGGACTGACGCCCATCTACTAGTCTAGAGCCCTTCGCGCTTCATCTCGGGGCTGACGGCGGAATGGCCAGGTTTTCCCTCGTCTCATCACTATGCAGGCGCGTCTTGGAGAGGCAAAATACTGTTTATTTGTACAACAACGCAACTGCACAGACAATCGCGGGGTGCCTATGCGATTCACCAACACAAAGAGCGAAACTTTGAAGCTACGAGTCTCGCTGATCTTGAAGGAGGCTGCTGATGCCGAGCAGCGCAGCATGGTGAACATGCTCAAAGTCCTATTGGAGGACTACTGCGAACGCAAAGGCGTCACTTCCCCGGGCCCCAAAACCGCTCCTCTCGCCCACAAGCGGGTGCGTGCAGCCCGTCGGGCAACCGTGGGAGCAGCTGCATGACCTTTCGCTACATTGGTTCAAAGGCCAGGCTCATCGATCAGATCACGACCTACATGGGGCATCCTCAACAGGATGCTTTCTTTGTTGACGCCTTCTGTGGCACGGGCGTGGTGGCCGAGGCTGCTGCTGACTTGGGCTGGAATGTGCGCATCAATGACAGTCTGCATTCTGCGGTCATTTCCGCAGGGGCTCGGCTCATAGGCAGTAAACAAGCGACATTCAAAAAGCTTGGTGGCTATGCTAAGGCCATCGCCAAACTCAACGCAGAAAGACCTAAGTGCGGCTTTATATGGCGCGAGTACAGTCCTGCATCGTTGGAGACGTGTGGTCTTGAGCGGCGCTATTTTACGCAAGAGAACGCAGCACGAATAGATGCCATGAGGGCACTGATTGCCGATTGGGCAGGGGCCGGAATCATTAATGAGATGGAGGAGCGCCTGCTTATAGCAGATCTATTTAGTGCATTGAATAGGGTGGCCAACATCGCAGGTACTTTTGGCTGCTTCCTTTCCAAATGGACGGGTCAATCGCAAGACAAGATCGCTATGCGTTGCCGAGAGCTCAAAGTCAGCGGCGTACATGTGGAAGCTACAGTTGGCGATGTATTTGACGTGCCCAATGCTGTAGCGGACTTGGTGTACTTGGACCCCCCGTACACCAAGCGCCAATACGCCAGCTACTACCACATCCTTGAAACCGTCGCCTTGGGTGACGAGCCTGAGGTTGAAGGAGTCGCAGGTTTGCGGCCATGGAAGGGACTAGCCTCCGATTTTTGTTACAAAACCCGAGCCTTAAAAACGCTCTCGCGCTTGGTGCAGAGCTTGACGTCTCAAAAGGTCCTGTTGTCCTACAGCAGTGAGGGGCACATCGGCATGCAGGATATGAAAGCCGAGCTCTCGAAGATCGGTACCTCTACGATGTATCCACTGGGGGCCATTGGGCGCTATCGTCCCAACAAGGTGGCTAGCAGCACCGCGTCTGATGTGAACGAATTCTTAGTAGTGGTGGAGCGTCCTAACGCTTCGCCCAAGACTATTAAGGCCGTCAAGCCAGTTCTTGTGGAAAATTATGCATGAGCGTTTCTCGACCCGTTGAAGCAGAGTACCTAGCCCCAGCAGAGGCAGCTCTCACAAAGGCGGTGGGTGGGGATCGTGGCCCCGCCAGCTTTGAGCTTCGGCTCCAACTGTTGGAGGCGGTTGCCGCTCGTTTCGGTGGATTCGACTTGGCAGCGTTTCATCAGGCCTTTGAAGTGCAAAGCAAGCGACCAGCAACAGAGCTCTTAGAGCTTGCAGCTCCTGTGGTAAGTGCGGTCGAGCGTACACCGATTCATCCCGCATTGGCCTTGAGTGCTCTGGCGCGTGAGGCCTTGCATGAGCAGGACCGAAAAAGCACGGGGGCGTATCACACAGACTTTCGCTTGGCTACTCGGTTGGCACAGCTTGCTGCGCCGAAGCTTACTCACGAGAGTAAGGTGATTGATCCCGCCAGTGGAGCGGGAATTTTGCTGGCAGCGTTGACCCATGCCGTGTGTGGAATGGATCGGGCTAAGACTGCGCATTGGCTCGCTCATGGCGTGTGTGCTGCTGACTTGTCAGCCAGTTCGTTGCGTGCAGCTCTATTGAGCCTTGCGTCGTTTACAGACGATGTGGCGGCCCTTAAAGCTATGCGTGCGCGCTGGTATTGCGGGGACAGCTTAATGGCGGATCGCGAGGTCTGGAAGGTCATGGCCCCTCGGGGCTTTGATGCGGTAATCGGCAATCCACCTTGGGAAAAGGTCAAACTCTCCCGACATGAGTTCTTGAAGTCATCTGGCACGCGGCGCCACTACGGAGCTCAGATTCATGGCCTCGATGAAGCGCGTTTTGCCCAGCAGCGCAACGAGGTAGCCAATTACTCGCGGCGCCTTCTGGCGCGCTATCCCTACTTGGGCAATGGTGAGCCAGATCTCTACATCGCATTTACCGACCTCTTCTTTGACCTTTGCAAAGGGCAAGGCGTGGTAGCGGCGCTTATCCCCGGCGGGCTCATTCGCTCACAGGGAACACAGGCGATGCGGCAGAAGATTTTTAACGCAAGTCAAAGCGTGTCCGTATCGATCATCGACAACCGTGCACGGTTCTTTGCCATCGATACGCGCTTTAAATTCCTCGCGGTGGCCTTGGTCAAGGCAGGCTCTGAAAAGAGCAAACGTGAACCTATCGCGCTCTCGCACGAACGGGGTACACCTACTGGTTTGGAGACGACAGGGACAGCTACCGTCGGCCGTACAGCACTGGCCTCAGTCCGAGGCGACCTGAGTTTGCCCGAGATTCGTAGTGTGGCCGAATGGAAGCTCTTCGCAAAGATTGCAGAGGCCGGTATCTCGTGGGAGGAGCCTGGAAGTGGCTGGACTCCGAAGTTCTGCCGAGAGGTCGATATGACCAAGGAGCGGCCCAAGTTCTTGGGGCGTGCAACGCCCGGAGCCTTGCCCGTGGTAGAGGGGCGCATGGTGCAGGCCCATCGCTTTGGCGTGAAAGGGCACGTGTCAGGCACGGGTCGTAGTGCGCTATGGGAGGCCTATGCTATCGGGGACTCGCGCCTCTCGCCCCAATTTTGGATTCGGCGCTCAGATATGCCCCGTGCAAATCAGCACCGTGTGGATGTGTTGCGCGTGGGTTTTTGCGACATTGCGGGCCAAACCAATGAGCGCTCGCTCATGGCTGCTTTGATCCCTGCTGGCGTGGTCTGTGGCAACAAGGTGCCCACGATCCTTTTTCCTGAGGACCCTTCGGAAGAGCGCCTATTAGTGTGGTTGTCTATTGCCAACAGCTTTGTATTTGACTGGATGCTTCGGCGCGTGCTCACCACTACGGTGAACTACTTCGTACTGCAAAGCATCCCGCTGCCCAAGCTGGCCAGAGATGGCTTGCCGTGGAAAAAACTAGTGGATGCCGCGCGTGAATTGCGTGCGCTCGATAGTACCGGGGCCACCAGAGAAACCTATGAGCGCACGGCCAAACTTCGGGCGGAGATTGACGCCGAAGTGGCCGTGGCCTATGGGCTCGATTTGAAGGATATGGAGTTGGTGCTCCAAGACTTCCCGATTTTAGATCGGGGTCAAATTGCCTTGCTAGGAGAGGCTAAATCCACTATTACCCGGGATAGTGTTTTGGCTGCAATGGCAAAGCGCACAGCAAGTCGGTGTACGCTTTCGTCACGCCGTGCGGCGGAGGCGCATGCGTTGGGGGCCAGGGCTTATGTGCCCTCGGAGCTTGCCCGGGCTGGTGAAGAAATCGAAGAAGAAGGAGCTGAAAGTCATGGCTAGTGGAGCAGGGCATGTCGCCCGAATTCTGTACAAGGAAATTGTTGCAGGAGATCTGAGGAAAATCCTTGCACAGTCCAACGACTCGGACACCGGGGGCGGCGCCCGAGATTTTCGTTTCGGCTCCTTCAAAACATTGCTGCCCGTCATCGTGCAAATGTTCCCCAAGAGGGCCAAGGAGAACCGCAAGCGTGACGGAGTCGTTGAGGAAATTGACGTATTCCAAGGAGAGTTTTTCTGGCACAACGACAAGGGTCTGGTCGAGCGCAAAGATTCCTTCTTTGAGCCGCCTACGGATGTCCGCCCGTCTGAGGGCCGCATTGCACGAGTGCATGAATACGGCTGCTTTGACACGAGCCGTGTGCCCAAAGGCGGGGAGGGTAACCGTGTTTTGCTCTTGTTGATCCAGTTGAGCGATGGATCGGTCTGGCCACACTACGCGGAAGAAAAAACGCTGCGTATGAAGGGCAAGTGGGACCCCGTAGTCGCCGAAGAGTTGCTGGGCTGCTTGGACGCTAAGCGTGCGGGGAATCGCGCTGCAATTGGGTACCGAGATTTCACCAACGCGGGCAAATACTGCAATGGCAAGTGAAGACTGCAAACGGGCATTGAAGTTGTTGGCGCGTTCGCGCAACGTGCTGGTGTCTGGTCCTCCTGGCACAGGTAAATCTGCGCTCTTGGCGGAGGTTGCTCTGGCCTTTGAAATGGCTTTTGGCCTTGCTCCCGCTGGTGGCCCACCGCAACTCAACCCCTTAGGTGGGATTCCGATTCCACCTGCGGCAGGAGGAGACGTCAAAGACGTCCCTGCACCCACGAAGCTGGATCGAAAGGTTTTTCGGACGGTCTTCCACCAGAACTCTAAGTACCGCGACTTTGTTTCGGGCATTACGCCAGCGGTCAACAAGCTGGAAGGTTCCCGAGACTTCACAATCGTGAAAGGTACGCTGTACCGTGCCAGTGAGCACGCCAAGCGGGCCAGTGGGGCAGCGCTCTTGATCATTGATGAGATCAACCGAGGTCCTGCGGTACAGGTGTTCGGGGGTGCCATTGTGGCCATTGAGTCTGATAAACGTCTGGCCCCTGATGGGGGGAAGCGTGCCGAAACACAGTTTTTCGAAATACTTGATCCTACTTCTGGCGATGTAATCGAGTACGCCTTGCCCCATGATCTCTACATCTTGGCAGCCATGAACCAAGCAGATGCATCTGTGGAGCCTTTGGATGTGGCGTTCTTGCGCCGCTGGGAGCCACTGCGGCTGGAGCCTGATGAAGCTGCTCTGAGGGCGTTCTATGGCCTGGATGCGAACGGTGTAAAGCCTTTGCCTGATGCGCCAGCCAACGTCAACGATGCCTTGGAGGCCTCAGTTCGTGGATGGGTGGCTATCAATGAGCAAATCGCTCTGGGCCGCGGCCCCGAATTCCAGATCGGGCATGGCATTCTGATGTCGGACGTGAGCCCGCAGACACTGGCATTGCCCGAGGCTCTGAGCACGCTATGCGTGGGCTGGGCCAAAGTGCGAGCCCACGTGGAAGAGGTGTTCTTCGGGGACACCCGTGGCATTGCTGCTGCCCTCAATGCGTTGGATGGGCCAGCCTTGAATCCGTTCAAGCTCACCGAGACGACCTTTGCTGATGACTTGCGATTCAGGCTTGAGGGCCCCGCAAATTTTTCAGAGGACAACATCTACACTGCCCTGAGGGCGTTTGCTAATCCCAGGGGGTAGTGTGTGGCGTACACCCGAACACGACTGTCTCTCATTGAATACGGCAAACCTATTGACCTGAGTTATGCGATTGCTGCGGCCATTGGAATAGAGCGTACGAAGGCTAATAGTCTTTTGATGGAGGCCGGAAGCCGTGCAGCATCGAGCCTGAGGCTCAATTACAACCCCATCAGTGTCGATGCAAAGGGCGCTCGGGCAATCGACTTTGCAGGGCTCATCCGCCTCGCTCCATCACTGGAGTTGGAGGTCGCGCCAAAGTTTTTGGGGCTGGATGACACCGACTCCGCGTGGCGTGAAGACTTCTTTTTCCTCTCCACGCTGTCGCGCCATGGACGTCTTCTGGCCTCTGAGCGCCTATCTGCCTCAGGAGGTTCGCCACGCGACCTCTCGACTTTGGTGGCCCGCTCCATCGCGAGCATGTACGAGGCCCGTAAGCGCCGACCGCTGAGGAGCTACCGTAGGGCGCGTGAAGCGGACTTCTTTATCGATGGGGACCCTGATCCGATAGACCTCACCTTTCCGTCGCCGGATGGTTTTGAGCAAGAGCTCATTCGCTTAGATCGGTGCAACGGTTGGAATGCGGACATCGTAGCCGCAGCTAAAGAGTTGCTGCCGGAGGTAAGTGACCCTTCGGTCGCAAGCTCACTGGTGCGCTTGATTGAGGACTTGTCACCTCAAAACGCCCCAGCCCAGCGTCGAAAACCCATTCCTGCGAGGCACAGGGCATGGAACGCCTTGCACGAGCTTTCCATCGATGTGCTCGGAGGCTTGGGCCTCAGCTATAAGCAAGGACAAGCACATGCGCCTGGCTACCTAGTAAGCACTTGGAGGGTATGGGAAGACCTGTTGACGGTGGCTGCACGACTTCGCTTTGGGCGCAATGCGATGGTGGCACAGAAGGGCTACTCGTTGGGCACGAAGACGAAGATCAGCACGGGGGCCGTGAGCAAGCTGTCGGTGTATCCCGATTGTGTGATTGAGTCCGATGGCATAAGGCCTAGGATGCTTTTGGACGCCAAGTACAAGGGCCATGTTGAGAAGGGGCTGCTTCGTATCAGTGAAGCGGATATCTATGAAGCCTTGGCCTTCTCGAGGGCTACCGGATGCGATTTCGTGGCGCTGGCCTATCCCGCACAACCGGCCGATGCCCCGCAGCCCGTGGGCACCTGCACAGTCTTTGAAAGGGTCGTGGTGGGCACGGTGCAGATCGTGGGTATCCAGCTTGAGAGCCGCCTGATTTCTAGAACGGGAGGTCTTCGAGTGTTTGCCTCCAATATGGCTTCCGGCATTGTGAACGCCTTATTCTAGAAGCGGCTTTGGCTTACCAAGCTGCAGGAATTTGTCGAAATTCCCGACTCACGGCGGGTTAATGGAATACGGGGTTGATCGGTGAACACCACTACAGAAAGTAAGAGCAATCGTTTCACGAAATACTTTCCACTGCTGTTGGATGCGCTGCGCTCTGTCGATCCGAATCCGATGCGTCCGTCTGAAGCATTGGCGTGGATTCGAGCACAGGGTATCGTTGCGGAGCAAGATCTGGTTCGCCATATTCAGGGTGGTGGTCAATCGATATTTGAAAACGATGTGCACTGGACTCGTTTCTACCTTGTGAAGGGTGGACTCATCAGCAATGCAAAACGTGGTGTCTGGGCTCTGACATCAGAAGGTCGTCGCACTCACCTAACACTAGATGAGACATGGGATTTATATGTCCGCATTCGGGATGCGAACCGTCCTTGCAATGCGGCGCCCGAAGACGATGTATCTGCCCCTGACATTGGGGAGGATTCAGACTGACCTGCTCCCCGCGTTTAGTACGGTGACGGTGTAGAGTCCGTTCCAGAGAGGAACGGCAATGAAAAAGCGATTCACCGAAGAACAAATCATCGGCATCTTGAAGGAAGCCGAGGCTGGCCTGAAGCCGGCGGAGCTGTGCCGCAAGTACGGCATATCGGAAGCGACCTACTACAACTGGAAAGCGAAGTTCGGCGGGATGACGGTCTCCGAAGCGCAGCGCTTGAAGGAACTGGAGCAGGAGAACAACAAGCTCAAGCGCCTGTTGGCCGAATCAATGCTCGACAACGCCGCGCTGAAGGACCTGTTGGCCCGAAAGTAGCAAGCCCGCAGGCCAAGCGCGAAGCGGTCCGAATCTTGATGACCGAACGCGCCATGGGTGTTACCCGGGCCTGCGGGCTGGTAGGGATTTCGCGCTCGCTGTTCCACTACGAATCACGCCGCCGAGTTGACGACGAAGCGCTGACTGGCCGGATGTTGGCCATCGCCGCGCAGAAGCGCCGCTACGGCTATCGCCGGATTCACGTGCTGTTGCAGCGGGAGGGCTGCTTCGCCAACCACAAGCGCATCTGGCGCCTGTACAGCAAGGCGGGACTGAGCGTGCGCAAGCGGCGACGCAAGCGTATTGCGGCTGTCGAGCGCACGCCGCTGCCGTTACCAACAGGCCCGAATCAGAGCTGGTCGATGGACTTCGTTTCTGACGGGCTGGCCTATGGTCGGCGGTTTCGATGCCTGAACGTGGTCGACGACTACACGCGCGAGTGCTTGGTCATCGAGGTCGATACATCGCTGCCGGGCTTACGAGTGCAGCAAGTGCTCGAGCGGCTCAAGGAGATGCGAGGCTTACCCGCATCCATCACGGTCGACAACGGGCCGGAGTTCGCTGGTAAGGTGCTGGATGCATGGGCCTACGAAGCCGGTGTCACGCTGTCGTTCATTCGGCCTGGCAGGCCGGTGGAGAATGCCTATATCGAGAGCTTCAACGGGCGGTTCCGCGATGAATGCCTGAACGAGCACTGGTTCGTCTCGATGCGCCACGCCAAGCGGCTGATTGAGGAATGGCGTATCGAGTACAACACCGAACGGCCTCATAGTTCGCTCGGCTATCTGACGCCAGTGCAGTTCGCTCGGGCGCACGATGCAAAGCAGCAGTTTTTAACCTCGGACTCTAACTGCAGTTCGGACTAAAACCGGGGGCAGGTCAGACGACAACAAAGCATATTGGTTTGTCGGGGCTTTGTGGGAGGACGACCAACTCCAACGTTTCCTGAATGAAGGTGTCTGGCAAAACGGATACACCGATCAATTTTTGGATCTAGTTCGAAAGATCCGACCGGGAGACCAGATCGCCATCAAGGCAGCCTTTGTTCAGAAGCGACGCCTGCCATTTGATGTCGGGGGCAAGCCCGTATCGGCGATGCGGATCAAGGCAACGGGTACCATTCTGGAAAACTTGGGAGATGGTCGAACGGTTCGCGTGGCCTGGGACCCAATGACTGCGCCACGTGACTGGTTCTTTTACACGTACCGTAACACCATTGCGCAAGTCGATCCCGAAGCGGAGGACGGACACCGCCTGATCGAGTTTACGTTCAAAGGTGCGTCCCAGGATTACGCATGGTTTCTGGCGCAACCGTACTGGAAAGAGAAGTACGGTGATCGCGTCGGTTTGGTTGCTGCGCATAATGAAATCGAAACTGCTTCCATCGAAGATGATGAAGTTGCGGAGGCAGTCACCGCGTCTTATACAGTCGATCAGATCGTCGCAGACGGATGCTTTCTATCGGTCGACGAGCTTGCAACGATACTGGGCAGGTGGCGAGAAAAGAAAAATCTGATTCTCCAGGGGCCCCCAGGTACCGGGAAGACCTGGCTCGCGAAGCGTCTGGGCTTCGCGCTCGTTGGATCTGACGACCGTGATGCGACGCGCTCCCGTTTGCGGATTGTGCAGTTTCACCCGTCATTAGCATACGAAGATTTCGTGCGTGGCTGGCGTCCTGCCGGGAACGGTCAGCTTGCCTTGGTGGACGGCATCCTAATGCAGGCCATTCAGGCGGCTGAGAGCGAACCCGATCTACCGTTTGTATTGGTGATCGAAGAAGTTAACCGAGGAAACCCGGCGCAGATTTTCGGCGAAATGCTCACGTTGCTGGAAGCCTCGAAACGCCATCGTTCCGAGGCGATGGAGCTGGCATACCGTAAGGAGCCCGGCGAGCGTATTCACGTCCCGGACAATCTGTACGTTATCGGCACTATGAATGTTGCCGATCGTTCGCTTGCTATGGTCGATCTGGCGCTTCGCCGCCGGTTTGCCTTCATCGACCTTGAGCCACGGTTTGGTGCCGCCTGGCGTGCATGGTGTGCTGGACGCGGCCTTGAAGACGAATTGATTACCGAAATCGAACGCCGGATTGTCGATCTGAATGGCAAGATCGAGACAACCGTTTCACTGGGGCCGCAATTTCGTATCGGTCACTCGTACGTGACACCGGATGGCACCGTTGACGATGGCACAGCATGGTTCCGAGGCAAGATTGAGGCGGAAATCGGGCCGTTGCTGGACGAGTACTGGTATGACTCACCGGAAGCGGCTCGCGAAGCCAAACGGAAGTTGCTCGCGGGGTTGGATTGAGCGCATTCGCCGAACAGGATATTGCTATCGGGAATCGGAAGGTTGGTCGCATTCCAGTGCGTAACCTTTGGCTCCTGATGCTGTATGCCTCGGGTCTGACGCGCATCAAGGAAGCATTCAATGCGCTCGTCGTGGACGATCTTGAAGATATTCCCGATCTAGTCGCGAAACTGCTGGCTCATGCCGTGGAGCGGCGCTTGCGCCGGAACGTTTCGCGCGGATATCACTATCGGGCGGGGAGTCTCACTCGTGTCCGTGGCCGAATTGATATTCTGAAAACCGAAGCGCAGCAATTGTTATCGAAAGGCGAGGTGTATTGTCGTTTCGAAGAGCTGACGACCAATACGCCACGAAACCGTCTTGTTCGTGCCGCATTGGACGTGCTGGCGAGACTCGTGCGGGATCGTTACGTAGGTCAGCAATGCCGCTCCCTTGCAACGACACTTGATCATTCCGGCGTAGGCGGTGCTCGCCCGTCTCGTGCCGAACTGGCGCAAGTTCAGATTGGCCGAAATGACCATGATGACAGGCTTATGGTCGAACTGGCGAGATTGGCATTTGATCTGGCTCTTCCGACCGAGGACGCGGGCCCGACGGCGCTGGTTTCTCCCGACCGGGGCGACGTATGGGTACGTCACCTGTTTGAAAAGGCTGTGCTCGGCTTTGCGCGTGTTGAACTGGAGCCTGTCGGATGGCGTGTCCTTGGCGGCACGCAGCTGAATTGGCAGAGGTCTGCGGCGTCCGATGGAATCAGCGAGATTTTGCCGGGCATGATCACAGACATCATCATCGATGATCTCGATGCTAGCCGCAGGCTTGTCATCGACACCAAGTTCACATCGGTTCTCGGTGTGGGCCGGTTTGGAGCTGCGAGTCTGAAAAGTCCCTACCTGTACCAGATGTACACGTATTTGCGATCTCAAGAGGGGCTCGACTTGCTGTGGAACCAAGCATCCGGGTTATTCCTGCACCCCGCGGTTGACGTGAGCATTCGCGAATCAGTCACGATTCAGGGGCATGTCATTGCATTCGCCACTGTGGATTTTGCGCAGGACGCGCGAACCGTACGGGCTGAGCTTCGTGAGATATTGTCTGGTGCTACGAACGCCGAAAGTCGCTGCATTAATGACGACTCAACCGTCAATGCGCGACCGCGCTGGTGACATTGACATGGTTCCACATTGATCGATGCAGCCCTGAAATGCCTACATAGTGCCTACACAAAATCCAGAAAGCAAAAAGCCCAGCCGTGTAGACTGGGCTAAGTGCCTGAATTCTTTGGTAGGGCGTGAGTGACTCGAACACTCGACCTACGGATTAAGAGTCCGCGCGGCAATGTCGTGATGTGATGCCGATAATGCGTAGGGCAATCACAATCACTTAGTCACATAGTTGCACAACCGAGGCGCCAGTCGCACTTACCCTAGCGCCCTACGGGAGATTGCGCTTAAACATCAATATTCCCCGCCCGCAACGCATTCGACTCAATAAACGCCCGCCGCGGCTCCACATCATCCCCCATGAGCGTAGTAAAGATCCCATCCGCCGCAATCGCGTCTTCGATCTGCACGCGCAGCAGTCGCCGCACAGCCGGATCCATCGTCGTTTCCCACAGCTGCTCGGGGTTCATCTCCCCCAGCCCCTTATATCGCTGCTTCGAGACGTTCCGCTCTGCATCCGCCAGCAACCACTTCATCGCGCTCTTGAAGTCCGCCACAGCCATGCTGCGCTCACCGCGCTTGATGACCGCACCTTCCCCAATAAGCCCCTTGAACGTATTTGCGGTGGTCACGAGCTGCTGATAATCCGCCGTGTGCTGGAATTCCTGGTCGATGACCGAAACCCGCACATTGCCGTGATGCGTCCGTTCGACATGCAGCGCCCGCTGTTCGCGAACCGGGTCATACGAAGGCACGACGCGCACTTCGTTCTTCAGCGCTTCGTCATGCAACGCAGCGTGCAGCGCCTTCGCTGAAGCCTCGGTCGAAGCCTCGTTGGAGAGGTCGATCACCACGCCATCCATGACCGCTTCCAGCGCGGCCGGGTCATACAACCGGCTCAACCGGTCAATGACGCTCTGCGACAGCAGATACGACCGCGCCAGCTCCCCAAGCGCATCGCCGGAAATCGCCGCAGCATTCTCACCCGGCACCAGCTCCGAGCCTTGCAGCGCCAACCGCAGCATGTGCGCGTTGAGCTCCACGTCATCCTTCAGATACCGCTCGTCCTTGCCCGCCTTGATCTTGTAAAGCGGCGGCTGCGCGATATACACGTACCCGCGCTCGATCATGTCCGGCATCTGGCGATACAGGAACGTGAGCAGCAGCGTCCGG
>Ga0209455_1001051_pt1 | contig 13663 bp, 12 predicted proteins | sample AraplaCol_mCL_r2_FD_184275 | JGI IMG/M metagenome (GOLD analysis project Ga0209455, IMG submission 184275) | Arabidopsis root microbial communities from North Carolina, USA - plate scrape CL_Col_mCL_r2 (SPAdes) (version 2) | ecosystem: Host-associated > Plants > Roots > Endosphere | place: USA...
ATTGGTGAGACATTTCAACTTGCCTGCACCGTCGGCAAAAAGAAACCCGCAAAGGCAGAGCGCCATGCGGGTTTGAAGTTGGTGGGCCGTGACAGATTCGAACTGTCGACCAACGGATTAAAAGTTCGCCGCACTTTTCAGCAACTTCAACATGTTACGCCCATCTATTTTTACGAAGATCCAGCCCTTTGGTTGTCTTTCAATCAAAGGGTTACGAAGCAATTTTACGGGGTCCCAGCCCACTCTTTTTAGTTCAGAACTCGAACAGGTTGCTGACACTGCGCCCATTTGATAACACTTAGGTGACGCACGCTTAGGGCGTTCCAATGGCGAACGCGGCTACAGCATGTTGAATGAGCAGGCTGGTGCCATATCCCAGCAAGATGGCAATGCCCTCCCAGACGTAGACTCGATTCCTTTTGTTTTTGATCCAAGGAATTTCAGTGGATCGCCTAGTAAAGAAACCGCCAAAGTAAAAAATCAGGCTCAAATAGCCGATCCCTATGAGTAAGGCCAGCCACGCGCTTGGATGCTTGGCGTGGACATAGCTGAGCAGGCCAAGCACGGCGGCCCATTGAAACCAAGCAAAGATGTTTGGCGTGGCAACCAGCCAAAACTCGTGCCATTTGTCAAAACGAGATACATTCGGGCGATCGCTTGATGCCTCTGCGGTTTTGTCCTGCATGACTTAGCCCCCAGTCTGATGCACTGATAGTTCGATTCATTCTGTGGCGTCCGCTTCGGGAGCGGACAAAACTCGCACTCATTGCACTGACTTGCGATCAAGCTTGCAGTGCGCGCATGTCTTGCGTGGCACGCGCTCACCTCCGTAGAAGCTAAAACCACATCTGGGACACCTAATGGTGCCAAGCCACACCCTAAGTAATAAGGCACCAGCTGCCCAAAGGCCAAGGAAGATATATCCATCGATGTCGGAGCTAGCTGCGTTACGCATTCCAATTAGTTGTGGCGCTGCAAGCATTGCAGTTAAGAATATTACCGGCCAGCCAATGAGCCAACCAGAAAAGCACCACTCTAGGTGCCTCAGAGCCTTCCACTGCTCCCTATACGAAGTCATATTACTCAATGAAGTGGCCGCTATAGGTGGTGAACGATGAACTTAAGCGCGTTCAATGTTTCGCCACGAATAACCCAAGCCGCAACTAGGCCAAGGACCCAGGGTGCAGAGTAAACGAAGATCGTAAGGGGCATGGTCAACACGAGCAGTGCTGATAGTGGCCAACTCTTCGTGACTTCTCGAATGGTTCGCTGGGTATCTTCATTCACTTGCCCGTCAATGGTTTGCTCGATCCTAGCGACGCCATAGGCCGCCCACGCAACCCAAAGAACAAGTCCAAGCATTCCCAGTAATACGTTGGCCCCGTAGTGGCTCACGGGAACATCGAACACCGTGATGGAGGTGAGGTCCACATTCCATGCTTTGGCGCCGATGGCCAAGGCGGACAGTAGGAGCACACTCTTGCCGAGTTCGTATGCCCTTTCACCAATACCCACTCTACTGAATGACATATTTCCATCCCCGTTTCCGTGTGCGTGGATTGCGGACACTTAGGCCATTGTTGGATCGGTTAACCCTGAGGTCACTTAATCTACTGCCTGGGAAATTTCACCTGTGGTTGCGTACCGCGACACGAGGTAATTCACGAAAGCACTGCAAGTCACGAGCATGTATCTAGCCTCAGCCTCCTGAACCGGTTCCCCGGTGGTCAGTAGAGCGTGTCGAATGCCGTGCTCGCCACTCGTATAGCTGTAGAGTTTAATGAAGCCTTCCTTCAGCGCACTAGGCAGTTGATGCTTATCCGTTAAGACAGCCAACGCTGGTGTCAAATCCTTCTTTCCGGTCAACTCCCGCGCGACGGCCTCCACAGCGGAAATTGCCTCCTTAACGCAGTTTCGGTAGTCAGGCTCTGCCCGATCCGCATAACACTGCAGCGCCCGTTTAATGTGAGTCCTCACGCCCGCAAAGGGCCCAGCAGTTGCAGCAGTCTCGACCGACATCACCTCTTCTGCTTCTGTGATCGGCGCAAACAAATCATCCATCAAGCGATACCCAGATCGCTCGCGCTCCAAAAGCGAATTCAGATTCTTTAGGATGGCCGTACGCCCCGGCAACTTCAAACTCAACAGGAATTCAAAGAATTCATATGGGTGATACCACGGTGAGCCGAAGAAACGCTCGCGGATTTCCTCCATTACTGAGCTGGCGTAATCGGGTATCTCGTTGACTGGCTCCTTATAGAAGTCTTTCCACAGCACGCGCGCAAAACTCTCAGATAGTCCCTCGAAGGAGTAGTCTTCAACGATATGAATGTAAAAAAGGTTCCATAACCCGTTTCGTAGAGCTTCGTCCATTCCATTTATTTGAATGGCGAGCGACCCCTCAATGAGACCCAGTCGTTCGCTAAATCGCGCTTTCACTATTTTTCTCCGCTAAAGCTTCCATGTGATGAAAAGAGTCATGCCCTCGTGGATAGTCTCCCCGCACCCGCGGATTAATTTTCAGGTGGAAACTCTCGCCGCAACGTAGCCAGTACGTCCCCGTAGGTCTCGCGAATGTTTCCCCTTTTGAAGCGTATTTGTGTAATGCCGTGGATGTTGGAGAACTCTTCAACACCTTCCTCCAGCAGCACAATCGCGCGCTCAAATCCAAGTTTTCCCTGGAATAGGCCCGCTTCATGCACCACATTCTGGCGCGCGCGAAACCCTCCTTCAGCAGTCTCGTCTTCGCCCGTCATGACAAGCAGCGCAAAGGAACTACTTTTCATCATTGAATTCAAAATATCCCTGACCGTATGCCCGGCACGAGCGCCGCTTTCAAAAGCTTCGACGTCGTATCCGTGTAGATCCCCCAAGTGATCTTTGAGATTCCTCCATTGGTCGCTACGGCCATGTCCAATGAATACAACTGGTTTGTGCTTCACAGCGGGCGCAGCAACAGCGCACGCAGCCTGATTTCTTTCAAATACTTCAAAAGTTGAAAGTACTCGGGCCCGAGCCCGATCGCGATTGGGCGCACGTACTCGAACCCAGGCGCGATTGTCTGGCAGACACTGCAAACGTAGTCTGTGACCATCGGCATTCACCTCGTACACCCCGGTGCCGCCAGCGGAGCGCCTGTAATCGCCAAAAAATTCGTCAAGATCATCATGCTCCCATTCGCCTTCAGGAAGCTCCACGGTGAGGTGATAGTCACGACTTCCCGAAATTCCATTGAACAGCACTTCCGTTGCTTCTTTTAGGACCTCAACAGTGAATCGAGTTCGAGGGATGAATCTGGACAGTTCCATTTGATTGCAGAGAGTGATTGGGCCGGGAGGCAAGATAGCAGTTACCGCCGTGAGAGCAGGATTTGCGGACCCAAAGACGCGCGAATAATCAACAGCCCGCATCGAAAGAACTTGCGTTAGTCACCATAGGCCACGACCTTGTCCGGAGGAACACAAGGGAATAACTGGAATGACTACAGCAGCAACACTTCTCACGTTGATCGCTCACGCTCAACAGCACATCGCGGCCCTGGAAAGTTTGGCAGCGGGTATGGCGGCAGGATTGCGTGCCGGCATGGTCGACGCCGATCACCTGTACACGCTGATGGCCACACAAACGCGCGCCATCCATGCACAGTTGGACCAGGTGGCCACCGCGATGGAGAAGGTAGAACTGCGGACGCCCATGAACGATAGCGGCGGACCGCCCCCATATATCGCCCCAATGTGTGGCATCGTCGGAAAAAGGTAATTTTGGTAATCACGCTGGCGAAATGCCTAGTTTCGTCTGCAAGATCAATGGGTTAGAATCCACCGACGAAGGTAATCAAAAGGTAATTTGAGGTGATCTGATTACCTTCTTAAAAGGTAATTTTTCTGCACACCCTACCCTTTCATATTCAATAACTTACGGAGAGAGGTAATTTTTATCACCTTTGGATTACCTTTCTCCGTAACCTACATTTCATCGATGTGCTAGGCATTTAGGCCATCTCCAGGCCACATGGTTACCTTGATTACCTTTTCGGAACCGAGTCCGCCGGCAGCTCTCAGCGACGCCCCGCCCGACAGTTCAGGGCTGCATCAATCTGCGTCATCTGAGCCACCACTCGGGCTCTGCGCAGGCAACGACGTAATGGGCTCGCACCACGTGCGTCACCTGCATCAAAGGCGAAGGGGGAAGCGCGCAGGCGAGGAGGGGGGACGACCGCGCGCCGTTGATCGAAGCCATGGCGTAATGGTGCATCGCACCCTTGCATCCTGCACCGGCGCGTTACCCTTCGCTTAGGAATCCGGTTCGGGACCCAGATGCTCGGACGAGTCGGAAGCGCCCAGCTCGATCGCCGCTATTGCATTTGGTGCAGTTAATGCATGCTCGCCGTAACGTAACAAGGATTGAGCGAAATCTGGAGCAACTTGGGGACAAGGACGGGTGCGGGTGGTTTACTGATGCGGAACCTAAAGCATGTATTAAATGCGTGCGAGATGACGGTCTGAGGATCAGAGACAGGGGAAAGGAAGATGGGCGACGGTAATGAAAACGTAGGGACGGTGACTCCAAGCTTTATTGTTGACCAAGCGTCAGGCGAAGATCACCTTGGGCAGCATCGAAGGATCGCGGATGCAATCGTGGAGGTAATTGCAAAGGAAGAGGCGATAAACGTTATTGGATTGCTCGGCTCCTGGGGAAGCGGCAAATCGACAGTCGTGAAGCTAGTTGAGAAAGGGCTTCGTCTACTCCGGACAGTTGAACGCGAACACTACATATTCACCTATGATGCATGGCTTCATCAGAGCGACCCCCATCGTCGCGCGTTCATCCAGGCACTTGTCACATTCCTCTCTAAAAAAAATCTCACCACAAAGGGTATTTGGGACGAAGAAATTGATCGTCTCAATGGCAAGATCCAAGACACAACAATCACAAATACCCCCGTCCTAACGGGCGCAGGAAGAGCAATCTTCCTGTCGCTATTTCTAGTTCCAATTGGGGCGGTATTCACTGGGCACGAGTGGTACAAAGACTTTCACAACGCAGGATGGATTTCATGGCCCGCATTCGTATATTTAATTAGTATTTTATTTGTATCAAGCCCAATTATCGTGGCTTTAGCCATATATTTAATGTGGCGTCCGAAACTATCTCTGATTGATTCAAAGTTTTGGACAACGCACAAAAGCAAGCATAAAGATCAATCAATACTTTCCATCTTTATGAACAAGCAGGTCACCAAGAGTAAGAACAGGATCATTCGTGATCCTGATCCAACAGCAATAGAATTCCAGTGCTTGTTTCGCAAAATCATGGACCAGGCAGCACCTACGGGAGGTAGAGCTCGCCTTATTTTTGTAATCGATAACCTTGATCGATTGCCTGCTGCGGACGCTTTAGCGATGTGGGCCACGATTAGAAGTTTCTTTCTCGGCGCCGAGGAGAGCAGCGATTTACCGAAAGCCGAGTCGCGGCCAACAATATTGTTACCGGTCGACGAGACCGCAATTGCGTCAATCTTCAACACACAAGATCCACAAGCGGCGGCATCATTCGTTGCTAAAACATTCGACATTACGTTCCGGATAACAAAGCCCGTCCTGAGTAGCTGGGATAAATATCTCGAGTCCCAGATGCGGGCGGTCTTCAAGACCGCTTTCAATGAGGAATGGTCAAAGTTGACAGCACGTTTTTTTCATTACCTCGAATCGTCCACGCGAGACTTTAGAGTTACACCAAGGAGCTTAAATAAACTAGTTAACGATATTGCAAGCCTCTGGCTACAGTGGCGAGGTGACGAGAGGGTGAGCTTCGCTGCAATTGCTTACTATTGCGTATTTAGAGAACAGATTGATAGCGATATTTTGGTAGCCACGTCTAGTCCATGGTCCGGCGTGGATGAAATTGACAACGAATGGGCGAGGTCAATAGCAGCCCTACACTTTGGCGTCGATCCAAAAGATGCGGAGCAGGTTCTCATAGAGCAACCTCTGCGCAATTCCGTACAAAACGATGACGGGGAAGCCTTCAATCGATTGGCGACAATTCCAGGTTCCATACACATTCTGTCTAGAATTGTCTCTCAATGGCGCAACGAGAACCTATCGGAGCCAGATAGAGTGTTGATAACAGCGCGGCTTCTGAAGGAGTCCAAGATTGCGACGGCCCAGACGCAATACATTCGACGTTCATTGAGAAGAGTTCTTCAAGATACCCGCAACTGGAAAAAATTCGACGCCCTACAGTGCGAGGGGCTTATTGCTCTAGTTCCGGATGGAAGCCTCACCGAAAGAAAGGCCTATTTGCAACTTGTAGCGGAGCGTCTAGCTACTGTAGACAAGCAAACTTCGGACCGGCCCGAATTTGTAAAAGCCTTTGCAAACTTCTGGACCGATGTTCAATCCGACCCAGACAATATTGAGGCAATGCCCCAGCATATCTCAGTGCCCGGGCAGGCCAGCAACTTCTTCAACGTCGGGTCTGAGTTCCTTGATAGCAATCCAATTAAGGGCCGCCTTAGGACACAGTGTGATCCGCTCGAGCTCGTTACCGCAATTTCCGATGAATTGAACCAAAACGTGGATCCTCGTCGAATAATTGAGCACTTTGAGTTCATTAAAGACACGATAAAAAATTTGGACTTGCAGCCGTTCTTGGAACATCTAGCGCAACGCATGAGGGCAGGACAAATATCGGGGCCAAATATCACCGCGACAGTGAACTTGCTTGGACGGCTAAGAAGCATCACACCCAACGCTGTGGCACTCACAAACGCGCTCTGCACTGAGGGACATATCAATAATCGACTACCCACTGCGATCTCTCAGAAAGATGATCAACTGGCCGCCGCATTGCTTGCTTTGAATTTCTGTGCGGGCATCCAATTCGAGGTTCCTGATGCAAGCGCTTGGCAAGCAGCCCTTAAAGAGCGCCCTGATTTCGTGAAGGAAATAAGTGATTGTCTGACAGCTTTTGTCGTCGACAAAGACAAAGCGAGTGTTGCGTGGGTTCTTCACTCGGCGGTTGCTCGAAGCCCTAACCTTAAGCCAATAGCCAAGGCAGTCTTTTCTCATCGAGTTTCCACAAATACAATTGGCAAGCTTCCCGTAGAAAACATCCTCACCAATTTTGATAGTTACTATGAACTTATTGATTCTGAGCTGAAACAAACTTTTGTCGTAAAGCTTTCCGACTACAACACCTTTTGGGACAAGATGAGCGCGTTGCCACTCGCAGGCGGCGTAGCCACGATCATTAAATTACTGATCGCCGACACGTCCCCTGTCGGCACAAAAGCAAGAAAGTGGGCGGAAGACGCACTCAGCAAAATTAACTCGACAGAATGGAAGACTTCGATTCTTAGCGGGCAAGCCCCGTACGATGTCCTAAGAACATTAGGGACGTTGACAGGCCTTCCGATCAATGTCGAAGCATTGTGGGATACCCTGAATGATCTCATTCCTGAAGTATTGACCAACCACGACTCGGCATTTCGCGATCGTTGGTTTGAATCCGCTCAATTCTTAGAGCAAGAAGCTACGCTTACTCTATTTAGAAATCTCTGCGATAAATTGACACTAGGCTCCCAGGTCAACGAGATTGCCAATCTCCTTAAGGCAGGCGGCTCTCGCCTGCTGAAAGTTGAGAGTTTCCTGGAGTCTGCCGATCAAGCGGTAAGGCATGTGATTTATCCCATGCTAGATCGAACCGATGGCATAGCGGTGTTGACAGAATTCGCGCAGATATTCAGATCCTGGATTGAGCGTAGCAAACCAGAAACCGTTGCTCAGCTCAGCACATTGTTTTTTAGGAAGGTTCAAGTCGACTCCACACAAAAGGACGCGGTAGATCAACTTGCGATCTCGCTGGGAATCGGAGAAATTGACGCCAATGATACGCCAATCGACGAATCAACCGATAATGTGTAACTGGACCCACGAACCTCTGATCCTGAACATCGCCAACTACTCGGCAGGCGTTGTAGTCAATGCCTGCGAAAAGCCCCAACTTATGCGAACGCGTTAGCGATACTTGGATTTCTTAAGCGCCCTGGGGCGTTAGCACTCTGAACCGAAACGCGTCGACACCCAACGCTGCGTTGAGGCCAGCCATCTTCACTTGGATGGGCGCGATTTCATTTTCCATGAATACCTGCTTTGCCTTTTCCACATCGCCGAAGCCACCAGCATTCGTGGGGATCATGCCAAGCAACTGGGGCGGCACGCGATGGGCGGCCAAAATATCGTCGCGGCTCGTGTTCTTGATCGACGCAAAGTCATCCTTCGCCGCCACCTCACTGATCGGAATGAGCTGGAGCCCATCCTTCTTGCCGTTGGGCGCATACATGAAGAGATTGCGGAAATTCCCCGGGCCCTTCGAGTTCTTCAATGCTTCGCGCAGCGCATCGATGTCCGCCGACTGCTGCGCCGTGTCCGTCATGTACAAGATGAAGCCGGCGTGCGAGCCGTTGTCGTAATACTTGCGCCGGAACAACGTCGCCGACTTGTTCAACTGCGCCGAGTGCAACGCACTCAGGTATTCCGGCACACCGTAGATTTCCTGACTCACGTCCGGCGCCAGGAGCTGGCACACCGGGTTCTGGAACTCGAACGCCTCGCCCGAGTACGGCACAAACCAACACGACCCACCGTTCACACCCACACGTGTAAATAGCGACGGCGAGCGTTTCAACCGCAAGAGGCGCTTGGATATGGCGGGGATCTGTTCCAGATACGCATGCGCGAACACCAAGTAGTCCGTGGCGAAGGCCTCGAAGTCCGCCACCGACAGGTATTTCGTCGGCACGAACGACGACACCAGCAGGTTGCGCTTGATGAAAATCGCGGAGGAATGATGCGGCGCCGCGCGCAGCATGTTGGACAAACCCAGCAGGCTCACCGGCGGTTCGTACCAGCGCCCGTTGTTCCACACCTGCACGTATTCGAGTAACGACGCGCGATCGATCGGTTCGGGCTCGCCAAAGGTAAAGGCGTGGGCTTTGGCCTTGGCCTCGGTGGTCTGATCGGCCCGCTGACGTTTGCGCTTGGTCATCCGTAGATCTCCATAAAGCTTTGGCTGTGGCCGGTGCGGCCTTCCAGCGGTTCATAAATCAGGGAATGCATCACCGACCAGGCGAGATCCGCGTGGCCGACATCGGCCGAACGGCTGGCGTCGTAGGTGACGTGCCGCCCGCTCGGGGTCAGGGTTTTGCGGATCGCCATGAACGCGGCTGCTAAGTCCGTCCAACCGGCGTCCCATTCCAGGCGTCCCTTGCCCATGACGTCCTGCGTCTTCATCACCATCAGCGCCTTGGTTTCCGGCGAGTACTGGATCGCGCGCGCCATGGGGAAGAACTGCTTCACCAACTGGTAGACGCCGGTACCCATGCCGGTGGTGTCGATCGCGATATCGGCGACGTGGTAGATGTCGCAGAGCCGCTTGATCTGGCCGGCCTGCGCGTCGAAGTCCTGGCCTGGCCACTGATGCTTCTCGACCACGCGGAACAAGTCACGCTGCGCCTGCGGCAGCGCGTTCACCGTGCAACCGGACGGATCGCCACCGCTCGCCCCCTTCGAGGGATCGAACCCAATCGATACTGGCGCATCGCCGAGCGGGCGCGGCGCATACGGGCGCACGTCATCCCACACCTCCCAGCTATCGACCATGCAGCGCTTCACCAGCGCGAACGGAAACACCGACGCCGAGTCGTCGATGAACTCGCACATCAAGAGCTGCTGGAATTCATCGGCGCTGTATTCCAAGCGCAACTGGTCCAGGTCGAACAGGTCGCAGCCACCGGCCATCGCGTCCAGCACGGTGACGATCTGCCGCCACTGACCGTCCGCGCACACCAAGCCGTTGACCAGCGCCGCATGACTCACATCAAACGCGACGCGATCGGCTTTTGCCCGACCCTTGTTGAACAGCGCACCCGACCAGAACGGGTACGCGTCGTGGCTCAGCGCCGAGGGCGTCGAGAAATACGTCTGCCGCCACTTCTTGTGGATCGCCATCCCGGACGCGACCTTGCGCAGCGTCTGGAAGCTATGCACCCAGAAGTATTCGTCGAAGTACAGGTTGCCGTGATAGCTCTGCGCCGTGCGCGCGTTGGTGCCAAGAAAGTAGAGCGTGGCATCGTTGGGCAGGATGATCGGATCGCCCTTGAGATCGATCTCGGCCGCATCCTTCGCAAACTGCGTGAGGTATTGGCGGAACACGTCCGCCTGCGCGCGGCTGGCCGACAAGAAAATCTGATTGCGTCCCGTATCGATCGCATCGTCCAGCGCTTCACGCGCGAAGTACCAGGTCGCCCCGATCTGACGTGACTTCAGAATGTTGCGGATGCGCTGCGCGAGTCCGGCTTGGTGCCAGCGTCGCTGGTAATCAAACAACGAATCCATGAACGCCTCGCGCAAGCGCTCGGCTTGCTCGGGGCTGTAATCGTTCTTGGTCGGCTTCTTCTTCGGGTGGGCGTTGCGATTGGCCACCTTGGGATTGAGATGACCTTCGTGACCGCCGGGGGCTTCATACCGATGCACGCGTGCGATCTGCGCGACCTGGCGCATCAAGAGATCGATTTCCTTGAAGTCATGCGCGTCCTTGCCGTCCTTCGCGATCAACTGGCACAGCCGCGCTTCAAGCACGGCATCCACGCGATCAATCGGTTTCGCATTCGCCCAGCCATCGCGCTGCTTCCACGATTCCACCGTGGAACGCGCTTGCCCGATGTGCTCGGCAATGGCCGTCACGCTCCACCCTTGGAAATACAGGCTGCGCGCGAGCGTGCGCGGATCGGTGGCGACGGAAGGCATGAGCATGCCCGACAGCGTAGGGAGACCTTCGTACGCGCTGGGCCGTGCGCTGTTCTCGGTGACGGGGTACAGAACCGCGCGTCGTTGCCGGTGCACGCAGCGCTATCGATGCTGGCGACCTATCACCGACTCACTCTCGCCGAGGCAACCCGCATGGCCAAGAAATCCAAGAAATTCCGCGTTGCAACCGAAGGCGCGACCGTCGATGGCCGCACCATCCAGCGCGAATGGATCACGCAGATGGCCGCAAGCTACGACCCGGCCAAGTACCGCGCAACGATCAACCTGGAACACATCCGTGGTCTGCTGCCGGATGGCCCGTTTCGCAATTACGGCTTTGTCGATGCGCTCTCGCAGGAACAAAACACCGAGGGCAAGTTGGAATTGTTCGCGGTCATCAGTCCCACCGATGACCTGGTCAACCTGACGCAGAAAGGCCAGAAGGTTTTCACCTCCATCGAGGTCAATCCGAAGTTTGCCGACACCGGCAAGGCGTACCTGGTGGGCTTGGCCGTCACCGACAACCCGGCCAGCCTCGGTACCGAAATGCTGCAATTTGCGGCGGCCAATCCCGACGCCAATCCGCTCGCCGCGCGCAAGCAACACCCGGACAACCATTTCTCCGCCGCGGTGGAAACGCTGATCGAATTCGCCGACGAGAGTGAGACACCCAGCATCCTGGAACGCGTGCGCAAGCTCTTCACACGCAAGGATGCCAACGACGCCCGCCGCTTCGCCGATATCGAAGCCGCGCTGGAGGAAGTCGCCGAACATGGCGAAGCCCAAAGCGCGCAGACCGCGCGCCAGTTCGAGCAGGTGGACACCGAGGTCAAGGCGACCCGTCAGCAACTCGCCGAGATGACCACGCGCGTGGCCGCGCTGGAGCAACTCTTTAACGACACGCCCGCCGCCACCGCCACGCGCCCGGTGGCCACCGGCACGGACGACGCGCTCACCGACTTCTAACGCGCACGCGTCCCGCCTTCCCTGTTTCCCACAAGGACACCCATGAAGAACGAAACCCGCGTCAAGTTTCATGCGCTCGCCACCCAGGTGGCCAAACTCAACGGCGTGGTAAGCGCATCGGAGAAATTCGATGTGCAGCCGTCCGTGCAACAGACGATGGAAAACCGCATCCAGGAATCGAGCGATTACCTGAAACAGGTGAACATCCATCCCGTCACTGAGAAGACCGGCGAAAAGCTGCATCTGGGTGTCGCCGGTCCAGTCGCCAGCCGCACCAAGACCAGCGCGAACAAGAAGCGCATGCCGCGCTACCTGGGCGACATGGATGCGCAGCCCTACACCTGCTACCAGACCAACTTCGACACGTCCTTCCCCTACGCTACGCTGGATGCGTGGGCGAAATTCCCCGACTTCCAGACGCGCCTGTCCACCATGCTGGTGACGCAACAGGCGCTGGATCGCCTGATGATCGGCTGGAACGGCACGAGCGTGGCCGAGGACACCGACATCGCCAAGAACCCGTTGCTGCAGGACGTCAACAAGGGTTGGTTGCAAATCCTGCGTGAGCAAGCGCCGGCGCAGGTGATGAGCGAAGCAAAGGCCGGCAGCAAGGAAGTGCGTGTGGGTCCCGGCGGCGATTACGAAAACCTCGATGCGCTGGTGTATGACGCCATCCTGCTGCTGGCTCCGTGGTTTCAGGAAGACACTGGCTTGCGCGTGCACGTGGGCCGCAAGCTGATGCACGACAAGTATTTCCCGAAGATCAACCAGGCGCAGCGCGCGACCGATGAACTGGCCACGCAAATCCTGGTGAGCCAGAAGACCATTGGCGGTTTGCAGGGCTTGGGTCTGCCCTACTTCCCCGGCCACTCGCTGCTGATCACACGTCCGGACAACCTCTCGATCTACTACCAGGCCGGTGCGCGCCGTCGCCTGCTGCGCGACGAGCCCGATTACGACCAGGTCGCCGACTACCAGTCGAGCAACGACGCCTACGTGGTGGAACGTCTGCAAGGCGCGGTGCTGGTCGAGAACATCGTGCTGGGCAACTGGGCGGCCGGCGGCTGAGTCACGCGATGCTCTCCCCCGCCCAAGCCCACCTGATGCGTGTGGAAGCGGCACGGGCGACCGCCAAGGCGGCGCCCGGCGCCGCGGTGGATGCGTCCACCTCCCGCGCGCACCGCCTCATGCGCGCCAAGCTCGACACCGACCGCCGTCGGCTGCAGCAAGTGCAATCGGTCGAACGCAAGATCGCGATCAAGCGCGAGATCCTGAGTGACTACGACGCGTACGTGTCGGGCGTGCTGGCCAGCGGCCAAGGCGTGCAGGACGACGTCATGGGTTACGTGCTCACCTGGCGCATCGACGTGGGCGATTACGCGGGTGCGCTCGATGTCGCGCGCTACGTGCTCGATCACAACCTGTCGTTGCCCGATCGCTTCGAGCGCACGCCGGCCACGCTGGTGGCCGAGGAACCGGCGGTGCAAGCGCTGAAGGCGTACGACGCCGGCAAGCCGTTCGACGTGGGCGTGCTGGAAACCATCCTCGCCCTGACCGCTTCGCGCGACATGCCCGACCAGGTGCGCGCCAAGTTGCACTTCGCGATCGGGCGGCACCTGATCAACGCCGCACCGCAGAACGCGCTGGAACATCTACGACGTGCGGTGGAACTGCACGACAAGGTCGGCGCAAAAAAAGACATTGAGCAGTTGGAACGCCGACTGCGTCAAACGGCCTCCGGCCCGCATGCCGGTCATCCATCGCCGCGGCAACGCGGCTCCTGAGCCTCCCCCCGGCGCCCCGGCGGCACGGGTGGCGAACGATGCGGCAACGCATGCCGTGACCCACCCGTCCACCGCCGGATTTTTTTGAGGAATGTATGGGCA
>Ga0209455_1001052_pt1 | contig 13653 bp, 9 predicted proteins | sample AraplaCol_mCL_r2_FD_184275 | JGI IMG/M metagenome (GOLD analysis project Ga0209455, IMG submission 184275) | Arabidopsis root microbial communities from North Carolina, USA - plate scrape CL_Col_mCL_r2 (SPAdes) (version 2) | ecosystem: Host-associated > Plants > Roots > Endosphere | place: USA...
ACTGATAGGCAGCGTTATAATTTTATCGTTCAAAACCGAAACGGCAAAAGTTAATACGACTGCCAAATTGCCTAAAGACAGCGTTGGCTCTGTAAAAGCTTTCATGTCGGTATACAAAGTGTTGATGAGCGCACGCTGCATGAATTGCCACCCATCAGGCGATGTACCCTTACAGGGCGATGATAGCCACCTGCATACCATGAATGTAAAGCGTGGTGCCGACGGCCACGGCATGTATGCGGTGCGCTGCAGCAACTGCCACCAGGCCGAAAATACGCGCGGGCTACACATGCCACCCGGCAATCCAAAATGGGGCCTGCCGCCCGCCAATATGCGGATGGTGTTCCAGGGTCGCACACCGCGACAGCTGGCATTACAACTGCTCGACCCCAAACAAAACGGCGGCCGGACCAAAGCACAGCTGATTGACCACATGGCTAACGACGGCCTGGTGGGCTGGGCCTGGCACCCCGGCGATGGCCGCACCTTGCCACCTATGACACGGCCGGCTTTTGCAGCACAGGTTCGTGCATGGATAGCAAAAGGTGCTTATGCACCCGGCGCAAATGCAAAATAGAAAGTAACAGAAATCAACAACCAGGAGCCTTAAAACAGGCTAAGATATTTAATACATTAAAACGTATTTGAACATGGAAACCAAAGAAGTATCACGCAGAAATTTTCTAAGGGTAACAGGCATAGCCGGCACAGCGCTTTGCCTGGGCTTCTATTTCCCCGCAAACGCCAAACAGGAAGAGTTGGTTACAGCGTCAGGCGCAGCCGATTCGGGGATTGAGATGAATGCCTGGATACGTATTGATGCCAATGGCAAGGTTACACTTACCGACCATCGCGCCGAAATGGGCCAGGGCTCGTACCAGTCGGTACCGCAAATTATTGCAGAGGAACTGGAAGTTGACCTGAAAGATATTAACGTTGTTTTCGCGCAGGGCGACCAGGCAAAATACGGCAGCCAGATCACCGGTGGCAGCTCAACCATCAGAGGTATCTATAAAAAACTGTTGAAACTGAGCGCTACCGCGCGTGAAATGCTCATCACTGCTGCCGCAACTAACTGGAACGTTCCGGCAGGCGAATGTTATGCCGAATCGGGCCACGTTATTCATAAACCTTCCGGCAAGAAGCTTAACTATGGTGAGTTGGTGGCCGCCGCATCAAAACTTCCGGCCCCGAAGGAAGTCAAGCTCAAAAAAATATCGGAATATAAACTGATCCGCAAGCCCCTTCAAAAACTCGACACGCCGCTTAAAACCAATGGCGGTGCCATTTTCGGGCTGGATAAAAAGCTGCCCGGCATGTTGTATGCTGTAGTTGAACGCAATCCACGCCAGCGCGGTAAGTTGAAAAGCTTTAGTGACGCCGCAGCCTTAAAGGTGCCGGGTGTTAAGCATGTGTTTAAGGTGCAGATGAAGGTATTCAATACCATTCGTGAGGGCGTTGCCGTGGTGGCCGACTCAACCTGGGCAGCTATGCAGGGCCGGAAAGCTTTGCATGTGGAATGGGACGATAGCGGATTTGAGCACGTGAATAGTGCCGACTTATTTAAACGGCAGGAAGAATTGCTCCGAAAAGAAGAAGGCCTCTTCGCCAAAAAACAGGGCGACCCCGATAAAGCAATTGAACAGGCGACTAAAAAGATAGATGTTATTTATCAAACACCTTACCAGGCGCACAGCGCTATGGAACCGCTGAACTGCGTTGCACATTATCAGAGCGATAAGATAGAAATATGGGGCCCGATACAAGCGCCCGACTGGGTACAGGGCGGTATCAGTACTGAATTTAAAATCCCCAAAGAAAAAATAATCGTCAATATGACTTTTTTGGGTGGCGGTTTCGGCAGGAAAGCCTTCCTGGACTACCCGCTTGAAGCTGTTACCATATCAAAAGAAATAGGTAAACCTGTGCAGGTGGTTTGGACACGCGAAGACGATATGACGCAGGGGCCTTTCCGTGCCGGGATATCATACCGCGGGCAGGGTGCCTTAGAGAATGGCGAAGTCAGCGCGCTGAAATTCAAAATGGCCGGCCAAAATATAGATCATTGGAACAGCCCGAAACGCGACCAGCCAAATAACAGTGCGACCGAAGGCTTTTTGAACCCTTATTTCGCCAGCATCAAAAATGTAAGCTTTGCCGATGTGCCATTTGAAATGCCGCTACCCAACATGTGGTGGCGCTCGGTCTATGCCTCAACCAACGGGTTTGCTTATGAAAGCTTTATGAACGAAATGGCTGCCTTAGCCGGGCAAGACCAGCTTGATTTTCGCAGGCGCTATTTAAAGGATGAGCGGTGCCAGCGGCTAATAGACAAAATGGAAGAAGTATCCGGGTGGAAATCAAGGAAAAAAGGCGATGGGTATGGCGTAGCGATCACCGAATGTTTTACCAGCACGGTAGGGCAGGTAGTTAAAGTTTCGAGGCGCGCCGACGGAAAAGTTAAAATCGACCATGTTTGGGCGGTAATGGATTGTGGGTGGTATGTTAATCCGGATATCATCAGCGCGCAGGTTGAAGGCTCGATAGTGATGGCGCTGGGTGCTGCAACCACGCATGAAATAACGTTTAAAGACGGCCTAACCGAACAACAAAATTTTTATAATTACCAAATGCCGCGCATGAGCGATATGCCACTGGTTGAGGTACACGTTATGGACAATGACGCAGATGCCGGTGGCGTTGGCGAGCCTGGTTTGCCGCCTTTTTCGCCGGCTTTAACAGACGCTATTTTTGATTTAACCGGCAAGCGGATAAGGAAGCTGCCATTTGATATGAATGCAGTTTAGTATTTTAATTTGATGACCTTGCCTAAGGCGGGTATTTTTTTGTATTAAAGATTTGACAACTTTTAAAAGTTGTCAAATCTAAATCCACGGCTATTTGTTCGCCCAATCCACAGCAAACTCTGTAAATGCTTTATTTATAAACGGAAAAACCGTAACATTCGGAATATGATTTACTTCCAGCATATACCTTTCGCCGTTCGCACCAACCATGTAATCAATACCGATGGTTTCGAGCTTAAAGTGACTGGCTATTTTGCGGGCATCTTCCAGTAGCTCATTATCAAGGGCCATTTCCACTGAGCCTTCATTATGGATTGACTTTAGCCAGGTGTCTCCGGTAAGTTTTATTTGCCAATGCCTTTCGCCAACCATCATTATCCGCACAGCCTCCCCGTCAATGAATTCTTCAATAACTGAAGTTTCCGTACTTTCCCAGGTGCCGGAGAATTTAGCTTTATCCTCGCCGCAATGCCATACACCCCACTTAGCAACAACCTCAGTCGATGAGCTATATTCCTGCGCACCAATCACCATTCCGCGTTTAATACCAGAAAACCCCGATACCTGCAGCGCCCTGGCAAGGCCGGGTATACGCCGGCGTAAATCCATCATCCCAATGGCGTTTGGCAGGCAGGGACCATTCCACAATGCAAGCAATGTTATAAAATCAACATCGTCTTTAAATATCCCGTGGAAGATAACCTTATCAACCAATAAAAGTTTACCGGGCACTGTAGGGCTTTCAACAAATAACTCACCCTCAACAAGCTGAACAGTCGGCAGCACATCGTAATGCACTACTAAAAAACCAAACCCAAGGGTTTGTTTAATCGCTTGTACTTCCGGTTCTTCCAGCCCTACAATTAAAATTCGTTTTTTGTCCATCTTATTGTTTTTATTTACAGCCTAGCCTTTATTGGCCGGTCTTGTTTTCCCGCATGGATTTGAACCACAATTTACCGGATCAAAGCCGGACGTGCTGCCGTTGCACCACGGGAAATTATCAGTGGAAATAAAAGGGCTTGAACCTTTAACCGACACCGTATAAGGGTGCTGCTCTAACCAATTGAGCTATATTTCCTTCAGTAGGGTAACCCGGACTCGAACCGGGAACCTCTCCGTTCCAAACGGAGTAATCTGAACCAATTGATATACTACCCTGAAATGTGTCTAAAACAAAAAATCCCCTTAGATTTATCTAAGAGGATTCGTGTATTTATAATATTTTAAGTCAATACATAGCTATCCCCTCCGATAAATCGGCTGCGGTATAAAGCTTTGTATTGATGTTTTATTCATGGTGCAATGATACGGAGAATTTTTAATTTCCAAATAATATTTTTTTATTTAACAGTCACACTATTCATTTAACCTGAATTTCTGTCTGAATTCCATCATTGATTTGCCTCCGGCTGAATTATGACTAATGCCAGTCGTGTCCGCAAAACCGGCATTGCCTCGCATGTGGCGTTCTGGCCAGTTTATTGCATAGGGGGCATAAATTGAAATAGATAGTGTCTGGATTATCTTTTAAAATACGTTCAGCACAATTAAGTATAAACTGGTTATAGCCATTTTTTAAGCAATCCAATATTTCAGGGTCCTCACTTAACCAGCCGGTCTTCAAATACATCCTGCGCTGTTTGTCATCGTTCGAGTCTTCCAATTTAAATGTCGAACGCTGATGCCTTAGCGCCTTCGTCTCGCTCGAATTCAATAAGCTGCCATAATATGCAATAATGTAATTTGCATTTTCTAAGGCTGTTTCATCCATTTTATAAATATCTCAAAAATATTTCAAATTATTTTTTACTGCGCAAATACACTGCGCAGTAGCCCCCAACCTTTGTTTAGGAAAAGGTTCATCAATAAACTATCTTTATAAACTATGACTTTAAACATTGGTTCAACAGATCTCAAGATTAACATGGAGAACACGATTTATTTAAGACGTAGAAACAAACTATTAATCCCAAGTGGCGACAGTATTTTGGGTAAGGCCTACATAGCCGCCTTTCTAAAAAATATAGAATCGCTTGGCTATACTTTTTCGCCGGAGGCTATAACAAGAATCTCTGTTTTATCGGTTAAACAGTTGAAACCTTTTTATAATGAACTAATAAGTGATTTGCAGGTTTTGGTAGGGGCGCATAAACAATTTAACCCTATGTATCCAAACTTTCCACAGCAAGTAATGGATGCATCGAAAGCCGAATTGTACCTTAACGCGTTCATCCACTATTTTGGCGATTTTATCGGTAAAAGAATACTGCCAACCTATAAAAAAGAGGAAAGGGACGAACTAAAGGATAAAACAGGCTTAAAAGTTATCAGGTCCGGTACCAAACAGGATTTTGAACAAATACTCACGAACTTATTGGGTTCAAAAACCTCGCTTACTCAAACTGACAAAAGTGATATTGAATGGTTTGTTAAAACTTATCAAAATAATATTGTAAATCTACTTCCAAAAGAAATCCCTTTAAAAGAGAATATCGCTTTGTTGTGCAGTTGTTTGATAAAGTATACCAGCATCTCTCAAACCATAATTCCCGGACTGATTAAAACGGCGACTGACGTTTTGCGGCTGGCATCGGCAATGAGCGAAGGCGATATCAGTCTTGCAGCAAATACCAAGTTCAGGAATTTTAGCCAAAACGAAAGGCGAATACTACTCGGTGTGCTTGAAAACTGTAACAGCATTACCGAAGATATGTTGAGGTATAAAAACAGGTGGAAAAGATTAGGAGAAAAATTGCATCCATTTGATTACCGGGAAAAATTTCCAAAGTGTTTTGAAGGGTTCGACATCGTCAGAAACGACAAGCCTTTTAAAACATTCAACAGCAAAGTTGAATCGACCTTGTTGAACAGGGAGATTGATAAAACAGCGGGCTTGCTAAAAACCCGCCCCGGCGAATACGCCAGGCGCCTGGATAATTTATTGAGGAATGCGGAGGATAAATCCGGCGTAATAGATATCTTCAACCAAATTGCCGGAAATGTTTCAAACCCGGTATTATTACAATTAATCGCCCATTTTAAGCATCGGCATCAACAACAGGCGTTGCGAACATTTTTTCCTAAAGGCGATGTTGGCAAAGCAAAGGTAATTGAAAACAATCTCCCTGGAATTGAACGACAAACTTGTGAACAAGTGGTTTCTATTTGCGAAGATATTCTCATAGGCAGATACAAAGCGTTAACACATCTCGGCAATGTTTATGTGGATAAAAACCTCATAGATTATACGGTACCATTTACATTGCGTTCGGCGTCAAAAGCCCTCAAAACTGTTGCAAGGGGAAGCAAGATTAATATTCCAGAAGGCGATACTTTAAGGTTTTTTATTTGGTGGAAAGACGGTATGGAGCGGACCGACATTGATTTAAGTGCTGTTGCATTAGATGAAAATTTTGTCCGTAAAACCGACATAGCTTACTATAATCTTAAAGAATTAGGTGGTTATCATAGCGGCGATATAACCTCCGCACCAGATGGTGCTTCGGAATTTATCGATATCGACATTTCAGCTTTTATCAAAACGGGCATTCGTTATGTTGTTCTGTGTGTTAACTCGTTTACTTCTCAACCTTTTTTTGATTTGCCAGAGTGCTTTGCAGGTATAATGATAAGGCAATATCCAAATAGCGGCGAAATTTATGAGCCTAAAACAGTTGAAAATAAGTTTGATTTAACGTCGAAAACAAGGCTATGTATTCCCTTAATAGTCGACCTGCACGACCGGAAAATATTTTGGACTGACATAGCATTAACTCATAATGCACTCTATAATAATAATGTTTACAATAACATGCCGGCAATAACAATTATTGCCCAGGCTATGACACAATTGATAAAACCAAATCTTTATGATTTGTTTAAGTTACATGCGAAAGCGCGCGGTACAATTGTAGAAGATATTAACCAAGCAAACACTATATTTGCTGTCGACAAAGGCATTACACCTTTTGATATTGATTTAATAATATCAACATTTTTATAAAAATATACAGAGGGCTATTTAGTTGCTTCCTTCTACTTCCGAATTTAGCGATTAATCTTTCCCTCTGTTATTTCTTCTCATTCGCTGCCGCGAGTTTAGCACATTCTAACTCATGGTCCGGCGTGGCTAAAGCTTTCAACTCAAAGAAAGCCTATCGAGAGTTCGAGTCTCTCTTCGGGCGCATCCTCCTATCTTTTATTTTAATATCCCGGCTACATACTATCCGGATTTACAAAAATCCCTTTGCCGTTTGGCGGCAAACCGCCGTAGTAAATTGTAAAATCCGGTTGCTTAATATATTTAGCTTTAAACCATTGCTGAACCGCATCAGGCTGTCTTTTATCATTCACAATCAGTTCATTTTGGTTTAGTCTGAACGACACTACTCCTCCATCCGATACAATTTTTTGTTGTATTAAATCGTGAATAACATTACGCACCACCTCCCTGTTTTTACCGGCAATTGATGCAGTATCGTTTTTAGGCATGTAATTTTTAAGCAAGCCAGGCCACTTATTGGGGTTTTTCAATATCGCCTGTAACAGGCCTGGGTATTTATTGAAATCAAACGCGCCTTTCTGTTCTTTTTTCCAGTTTGCGTTAGCCGGGTCAATCAGTAGTTCTTCGCCGCTGTACACCTTCATGCTTTTGCCATTGGCCGCAACTCCCACCACCCCGCTTTCAACAATAATTTCCGTTTTAGCACCAATACTCCTCACATTAAATGATGTACCAAGCACGTTTACCAGAACATCGTTCACCTTTACGCTAAACGGACGATTTTCGTCATGTATCACATTAAAAAAAGCCTCCCCTTTTAGCGTAATGGCGCGTTTGCTGGCAAATTCTTCTTTTTGATAAGTTAAGGCCGAGTGGCTGTTCAGCGTAATAAACGAGCCATCGGGCAACGAATCAATTAAAGGCTGCGTTGTGGCAGCAAGTGTTGTATAACTTTTAATACTATCCCCTCTGCTTGCCGAAATGCCCGAGAAATCATGTTGCCCTGGTTTCATAAAATAAAGCCAGGTACTTATGGAAACACATACCAGCAGGCAGGCGGCTATGCTTAGCCATATTTTCATGCGGCTGCGCTTTTCCGTAACAGGCATCGGCGATTCTATTTTCTCTTTAAAACGCTCCCAGCCCCTGTTGACATCAACCGGTGGATTAAGCACCAGGGCTTTGCTCTCTTCAAAAATCGACTGATATTTTGCAAACTGTTTACGGTTTGTTTCGCTTTCGGCAAGCCATTGTTCAACCTGCAAACATTCCTCCGCAGTCGCTTCTCCCGCCAAATACTTTACCAGCAAGTCACTATCTGTCCAATCTTTTTCCTGCCTTTTCATTTAAAGCGTTGATGATGGTTTAACAATAAGCCAATTATTACCGGCAGCAAATCGGCCAGTTTTGTTCTTAATATCCTGAGCGCTTTACTTATCTGGGCCTCTACCGTTTTTATCGATAAACCAAGCTGCTCGGCAATTTCGCGGTATTTAAGCTCCTCCATGCGGTTCATATAAAAAATGTTCCGGCATTGTTCGGGTAGGTCCTGTATGGCGTCTGTTAATCGCGATTGCAGTTCGCTTAATTTAACCTTATCGTCGGTTTGTTCCTGGTAGGCATATGCGGCTACGTATAAACTATGGTTTTGGTGCGCCAGCTTGTGCTTGTCGTGTTTTAGGTGATTTAAACATTCGTTATAAACCGAGCGGTATAGGAAAGCTTTTACCGATGTATGTATGTTCAACTGCTCCTTTTTCTCCCACAACTTATAAAAAACCTGTTGCACCATTTCCTCTGCTAAATCCCTGTCGTGAAGCAAAACATAAGCATAAGCGCACAGGCTTTCGTAATAGGTTTTAAAAAACCTTTCGAAAGCCATTTCGCTGCCGGTTGTTACATCGGCTATTATCTCCGCTTCGCTTTGTTCCACTATGCGTGTTTAATCCAATTCAATATACGCAAGTTTTACAAACTGTCCGATTTCTGAAAAATCCCATGTCCGGAAAGCGATTCGGGACCATAGTAAACCCTAAACTCCGCATCTTTTATATATTTTTTCTTTAGGGTGGCATGGAAACCGGCCTGCATTTTTTTCCCGTTAACTATTAGTTCGTTATTTGTCAGCAGGAAAAAGTTAATATCCGACCTTCCTTTTACCATCCGCCCGGCCACCAAATCAGCAATGATGTCCCGTATTACCTGTTTGTTTCGCCCCTTATTGGTGGTATCAATGCTGTCATGAACATAGGGCTTAAGTATCGCCGGCCAATGGGCAGGGTCGTTAATCAAGGCCTTTACCAATTCGGGATGCTTATCAAGGTTAATAGTTGTGTCGGTTGTATTTTTCGGCTCGAATTTAACCTTTCCGCTTCTTACGGCAGCCAAAACTTTGGCCATAACTTCCGGGTGTTTAGCAAGGTCGATAGTACCCGGATTTTTCTTTGGATCGATAGTAGTATCGGCTTTGCTGTACGCCTGTTGAATAGGTTGAGCCCGCAAAACACCGTTGGAAATAAAGCCGCAAACAATAATTGCGATGGCCGATTTTATTAGATTTTTCATTGTTTTTTCTTTTTTTGATGATTTGATATTGTTAAACACTCCTGGGATTTCGACTGTATGACAACTCACAATTGGTTTACCCTTATGCACATGTTAAGATTTTGATGGTGCTGCCTTTTTCCGCTTCCATTTCCTTAACCACCACATCCGTAACCCGCTTATAACCTGGAAACCCAGGGCCAGGCTGGCCAGCGACATGATAATTTTCGATAGCATGCCAAAGATGTCACCCGTATGTACGGCCCGCATCGCAATTTTAAGGCGTGTGCCTGCCGGCGCTGTTCTCGAGCCTTCGGCATATAAAACCTTACCGCTATAAGGGTCGAGTATTACCCGGCTCCGTCCGCCGGGAGTGCGGTCCTCGGGGTATCGGCACCTTATGTCGTAAGCATCTGTAGGGCCGGGCACGTTAACATTAAAGGGCGCAACACCCGGCAACGCGGCACCGGCCAGTTGTACTGCCCTATCGGGCGATAAAGCTTTGCCATTTGCAGGGGCTACAATTTTGATATCGGGCATTGGCGTGGGTTTGCTGCCGGTAAAGCTGTAAAACATGGCCGTTGTTTTATGCTCGAACCCAATGGTAATACCCGTAAATGCCAATATCATCAAAAAAATAAAGGCGCTGACACCAATCAAACTGTGCAGATCAAACCAAACCAGCCGCAACGGGGCATTTTTGCGGACTGAGATACGCTTCTGTTTCCACCATAAGATCAAACCGCTTGGCAATATGATAAGCAGTATCACCCCGAACCAGGTCATCACAGTTTTGCCGGTATCGTTATTGGTGCGCAATGCCAGCCGCAGGTGCATTTGATGGATGTTGTTTTGGGTGTTTTGCCAAAAATCAGGCCCTGTCGTTGTCCCGAGTACCTGCCCGGAATATTGGTTAATAAAAACAGTACGGGCGTTGGTGTATATCTTGTACGAAAGATCAGCAGATGTTGCGATGTCGTACGCGTTAATAGTGTCTTTTGGAAACGCGCGGTTAACTTTTGCACCGAGCTCGGCGAGCGACTGCGGCTTACCAACCGGGTCTACATAGTTTAGTTTTGCATGCAGCAGGTGGTCAATTTCCGGCTCGAAGGCCATTATGCTGCCGGTTATAGCAAAAACCAATAAAAACGGGCAGATAATGATGGATGCATATAGATGCAGTTTAAAGAAAAACTTGTACATAGGGTGTTGCTTTTGAATAAACGTTTACGGTTGAATTGAGGCTTAGACAACTCAAAAGCATTTCACCCTTATGAGGAACAAAAATTTTAAACGCAGATTTAATCAAGGCGTCCTATTCCGTTCTCAAGCTCTTAACCGGGTTTGCAACAGCTGCTTTCATTGCCTGGAAACTAATTACAAGTAAGGCAATCCCAAACGTAAACACGCCTGCCAATAAAAATACAGGCCAGCCGATACTGATGCGGTTTGCGTAACCTTGCAACCATTTGCTCATAAAATACCAGGCAATTGGCGAAGCAATAATAAACGAGGTTAAAATCAGTTTTAAGAAATCCTTTAACAACAAGTTGATAATATTGACGATTGAAGCACCAAGCACTTTTCTTACGCCTATTTCTTTGATACGATTTATGGCGGCGAGGGCGGCTAATCCTAATAGGCCCAAACATGCTAAGAAAATGGAAAGTCCGCCTGCCCAGCCAACCATGCTTGTCCATTTTTGCTCGTTAACGTAGTAGTTGCTTATATCTCCTTCAACAAAGCTATATTTCATCGGGATGCCGGGTACCGCATTGTTCCATACCTTTTTCACAACAGCAAGTGCGGCCGCGGGGTTCCCGGCGCTTATGCGGACATAAAAATGGGCATATCCCTTATCGGCTGATGTTTCAAATACTTGGTTCTTTACCTCTTCGGTCAGGGGGCGATAATTAAAGTTCTTTACAACGCCAATTACATGCGCCGTTTTACCCTGGAATTTCTTTATTTCCTGCCCCACTGTATTTTGACGCGTCCAGCCCAACTCCCGCATCATTGTTTCGTTAATAATGATCCTTTTTAAGGTGTCATTCGCTGTTGCCAGGTCGAAGTTTTTTCCGGCAACCAAGTGCATACCCATTACCGGGATATAGTCCGGGTCAACAATATTTACTGCCGCCGAGATTCCGTTATCCGTATATCCCAACAAGTCCTGCCCGGCGCCCAAACCAGCAGCAGCGCAGGTTACACCTGCAATTTCGGGATGGCTAAGCAATGTTTGTTTGAACGACGGAAAAACTTTACTGGCCTCAATTTCAGCAGCATCAACTGCGATAACGTTTTCTTTGTTGAACCCGGGACTTTTATTGACAAGGTACCTGGCTTGCTGTAAAATGATGATAGTGGATACTATTAAAATGATAGATAAGGTAAACTGAAAAGTAACCAAAGATTTCGTAAAAAAATTCGCTCCACCTATCCTGATTTTATTTTTTAAAACTTCAACCGGTTTAAAATTCGACAATACAAATGCCAGGTAGCATCCCGCAAGCAAACCCACAATTAGCATCACTATTATTAATAAGCCGAACATTTGAGGGTAAATGGCAAAAGAAAATTGCAAATCCCGGCCAGCCAACTGGTTAAACCCGGGCAAAAGCATATTTGCCAGTATGAGCCCAATAATGGTTGATATTGTTGATAGCAATAATGCTTCTGTGAGAAATTGAAAAATAATCTGTTTTCTATCTGCCCCAATAACCTTGCGTACCCCTACTTCTTTACTCCTGCTTGCCGAGCGCGCAATTGCCAGCGTGGTAAAATTGATGCAGGCAATAAGTAAAATCCCACCGGCTATCATCAATAATATCCAAACGGACTGTGGATTGATGACCCCAAAATCGGTAAACGACCAGCCGTGAAAATCCGTATCGGTATGGATGGAAAGCAGCGGCTGCATTCTAATACTAACGGGCAGTTCGTCTCCTTTCCATGTATACCCGGCGCTTTTTAATCCGGCGGCAAAATTTGGATTAAAAGCGAGGAAGAATTGAGCTAATCGTTTTTTGTTGCCAGCCAAATTGCTGCCCGGGTGCAGTTGAACGTAAGTTTGCCTTACAATAGGGTGCCAGTTGTTCCCGATAATAAACTTATCGTTATTGGCCAGCGCAAAACTAAAATTGCCGAGCATCTCAAACCGGATGGTTGAATTTGCAGGCATATTTTTAGCCACTGCCGAAATTTTAAACGGTTGAAACGTTGTCCCGATTTGTATGTCAACAGTTTTACCAACAACATCATCACTTCCAAATATTTCCTTTGCTTTCGCTTCCGTCAGCACAATGTCGTTCATGTCGTGCAGGGCCGTAGCAGCGTTGCCATATTTTAGCGGGAACGTGAATATTGAAAACAATGAAGGATCAGCATAGCTCATACTCGCCCGGTAAACGTATTTATTGGTACGGACGAGGTTTTCGCCCCACGGCAGCTGCACGCGTGCAAAATCGCTAACGTCTGGGATGCTTCGTTTCATGGCCTGCCCCATGGGTGCCGAAGCCCACCAATCAGTATAAGCTAATGGAGATTTTCCGTCAGGTGACTTGTCGTACACATAGGGGCGATAAATTTCACCTGCATTTTTGTGAAACTTGTCAAAACTAAATTCATTGAAAGCAAAAAGCAAAAGCAAGCTAAAACAGGCAATACCTGCCGACAGGCCAAAAACATTGATAAAAGCGATTGCCTTTTGCTTCTGCAAGTTTCTGAGGGCGATTTTGAAATAACTTTTAAGCATAGTATTATTTTTTAACCGTGTAAATTCTCTTACCGGAAAGGCATGCAGATACCTTTGCTGGTTTGCCGGTACTGCAACGCGCCTCCGCTCAGCACGAAGACTTGTTACCTCTGCTTTTATAGCTTTGTGAACAGCCTTATCTGTTAATGTTGCCAGCCGTTTATACCAAAGGCCATATATCGTTTCAACTACATGCTTTTTCTCCGGGTCCGCGGCAACTAAATTCTCCAATTCCGACAACTCATTTATGCTGGCCTTGCCGGTCATTTTCTTTTCCAACAAGAGATAAAATCCCTTATCTATGCCATTTTTATCACCGGGAGCCATTGTTTTTATGTTTCGCAACGTATTTTTCAAAATCGATGCCACACCTTCAAAAGCCTGCTTATCAAATACTTACTACAAAGCAAAAAACAACAGCGTCCGGTTTTGGTACAGGCCATGTGCGTTTTCGACCCGTTGGTACTAGCCTATATAATTCCTTCAGTAGGTGCATATCCAAACTGTTTCCTAAACGCGAAACCAAAATGTGACAGGTTTTC
>Ga0209455_1001054_pt1 | contig 13639 bp, 12 predicted proteins | sample AraplaCol_mCL_r2_FD_184275 | JGI IMG/M metagenome (GOLD analysis project Ga0209455, IMG submission 184275) | Arabidopsis root microbial communities from North Carolina, USA - plate scrape CL_Col_mCL_r2 (SPAdes) (version 2) | ecosystem: Host-associated > Plants > Roots > Endosphere | place: USA...
CCGGGGCCTATGATTTCACCAGGACTTCCGATTTCGGCGCGCTGATGCGCGGCTTTCTCGACGAACTGCCTGAGAACGGCGTTGTCATGTGCCATCCCGGCTTCGTCGACGACGTGCTGGTCGAGCTCGACCCCCTCACCGTGCAGCGTGAGCACGAGCATGCCTATCTCGCGGGCGGGCAGTTTCCGCAGCTTCTTGCCACCAGCAGGGTGACGCTGGGCTGATCGCCCCATTCGCAAGAGCACGGTCGTTTTGCCGCATACGGAAATTTAATGCCGTCCCTACTACCCGCGACATAAAGCGCTCCTAGATTCCTGTCGCGCTTGGCCAAAACATGTGAGGCCGGCAGGAGGACCACATGACACCGCAAGAACGCCAACTGATCGACGACCTGTTCGGCCGGCTCGCACGGCTGGAAAGTGCGCCGCGTGATCCGGAGGCCGTCGCCGCGATTGCCCGCGGACTGCAGCAGGCTCCGAATGCCGTCTATGCGCTGGTGCAGACTGTCCTGGTCCAGGACGAGGCCCTGAAGCAGGCCCATCACCGCATCGAGGAACTGGAGCAGACGCAGGCACCGCAGCAGACCCAGTCGTCGGGCGGCTTCCTCGACTCGATGCGGGACAGCATCTTTGGCACGAGCCAGCAGCGGGGCTCGGTTCCAAACGTGTCCCCTCCCGATACGGGGCGCCCGGTCTGGAACAGCGGCCAGGCGCTGGGCTCGCAGGGCCAGGGTGGCTATCCGCAGGGTGGCTATCAGCAGGGGAACTATTACGATCAGGGTCAGCAGCCGCGCGGCGGCCTATTTGGCGGTGGTGGTGGAGGCTCGTTCCTGGGCACCGCGGCGGCGACCGCGGCCGGCATGGTCGGCGGCTCGCTGCTGCTGAACAGCTTTCGCGGCATGATGGGCGGCGGCTCGCGCCAGGCGTTCGGCGACACGACCATCGTCGAGGAACGCCCCTCGCAAAGCCCCTGGGCCGGCGACCAGTCCGGCAGTTCGCTGGCGCGCGACGCCGGCATCGACGATATCGGCCGATCGGACCAAGGCAACCGCGCCGGCCTGTTCGATCAGGCCTCCAACGACGATGACAACGATCATGGCAACGACGTGGATGACGGCGACGACGATTACGGCAACGATGACGGCGGCAACGATTACGCCTGACGATCGGTCCTGAACAACAAAGGCCGCCTTTCGGGCGGCCTTTTTCTTATGTCAGGTCTGGTCGGCTGCGTTCAGAGCACGATGACGCGGGCGCCGACGTTGACGCGGCCATAGAGATCGATCACGTCCTGATTGCGCATCCGGATGCAGCCCGACGAGACGTTGGTGCCGATGGTCCAGGGCTCGTTGGAGCCGTGGATGCGGTAGAGCGACGAGCCGAGATACATCGCGCGCGCGCCAAGCGGATTCTCCGGGCCGCCTGCCATGTGCCGCGGCAGGTCCGGCCGCCGCGCCAGCATTTCCGCCGGCGGCGTCCAGTCCGGCCACTCGCGCTTGGCCGTGATCGACTTGACGCCGGCCCAGGTGAAGCCGGGCCGCCCGACTCCGATACCATAGCGCAGCGCCTTGCCTTCGCCCTGCACCAGATAGAGAAACTTGTTCGGCGTATCGATCACGATCGTGCCGGGTTTCTCCCTGCCATCGTAATCCACCAGCTGCTTCTCGTATTTCGGATCGAACGGGCGCTGCATCGCCTCGTAGGCTTCCTCCTGCTCGGGCGTCGCCTGCTGCGGCGCGCCCGGCGGCAGGGACTGCTGCGGCTCTCCGTAGGAGGGCTGCTGCTGATAGGCCGGCGGCCGATAGCCTCTTCCCTCGCCCTCGCCAAACAGGAATTCGATGAAGCCGCCGCCCATGCGGGACTGGTCGACATAGGCCGCGCGCGTCGGAGCGGGCAGTGCAGGCGGGCCGGCATATACTGCGGTCGGCTGCTGAAATCCGGCGGCATCGATCGCCGCCGCCTGATCGATTGTTGCAAAAAAGCAGGCGCCGGCAAGCAGCGCAAAAGACATGGTCCTGAACATCGACGTACTCTGTACCGTTTCGTCTCGAGACTGTTCATCGCGCGAGGCGAAGGCGCGCTCGCTCAGAGCTAATTAAATTCAAAAGCCGATCAGTTTGGTAAACGGATGCCGCGTTTTGATTCACCATCTCGCCGGAGCCCGTGAATTTGCTTGCCAGCGTTTATTTTCGGTGAAGGCGAAACTGAGGCTATTAACCAGCTTCGAACCCGCGCCAGGCGCGGAAATCGCGCGGTTCCTGCCGTGAACGTGATGTTAAATAGCCTCTGCCTAGAACTGCGTGCAGTGAAGGTCAGGGATCATCTCATGCCGGTTCGCAAACGTTTTCGTATCGAAGAAGCCATTGGCGGCCATATGCCGGAGCCGGAGATGCTCGGCGGCGAAATCGGCCCTCAGCACAGGGAAATCATGGACGAGCTCCGCGCGATCCGCGCTCAAATGGCCTCCGGCATCCGTAGCGGTGGCCACGGCTCCGCAAATTCGGCCAACGTTGCAATCGAAGAATCCTCCGCCCGCGAGGTCGCCGAGGCGCGTGCGCTCCTCGAGACCTACCGCGCCCAGATCGAGCAGTGCGAGAAGCTCAAGGTCGAGCTCGACCTGATCCACGACGCGATCAACCGCACCAAGGGCGAGATTGCCACACTTCACGCCAAGAGCTTCAACGGCGAGGAGATGGCCAAGGTCAATGGCGAACTCGGGGCCGTCGTCGGCGGCACCGAGCAGGCGACGCAGCAGATCCTGGAAGCGGCCGAGGCGATCGACAACGCCGCAAGCGCGCTGGGCAAAGTGACCTCGCCGGATCAGCAGAAGATCCTGAGCGAGGACATCCAGGAGCGCGTGGTCTCGATCTTCGAAGCCTGCAACTTCCAAGACCTCACCGGCCAGCGCATCAGCAAGGTGATGACCACGATGAAGTTCATCGAGCAGCACATCCTGCAGATGATGGAAATCTGGGGCGGCGTCGACGCCATCAAGGCGCATGTGCCGGCGGTCGTCGACACCCGCGAGGGCGATGCCAAGCTGCTGAACGGCCCGAAGCTCGACGGCGACGCCGGCCATGCCTCGCAGGACGACATCGACGCGATGTTCAACTGAACCTGCGGTCGGCCGCGACAGCTGTCCGGCAGACCTTCATCGCAGACAGCAACGCCGGCGGCTCGCCGGCGTTTTGCGCTAACCAGGCTGGTCTACGGCGTCAGAATCGCTGTTTCTTCTGATCTTGAGGAGCTTGGCGGGAGCCAAGCGTCTCGCAGGAGGAGCCTAGACAATGCAATGGGCCTCATGGGTTCGGGACGGCGCTGACGCGCCTCCTCACCACGAGGAGTTAATAACGCAGTAGAACTGGAACACCCTGCCCCGCTCAGGCGCGCGGCCCGCAGCGGACATAGACCATGGTCTGGTAGCGCGTCGCCGCATCCTTGTCGACGAAGCGGGTGATCAGGACCCGTCCGTCGAACGAGACGATCTCGCGATCCTGCTCGCCGCCCGGAGGACCGGCCGGTCCGATATAGTTCTTGCCGCTGGACGAGCCCTTCACGCGCAATTCCTGCGGCGTCGCCTGGTCGGCCAGATGCATGACCACGCCGCCCGACGTGCCCGCGCCGATCGTATAGGGCTGCTTGCACTGCGCGAGCGCCATCTTCTCGGTGCGGGCGCGGTCGTTGGGATTGTTGTAGGCCGCAAGCCCCCATTTGCCGACGAGTTCGTCCGCGCGGACCGTAGCCGGAACCTCCGGCTCGACGCCCGGCTCGGTCGCGACTGGGGTCGACGGCGACAGGCTGAAACTGCTGCAGGCGCCCAGAAATAGCGTGAGCACCGAGGCAATTCCCAGCCTGGCAGCCGTCCGCGGGCTACGTGAACTCGTCATGGCATCCCCTTAGATACAGATGGTGGCCGCCCCGTGCCGCACCCAAGCGTAAAATCGCTGCCGCGGCAATGACGTCGCAATACGACTCCGACGCGCGGAATGGTTTACCAAAGGCAGCATCTCTTTACAGCGTCAAGAACCGCTTAACCGGTTTGCTTGACAGGATCGGCGTCTCGCCATATTCCCGGGCGGCTATTAGCACTCCGAGGGCACGATTGCTAACGGCACGAGCCAGTTGGCGCCAATTGGGCGTCAAATGTGGCCGCATTCAGATTCTCTTCCGACAACCCCCGTTCAAGGCCCCCAAAGGGAAACGTCATGGCTAAATCGAAATTCCGTCCGCTACATGACCGTGTCGTGGTCAAGCGCATCGACGCCGAGGCAAAGACCAAGGGCGGCATCATCATTCCGGACTCGGCGAAGGAAAAGCCGTCGCAGGGCGAGGTCGTCGCCGTCGGCCCGGGCGGCCGCGACGAGGCCGGCAAGCTGATCCCGATCGACATCAAGGTCGGTGATCGGGTCCTGTTCGGCAAGTGGTCCGGCACCGAGGTCAAGCTGGATGGTGAGGAGCTCCTGATCATGAAGGAGTCCGACATCATGGGCGTGCTGACCTGATCACCATCGCCTCCGGCGCGGACCGCGCGCCGGGAGGCAACTGAAATTTTGCAAACCTCATGAGCTGCCCAAGAGGGCAGCGACGGCCCCGTGCCGATGAGGTTCCACCGAGGAGCAACGAGATGGCAGCCAAGGACGTCAAATTCGCCGGAGACGCGCGCGACCGCATGCTGCGCGGCGTCGACATTCTCGCCAACGCAGTCAAGGTGACGCTCGGGCCGAAGGGCCGCAACGTCGTCATCGAGAAGAGCTTCGGCGCCCCCCGCATTACCAAGGACGGCGTCACCGTCGCCAAGGAGATCGAGCTCGAAGACAAGTTCGAAAACATGGGTGCGCAGATGCTGCGCGAGGTCGCCTCCAAGACCAACGACACCGCCGGCGACGGCACCACCACCGCGACCGTGCTGGCCCAGGCCATCGTGCGTGAAGGCGGCAAGGCAGTGGCCGCCGGCATGAACCCGATGGACCTCAAGCGCGGCATCGACATCGCGGTGACCGCCGTGGTCAAGGACATCCAGAAGCGCGCCAAGCCGGTCGCCTCGTCCGCCGAGGTCGCCCAGGTCGGCACGATCTCGGCCAACGGCGATGCCGCGATCGGCAAGATGATCGCGCAGGCGATGCAGAAGGTCGGCAATGAAGGCGTGATCACGGTCGAGGAGAACAAGTCGCTCGAGACCGAGGTCGACATCGTCGAGGGCATGAAGTTCGACCGCGGCTATCTCTCGCCCTACTTCGTCACCAATGCCGAGAAGATGACGGCGGAGCTCGAGGACGTCTACGTGCTGCTGCACGAGAAGAAGCTGTCCGGCTTGCAGGCGATGCTGCCGGTGCTCGAGGCGGTGGTGCAGTCGGGCCGTCCGCTCTTGATTATCGCCGAGGACGTCGAGGGCGAGGCGCTGGCGACGCTGGTTGTCAACCGCCTGCGCGGCGGCCTCAAGGTCGCGGCCGTCAAGGCGCCTGGCTTCGGCGATCGCCGCAAGGCCATGCTCGAGGACATCGCGATCCTGACCGGCGGCCAGCTCATCTCCGAGGAGCTCGGCATGAAACTCGAGAACGTCACGGTGAAGATGCTCGGCCGCGCCAAGAAGGTGGTGATCGACAAGGAGAACACCACCATCGTCAACGGTGGCGGCAAGAAGCCCGAGATCGAGGCGCGCGTCGCGCAGATCAAGGCGCAGATCGAGGAGACCACCTCGGACTACGACCGTGAGAAGCTGCAGGAACGGCTGGCCAAGCTCGCCGGCGGCGTCGCGGTGATCCGCGTCGGCGGCGCGACCGAGATCGAGGTCAAGGAGAAGAAGGACCGCGTCGAGGACGCGCTCAACGCCACCCGCGCCGCGGTGCAGGAAGGCATCGTGCCCGGCGGCGGCGTGGCGCTGCTGCGTGCCAAGAAGGCGGTCGGCCGCATCCAGAACGACAACTCGGATGTGCAGGCCGGCATCAACATCGTCCTGAAGGCGCTGGAGGCTCCGGTCCGGCAGATCTCCGAGAACGCCGGCGTCGAAGGCTCGATCGTGGTCGGCAAGATCCTCGAGGAGAAGTCGGAGACGTTCGGCTTCGACGCCCAGACCGAAACCTACGTCGACATGGTCGCCAAGGGTATCATCGATCCGGCCAAGGTGGTGCGTACCGCGCTGCAGGACGCCTCCTCGGTCGCTGGCCTGCTGGTCACAACCGAAGCCATGGTCGCCGAGTTGCCGAAGGACGCAGCGCCTGCCATGCCGGCCGGCGGCGGCGGCATGGGTGGAATGGGCGGCATGGGCTTCTGAGCCCTTCTCTCACCACAGCCAAATCCAGCAAGGCCGCCTCCGGGCGGCCTTCTTTTTGGCTGACGATGTTGCGGTTTTCGCACCGCCCGCCACACGCTTCCGCCAATATCGCCCGTGGCGGGCAGACGGCATCCACGAGGGGCAGCCTTTCGCTCGAAAATGCGCGGAAAACGCCCTACGGTGGCTGCCAACTCCGATTCTGCTTCTTCACGAGGATTTTCTGATGCGTGCGCCTTTGCTCCTCGCAGCCGCCGTTTTGGTGGCCTTGCCCCCGTTCGCTTGGGCTCAACTGAAGAACCAGGCGAGAGCCGCCCCGAGCGCGAATGAAGTCCGCTACTTCACCTCGATCGACGGGCTGATGGACGGCAATGCAGATGTGGTGCTGAAGGAGAACCGTCAGGGCAAGGCGATCACGTCGGCTGTGCTCGATGTCTGCTACCCCGTCGCCAAGAACAGCGACCGGAAAGACCGCTTCGTCGTCAACCTCGCGGTCAGCGGCCAGACGATGACCGGCACCACGCAGAGCAATGGCGAGAAGGCTCCGGTCAACGTCAAGCTCACGCAGAAGGCCGACGGCGACAGCATCGAATTCCGCGGCCAGATCGCCATCGGCCAGGCCGTGACCGAAGTCGCCTCCACCGACAATTCGGATATCAGCGAGAAGGAATATCTGGAAAGCCAGAGCACGGACGACGGCATCGTCCCGCAGCCGAAGGACTTCACTGAGGTCTCGCCCGAGGCCGTTGCCGTCCGTCTGAAGCTCGATGCAGCCGTCGACTTCCTGAAGAACCTCAAGGGCCAGGATGTCGAGGTCGCGTTGTCGAGCCTGACTGTCGGCTGCGACGCACTGCGCGCGGGGGAGCAGACCGTCAGCATGACCGTCGATCCCGATCGCGCAGCCGCGCTGATCGCCAAGGCGAAAGCGATGCCGGGCGTCACTGCGGCCGGATGGACCACCGGCATCGTCGAGATGGATCGCACGCTGCGCTTCGCTTCGGCCGAGTGGCGCGACGGCGACAAGATCAACAAGGACAAGCTTGCTGCGGCGGTGTCCGGCGTGCTTGCGAAGACGTATGCGGCGAAGGCCGCGGGCACGAGCTGGAACGCGACTACCGGCAAGCTGAAGCTGAGCTTCAAGCGACCGAGTCAGTTGATGCCAGGCCTTGACCTCACCGAAGCCATCGAGGTGACGGGGCTGGTCGCCCCTGACCGGCCGGGAGGCACGGATGCGCTGATGCTGTGGATCAGCAGCCCGGCGACGACCACCCTCGACGAGACGGCCGGGCCGAAACTGATCGTGTCCGACGAGTCCTCTGGTGACGAGGAGAGCGACCAGCGCGACGATGGCGGCGCGATCGATGCCTTGGCTGCAGCTCTGAAGGCCAAGCGCTGGGATGCCGACAATTCGGTGTGGAAGTAGCATTCTTCAGTCGCCGCAGCCCCGGAGCGCGCCTTGCCTTTTGACGCATGCGCTCTCCCTGTGTTAGGTAGCTGCCGCCGAAAATAGGCATGGCCGGATTGGTAAGCCCGGCCTGTTCCCTTGCAATGGGAATGCTATCCGCCGCTTAGCGGCTTGGACCCACGGCCGGCCGGAGTGACGACATCGTCACGCTGCCGGTGGGTCGTGCAAAAATAAAGTTTCGGCTCCCGACATCGATGATGCTGCCGCCCTCCGTCGCGATCACCAGAACGGATGGAAATCATGCAGCTCAAACATCTCAATCTCACGACGTCGGACGTGATGGACCTCGCCGCTGTCTTCGAGCGCTTCTTCGGATTCAAGCGCTTGCTGGAACGCGGTTCAGGAGCTCTCGCGATCCTCAGCAACGAGGACGGGTTCGTCCTCACCCTGATGAAACTGAAAAAGGACGATCCTGCGGTCTATCCGGAGACCTTCCACGTCGGCTTTTATGTCGACGAACTCGCAGCGGTCGAAGCAAAGCGGAATGAACTGCTTGCAGGCGGACTGGCGGCGGGAGAGATTCAAGATGCCCGCCGCAGCGGCCGGGGCGCGCATTTCTATTGCCCCGCCCCCGGCGGAATTGTGATCGAGATCGCAACCCGCCCGCAATTGCAGGAAGCCCTGTAGCAACCCTCAATTGGTGTTGAGGCGGAAGTGCAGCGTCTTCGGTCCGATGAAGTAGATCGAATCGCCCTGCCGTTTCCAGCTCGTCGATGCCGTCAGCGTCGCGAGCAGGTCGTCATCGGCCTGCGCGCGGCCTGGCGCGCAGTTGCGATCCTCGATCTGGCTGGCGATGAAGATGATCGTGCTGCCCGCGACCGAGAACTGTCCCTTGCCGCCCTTGCACCAGAGCTCGAGCACCACCTCGCCATGATCGCCGATGTCGAGATCCGGCACTCGCTTCGACCCCGGCTGCGGCAGTGCGTCCAACGTCATCTCCATGCCGAACGGAAAGCCCTCATCGGCTCGCGCCGGACCGGAAGCCAGTGTCGGGACAAACAAAGCCGCCGCGCATCCGGCGACAATATACTTCACAGAAACCATGGCCCTTCATCACCCTTGGCAACGCACCGCACGTTCTGTGTGGTGGCAATAAGGTGCCACGGCTCCCGCACAATTGTGACCCAAAAATAGCAATCCCCGCCCAGGCACGCCTGCGCGGGGACTTTTATTCACTCCGGCAGCATTCGCTATTTCAGCACCATCTCCGTGAACGGATAGACGTAGGCCTGCAGGGTGACGAAGAGGCCGACGAGGCAGGCCAGCACGATCGAGTGCAGGAAGACATAGCGCAGGATCGAGCTCTCATGTCCGTACCAATTGGTCGCCGTGGAGGCGACCACGATCGATTGTGCGTCGATCATCTTGCCCATCACGCCGCCCGAGGAGTTCGCGGCCGACATCAGGATCGATGACAGGCCAAGCTGCTGAGACGTGATCTTCTGCAGATTGCCGAACAGAATGTTGGACGAGGTGTCGGAGCCCGTCAGCGCCACGCCGAGCCAGCCGAGCAGCGTGCCGAAGAAGGGATAGAGCACGCCGGTTGCGGCAAAAGCCAAGCCCAACGTCGCGTCGACGCCGGCGAGCCGGGTCAGCGTGCCGATCGCCAGCATCGCCGAGATCGTGATCAGCGAAACCGCGCACAGCTTGATGGTGCGGCCATATTCGGCGAGCAGCCGACCGGGTCCGACGCCCATCAGGAAGCCCGAGATGATCGCCGCGATCAACATGCCGGTGCCGGTGAAGGAGAGATAGGTGAACGAGAACACCGCGCCTTCGAGCACCGGCTTGCAGGCATTGGTTGCGGCGTCGATGACACATGGCGCCACAGGAGGCATCTTCTGGATCATGTTGTGGAGATCCGGCACCGGGTAGTTCCAGGTGAAGATGCCGTTCGCCCAGGTCTTGAACGCGCCGTTACCCCAGATCAGCATCACGATGCAGACGACGACCCACGGCAGCAACGCGCTCCACAGTTCTGCCTGGGTCAGCGGCGTACGGTCGAGCGGCTTTTGTGCCGTCATGGCGGAGGTCGAATCGTCGCGGCTGCGCAGGGCCGGCGAGAGCCAGAGCTGCTTCGGCTGCCACACCCGGAGAAACAGGATCAGGGCGCCCATCGAGATCAGCGACGCGCCGATGTCGACGATCCAGGGATTGATGTAGTTCGAGATCACGAATTGCGGAACGGCGAACGAGATGCCGGTCACCAGGACGGCCGGCCAGACGTCCTTCATGCCCTTCCAGCCAGCGAACGCCCACACCACCCAGAACGGGACGATCAGCGAGAAGATCGGCAGTTGGCGGCCGACCATCGCGCCGAGGATGTTGGGATCGAGGCCGGTCACCGAGGCGAGCCCCTGGATCGGCGTGCCCAGGGCGCCGAAAGCCACCGGCGCGGTGTTGGCGATCAGCGACAGGCCGGAGGCCGCAAGCGGCGAGAAGCCGAGGCCGATCAGGATCGAGCCTGTGATCGCCACCGGCGTGCCGAAGCCGGATGCCCCCTCGAAGAAGGCGCCAAAGGAGAATGCCACCAGTAACAACTGCAAGCGGCGATCCTCGGTGACCCCGCCGACGGCGCGCTTCAACAGCTCGAACCGCCCGCACGACACCGTCACCTGATAGAGGAAGATGACGTTCAGCACGATCCAGCCGATCGGGAAGAAGCCCGAGACGACGCCGAGCAGCGAGGCGCGGATCGACATGCCGGCCGGCATCGTGAAGACGAAGATCGTGATCAGGTTGGTGACGATCACGGCGATGATGGCAGCGATGTGCGCCTTCACCTTGCCACTTGCGATCAGGACCAGCAGCGTGACCACAGGAACGGCGGCGGCGATGGTCGACAGCGCCGCATTCCCGAGCGGATTATAGATTTGATTCCACATGGCAGTTCCTCCCCCAACGCATTTTCTTGGGCCCGACGTTCGGCCGGACCGCGAGAACAGGGGCTTTTTATGAGAGACCCCAAGAGCTTGCCGATCTTTCGACCGCCAAAATCTCCTCAAAATCTCGCGAAATATGACTGCCGCCCGCCTCTCGCCGCCGAGCCCATGCTAGGGTCTTGGGCAAGGGAACCACAAGCGAGCCCGAACGGTGCTATTTACGACTTTAGTATAATTCCTCGCTGAAGTGCCTTCCCCGACCTGTCCTGCCCTCGTCTCGCATTCCGCCGGCCGCGAGACCATCGTCCCAGGAGACAGCATTTCGTGAAAAATCTACGCTCGACGCTGGCCATCGTATGGCGAATTGCATCGCCCTATTTCCGCTCCGAGGACAAGACGGCCGGCCGGGTGCTGCTCGCCGCCATTATCGCGCTCCAGCTCGCCTCGGTCGGGGACGACGTGCTGGTCAACCAGTGGCGCCTCCGCTTCTACAACGCGCTGCAGGAGAAGGACTGGAACGGCTTCATTCGGGAGATGATCGTCTTCTGCGTACTGGCCGCCGTCGGAATTCTGATTACAGTCTACCAGACCTATCTTACGCAGTGGCTTCAGATCCGCTGGCGGAATTGGATGACGACCCGATTCCTCGGCAAATGGCTGCACGACGCCAACTATTATCGCATGGAGCTGCAGGGCGAGGCCGCCGACAACCCCGACCAGCGCTTGAGCGACGACATCAAGCAATTCGTGATCCAGACGCTGAGCATCTCGATAGGACTGTTGGGCGCGATCGTCAGCCTGGCATCCTTCGTGGTCATCCTATGGGGTTTGTCGGAAGCGGCGCCGCTCAGCCTGTTCGGCCATGACATACCGATTCCCGGTTATCTCGTCTGGGCTGCATTGATCTATGCCATCTTCGGAACCGTGCTGACCCAGTGGATCGGGCGCCCGCTGGTGAATCTCAACTTCGAGCAGCAGCGCTACGAGGCCGATTTCCGCTTCAACCTGGTGCGTGTACGTGAAAACACCGAGCAGATTGCGCTGCTCAAGGGCGAGAGCGCCGAGCGCACGCAGCTGCTACAGCGGTTCAGCTCGGTCATCCGAAACTGGTACGGCATCATGAGCCGGACCAAGCGCCTGAACGCGTTCACCGGCAGCTATGCGCAAGCCGCCGTGGTGTTTCCGTTTTTTCTCACGGCACCGGCCTTCTTCGCCAACAAGATTCTGCTCGGAGTGCTGATCCAGACGGCCGAAGCGTTTGGAAAGGTGCAGGACTCGCTGTCCTTCTTCGTGTCGGCCTACACCACGCTGGCGGAGTGGCGCTCGACCGTCGCCCGCTTGGAAGGCTTCGAGATGTCGGTCGACAGCGCCGCCAAGCTGCCGACCACCAAGCCCACGATCGAGCTCGTGCCGAGCAGCAGCGACACCATCCAGATCGAGCACTTGCTGATACGACTGCCCGATGGCAAGGACCAGGTCGCCGCCGACAGCTTCAGCATCCGTCCTGATGAAACCACGCTGGTCATGGGCCCGTCCGGTGCCGGCAAGTCAACGCTGTTCCGTGCCATTGCCGGCATCTGGCCGTTCGGCAGCGGTTCGATCAAAGTCCCGGCCAATGCTGGGATGATGATGATGCTGCCGCAGCGGCCCTACTTCCCGATCGGGCCGCTAAAGACCGCTATTGCGTATCCGGCTTCGGCCAATTCCTTCACGTCCGCTCAGATTTCGGAGGTGCTGGCCGCCGTCGGCCTGCCGCAACTGACCGGGCGGATCGAGGAAGAGGCTCATTGGAACCGGATGCTGTCGGTCGGCGAGCAGCAGCGGCTCGGGCTCGCGCGCGCCCTGTTGCAGCGACCACAATATCTGTTCCTGGACGAGGCCACGGCATCGCTGGACGAACCATCGGAAGCGCGGCTCTATCGCCTGCTGCAGGAGCGTCTCCCCGCGACCACCATCATCTCGATCGGTCACCGCTCCACCTTGCGGGAATTCCATCGACGTGTTGTCGAGCTCGCGCGCGAGGGCGATAGCTTCGCCCTCCAGCAGAGGGCCACAGCGATGTCGGAGCAGGGCCTCCGCGGCACGTGACGGGGGACAGACCTCCGAGAATGCGCCGGCGCGACGGGAACTCCTGTGTCGCAGGCGGGTTGAGCCCCATGATTCAACTCAGGGAGCTTGATCCATGAAGAAAGCCCAACTTGCGTTCGCAATCCTGATGACCGCCGGCCTTGTTGCCGCTCCGCTTGCTGCTCAAGCGAAGTCGCACAAGAAGCATCATCATTCGTCGATGTCGTCCTCGCAGAGCACGACGGGCGCCAACATGAAGGGCGGAAGCAGCGCCAATCCGTCCAGCCAGGGCAATGTCGGCCCCGGAACGAACCAGGCCGGCAGCATGTCGAAGTAGGGCTTTGGACTGCTTCTGAGCAGGCTCGGTGCTTGTTGATTTCGGATCGACGTTGCGCCCCAGGAAAGCAGGGATCACTGCATTTCCGAGGGCCGGCGGCTGGTGAGGTCGTCTCGACCCGAGCCATTCCCGGCACCAAATAGAAAGGGCGGCAGATTGCTCTGCCGCCCTTTCTTGTATGTGCTGAGACCACGTTACTTCAGGTTGGTCATCGCCGTCAGGTCGAACGACAGCTTGGCGATGCCCGCCGAGCCGCACCAGTTCGAGCCGGTGCCGCCCGGATTGATCGGGGTCACGTTGCTGGTCCCGGAAGCGTTGAAAGCACTGGTGAAGGCGCTGCAATTGCCCTTCGACAGATCGGTGCCGGAGTAACGCAGGTCGAGCGTGAACACCTTGTAGGTGAAGCCGACGCCGACGTTCCAGGTATTGTAGTCGGCATATTTGATGCCGTTCGGGAACGCCGGGACGCCGTAGAAGCTGTCCGAGGTTCCGAGCCACTGCCGACCGAACTCACCGGACACATACATGCCGACGCCGCTCGAACCGAAGATCGTGCTGGGCGCAGTGTACTTGCCGGTGATCGAGGCGTAGTTGCCCCATGCGCCCGAGTTCAGGAAGTTC
>Ga0209455_1001055_pt1 | contig 13637 bp, 14 predicted proteins | sample AraplaCol_mCL_r2_FD_184275 | JGI IMG/M metagenome (GOLD analysis project Ga0209455, IMG submission 184275) | Arabidopsis root microbial communities from North Carolina, USA - plate scrape CL_Col_mCL_r2 (SPAdes) (version 2) | ecosystem: Host-associated > Plants > Roots > Endosphere | place: USA...
CTACCCGGCCAAACAGCGAATTGAGGAATTTCGACACGGCGCTCTCCCGATCCAACGGTTGCAGTTTCGTCTGTTCATACTGGTAAGACCAGTGATGTTATGGTGGATAGTAGGAAGCCGATATAGTCGCGTCAAGGCCGAATAAAATAGGGATTTCCCGCCCATGCAGGGGCGGATCGTGACTTTCCCGTAGGCCGGTCATGCACCGCGCGCAGGCGGATTACAATGCCGGTCAGACCGGCCATCGTTCACATCATGAAAAACGTTCCGCACACCGTGACCGACGCCGCCATCGCGACGATCCGCGACCGGATCGAGGCAGGCGTGTATCCGGTCGGCAGCCTGCTGCCGGCCCAGCGCCAGCTCTCCGAAGAGCTGGAGATCAGCCGCGCGTCGCTGCGCGAGGCGCTCTCCACGCTCGAGGCGCTCGGGATGCTGCGCATCCGCGCCGGCAAGGGCGTGTATGTCGAAAGCGCCCAGGCGACGGCCGCCCATCCGTGGCAATTCGCCGAGCAGTCGTCGCCGCCCGACACGTACCAGATGCGCTATGCGCTCGAAGGATTCGCCGCGCGGATGGCCGCGCACGTCGTCACCGACGACGACATCGCATGGTTCGAGGACAACCTCGCCGACCTGCACGTCGCGCTGACCGATAGCGCACTCGACGAAGCGTCGCGGCTCGACTTCGACTTCCACATGCGGATCATCCATCTCGCGGGCAACGCGGCGATCGAGTCGGTGCTGCGCAGCAGCGCGGACATCATGAAGGAAAGCCAGCGCATGCCGTTCTACCGGCGCGAGCTGCTACTGTCGACGTGGCACGAGCACCGCGCGATCGTCGACGCGCTGATCGCCCGCGATGCGGCCGCGGCCGGTACGGCGATCGAGACGCACATCGAGAACGCCGCGCAACGCGCGGGCATCTTCTTCCCGACGCCGGGCACCTGACGCGGCCGTCGGCCGGCGGTCCCGGCCGCCGCGGCAGCCCATTCTCCGGTCGTGCCGGTCATCCTCCCGAAGGATCGCGATACGCGAGCGCGCCCGTGACGCGCATGGACCTCGCCGAATTCGGTGAGCTGAACCCCGCGGCAAGTCACGCAGTCGCCCGCTTTCGCGCCGGCCAATGAAACAGGCACGCTCCGCAAATCGCGGGCGTGCCTTTTCTGCATGCGCGCCGTCGCGCCATCAGCAGACGATCATGCCCCCTCGTGCGTGAAATCGATCAGCACCTTCATCGCACGCTGCCGGTCACCGGCCAGCTCGAACGCGCGGTTCGCGTCGCGCATCGGGAACACGCCCGTCACGGCTGGGCGCAAGTCGACGCGCTGCGCATTGATCAGCTGCACCGCGAGCGCGAATTCCGCATGGAAGCGGAATGAACCGCATATCGACAGTTCCTTCGCGACCACGACGTTCTGCGGCAGGCTGACATCGCCGCCGAGCCCGAGTTGCACGACGACGCCGCGCGGCCGCATCACGTCGAGGCCGTCGCGCAATGCGCGCCCGTTGCCCGAACACTCGATCATCACGTCGAACGTCCCCTTGTCGGCACCGTAGCGCGCGACCCAGCCGGTGTCCGTCGACGCGTTGATCGCGTGATCCGCGCCGAGCGCGCGGGCAACCCGGAGCGGCGCATCGACCACGTCGGTCGCGACGATCTCCGCCGCGCCGTGCACGCGCGCCGCCGCGACCGCCAGCACGCCGATGGGCCCGCACCCCGACACGAGCACGCGGCGGCCGATCAGCGGGCCCGCGCGCGACACCGCATGAAGCCCGACCGCGAACGGCTCGGCGAGCGCCGCGAGCGACAGCGGCACATGGTCCGCGACCTTCACGCACTGCGCGGCATCGCACACGAGCGCGTTGCGAAATGCGCCCTGCACGTGCGGCATGCGCATCGCGCTGCCATAGAAGCGCATGTCGAGACACTGGTTCGGAAGCCCTTCCAGGCAGTAGCGGCACGCGCCGCACGGGCGGCTCGGATTCACCGCGACGCGATCGCCGACCGTCACCGACGTCACGTCCGGCGCAACGGCCGCCACCGTGCCGGCCACTTCATGGCCGAGCACCATCGGCTGCTGCAGCCGGATCGCGCCGAAGCCGCCGTGCCGGAAGTAATGGAGGTCGGAGCCGCAGATGCCGCCCATTGCGACATCGACGCGCACCTGGCCCGGGCCGATCTCGCCCGCGTCCTGCTCTTCGAGCCGCAGGTCGTTCGGACCGTGGATCACGAGACACATGCAACGCATACGCATGACGTTCTCCTATACGGCGCTGGTCAGGCCGCCGTCGACGAACAGCGTCTGGCCGTTCACGAAATCGGATGCGGCCGATGCGAGGAAGATCGCGGCGCCGCACAGCTCGTCGACGCGTCCCCAGCGGCCGGCCGGCGTGCGCTTGCAGAGCCATTCTGAGAACGCCGCGTCGTCGACCAGCGCGCGGTTCAGCTCCGTCTCGAAATAGCCTGGCGCGAGGCCGTTCGCCTGGATGCCGTGACGCGCCCAGTCGGCGCACATCCCTTTCGTCAGCATCCGCACCGCGCCCTTCGTCGCCGCATACGGCGCGATCGTCGGCCGCGCAAGCTCGCTCTGCACCGAGCAGATGTTGATGATCTTGCCGCGGCCGCGCGCGATCATGTGGCGCGCCACCGCCTGCGCGACGTTGAACACGCCGTCGAGATTCACGCGCATCAGCGCGTGCCAGTCGTCCGGCTCGAATGCATCGAGCGGCGCGCGGCGCTGGATGCCCGCGTTGTTCACGAGGATGTCGATCGCGCCGACGCGCGCCTCGAAATCGTCGATCGCCGCACGCACCTGCGCATGCTCGGCGACGTCGAACACCGCGTAATCGGCCGCGAAACCTTCCTCGCGGAAATGGTGCGCGAGCGTCGCGGCCTTCTCCTCATTACGGTCGTTGATCACGATCGCCGCACCGGCTTCCGCGAGCCCGCGGGCGAGTGTCAGCCCGATCCCGCGTCCGGAACCCGTGATCAGTGCGCGGCGGCCGTCCAGCCGGAACCGGTCAAGCGCGTTGCTCATGCATGTCTCCTCGTGCCATCGAGCCGACCGCCGGTCGCGGCCGGTCTCGCGATGAGCGTATCTTCGGCGCTCGGCCGGGGCCGCGCCAATGGTCTTTTTTGATCCGGTTATCATGAAATCCAATCACCGTCCGCTGCCGCCCGCCCACCATGGAACTCAAGCAATTGCGCGCCTTCGTCACGCTCGCTGAAGAGCTGCATTTCGGGCGCGCCGCGCAGCGCCTGTTCATCGTGCAGTCCGCGCTGAGCATGCAGATCAAGGCGCTCGAGGAAGATCTGGGCACACGCCTGTTCGAGCGCGACCGCCACAAGGTCGAACTCAGCGATACCGGACGCGTGTTCCTGCCCGAGGCGCGGGCGACACTGCAGCAAGCCGCGCGTGCGGAGCAGATGGCGCGGCTGTCGAGCCGCGGCGAGATCGGCACGCTGCGCATCGCGTTCGTGTCGTCCGTGCTGCCAGCGCTGCTGCCGGCCGTGCTGCGCACGATGCGCGAGCGCTATCCGCTGATCGCGCTCGAATTGAAGGATCTGCCGACGCCCGACCAGATCGCTGCGCTGCGCGACCGGCGCATCGATTTCGGAATGATCCGGCTGCCGGCCGCGTATGCGGGAATCGACACGCGCGTGGTGCTCGAGGAAGGCTTCGTCGTCGCGCTGCCGCTCGACCATCCGCTTGCCGCGCACGAGACGATCACGCCGGCCGCGTTGCGCGGACAGCCCGCGTTCGTGCTCGCGCGCCGCTACGCGCCCGGCTTTCACGACGACATGCTGCTCGCGCTGAGCCGCGCGGGCACGACGCTCGAGATCGCGCAGGAGTTCGGGGAATTCACGACGATGCTCGCGCTCGTCGCGGCCGGGATGGGGATCGGGCTGATGCCGGCGGAAGCCGCGAGCGCGTTGCCGCCGAACGTGCTCGCGCGGCCGCTCGACCTGGCCGGGCACCGGACCGGCATCGGGCTCGCGTGGACCGACCTCGACAGCCCGCTGAAGCGGGCGTTCGTCGACGCGCTCGAACATGTGACGGCGAACGCCGGGCAATAAAAAAGCCCGGCCGGAAAAACTGAACTGCACCCCAAAAGTTGGACATCGATCCAACCTTTGGGGTGTTTTTCATGAGCAAGTACACGGAGCAGTTCAAGGTATCCATTGCAGAGGAGTACGAGTCCGGCCACGCTGGGTTCCGTGAGATGTCCAAGCGCCACGGCGTCGATGAGGCGACGATCCGCAAGTGGGTGGCGGCCCATCGCATACATGGTCCGGCAGGCTTGAAGAAGAAGTGCGAGCGCTACAGCGCAGAGTTCAAGTTGCTTGTACTGCAGCAAATGCGTAGCGAGGGGTTGTCAGCGCGTGAGACGGCTGCACGCTTCAACATTAGGAACCGTACGGCCATCGGCCAGTGGAAACGCCAGTATGATGAAGGCGGTATAGACGCACTGTCGCCGCGCCAGCGGGGGCGCCCCAGAAAGATGCCCAAGCCACCGATCACGCCACCGCCGCTACCCGAGGACGATACGCGCTCCCGACAGGAACTACTCGACGAGTTGAACTTCCTGCGCATGGAGAACGCGTACCTAAAAAAGCTCGAAGCCTTGGCTCAAGCGCAGCAGCGATCAGCGCAACGCAAAAAGCGCAAATCGTGCTCGAGCTAAGGCAGCAATATCCGCTTGCGGGCTTGTTGAAGGTTGCCGGCTTGGCGCGCAGCACGTTCTACTATCATCAGAAATTGCTCGGAGCAGCCGACAAGTATGCCGATACAAGGGCGAGAATCTGCTCGCTGTTCGAACGGCACAAGGGCCGCTACGGCTATCGACGCATCACGCTCGCTCTACGTAATCTGGGACAGGTGATTAACCACAAGACTGTGGCGCGTCTGATGGGCGAGTTGCGGCTGAAGTCTTGTGTGCGCCCGAAGAAATACCGCTCCTACAAAGGTAGCGTCGGACGTGTTGCACCTCATGTTTTACAGCGTCGGTTCTACGCAAAGCGTCCGAACGAGAAGTGGGTAACGGATGTCACGGAATTCAACGTGGGCGGCCAGAAGCTGTACCTGTCACCAGTGCTCGATCTGTACAACGGCGAGATCATTGCTTATGAAACCGCGAGGCGCCCGGCGTTCGAGATGGTCAGCGCAATGCTTCGCAAGGCATTGGCGCGCTTGAAGTCACACGAGCGGCCTCTCTTGCATTCGGATCAGGGCTGGCAGTACCAGATGCCAGCGTATCGCCGCCTACTGCAGCAACGAGCGCTCACGCAAAGCATGTCGCGTAAAGGGAATTGCCTGGACAACGCCGCCATGGAGAGCTTCTTCGGCACGCTGAAATCCGAGTTCTTCCATCTGAATCGGTTCCGCAACCTGGACGAACTGCAATCCGGCTTGGCAAGCTACATCCACTACTACAATCACGACCGCATCAAACTGAAACTAAAAGGGCTGAGTCCCGTGCAATACAGAACTCAGCCCTCTCAGCCCTAGCCGTCATAACCCGTCCAACTTTACGGGGTCAGTTCAGTGTCGAGTGCGGGCTTTTTTGCGTGCGCGGCAAGCGTGGCGCGGGCTGACAATCCATCGCGTGTGCGCTAGCATCGCGGTCGGCATTGCCACGCTGCGGCGGCCGCGACGGAGGTCGCGCCCATCGGCCGGCGAGGTCGCGCACCGAGGCGCGGCGGCAAGCCCGGCATCACGTTCCACGACTTCAACGAAAACAAACAGGAGCATCCATGCGTGTCTTGACCGGTCTGCTGTGCGCGCTGGCGCTGACGGCGAACGTTGCCCATGCGCAGGCGAATTGTGCCGACGCGACGGATCAGGCGGCGATGACGGCGTGCGCCGATCGCGCGTACAAGAAATCCGACGCGGACCTGAACCGCACTTACCAGGCCGTCACCGCACGGCTGCGCGATGCGAAGCCGCTCGCGGAGAAACTCGTGAACGCGCAGCGCGCATGGATCGCCTACCGCGACGCCGAATGCAACTTCTCCAGCGCGAACGCCGAAGGCGGCAGCGTGTATCCGATGGTCGTGTCGACCTGCCTCGACGATCTGACCAAGACGCGCAACGAGACGCTGAAGGGTTATCTGTCCTGCGAGGAAGGCGATCTGGCCTGTCCGGTGCCGGGGAAGTAAGGCCGTGCGACGTCCGGCTGGCCCGCACGCCGCGCGGCCGGCACGGTGCGCCTAGACGTCGTCTGCTTCGTCGAGCAGCTTGTGCCGGATCGCGTAGCGGACCAGCGCCGCTTCGTGCGGCATCTGCATCTTTTCCAGAATCCGGGTCTTGTACGTGCTGACCGTCTTCGCGCTCACGCACAGCGCCTGCGCGATCTCGGTCAGTGTCTGTCCGGCGGCGATCCGGCGGAACACGTCGAACTCGCGATCGGACAGCCGCTGGTGCGGCAGCGTCTCGGCCGGTTCGTTCAGGCTCTGCGCGAACTGCTCGGCCATCGCGAGACTCACGTAGACGCCGCCCGCTGCAACCTTGGTCACGGCGCCGACCAGTTCGGCGCTCGCGCTTTCCTTGGTCAGGTAGCCCGACGCGCCGGCGCGGAACGCGCGCACCGCGTATTGCTGTTCCGCGTGCATGGTCAGCACGAGCACGCGCAGCGCGGGCTTCTCGTCCTTGATCTGCTTGATCAGCTCGACGCCGTTGCGGCCCGGCATCGAAAGGTCGAGCACCAGCACCTGCGCGGGCGTCGAACGAATCAGCGCGATCGTCGACGGCCCGTCGCACGCTTCGCCGGCGACTTCGAATGCGGTGGCGTTCTGGAGAATGTGCCGCAGACCGTCGCGCACGAGCGTATGGTCGTCGGCGATGAGCACCTTGATCATGTGAGGGTGGTTTCCTGTTGAACGGTGCCGAGCGGGAACGCGACCGTGATCGAGAAGCCGCGTGCGAGCGCGGTATCGATCGTCACGCTGCCACCCAGCATGTGTGCGCGTTCGCGAATGCCGATCAGGCCGAACGACTTGTCCTCGTGGGCGGTGCCGCCCGGTGCCGCGCCGCGGCCGTTGTCCGCGACGCGCAGCACGCAGAAGCCTTCCTCGATGTCGAGCCGCAGCGCGACGCGCGTCGCATCCGCATGGCGCGCGACGTTCGTCAGCGCTTCCTGGACGATCCGGAACAGCGTGGTCGCCCCGGTGCTGGTGAACGTGAGCCCGCCCGTTTCGATGTGGCGTTCGACGTCGATGCCGTAGCGGTTCGTGAAGTCGTTCGCCAGCCACTCGATCGCGGGCACGAGGCCGAGATCGTCGAGCATCACGGGGCGCAGATCGGCTGCGATGCGCCGCACCGACGCGACGGTCGCGTCGATCAGCCGGCGCATGCCCTGCAATTGCGACAGCACGTCGTCGTCGGGTTGCGCACGGTTCGGCGCGCGCAGTTGCTGCTCGATGACCGACAGGTCCATCTTCAGCGCGGTGAGCTGCTGCCCGAGGTCGTCGTGCAGTTCGCGCGCGATGCGGGTCTTTTCCTCTTCGCGCACGTTCTGCAGATTGGCCGACAGTTCGCGCAGTTCTTCGCGCGACTGCTTCAGCGCATTCTCGGCGCGCTGCCGTTCGGTGATGTCGCGCAGCATCACCGTGTAGAGCTTGCCCGACGCGTCGCGGATCTGCGAGATCGACGCCTCGATCGGGAATTCCTCGCCGTTGCCGCGCAGCCCGAACAGTACGCGCTGACGGCCCATTTGCCGCTCGGACACGCCCGTCACGCCGAACTGGTCGACGTGCTTCGCATGCGCGGCACGAAACCGCTCGGGGATGAAGCGCGACAGCGGCGCGCCGATCGCCTCCATCGCCGATACGCCGAATACCTGTTCGGCCATCGGGTTGAAGATCACGACCGTCTGCTTCTCGTCGATCGTGATGATCGCTTCCATCGACGAACGGATGATGCCCATCATCCGCGCCTCGTTCAGGATGCCGCGGCTGCTGGCGCCCGTATCCGCGGTGCCGGCGCGGCCGCGCAGCAACGCATGGACGAGTGCCGCGAACGCGAACGACGCGATCAACCCTGCGGCGAGCACCGTGCCCGCCGCGCGCTGCGCGCCGGTCGCGCTCGGGCGGCCGTCTGCGGAATAGGCGAGCGTCAGGACGGTCCCGCCGAAATTCAGCTGGTCGCTGCGCCGCATCAGGTCGGGCGATGCCAAAGCCTCGTCGGTCGTCGTCTCGGCGCTCGCGATCGGCCGAGGATCGTCGCCGGCGCTCATCCGCAGGTCGAGCCCGCGCTCCGCGTCGAGCGCGCGCTCGATCAGGCGATTCGGGCTCACCTGCGCGAACAGCACGCCGTCGGCGCCGGTTTCACGGGCGCCGGACTGTGCGGCGGTCGTGCGCGATGAAGCCGTGGCGGGCAGGAACAGCGTGAGGGTGCGCGCATCGCGGGATGTGTCGTCGTCGGCCGAATGGATGCCGAGTGCGACATCGCCGGTCTGCAGCGCGCGCGCGAGGGGGGCCTGATCCGGCGCACCGAAGCGCACGCCGGCCGAGCTCGACGCGGGCGCGCCGAGCGTCGCCACCGCGAGCGGGCCGGCCGGCATCGGCGCGTGGCCGGCGAGGGCGCTGCGTGCCGCGGGCGACAGCGGCGCATAGCCGAACTGCCGGATCGGCGAACGCCCGCTGTCGAGCTCGAGCGTGTCGGCATACCGGCGCCATTGCTCGGGCGTCATCTGTGGCGCGAGCGCGAACGCGCCGCGCGTGCTTTCGAGCACGGCGACGGCGGCTTGCAGCTCGTGGCGCAGCATCGCCGTCACGTGCGTCGTGCGTCGCTCGAAGCGCGTATGGACGGCGCCTTGCCACTGCTCGCGAACGAGCAGCGCAACGCCGAGCGACAGCGCCGCGCCCGCGAACAGCGCAACGACGCCAGCCGCGAGCGGCTGGCGTAACATGGTCTGGAAGCGCGTGGGCCCTCGGGCGTCACGCGGCGGGGTTCCACTGGCGGTCATTCGATGGCCATTCTGGTGTCGGGGCCGCCCGTGGCACTCGGGCGGCGCGGTATAACCGGGAAAAATCGCACCGGCCGCGTGCGGCATCTATTTTCAAGATGAAATTGTGCGCGTTTTACACGTTTTTTGTAATAGGGTCAGTTAAAAATGAGATAACCAGGCGGTGCAGCGGGCGTTCCGGCCGCGATTGACACGCGTCAACCGGTGCGTCCGCACGTGGGGCAGACTGTTCGGCAGGCGAGCCGGCATCGGGCCGGCTTGCGGTGACGGGGGCGTCGTTCGCGCGATGGGCGACGGGCTTCCGGTCGGAGGGCAGACCATGTACAAGCGGATTTTCGTCGGGCTCGATGGGGGCCCGAGTGCGCGTCTCGCGCTGAACGAGGCGATCCGGATCGCGGCGGCATCCGGCGGCGAGGTCACGTGCGCGTTTGTCGTCGAGCACCGGCCGCAGCTCGTCGACGTCGATGCGGGCTTCGCGGCCGAACACGACGGCGACGCGGCGGCAGCCGAAGCGGCGACGCTCGTGCTCGACGATGCGAAGGCGGCCCTCGCGCAGCGGCACGTGCCGGGCACCGTGCGCGCGCTCGATGCGTACGGGGAGGACATCGCCGCGGTGCTGATGCGCACGGCGGCCGAGGCCGGCGCCGATCTGATCGTGATGGGCACGAGCGGGCGGCACGGCCTGCGCCGGCTGCTGCTCGGCAGCGTCGCGGAATCGCTGCTGCGCGCGGCCGATCGGCCCGTGCTGCTGGTGCGCCACGACGAGCAGGCCGCGGCGCCGACTGCGTGACGACGCGGTGCGGCGTCGCGCCGTGAGCGGCGGGCAGGCGGCTGTCGCGCGGATGGCAGTGTGACGGCGGGTGCGGCGGTGCGTCCGCTGCATCGATCGACGTGCCGCCGATATCTTGCGCCGCTGCGTCGCTACGGTGTGATCGCGTAGCGCTGGTTGCGTCGCGTCCCGCACTTCTGGCAGCATCGCCCGGTGTTCGCTTCATCGTCGCGCGCCGCGTTCAGCGCGCGATCCAGTCGCCGCGTGCATGGCCGCGGCGATCGACGCAGCGGCGCGCGACGTCGGCCGGTGGGGTTCCCGATTGGCCGGGCCGTGCGTCGCGTGCCCGGTTCAATCCTTCACCGACGTCATCCGCCATGCCGATCTCCGCCGCCGACCTGATTCACCAGTTCGATCTGCAGCCGCACCCCGAGGGCGGCTATTTCCGGGAAACCTACCGTGCGGCCGAGACGGTCGTGCGTCCGGCCGACGGCGCGCCACGCGCGGCGTCGACCGCAATCTATTACCTGTTGTGCGACGGCGCGTATTCGTCGTGGCACCGGATCCGTTCCGACGAGGTCTGGCACTTCTACGCAGGCGATCCGCTCGAAGTGTGGGTGCTCGACGAGCACGAGGGGCTGACGATCCACCGGCTCGGCAACCCGCTCACGCATCCCGGCACCGTATTCCAGGCGGTCGTGCCGGCCGGGCGCTGGTTCGGCGCGCGCTGCGCGTCGCCGGAGCACGTCGCGCTCGTCGGCTGCACGGTCGCACCGGGGTTCGAGTTCGCGGAATTCGAACTCGCGGACGCGACGATACTGGCCGCCACGTTCCCCGAATACGCGGAATACGTGGCGGGGCTTGCGCAGCGCCCCGACGCGTGAGTGCGGCGGCCGCCTCCAACGGTAGCTGTTCCGCGCGGTCCCGGCCAAACCCGTTTAGAATGCACGACTGTGCAGGATCGGCCGCGGACGTGCCGCGGCGATCGCTGTCAGCCGTATCGACGGCCTCCCCCGTGGCACGGTCAGCATGTCTTTCAGGAGCGCCGCCGTGTGGCACTTTCCCATTGCGATTCCCTCGTCGCTCGGCCCGTGGGCCGTGTTCGCGAGCGTACTGATCACGCAGCTCGGCGTGCCGGTGCCGGCCGTGCCGATGCTGATTCTCGGCGGTACGATGGCGGCGATGGGGCAGGCGTCCTGGACAAGCATGTTCGCGGCGGCGATCGGCGCGACGATGCTTGCCGATTCGCTGTGGTTCTTCATGGGCCGCACGCGCGGCCGTCGCTTGCTGAACGGCCTCGTGCGATTCTCGCTGTCGCTCGACACGACGCTGCGCTTCGCGCGTAATGTATTCGAAAGATACGGCGCGCCGCTGCTCGTCCTCTCCAAATTCCTGCCGGGCCTCGGCCTCGTGTCGGCGCCGTTGCTCGGCACGACCGCGATCGGCATCGGCGTGTTCCTGTTCTGGGATCTGGCCGGCGCGTCGCTGTGGGCTGCGTTCTGGCTCATCGGCGGCGCGGCCGTGCATGACCAGATCGTGCAGTTCGTGCTGTGGGTGCGCGCGAGCGGCGGTACGATCCTCGACGCGTTCCTCGCGATCTTCATCACGTTCCTGCTCTACCGCTGGGTGCGCCGCGTGCAGTTCCGGCGCTACCTCGCGCAGGTGCGCATCTCCCCACCTCAGCTCGTCGAAATGATGACATCGAACGAGCCGCCGCTGATCTTCGATGCGCGGCCGCGCGCGATTCGCGAACGCGAGCCGTATCGGATCGCCGGCGCGGTGCCGGTCGATCTCGATTCGCCGGACCTGCTGGATCCGGAGCTGCTGAAGCGGCCGATCGTCGTGTATTGCGTGTGCCCGAACGAGGCAACGGCGAAGCGTCTGATCGCGAAGATGCAGCGCAAGAAGATGCTTCACAACATCAAGGCGCTGAAGGGCGGGCTCGATGCGTGGGAGAAGCACGGCTATCCGGTCGAGCCGCTGCCGGCCGATCTCGATTCATCGAGGTATTTCGTGCGGCCCGAGCATACGGCGCTCGCAGGCGAATATACGGTGCGGGCGACGTTGTCGAAATAAATCGTGCGCGGGATTCCGCGCACATCCCGATTTCGCCTCCGATTTCACACTTTCGCGCAGCAGGGCCAGGCGCCGGCCAGCCTCGGTCGCGTGAACCGCAACGGTGTGCCGGTGTACGGCGTCGCCGTGTCGGTCGCGCTGCTGCTGATCGGCGTGCTGCTCAACTATCTGGCGCCGCAGCAGGTGTTCACGTGGCTGACGTCGGTGTCGACGTTCGGTGCGATCTGGACGTGGTGCGTGATCCTGATCGCGCAGATGCGCTTTCGCCGCACGCTGTCGGCCGACAGGATCGCGCGCCTGCCGATCCGCGTGCCGTTCTATCCGCTCGGCTCGTTCATTGCGCTCGGGTTTCTCGCGCTGGTCGTCGTGCTGATGGCATTCACGCCGGACACGCGTGTCGCGCTCGTGATCGGCCCGGCGTGGATCGTGCTGCTCGGCATCGCATACGCGGTGTTCTATGCGAACCGCGCGGGCGCGCCCGCGTCGACGAAGTCGTAAGCAAACCGGGCAAAAGTCGCCGCGCCGCGCGCCGAACGCGCGCGGCGGCGCATCGCGGCCCGCACGGGTATTGATCGCGATCATGCACGTGGGGGCCGGACGACATATGCTGTTTGAATCGCTTGTCCACGCTTCGCGTGGCCGTCCGCCGTTCCCTGCGACCGCGTCGGCCGTACGTCCGCCGCGCGCAGCCGCCCGCGCGAAGCTCCGGTCGTCGTCCGCGACGACGCGTCCGCCAGGAGACCTTCGCCATGCAATCCAGCCAGACCATCCCGCCGCTCGCTCGAATTTCGCTGGCCGTCGACCTGACGCCTGAGTCGCTGGCCGCCGCGCGCTACATGCGCACGCTGCTGCGTCCCGGCATGCAGGTGCGCATCGTCTGCGCGATCGACAATCCGCGTCTCGTGCTGCCCGACATTCCGCGCGTCGACGCGCTGCTGACCTCGGCGCGCGAGGAGATGACGCGCGAAGCGCAGGCCACGCTCGAGCGCATCGCGGCACTGTTCGCCGGGAGCGGCGCGGAGATCGAACAGGTGATCATCGATACGTCGGTCACGGGCGGCACGGTGGCCGATGCACTCGCGAACGACACGTCGGCATCGCACGCCGACGTGCTCGTGGTCGGTGCCAATCCGCACCATGGACTGTTGCGGCTCGTCGAGGGCGCGGTGTCCGACACGCTGGCCTCGCGCGCACGCTGCGCGCTGCTGATCGTACCCGCCAACTACACGCGGCCGTCGGAAGGACCGCTGCAGCGCCTGATGTTCGCCGTGGACGGCAGCGAGCCGTCGCTGCATGCAGTGCGCGTCGGGCTCGGCTTCGCGGCGCCGACGACGCTGCTGTATGCGGCCTATGTCGTCGATCGCGCGGTTCGTCTGACGGATCTCGTGCCGGTGCGCGCGCTCGAGGATGCGTATCGCGCGGAGGGCGAGGATGCGCTGGCACGGATCGGCCCGCTGTTCCATGCAACGGGGAACCCGACCAAGCGCGGCATTGTCGAAACGCGGCCGACCAGCGACGACGTCGCCCATGCGCTGATGCGCGACGCGGTGCACTGGCATGCGGAACTGCTGGTGGTCGGCACGCACGGCCGGCGCGGCATCGCCGCCTGGCTGATCGGCAGCGTGGCGCGCCGGATCGCGCATCTCGCGCAGGTGCCGGTGCTGCTCGTGCGCGGCGCGGAATGAAAATCGCGACGCAATGGTGGCGAAGCGGACTTTCGTTGATCTGGATCAGAATCGCCGTGCGCCTCGCATGAGAGGGTGACAGAACGTCCGGGGCGGCGGGTTGCCCGTCGTCCGTGTGCACACGGACGACGGGCAACCCG
>Ga0209455_1001056_pt1 | contig 13629 bp, 16 predicted proteins | sample AraplaCol_mCL_r2_FD_184275 | JGI IMG/M metagenome (GOLD analysis project Ga0209455, IMG submission 184275) | Arabidopsis root microbial communities from North Carolina, USA - plate scrape CL_Col_mCL_r2 (SPAdes) (version 2) | ecosystem: Host-associated > Plants > Roots > Endosphere | place: USA...
AGCGAAGGACGAGGTCATATTCGGTATTTTCGTCGTAACGCCTGAAGCATCCAAAGTGCGCCGTCATCGTTTCACTGGAAAACCTTGCCGCGTCCTGGCTGCTCATCGCCCACTCATACCCCTGCCCCCTACAGAAGATTACGATTGCAGCGAGCCCCACGAGGACGATTGCGGTCCTCTTGATAAATGTTTTCATCCCTTCTCCCCAGCATCAAAAACCAAGCTCAGTCTCGGGCAAAGCCACGCAAAACCCAGTACAGGAAGCGGCCTAAGAGCAGTAGTATGATTGGCGGCACGATTGCTCCGGCCAGCCACGGAAGTCCCTCCTGCCCCCACCGCACCCATCGCTGGTCCCAGTAGGCTGCCGAAAGGTACCTCTGGTCGTCTTTATTGAGCCCATCGTTCAGGTAGAGCTTCGAGCCGTCTGGGAAATCCACCCGGACCTCTGTTCCCTTGCTCACATCTTCGTCCCGGCTGGAAACGTACTGGTACGGGATGAGGTCGAACGTCACGGCCAATTTGTCCTTCGAGGGCGACCGCATAATCTCGTAAAGCGACTTGTTCCAGTCCACCTTATTAGGGTCTGGAACATCACTCCGCATGGCGTAGACGTACTGGTATTTCCGGCTCGCTACGCTGCCCGGAAGCACAAGGAAGGCGAGCGTAGCACTGCCGATGACCCATAGCACGGTCACGAAAATCCACGCGCGCCACAGTCCCCTTCTTACATTCATCAGAGCCCCACCCGACAGCGCGCTATTTTTCTTCAATGCCTTTTCGCGCTTCGTGATCGTTTAACCAAATGCCGACGTCGACCCCGCCGCCGTCGCGTGTAAACGCCTGACATTCTATCTTGGCATTTGGAATGTCGAGGTCCGCTAGCTCGGTCTTGTCCTTCAGCGCCGCGCGGTGGCACTTATGCGAGGCGGACTCCAGGGTCTTAACGTCGACGCCTGTGACGGCTTTCCCTGCCACTGCGAGCAGCGTGAACCACTCATTGGGCGGGAAGCCGCTTAGGTCCCAATTCAGTGAAACGCCCGTGAGCCGGTGACTCATGCAGCTTAGATGCATGTCAGGGTGCTTAAAGAAAACATTGTCGCCAGAGGGCGAGTAGTGATCGAAGCTTGTACCAGTCAGTTCGATGAGGCGGCCCGTAATCTCTTTGCATTCGGCAGACTGCGCGCCGTTATCGGCAATCGCTTGCGAGCCACCAATCCCAATAGCTATGACCGCCAAGATTATCGAAAGTTTCTTCATTGTGCTTTGTGTACCCGTTCGACCGGTCTGCGGACCTTCCACTGCAATCATTAGATGGTCTGTCCGTCGTCTTCCTGTGCAGGCGTGTGATCAGAATGACTGCTGAACGCGTCCCGACCGAACATCTCGACATCCCTCTGCATCGCGCGAAACAACCCCGACGTCAAAAAGCGCTCGGGGTTAGCGCGGATGGTCTCGGCGACTTTTTCTTGCTGAGCGGGGGACATGGAATCCAGCGCGCGTTTGACGTGCAGCGCTCTGTCGTTCAGATAGTCCCATACCTGCTTCGGCAGCGTCACATCATGGGGCTGAAACCAACCCGCACCGCAAGGGACTTGAGTCCCCTTCCATTGGCCGGGATGCGACTGCACAAAACCAAAGATAGCGAACGGGCCGAGTTTTGAGTAGCTAAAACATGTCGAGCTATTTGCCGCCAAGTCCATATCAATTGCGCGCGTAAGATACCGATTGATGTTTGGCGTTGTCATTGAGAAGGACGCGCGTTCGATTTCATCGAACGTCAACAAGTGCAGCTCGAACGCTCCGGTATGTTTGTATCGGCCTAAAAGAAACCGCGACCATGTTTCAAGTGCTCTCGCGCCCAAAGCCGCTTGTTGCTCGGTTAGGCGCTGAAACTTGCCGTCTTCTTGAAGGGCAGACAGAGATCGCCAGGCTACGGAGACACAAAACTTCAGCATCCAGTCGCCGTGACGAACCTTAACTGATCGGTCGAGGTCGTACGCATGAAACACTTCCGTAGCGAACGGGGTCTCGAACGAACTGAAAAGTTGCTCGCACTCCCAGCAGAGCCAAGCCCTTTTTTCTCCGTCCTGGGCTCGCCGATTCGGCAAACCGGACTTTCTGATATGCCCTGCTTGCTTCATCCATTTGAATGCGAACGAGGGGAGGATGTGACTTTGCTGTAAATCGCAAGTCTTGCCGCAGAGTTTGCACGCTCCTCTCATCCACTCCCCCGAATGCTTCAGTGGGCTTGACTTCTTTGGAACATATTAGGAACTTCCATCGCGGACCTATCACGGATTTCTTTCAATGTCCAAATCCACCACGCTCGATCCACAATCAGATGTGGGGCGATTCGAGCGGCGCTGTTGGTTCTCGCAGGGATAGTTGCGAGGGCGTGAAGCGCGAAAGATTTAGCACTTATTCGGATCGTGTACTTTTTTGACTTTTAATCACGGGGTCCTGGGTTCGAGCCCCAGCGCGCTCACCAAGAAAATCAATGACTTACCTCTAATCAAAGCGATGAAAATGTGAGCCGAAAAGCTTGCTATGCACACGGTGTGCACACCGCAGCTAAAAACAAAACACGCCATGGCTGATACTATCCGGCGTTGTCTCGGTGAGCCCGGCAAAGCAAAGCCCCAGGAGAAGACCAATCTTACCGGCCGAGCGCATTGACGAACCCCGCTATGTTGCCGAAGGTGCTGCTCTGCCTTTTCATTTGGAAAAATTGAAATGCGTTTTGCTCAGTTAGTTGCCTCGTCAACTGTTACAATCTCGCTTTTTTGCGCAACGCTAGCCAACGCGGCACCACCTGCTTCATGCGTGCAGAGGTTCGTTGGCGAGTGGATTCACAGCGCAGGTACAACTACAGTTAGTGCGAATGGCAAGGCGTATCCGCATTGCAGCTTCGGTTGTGTTGCAGTGCAGACTTGGACCTGCAATGGGAACACATTCATTTTCAGCAACGGAGACACTTCGCCCGGCGAGTTCACGGGAACAATGATAGATGCTGACCACATTCAGGGTTCGACATGGACGTCAACCAGAGTCGGAGGAAGCCGTACCGCTGCTACTCCACCAAGGCCCGGTTCAAATTTCAGACTTCCCGGTGCGCTTTCATTGCTAAGCCCTCAGACTGCCAAGGCGGACGATCAAGACTGGCAAGATAAACTCAAGGAAATGAAATTCTCGCCAAGCGCGATGAGTTACGTTCAGAGAGCAAAACGGAAGGCCCTTCACGCGTTCAACACGTGCGCCGCCGTTGGAGAGCGCTACTGCTACCCCGCTTGCAAGCGTGAACTTGAAGCTTGTGAGCAAAAAGCAGAGCGCGCGGGGATGAGCGCACAAGCCTGCAACGCTTATGTAGATCAGGTTTGCCGTCCGGGCTGTGTTGAAGAGCTGGCTGCCTGCCAAAGCGGGAAGCCAGAGCCGGAGTAGATTCAGGCGCTGCAAGGGGCGGCGGTAAGGCCACTTGGCGCGCCGAAGGCTTATCAGCCAAGAGTCGAAGTTGCGGCTCCGGCGAGCGCCGTCACAGCATCAACGAGCGTTGACGGGCTCGCGAAAGCGCGTGCTGAGTACGCCGGCCCAGCGCGACGGCGGCGGCGCTGAGGTCAGCGCGGCCCGGCCTATCGGCCCCGGTCTCTCTCGACTTCCCTCCGTTCGAGCGTTGCCAATCACCGCGATTGGGAGCACGCTCTCACACCTATGCGCGACAAGACGCATCACAGGGAGAGCGACCATGAAGCATGCGAGCCCGGACGGGCGCCATCAGAACAAGGATGGCGAGATCGGCAAGAAGCACGGCAACACGCTGGTCGGCACATTGCGCAAGATCTATGGCAAGCCGTTCGCCGCCGGCTATCCCGATACGACCACGCTCAGCGAGGTCTTGTCCCAGCTCAACGAAACGTCCTTGAGCCAGTTGCGCCGGGATCACGGCACCGGGCATCTGGCACACAAGATCGGCGAAGCCACCAAGTAAGCGAACGAGAAGTAGGCGAACGGTAGGTACGCCGGCGCCTACCGCGCCGAACCGATGCAGAACATCAGGGAATGTCGCCGGCCTTGCTGCGGCCGCCGGTGGAGTGCGGCTTGTTCCAGAAATATTCGCGGTTGCCGGTGGCCGCTTCGGCATATTGGTCGATCGCCACCATGATCGCCTGGACGTGGTGGTAGCACCAACCCTCGTGGACGCCGATGCGGCGGACTTCGGCGAGCGCCTTGATGAAGGCCGGGTGGTCGTCGCTGTCGCTGAAATATTTCACCATCATGATCGGGCTCCGATCGCTTTGCGTCGCGATGAACGCGCCGGCGCTGCGGCCTTCTGCCGGTCCCGCTCGGCGCACAGCTCGTCGATCCGGTCGAGCATGCGCTCGAGCAGCGCCTGGGCCGACGTCGTCGCGATGCCGGCCTTCTGAAGCGCGAGGATCTCCCGGCGCTGGCGGCCAACCTGCGCGCGCCTGCGCTCGATCTCGGCCCGGATGAAATCAATGTCCGGCATGTCCATGTCTCCCGTCCAAAGAGACAGCCAAAAGAACAAAATGGGAACGATGTCGCAAGCCGAACGTTGTCGGTAAAACTACGGAGGTGGATATGGCTGACAACACGCAGAAGAACCCGAAGGACTGGGTATCGGGGGACGACCCGATGACGGGCGCTCAGGAATCGTACCTGAAAACCCTGGCTGAGCAGGCGCACAAGCCGGATCCAACGGAGAGCGACCTCACCAAGGCTGAAGCCTCCGAGTTGATCGACCGGATGCGGCAGAAAGCCGGGTTGGAAAAATAGGAACGAACCGCTCGGACCGCGGTTGGTCGGGTACTGATACGATGAAGGAGGAATCCAACAGAACTATCAGTTTAACAGCCCCGTCGGTTACCCGGTAACTGGCGGGGCTTTGTCTATTTGGATGATCCGGAAAAGTGGAAACCGGTTTTCCGAAAGATCATGCTCAATCCAAGAGACCGGATCACGCTGCGATTCGGTCTCGTCGCATCATGATCAGGAGGCGCCCATGTATGCGCTGTTTGACGGCAGGACGCGAATCGGTGGCGCATTTCCGACCGAGAAGGACGTCTGGCAAGCCGCTCTCATCGATGGTCTCGTGACAGACGTGCCGGTCGGGGACCATCTCGGCAGCCAGGTTCTCCCCAGAGGGTACCACGTCGAGCAGATCGAAGACGTCTACGAGGCCAAGCCGGACTGGAAGCTTCCGCGCGAGATTTCCTGAGGCGCGATATTTCCGAAGGCTCGATACTTCCTAAGGCTCGATACTTTCTAAGGCTTGGCGCACTCGTGCAAGAAACTACTCGTCGGCCGCCGCCGGCTTCCCGGCATGCCCGCATACGGGCATGCCTTTGCGTCAGATCAGTTCAATGTCTGTCGGAGACAGTCTCTGCCGCGGCGTCAGAAGTGGACCGTGGTGCGCATACCTAGGACCCAGGCATTGTCGGTCTTGATGCCTGCGCCATTGAACCCGCGCCCGCCCGGATTGATCACGTACTGGGCGTCTAACTTGAGGTTCAGCCACCCGGTCGCCTGCCAGCCGTACCAGGCCTCGATTGGAACCTCGTTGCCGCCCGCATTCGGGCTGAGGGCGGCCGAGTTGACGTGGGTCGTGCCCACCGCGAAGCCGACTTCGTCCTGCGGACGCCAGGAGAAAGTTCCGGTGTGCTTGATGCCCCAGGCGACCTGATAGTCCTGGAACGAGGTTCGGTGATCGGCGACCGTCGTATTGAGGAACGTGTACCAGCCCAGCGCGCCGGGACCATCGACGGTCAATCGCTGCAGGATCGATTCGTAGATGCCGTAGCGGCCTCTTTGATCCCCCAGATTTTGATCCGGGACACCGCCGACGCCCGGGATGGTCGTGATGATCCCCGGCAGTCCGCCGTCGATGGTCGACGCGCTGTCATACCAGCCGCCAAACCTCCAGGTCCCGTCCAGCGGGCCGCTCGGCTTGTAGACCAACTCGACCGGCACCATCACACCCGAGGCCCGGCTCGAGGCAGGGATGCCCGGCAAGAAGTAGACGCTGGGCTGCGACGTCGTCAGATAATTTGGATTGGCGTCGTAGACACCGACCGACAACTGCACTTCCTTGGTGATGTTATAGTGGGCGACACCGGCCCATTGGCTTACCGGCCAGTTGTAGATGTAGCCACCCTGGATGTTGCCGGGCTGGCCGCCGCAGAAGGTCAGGTTGAGGAACTCGCAGAGGCCGAAGAAGAAGTCGGAGCCGACAGGAAGACGGCCGCCCTTAAGTTCAAGGCGATTATCGAAAAGCTTTTGCGAGTAGTAGAGTTCGGTCAGGCGCAGAATGTTGCCGCGGCCGAAGACTTCGTTGGTCAGCTGCAAAGCGGGAATACCTGCCTCGCTATTCAGATTATCGCCGAAGCGGTCGACTATCGTGAGGCCCACCGTGCCGCCCGGGATGCCAGCAAGCTTTGCCATGTCGAGCTTGGCTCCGAACCACAGCTGTCCTGCATTGGCCCCGGTTTTCCTGTCTCCGCCCGACAGGTTGGCGACCGATTCGTTACCCAGCGAAAGGCCGATGTCGATGCCCTGCTCCTTCAGCCTGGTCCTGCCGAGGTCGCCAAACAGATACGGCCTAGTCCAGAAATCATCGGTCTCGGCATAAGGTACAGGCGGAGCTTTCGTCAAAAGATCGGCGGCATGCGCGCCCCCGCTCAGCAAAGCTGACAGAGCGACCCCTGCGCCGCACGCGCGCGCGGTCTTGACCCACCCATGCAACATTTTTTTGTCCTCGGCGTCCCGGGCTTTGTCTTAATTTTGCGTCACGTCCCCGCCAAAGCCCTTGCGCCCGGGACGTGCTCCTTCCATCCCACCCGATGTCAGCCGTCACACCAGAAGCGGCCGCCTATCAACTGGAGGTTGGGTCGTATTAACGAGACGTTTAGCCGTGCTGTAAATAGTCATACTATATCACGGCCGGGTATTATCATGACTGTGGCGGCCAGAACACACATACGGCGGAACTAGGAACCCGGCGCCGCCGATATGTCTTTGCCGGGGCGTAGCGGACCGACGGGACGGCATTGGTCCCGCCGGGCTGGGACGATCCCGACTTAAGGAAGATAGTTCTGCGCAGCCGGCGCATGCGTAAAATCGAACGCATCAAACAGGTCGTCGAGCGCCGGCATGTTGACCGGCACATAGGGTGTGGACGGCATGCTCAGCGGGTTCGGCAGGTTGTCGGCTGTGGTTGGTCAGCGGCTGCATCGCCAGTTGCGCTCGATCAATTTCAGCAGCGACGCTTGGTCACCATAGGCATGGTGGATCTTGCCGCCGGTCGAATACGCCGACAGCACCATCAGCGGGATGCGAGGCCCGTCGCCGAAAAGTCGAGCGGCTGCCTCTGCGATTCGCCGGGGGCGTTAAGCAAACCAACGAGGCAGATTGCGCTTCACTCGTCCGCCCGAGCTGCGATGGGCGGCATCGGCAACTCTATTGCGGTCACAGGACGGCACGCGCGACCCGTCTAAAACCGCCCGAGCGCTTTCAACACCCGCGCCGGCGTGATCGGGATGGCGTTGATGGACACACCAAACGGCGCCAGCGCATCGTTCACGGCATTGAGCACGCAAGCGGACGCCGCCGCCGTGCCCGCCTCGCCGCAGCCCTTGGCGCCGAGCACGGTGTCTTGGGTCGGCGTCTCCAGATGGTCGATAACGATGTCCGGCATCTCCATCGCCATCGGCACCAGATAGTCTGCCAGCGATCCGTTGAGAAGCTGGCCGGTGTCGCCGTAGCGGCATTCTTCGAACAACGCCGCGCCGAGCCCCTGCACGACGCCGCCGCGCATCTGCTCGTCGACCAGCATCGGATTGATGATGCGGCCGCAATCCTCGACCACGAAGTGCTTCAGCAGCTTGATGAAGCCGGTCTCGACATCGACCTCCAGATGGCAGCCCTGGATGCCATTGGTAAAGGCGAACGGATAGCCCTGCGGCGCAAAGTGATGGCTGACCGTGAATTGCGCCTGCGTGCCCGGTGGAAGCGTGTCGGAGCGGAAATAGACGATGCGCGCGATCTCGGCGACCGGAAGCCGCTGCAGTCGCGTGGCGGCATCGACGATCGTGCTATCCTCGATGTCGAGCGCAGCCGGCTGCTCCTGCAGCACCAGGGCTGCGATCTGAAGAATATTGGCCTTCAGCACACGGGCGGCCTGCAGCGCGGTTTCGCCGCCGATGCCGGCGCCGCGGCAGGCCCAGGTGGCGCCACCATGCGGTGTCACCTCGGTATCGCCGGTGACGACTTTGACATGCTCCTGCGCGATTCCGAGCTGGTCGGCCACGATCTGGCTGACGATCGCCTCGGTGCCCTGCCCCTGCTCGGTCACCGAGATCGCGCAGCGCACCTCACCCGTCGGGGTCAGGCTGATTGTCGCACCGTCTTGCGAGGAGATCCGCGCGCCGCCCACGCCATAAAACGCCGGGCCCGGATTGGTGATCTCGACAAAGCTGGCAATTCCGATGCCGCGGTGGATGCCGCGCGCCCGCAACGTCGTCTGTTCGGCGCGCAACGCGTCGTCATTCATCATGTCGCGCAACCGCTGCAGGCAGGCTTGATGCGACAGCGCCTCGAACTTGTAGCCGGTGGGGGACGTCAGCGGATAGGCATCATCGGCGATCAGGTTCTGCGCGCGGATGTCGAACGGATCGCGCCCGGTCCTGGCTGCGGCGAGATCGACCATCCGCTCGGTGACGGCGCAGGCGATGGGATGACCGACCGCGCGATACTGGCTGGTTTGGACCTTGTGCTGGAAGATCACCTCCAGCACGGCGCGATAGTTCTTGAAGCGATAGGGCGCGCCGATCAGCCGGATCACCTGATTGCCCTCGACCACGCTGGTGCGCGGATAGGTCGAGAACGCGCCGATCGCCGTCACGTCGTGCACATCCATCGCGAGGATGTCGCCGTTTTCATCCAGCGCCATGCGGGCGCGCACGCGATGGTCGCGGGCATGGATGTCGGAGACGAAGGACTCGATGCGGTCGGCGACAAACTTCACCGGACGCCGCAGCAGGATCGACAGCCCGACCACCGCCATGTCCTCGTGATAGACGTGCAGCTTCATGCCGAACGAGCCGCCGATGTCGGGCGCGATCACACGCACGCGGGATTCCGGGATGCCGAAGTGGCGGGAATAGAGATCCTGGAACTGGTACGGCGTTTGCGTCGCGTGATGCACGGTCAATGTGCCGGCTTCGGGATCATGATCGGCGATGATGGCGCGCGGCTCCAAGGTCACCGGCGTATGGCGGCCGAAGCTGAACTCCTCTTCCACGACGTGGGCGGCGCGAGCGAAGGCGTCATCGACGCCGCCGCTGTCGAGTTGGCTGCGGAAACACAGATTGCTGTGGCTTTCCGGGTTGACGAGCGGCGTGCCGGGCTCTCTTGCTTGGTCGAGAGCGACGACCGCAGGCAATTCCTCGTAGTGGACGGTGATCAGCTCCAGAGCGTCCTCGGCCAGCGCGCGACTTTCGGCCACGACGGCAACCACTGCCTGCCCTGCCCAAACCACGCGCTCCAGCGGCAGAGGGAGCTGCGGCTCCGAGATCATGCCCTTGAAATGGTCGAGTGTGCCGGTCCAGGGCGAGCAGATCTTGGCGAGGTCGGCGCCGGTCGCGACGAGATGAACGCCATCCAGAGCACGGGCTCGCTCAAAATCGATCGAGGTGATCTGTGCATGCGCGTGCGGGCTGCGCAGGAATGCCGCATGCAGCATCCGCGGCAGCTTAACGTCGGTGACGTAGCGCCCGCGCCCCGCCAGCAGACGCTTGGCGTTCGGCCGTGGCACCGAGCGACCGATATAGGAGTTCGGACGATCGAGCGAGGTCAGCGGCGCGGTCATGACGAATGATCTCTGGTTTTGCGGGCGGCACGCGCCGCCGCCACCGCGGCGATGGCATCGACGATCGCCTCATAGCCGGTGCAGCGGCAGTAATTGCCGGACAGCGCGTCGCGGATCGTCTCGCGGCTCGGCACGGCATTGTGGGACAGTAGCTCATGAGCGCTGATCAGCATGCCCGGCGTACAGAAGCCGCATTGCAGCGCATTGCGCCGGTGGAATTCGGCCTGCAGGTCGGCGATCGCGCCGCTCTCCGTGAGGCCTTCGATGGTGTCGATCCGGGCGCCATCGGCCTGCACCGCGAACATCAGGCAGGCATGCACGGCGCGACCGTCGAGCTGCACCAGGCAGGCTGCGCAGGTGCCCATCTCGCAGCCGGCATGGGTGCCGGTCAGCTCCAACCGATCGCGCAGGCAATCGAGCAGCGTGTCGCGCGGTGCCACCTCGCAAACCGTCTTGCGGCCGTTGACCATGAAGCGGACGCGGACGGTCTCGTCCGCATCGCCGGAGCCGAATGATGTGCCTGTTACGCTCATGCGCCCTCGCCGATCCGTCCCAGCAGCCGGCCGAGCAGCACGCGCGCGAGATGCAGCCGCATCGCGGACGGCACCTCGTCGCTCTCGGGCGGCGCGATATCCTGGCCCAGCGCGGCCTGCGCGGTTGCGATCGCTGCCGCGTCGAGAGCCTGACCATTCAGCACGTCCTCGGCATGCCTGGCACGCGTCGGAACATTGCCGACCGCGAAGAACGCGATGCGGATGGTTTCAATCTTTGCACCGTCGAGCGTCGCGATCATGCCGCAGCCGACCAGCGCATAGTCGCCGCGCCGGCGCGCCAGCTCGTCAAAGGCGATCTTCTGGTTCGCCTTGAACAGCGGCACATGGACGGCGGTGACGAGCTCGCCGGGCGCGAGCGCGGTCTCGAACAGCCCGACGAAGAAGTCGGCCGCCCTGACGCGGCGGTGGCCTGCAAAACCCACGATCTCGATCTCGGCATCCAGCGCGAGCACCACGGCGGGAAATTCGGACGCGGGATCGGCCAGCGCAATGCTGCCGCCGAGCGTGCCGCGGTTGCGAATGGCAGGATGGGCAATGAACGGCGCGGCCGCCCGTAGCAGCGGCGCGAACTCGCCGATCAGCGGCTCGCTGAGCGTCTCGCAATGACGGGTCAGCGCGCCGATCCGCAAGAACTCGCCCTCGCGCCTGACGCCGCGCAGCTCGGCAATGTGGGTGATGTCGATCAGGAGCTTTGGCGCCTGCAGCCGCAGCGCCAGTGTCGGCACCAGGCTCTGGCCGCCGGCAATGAAGCGCGCGTCCTCGCCTTGTTGTCCATGCGCGGCCAGCGCCTCCTCGGTGGTGCGTGCCCGCAAGTAACTGAAAGCCCGCGCCTTCATCGTCGCTTCCTCGCGTCCTGCCGTGGCTCACGGCCGCGACGAGGCAGATTTGTAACCATCTGGTCTCAAAATTCTAGCATGAAGCCCTCGAACGAAACAGACCATTTGGTTACAATTCGCAACGGAGTATGAACACGCATAAAGCGTAGCAATCCATACGGTCATGGCCACGATCAAGAAGCGCGCAGCAAAGAAACCGGCGAAACCAACGCCTCGGCGGCGGTCCAGCGGAGCAAAGACCGTTCCTCGGCGGCGCAACATGCGCGCCGCCGAACGCGAAAGGCTGATCGTTGACGAGGCGATCCGCTTCTTCGCCGAGCGCGGCTTCGACGGCGACATGCGCGAGCTCGCCATGCGCATCGGTATCGCGCACTCGGCGATTTACCGGCACTTCCCGGGCAAGGAGGCGCTGATCGAACGGGTCTATCAGGAAGTCTATCTCAGCCGCTGGTCGCCTGATTGGGGCGCGTTGATCCGCGATCGCGCGCTGCCCCTGGAGGCGCGGCTCACCGGCTTCTATCTCGACTATGTGGCGCGGGTGTTCGAATACAACTGGGTGCGCATCTTCGCCTTTTCCGGAATGAAGTCATTCGGCATCACCGGCCGCTATCTCGACCTCGTCCGCCGCGAGATCATCGAGGCCGCCGCCGCCGAGCTGCGCCATGAGCTCGGCCTGCCTGACGTCCGGGAATGTCCACTCAGCGAGCGCGAGACCGAGATGGTCTGGGGGCTGCACGGACAGATCTTCTATCTCGCGATCCGCAAGTTTATCTATGACACGCCGATCCCGCGCGACCTCGACCGGGTCGTGCGGGACGCGGTGGCGATATTCCTGGAGGGGGCGCGAACCATCATGCCGCGGCTGCAGCACGGACTTTAACCCAGGTTACCGCAGGAGAAGCACATCTGCGGTATTATCGTACCGAAACGTCTACTCTCCGCCGCTCTCGCGCGCCAGGCGTTCCGCCCGAAGGCGTTCGCGATTAGCGTAAAACGCCTTCTGCGCAGCATCGTGCTCGCGCATGGCCTGCTCGGCGTCGGCCTTGCGCGCAGCGTCGCGGGCTCGGCGCTGTTCGGGGGTCAGGATTCGGGGTTGGCGGTCTGAAAGATTATCCAGCATTGGTCGATAACGCCGGCCGCGGCCGGAAGTTCCATCCTCCCTCCCCGGCGGCTCTTGACGATGTCGCCGCTGCGCCCGACAACAGGGCTGTGCCAGATTGTCACATGGAGGTCGGGCGTGAGACAGGTCGACATCGCCATCATGTTCGTCAGCCTTTGGCTGCTGGCGTCCATGCTGATCGATGCGGTGACGCCGAAAGAGCTGAGCGTCTACGTGATCGGCGCCGAGATTGCGCCGGCAACCGCGATCTCGGCCGCGCTATATTGGCGGCGGGTGCCGACGCTCGACTTTGCGGTGGTATTCGCGACCGTCTGGATGCTCTCCGAGATGGTGCTCGAGATGGTCACACCTGCCCCGCTGTCACCGCTGATGTCGATCGTCGGAGTGGCGCCGCTCTTGATCGTCGGCATCGCGATCAACGTCCAGAGCCGCCGCCGTTCGAAACCGATACGGACGCCGGATTCGCGCTCGGCGACGCCCTGACCCGCGGGCTCGCCTTCAGCTCTCCGCGAGCGCTGCGCGCAAGCCGACAGGTCGGATCACCGCTCGCCCGGATTCTTCATCTGGCGCGACGGCCACGATCCCGATAGATCAAGTTGATGACACATCAGATCAACGTCGTCCTGCACCCGCTGGTTCAGCACAAGCTGACGCTGATGCGCGAGAGCGATCGCTCCACCAAGGGCTTTCGCGAGCTGCTCAACGAGATCGGCATGCTGCTCGCTTACGAGATCACCCGCGATCTGCCGGTTGAGCTGGTCGAGATCGAGACGCCGCTGCAGCGGATGAAGGCGCCGAAGATCGCCGGCAAGAAGCTGACGCTGGCGCCGATCTTGCGCGCCGGCGTCGGCTTCCTCGACGGCATGCTGGCACTGATGCCCTCCGCCCGCGTCGCCCATATCGGGCTCTACCGTGATCCCGACACGCTGCAGGCGGTCGAATATTATTTCAAGGCCCCGCAGGACCTGTCGGACCGCACCGTGATCCTGATGGATCCGATGCTGGCGACCGGCAATTCCGCGTGCGCGGCCGCTGCGCTGTTGAAGGCGCGCGGTGCCCGCGACATCCGCTTCGTCTGCCTGTTGGCCGCCCCCGAAGGCATCACCCAGTTCCAGCGCGAACATCCGGACATTCCGGTCTGGACCGCGGCGATCGACGAGCGGCTCAACGATCACGGCTACATCGTACCGGGCCTCGGCGACGCCGGCGACCGGATGTTCGGCACCAAATAGGTCTGATGGA
>Ga0209455_1001057_pt1 | contig 13627 bp, 10 predicted proteins | sample AraplaCol_mCL_r2_FD_184275 | JGI IMG/M metagenome (GOLD analysis project Ga0209455, IMG submission 184275) | Arabidopsis root microbial communities from North Carolina, USA - plate scrape CL_Col_mCL_r2 (SPAdes) (version 2) | ecosystem: Host-associated > Plants > Roots > Endosphere | place: USA...
GCAGATAGAAGCTCTTGGCGCCCTTGGTCTTGTTGACCCAGTCGAGGCCGGCGATGATCTGCTGAGTCGCTTCCTGGCCGGTGTAGATGACGTTTTTGGACTGCTCGAGCCCCTCGTAGAAGGTCGGGTAATACAACATGCCGTTGTACTGCTCGAACACCGGTAGCACCGCCTTGCGCGAAGCCGAGGTCCAACAGCCGAACACCGCGGCGCATTTGTCGTTGACCAAGAGCTTCTTGGCCTTCTCGGCGAAGGTCGGCCAATCGGACGCGCCGTCCTCTTGAATGAACTTGATCTTGCGGCCAAGCACGCCGCCTTGCCCGTTGATCTGATCAATCGCCAGCTTCTCGGCCTCAACCGATCCCGTCTCTGAGATCGCCATGGTACCGGTGACGGAGTGCAGGATGCCGACGGTCACTTCGCTATTGGTGACTGCAAGGCCGGTGGTGTTGATCGCCGAGGTTGCGGGACCTTCGGCGAAGGACGGCCGCGGCAGCATGGCGAGCGCCGGCAGCGCTGCCGCCCCCATCAGCAGCTTGCGCCGGAGCGGCGACTTCAGGCCTCGTTCGATTTCGTCTGACATGAACACCCCATTCGTTTCGTTTGCCGCGACAGGCTTTGGTCAGACGGAGGATGGCCCGGTTTGTGCAGCGCACAGATACGCGAGATCGCGTATACTGCACCGCAAAATCGCGACGTAGGCTGCGCGTATGAGGTCAACAAGGAGCAGCGGCGTGGCGACAAAGCCGCCCGGGTTCAGGAGTTCATAAGTGGCAGGGCGGCAGCGGATAGACCGCGTCAGGCGCCAGTATAATCAGTGGGTCGCCAACCAGACGTTGGAAGACTACGCGCTGCGCTTCACAGCGAAGAGCGCGCGGCGCTGGTCCGCCGCCCGCGTCGCCAATACCGCGCTCGGCGCGATCTCGTTCCTGGCGCTGGAGGCGATCGGCGGCACCATCACGCTGAACTACGGTGTTACCAATGCCAGCGCCGCCATCCTGGTCGTCAGCGTCATCATCTTCTGCTGCGGGCTCCCGATCGCCTATCATGCCGCAAAATGCGGCATCGACATCGACCTGCTGACCCGCGGCGCCGGCTTCGGCTATATCGGCTCGACCGTCACCTCGCTGATCTATGCCAGCTTTACCTTCATCTTCTTCGCAATCGAGGCGGTGATCCTGGCCACGGCGCTGGAGATGTGCTTCGGCATTCCCCGTCCGATCGGCTATCTCATCAGCGCCATCGTCATCATTCCGCTGGTGACGCATGGCATCACGCTGATCAGCCGCTTCCAGCTCTGGACCCAGCCGCTCTGGGTGGTGCTGCACATCGCCCCCTTTGCCGCGATCGCCTACGCCAATCCGCACTCGTTCGTGGCCTGGACCGAATTCCCCGGACAGCATGGCGACGCTGGCGGCCATCTCGATCTCGTGCTGTTCGGCACCGCGACGTCCGTGGTGTTCTCGCTGGTGGCGCAGATCGGCGAGCAGGTCGATTTCCTGCGCTTTTTGCCACGCGACCACCGCACTTCGCGGACCGCCTGGTGGCTGGCGCTGCTCAGTGCAGGTCCCGGCTGGATCGTGCTCGGCGCCATGAAGCTGCTGGCCGGCTCGTTCCTGGCCTATTTCGCACTGATCCATGGCGTCGCGGCCGAGCAAGCAGCAGAGCCCGCCCACATGTATCTCGAGGCTTTCCGCTACGTGCTGGCGCGCCCTGAACTGGCGCTGACCCTGACCGGCACTTTCGTGATCCTGTCGCAGCTCAAGATCAACGTCACCAATGCCTATGCCGGCTCCATCGCCTGGTCGAATTTCTTCTCCCGGCTGACCCACAGCCATCCGGGACGCGTGGTCTGGCTGGTGTTCAACGTCGTGGTCGCCCTGCTGTTGATGGAGATCGGTGTCTACAAGGCACTGGAGCAGACGCTCGCACTCTATTCCAACGTGGCGATCGCCTGGATGGGTGCGCTGGTCTCCGACCTCGTGGTCAATCGGCCGCTCGGCCTGCGCCCGCAACACATGGAGTTCAAGCGCGCGCATCTCTACGACGTCAACCCGGTCGGTGTCGGCGCGATGACGATCGCGACCATCATCTCGATCAGCGCCTTTTACGGCCTGTTCGGACCGACCGCGAAGGCGCTGTCGGGCTTCGTCGCGCTCTCGGTCGCCTTTGTCACGGCGCCCATTATTGCCTACACGACCGACGGAAAATATTACATCGCGCGCAAGCCGAAGCGGAGCTGGCAGGACATCGCGCAGATCCAATGCTGCATCTGTGAGCATCATTTCGAGCCGGAGGACACCACCTCCTGCCCGGCTTATGCCGGCCCGATCTGTTCGCTGTGCTGCTCGTTGGATGCGCGGTGCCATGACCTCTGCAAGCCGCATGCGCGCGTGCAGGCGCAGCTCGCAGCGGCGCTCGGCGGCATGCTGCCGCAACGCATCCTGGCGCGGCTCAATTCGCAGCTCGGGCATTATCTCGGCGTGTTCGTGAGCTCGGCCGGTCTCGTGGCGCTGACGCTCGGCATGATCTATCTCGAGACCACCGTGGCCATGCCGGCGGACAGGCCATTGGTCTCGGACGTGCTCTGGAAGGTGTTCTTTGCGCTATCCATCATCATCGGCGTGGTGGCGTGGCTATTCGTGCTTGCGCAGCAGAGCCGCAGCGCCGCGGAGGCTGAGAGCCGGCGACAGACCACATTGCTGATCGCGGAGATCGAGGCGCACAAGCGCACCGACGCCGAACTGCAGCGCGCCAAGGAGGTGGCGGAATCAGCCAATCTCGCCAAGAGCCGCTATGTGGTCGGCCTCAGTCACGAGCTGCGCTCGCCGCTCAATGCGATCTCCGGCTATGCCCAGCTGCTGGAGCAGGACAACAGCCTGCCGCCGAAACCGCGCGATCAGGTGCGTGTGGTCCGCCGCAGCGCCGATCATCTCTCCGGCCTGATCGATGGCATTCTCGACATCTCCAAGATCGAAGCCGGGAGACTGTATTTGTCGCGCGACGAGGTGCGGCTGAGTGAATTCCTCGATCAGCTCGTCGGCATGTTCCGCCTGCAGGCCGCGGCCAAGAGCGTCGACTTCGTATTCAAGCGGCCTGCGGTGCTGCCGGTGGTGGTCTATGCCGACGAGAAGCGACTGCGGCAGATTCTGATCAACCTGCTCTCCAACGCGATCAAGTTCACGCAAGGCGGCAGCGTGCAGTTCGTGGTGCATTACCGCAGCCCGGTCGCGGAGTTCGAAGTGATCGACACCGGCCCCGGCATCCGGCACGACGATCTCGAACGCATCTTCGCGCCGTTCGAGCGCGGCGCGCTCGGCGCAGCGCAGCCACAGACCGGGACCGGTCTCGGCCTTACCATCAGCCGCCTGCTCGCCGGCGTGATGGGCGGCGACATCAGGGTCACGAGCCAGGTCGGCACCGGCAGTACGTTCAGGGTCAAGATCCTGCTCTCGGAGGTGACCAATCCGACGCGGCATGCGCCGGTAAAGGCGCCGATCTCGGGCTATCTGGGGCCGCGCAAGACCATCTTGATCACCGACGACGATCCGGTGCACCGCGATCTCCTGCGCGAGGTGCTGGCGCCGCTCGGCTTTATCCTCTTGAGCGCGCCCGATGGCGCGGCCTGCCTCACGCTTGCCCAGCACTGCCAGCCCGATTTGTTCATCCTCGACATTTCGATGCCGGGCATGGACGGCTGGGTGGTCGCCGAGACCTTGCGCATGAGCGGCCATCATCACGCGCGTATCCTGATGACCTCGGCGAGCGCAATCGAGGCGCACGGCCGGCCTCTGGCGCAGCCATTCCACGACGGCTACGTGATGAAGCCGATCGACATCCCGCGGCTGCTCGAGACCATCCGCCAACTGCTCAGGCTCGAATGGACCTATGAGACCGACATCGCCGTTGCGCCGCTCTGGCGGCCCGAGAGCGGCCCCCGGCCGCCGCTGCAATATGTCGAGGAGCTGATGGGGCTTGGGCAGATCGGCTATATCAGGGCCATTCAGCTCAAGCTCGACGAGATCGGCAGCTCACATCCCGAGCACATCGAATTCGTCACCGAGATGCGCGCGCTGATCGACCGCTTCGACCTCGATCAGTACATGGCAATCCTGAAGACGCTGCACGCTTATGAGCATTGAACCCAGTAAGCGCGACGTCGCGCTCGTCATCGACGACTCGCCGGAGACGCTGCGGCTGTTGACCGACGCGCTGGATGGCGCCGGCATGACCGTGATGGTGGCGCTCGACGGCGCTGCCGCGATACGCATTGTCGACCAGATCACGCCCGACATCATCCTGCTCGACGCGGTGATGCCCGGGTTGGACGGCTTCGAGACATGCCGCAGGCTGAAGCGCGAGGCCGGCCTCTCCAACGTCCCGGTGATCTTCATGACCGGACTCGCCGAGACGGAGCACATCGTGCGCGGGCTGGAGGCCGGCGGCGTCGACTATGTCACCAAGCCGATCGCGGTCGAAGAGATGCTGGCGCGTATTCGCGTGCATCTGGCGAATGCGCGGATGACGCAGAGCGCGCGCGCCGCGCTCGATGTCTCCGGTCGCTTCCTGCTTGCGGTGGACCGGCGCGGCCGCATCATGTGGGCGACGCCGCAGGCACAGAAGCTGCTCGCCGACAGTCTGGGCGCCGGGACCGTCGACGAAATGGTCCTGCCGGAGCCGCTCCGGCAATGGCTGGAACAGGCGCAGGAAGGTACGGGGGGCAGCAAGGCGATCGCTGCAATTCCCGACCATCCGGAGTTGAAGCTGCACTACATGGGCGGTGCCGGATCTGACGAATTCCTGCTGCGACTATCCAAGGAACAGACCGGTGTGCTGCCGGCAGCATTCCCCAGCGAATTCGGCCTGACCATGCGGGAGGGCGAGGTGCTGTCCTGGCTCTCCAAGGGCAAGACCAACCGCGACATTGCGCAGATCCTGGGGCTCAGCCCGCGCACCGTCGACAAGCATCTGGAGCAGATCTACGCCAAGCTCGGGGTGGAGAACCGTACGGCGGCCGCGGCGATTGCGACCGGCGCAGCAAGGCGGGAGATGTAGTTAAAGCTGCGCCTCTTCGTGTGATGCGGGCAGCGGCGTCACACACCACTGCCGTACCGGGCAAGCGACCCCACAAACACCGTTGTCATCCCGGGCACGCGCGCGGGAGCGAGCGCAGACCCGGGATCCCTACCGCGTGATCTATCGGTCGAATAAGACCGGTCATTGTCGCCTTTGCCCAACGACATCGCCCTGTGCTTATGGATCCCCGCCTTCGCGGGGATGGCAGCGGAATTTGGGGCAGGCAGTGGACGATCACTCAGCTATACACGAACGCCTCGTCGTCCAGATCGATCGCCGGGATCGCGTCCTTCTCGTTCCAATAGTCCTGGCTGTGCTGCCATTCCGGCTTGTCGCCGCGCTTCGGCAGCAGGTGCATGTCGCGCATCATGTAGCCGGGATTGAAATTCTCCGGATCGATCCAGGACAGCAGCGGCATATTGTGGTCCTCCGGCCGCAGCGCCGCCACCATCTTCTTGACGCCCTTCTGATCCATATGAGTCAGCAGCCGGCAGACGAAGTCGGCGACCAGATCGGTGCGCAGGGTCCAGCTGGCACGGAAGTAACCGAACACCCAGGCCATGTTCGGCACGCCCGTGAACATCATGCCGCGATAGGTCACGGTTTGTCCGAAATCGAGCGGCTTGCCGTCGATGGTGAACGCGATGTCGCCGAGCACACACAGATTGAAACCGGTGGCCGTGACGATGATGTCGGCCGGCAATTCATCCCCGGACTTGAGCCTGATGCCCGTCTCGGTAAAGCGCTCGATCTCGTCGGTGACAACGGAGGCCTTGCCGTCCCTGATGCTCTCGAACATATCGGCATTCGGCAGGAAGGCGAGCCGCTGCCGCCAGGGCCGGTAGGTCGGCGTGAAATGCTTGGCCGCGTAGTCCTCGCCGACGATGGCGCTGATCTGCCCGATCAGCTCTTTCGCGACCTTCTCCGGCTGCGCCAAGCAGAGCTTAGTGAAGGCGTCCTGCTCAAACAGGATCTTGCGCCGCACGATCTCGTGGATCCATTCCTCCTCGACCTGAAGCCTGCGCAGCTCCTCGGCAAGCTCGATCACGTTGCGGCCGATGCGGAAATAGGTCGGCGAGCGCTGCAGCATCGTGACATGCGCGCATTCGCCGGCGATCGATGGGATCAGCGTGGCGGCGGTTGCGCCGGAGCCGATCACGACGACCTTCTTGTCGGCGAGACCGATATCGTCGGGCCAGCGCTGTGGATGCACGATGCGGCCCTTGAACTTGGCCATATCAGGCCATTCCGGCGTGTAGCCCTCCGAATGGCGGTAATAGCCCTGGCACATCCAGAGGAAATTCGCCGTGAAGGTGGCGCGCTTCTCACTGCCGGCCTTCACGGCTTCGATCGTCCAAAGATTCTCCGTGCTCGACCAGCTCGCCGACTGGATCTTGTGTCCGTAGCGGATGTGGCGGCCGAGATCGTTCTCGGCGATCACCTCGCCCATGTAGGCGAGGATTTCTTCGGCGGTGGCGATCGGTGGACCGACCCATGGCTTGAAGCTGTAGCCGAAGGTGTGCAGGTCGCTGTCGGAGCGGATGCCGGGATAGCGATGCGTGCGCCAGGTGCCGCCAAAGCTCTCCTGGCCTTCCAGGATGACGAAGCTCTTGTGCGGCAAAGTCTTGGCCAGCTGATAGGCGCTGCCGATGCCGGAGATGCCGGCGCCGACGATCAGAATATCGAAATGCTCAACGCTTTGCGAGACGGAGGGGTCGTGGATGGGTGCCATGACGTTCATGGGCGTCGCAGGTCCTTGGGGTTATTATTTGGCTTTCCTAAGGACTCAAGCTGGACCTGATCTTCGCGACGGTCAACCTCAGCGATGCACGCGCATCGCGTCGTCAATTTCCGCCGAGCGGCAAGCCCCATTGTCGCGCCGTCTGCACGATCCAGTCGCGGTACAATGTCAGCGGCGTGGCGCCGGTCATGCCGCCGCAGCCAGCGCTGCCATTGGCGCCGGTGGACCAAGAAATGACGCCGACGATCACCTGCCCGCCTGACTGCTGCTCGAACAGCGGACCGCCGGAATCGCCGGTGCAGGCGCCCAGTCCGTCTCTAGACCCCTGTGTCGCTGGATCGACCAGTCTGATCTGCAGGGTGCCGGGCTTGCCGGTCGCGACCAGCGGCGCGGTGCGCACCACGCCGGCGCTCCTGCCGTCGCCGCGAATGGTCACGCCGATGCCGGCGACGGTGAAGGCATTCCCCGAGTTGAGCGGAAGCTGCGGCACGCCGAGCGCGGCGGGCACGCCATCCGCGGTCGGCGCCTCCAGTTCCAGCAAAGCGACGTCGGCGGTGGCGCGATGCGCCGGGATCGCCTGCATGTTGAAGCCAGGATGCGCTACGGCACGGCGTACGGTCTTCAGTTGAGGCTTATGTGCGGCATCGTATTCCACGATGCGGTATTCGGTACCCGTTTGCACGCAGTGGCCTGCCGTCAGCACCAGCCGCGGCGCGACCAGCGCGCCGCTGCAGAAGGTGCCGCGCGAGCCGACGATGGTGACGACCGAACGGCCGATGCCGTCGGTGGATGGCGGCGCGCCGCCGACAATGGCGAAGGCAGGAGAGGCGGCGAGGAGCGTCGCAACGGCGCCCAGGTACAGGATCTGCTTCATAGGCGCAGCAATAGCCGCTCGTGCCGATATCGCCAAGCATCGCACGTCGTGTTAGCGCTTCCGTAGAAAACGATGGTGAGGAAGACGATGATCGAGGCGGTGATCTTTGATTTTGGCGGTGTGCTGACCACCTCGCCGTTCGAGGCGTTTGCGCGCTTCGAGAAGGAGCGCGGCTATCCCGTGGACATCATCCGCAACACCAACGCCGCCAATCATCTGGAAAACGCGTGGGCCAGATTCGAGCGCGCCGAGATCGACATCGACACCTTCGACCGCCTGTTTGCCGAGGAGTCGCTGGCACTGGGCGGCGCGGAGGTGCGCGGCCGCGAAGTGCTGCCGCTGCTGTCAGGCGATCTGCGCCCCGAAATGGTCGAGGCGCTCCAGCGCATCAGCGCCCGCTTCAAGACCGGCTGCATCACCAACAATCTGCCGACCAATGCGATCGGCAGCCAGGGCGGCCGGTCGCTCTATTTCGCCGAGGTCATGGTGCTGTTCAATCACGTGATTGAATCCGCCAAGATCGGATTGCGCAAGCCCGACCCGCGCATCTACCAGATGATGGTGCATGCGCTCGGCGTCGATCCGAAAAGCTGCGTCTATCTCGACGATCTCGGCGTCAACCTGAAGCCCGCGCGCGCGATGGGCATGACCACGATCAAGGTCACCGGCGGTCCGCAGGCGATCGCGGAGCTCGAAGTCGCGACGGGGTTGAAGCTAACCTGAGCGTCATTGCGAGGAGCAAAGCGACGAAGCAATCCAGTATGGTTTCCACGGCTCTGGATTGCTTCGCTTCGCTCGCAATGACAGAACCGGCTAGTAATTCGTCGGCTTCGCACGCTCCGGAAACGCCGCGGCCAGTGCGGCGCCATCGGCCTGAAGCACGCCGCGCTCGGTGATCAGCCCCGTCACCAGCCGCGCCGGCGTCACGTCAAATCCGTAATTGGCGACCGGCGAGCCTTCCGGCACGATCCGCACGGTCTCGATGCGGCCGTCCTTGGTGCGGCCGGTCATCTCGCTCACTTCAAGCGCGCTGCGCTGCTCGATCGGGATCTGCCGTCCTTCCGCGACCGCAAAGTCGATGGTCGGCGACGGCAGCGCCACGTAGAACGGCACGTTATTATCATGGGCGGCGAGCGCCTTCAGGTAGGTGCCGATCTTGTTGCAGACGTCGCCATTGGCGGCGACCCGGTCGGTGCCGACGATCGCGAGATCGACCATGCCATGCTGCATCAGGTGACCACCGGTGTTGTCCGGAATCACGGTGTGTGGAACGCCGTGATGGCCGAGCTCCCAGGCCGTCAGCGAGGCGCCCTGATTGCGCGGGCGGGTCTCGTCGACCCAGACATGGACCTTGATGCCACGATCATGCGCCAGATAGATCGGCGCCGTCGCCGTGCCCCAATCCACCGTCGCCAGCCAGCCGGCGTTGCAATGCGTCAGCACATTGACCGTCTCGCCCGGCTTCCTGGTTGCCGCGATTGTCTCGATCAGCTCCGCGCCATGGCTTGCGATGCTCCGGTTGATCGTGACGTCCTCGCCTGCGATATCGACGGCGCGCGCATAGGCCGCGTCGCGCCGCTCCGATGGCGCCAACCGCTGCAACATCGTCCTCATCGTATCGAGCGCCCATTGCAGATTGATCGCGGTCGGTCTTGTTGCGATCAACATCTGATAGGCGCGCTCGATGCCCTGATCAGAGCGATCGTCGCGCATCGCCAGCGCCATGCCGAAGGCGGCGGTGGCGCCGATCAGCGGCGCACCGCGCACCAGCATCGAGCGGATCGCATCGGCCGCCTCCTCGCAGGTCGTGATCTTCGCGACGACGAATTCATGCGGCAGCCGCCGCTGATCGATCGCGGCGACCGACCAGCCGTCGGCATCGAGCCAGATGCTGCGATAGTGCTTGCCGTCGACCTTCATGGGCGCGCCCTCCGCTAGTTCCGCAACACGCGGCCCGCGACCGCATCGAGCTTCTTCAGAAGCTCGGGATCGCGCGCCTCCGGCGCCGTGATCAGCGCGGTATCGAGCGCGCGGTCAGAGCCGATCGGGCATGGCTCATGCTCGCGCGGAAAGTCCTTGGCGAGCCGCGCCACGAGGCGCTTGGCCTTGTCCGCATTCGCATTCAGCGCACGGATGATGTCCTGCACCGTGACGGCGTCGTGATCCGGATGCCAGCAATCGAAATCCGTCACCATCGCGACGCTAGCGTAGCAGATCTCGGCCTCACGCGCGAGCTTGGCTTCCGGCATGTTGGTCATGCCGATCACGGCATAGCCTGCTGCCTTGTAGGTCAGGCTTTCGGCCAGGGTCGAGAATTGCGGCCCCTCCATGCAGACATAGGTGCCGCTGCGCGCGATCGCGATATCCTCCGCCTCGGCCGCGGCCGCGAGGTGGATGCGCAGCCGCGGCGAGACCGGATGGGCCATCGAGACATGAGCGACGCAGCCCTTGCCGAAGAACGAGCTTTCCCGCTTGTGGGTGCGGTCGACGAACTGATCGACCAGCACGAAGGTGCCGGGCGGAAGCTCCTCCTTGAATGAGCCGCAGGCTGACAGCGAGATCAGGTCGGTGACGCCCGCGCGCTTGAGCACGTCAATGTTGGCGCGGTAGTTGATGTCGGAGGGCGACAGCCGGTGGCCCTTGTCGTGGCGCGGCAGGAACACGATCGGGAGGCCCGCGATGGTGCCGCGGCGGGGCGGCGCCGAGGGCTCGCCCCAGGGGCTCTCGATCGGCTCTTCGCGCGCATCTTCCAAACCGGGCAGGTCATAGATGCCCGAACCGCCGATAACGCCAAGCACTGCCTGTGTCATGCTCATCCCATAGTCGCCCCGGGGTGAGCTATGCCAGTTTCGACGCCGCTTGAAAACAGCGTCGACGTTCCGCCTTCATCCAGATCTTCTCTCCGGGAAGCCGCCGGCAGCGGCTCCGTGCAGCCCGCCTCAGGCTGCCTGCAGCTGTTCCGCCACCAACCGTTCCAGCGTCTGCACCGACTGGAAGTTCTCCGGCGTGATCTGCTCCTGCGGGATCGTGAAATCGAACTCGGCCTCGACCCCGAGCATCAGATTGACCATGTCCATCGAGGTCAATCCGATATCGACCAGCAGCGCATCGGGCGCGACGGCAGCCGTGATCGAATTCTGCGCGAGAATGTCGCGCACCAGCGCCGTGAGCCGGGAGCGAATCTCGCTATCCACGCTTTGCATGCCTAATCCTCTTCCAGCTAACGATTCGAACACACTGATCATCCAGCATCGAGGATAACGTCCCGTGCTTTCGAAATCAGCCATGCGGAGGGTCGCTTTGCCGCTGCATTTGTTCTTAACGCTAACGCGTCTGTGACAATTTACGCGACCGCAAATACCAGGCATTAACCTCGGCTTTGGGATTGCGCTTCGTTTACCCTGAATCCCGTCGACGAATTTGAATCAAATCCCTACCCTTACGCGCAAAGCGAGACATGCCGGGTATAAGCGTAGCATTGCGAGCATGCACGCCGATCAAGCCAACACCGGCAAATTGCGGAGAGGTCGATCGGCCATGAACCTTCAGGAAAGCATGCTTCGTAATCCTCCCGAGGATGGTGAGCAGTTGCTGCTCGATCGCGGCTCGCTGTTCATGCAACGGACCGCTGCAGTCGCCGCGCTGGCGACGGCCGAAGCCGACGCGGTCGACCGCGAGGGGCGCTTCCCGAAGGCCGCAATCGATGCTGCGCGCGAGCAGAAGCTGCTCGGTATGCAGATCCCGGTCGAATTCGGCGGCTTTGGCGCAACGATCCATGACATCGCGGACGTCTGCTACACGCTCGGCCGCGCCTGCGCCTCCACCGCGATGATCTTCGCCATGCACCAGACCAAGGTCGCCTGCTTGGTGCGCCATGGCCGCGGCAACCCGTATATGGAAGCGCTGATGCGCCGGATCGCGGGCGAGCAGCTTCTGCTCGCATCATCGACCACCGAAGGCCAGAACGGCGGCAATTTGCGCGCCAGCGCCGCAGCGGTCGGCAGGGACCGCGAGGAGATCACGCTGCTGCGCGACGCTACCGTAATCTCCTACGGCGCCGAGGCCGACGGCCTTGTCACCATCGCCCGGCGCGCCGATGACGCAGCCGCTTCCGATCAGGTGCTGCTCGCGCTGCTCAAGGAAGACTATGCACTGAAACGGACGGTGGGCTGGGAGACGCTCGGCATGCGCGGCACCTGCTCGAGCGGATTCGAGCTGAAGGTGAGCTGCCCGTCAGACCGGGTGTTCGCCGAACCCTATGACCGTATCCATGCGCAGACCATGACGCCGTTCGCGCATCTCACCTGGTCGTCGGCCTGGGCCGGCATCGCGGCAGCCGCCGTACAGCGCGCACAGCGTTTCATCCGCAAGGCGGCGCGCAGCGCTGGCGGACAGACGCCGCCGGCAGCGGCGCATTTCACCGCAGCCAGGATGTCGCTCGCCAAACTGCGCGCCGTGATCTCCGCCAACGTGAATGCCTTCATCACCCATGAATACGACGAACGCGCCCTGAGCTCGCTCGACTTCCAGTCATCGATCACGCTGCTGAAGGTCGAAGCGTCCGAGCTCGCGGTCGAAACCGTGATGAGCGCGATGCGCGCCTGCGGTCTGTCGGGCTATCGCAATGACGGGGAGTTCTCGATCGGCCGGCACCTGCGCGACGTGCTGTCAGCGCCGATCATGATCAACAACGACCGCATTCTAGCCAACATCGCGACCGCGAGCCTGATGAGTGCGGTGCCGACCTCCCTGCACGACTGACCGCGTGTTTCGAACTGAAGTTATTGGGACCTTCCACCATGAGCATTCCCGTTCTGAAGCAGTCGCCCGGCCTCGCCCCGCACCCCGCCGATCCGCTGGACCATCTCAGTGACGCCCTGTTTCACCGGATGGGCGCCGACGGCGTCTATGCACGCACTGCGCTCTATGAAGGCGTCGTCGAAAAATTGGCCGCGCTGATCACGCGGCATCGTGAGGATGGCACCGAGGTGATGCGCTTCCCGCCGGTGATGAGCCGCGCACAGCTCGAGAAGTCCGGCTACCTGAAAAGCTTCCCGAACCTGCTCGGCTGCGTCTGCGGCCTGCATGGCAGCGAGCGTGACATCAATGCAGCAGTCAGCCGTTTCGAGGCTGGCGGCGACTGGACCACGTCGCTATCTCCAGCCGATCTCGTGCTGTCGCCGGCCGCCTGCTATCCGGTCTATCCAATCGCGGCAAGCCGCGGCCCGTTGCCGGAAGGCGGCCTACGCTTCGACGTGGCCGCCGACTGCTTCCGCCGCGAGCCGTCGCGGCACCTCGACCGGCTGCAATCGTTCCGGATGCGCGAATATGTCTGCATCGGAACGCCGGATGATGTCGCGGCGTTCCGCGAGCGCTGGATGGAGCGTGCCCAGGGGCTCGCTCGCGACCTTGGCCTGAGCTTCCGCGTCGATCATGCCAGCGATCCGTTCTTCGGTCGGGTCGGCCAGATCAAGGCCGTGAGCCAGAAGCAGCAGTCGCTGAAGTTCGAGCTGCTGGTACCGTTACGCTCGGAGCAGCAGCCGACGGCCTGCATGAGCTTCAACTACCACCGCGAGCACTTCGGCACAACCTGGGACATCGTCGACGCGAATGGCGAGCCGGCGCACACCGGCTGCGTCGCCTTCGGGATGGATCGCCTGGCGGTCGCCCTGTTCCATACGCATGGCGCTGACCTCGCCCACTGGCCGGCACGGGTGCGCGATTCGCTCGTCCTGGCGGAGCCCGCGGGTGTAACGGGCTGACCGCCCCTGCCAGCGCGAGATGATCGGCTAGATGCGCCATGATCGCGCAGAACCAATGATCCGGTGTCGCGAGATCGCGCCTGATGACCTCGATGCGATCGCCGATCTCCTGACGCGCGGCTTCGTCGGGCGCTCGCGCGACTACTGGATAACGGGGCTGCGCCGCCAAGCGAC
>Ga0209455_1001058_pt1 | contig 13627 bp, 12 predicted proteins | sample AraplaCol_mCL_r2_FD_184275 | JGI IMG/M metagenome (GOLD analysis project Ga0209455, IMG submission 184275) | Arabidopsis root microbial communities from North Carolina, USA - plate scrape CL_Col_mCL_r2 (SPAdes) (version 2) | ecosystem: Host-associated > Plants > Roots > Endosphere | place: USA...
GCGCGCGCTGCCGGCCGACGTGCCGCGCGCCATCGAATACCCGCTCATCGGCGACGACCTCGAAGCCGTCACCCGCCGCGAATTGCAGAGCCTGCGCGCCATCCGGGCGCTGCCGGCGTAACTCACCTTTTTCCGTTCCCGATCTCATGACCGCTGCCGCCAAAACCTACGATATCGCCGTCTTCGGCGAAGCCATGCTGCTCCTGATCGCCGACCGCCCCGGCCCGTTGGAGCTGGCCGAAGCCTTCACCAAGCGCATCGCCGGCGCCGAGATCAACGTGGCCACCGGCCTGTCGCGCCTGGGCTTCGACGTGCACTGGGCCAGCCGCCTGGGCGCCGACTCCATGGGCCGCTATCTCGTCAACCAGATGCGCGGCGAAGGCGTGAACTGCGACCACGTGGCGATGGACGCCGCGCAGCGCACGGGCTTCCAGTTCAAGGGCCGCGTCGACGACGGCAGCGACCCCCCGGTCGAATACCACCGCAAGGGTTCGGCCGCCAGCCTGATGACGCCGGACGACATCGATGCGTCCTGGCTCGCCGGCGCGCGCCACCTGCATGCCACCGGCGTGTTCCCCGCGATTTCCGCCACGGCGCTGGCCACGGCCAGGCGCACGCTGCAGATCGCCCGCGACAGCGGCGGCACCATCTCGTTCGACCCCAATCTGCGCCCCACGCTGTGGCCCGACGAGGCCACCATGCGCCGCGAAATCAATGCGCTGGCCGCGGGCGCCGACTGGGTGCTGCCGGGCCTGGCCGAAGGCGAGCTCCTCACTGGCCACAAGACCCCCGAGGCCGTTGCGCGCTTCTACCGCGACCAGGGCGCCAGCCTCGTCGTCGTCAAGCTCGGCGCCGACGGCGCCTACTACGACCACGCCACGCTGGGCTGCGGCCACGTGCCGGGCTGCCCGGTCGACAAGGTGGTGGACACCGTGGGCGCGGGCGATGCCTTTGCGGTCGGCGTGATCAGCGGCCTGCTCGACGGCCAGGCCGTGCCCGAGGCCGTCAAGCGCGCCTGCTGGATAGGCGCGCGCCAAGTGCAGGTGCTGGGCGACTCGGAAGGCCTGCCCACCCGCGCCGAGCTGCAAGCCGCGGGCTATTGATCCAAGAGACCCATCATGTCCCGCGTACTGGTATTTCGCGAACTGCCCGAAGACCTGCTGGCGCGCCTCGCGGCCGCGCACGAGGTGACCGTGGCCAACCCGCGCAAGCCTGAGCAGCATGCGGCCTTCATGGCTGCGCTGCCCACCGCGCAGGCGCTGATCGGATCGAGCTTTCCCATCACCGATCAGCTGCTCGGCCAGGCGCCGCTGCTCGAGGTCGTTTCCAGCGTCTCGGTGGGCGTGGACAACTACCCGCTGGCCTCGCTGAAAGCGCGCGGCATCGCGCTGTGCCACACGCCCGACGTGCTGACCGAGACCACCGCCGACACCATCTTCACGCTGATGCTGGCCACCTGCCGCCGCGTGCTCGAACTGGCGAGCCTGGTGCGCGAGGGCCGCTGGACCCGAAACATAGGCGAAGACCTGTTCGGCTGGGACGTGCATCACAAGACCGTCGCCATCCTGGGCTTCGGCCGCATCGGCCAGGCCGTGGCGCGCCGCGCGGCGCTGGGCTTCGGCATGCAAGTTCTCTACACCAACCGAAGCGCGGTGCAGGCGCCCGAGCTGCAAGGCAAGGCGCGCCATGTGCCGCTGGCCCAGGCGCTGGCTGACGCCGACATCGTCGTCAGCACCTTGCCGCTCACGCCCGAGACGCATCATCTGATCAACGACGCCACGCTGGCGCAGATGCGTCCCGGCGCTTTCCTCATCAACGGCTCGCGCGGCGGCATCGTCGATTCCGCCGCGCTGCTGCGCGCGCTCGACAGCGGCCATTTGCGCGGCGCGGGGCTCGATGTGTTCGAGCCCGAGCCCTTGCCGCTGGATTCGCCGCTGCGCGCGCACCCGCGCGTCACGCCCCTGCCGCATGCCGGCTCGGCCACGCACGAGACGCGCCGCGCCATGGCCGAGATGGCCGTGGACAACCTGCTTGCCGTGCTCGACGGCCGCGCGCCGCCGGCGGCCTACCCGCTATGAGCCCGCGCAAGTCCGATTCCGCCGCGCCGGGCCGCGCCACCATTGCCGACGTCGCCAAGCACGCCGGCGTCTCCAAGACCACCGTATCGCGCTACCTCAACGGCAGGCACGAGCTGCTCACGCCCGACATCACCGAGCGCGTGCGCCAGGCCATCGAGACGCTGAGCTATCGCCCCAGTCCCATGGCCCAGGCCCTCAAGCACGGGCGCTCGCGGTTGATCGGGCTGGCCGTGGCCGACATCACGAATCCCTTTTCCGTGGCCGTGCTGCAAGGCGCCGAAAAAGCCTGCCAGGAAGCCGGCTACCTGCTGGTGCTGTTCAACCTGGGCAACGAGCCCGGGCGCGAGCGCGAGGCGCTGCAGGCACTGACGGACTACCAGATCGACGGCCTGATCCTCAACCGCGTGGATACCCACGCGCAGCTATGGCAAGGCGCCGCCCAGTACGGCAAGCCCTTCGTGCTGGTCGATCGCGAGCAGGAAGGCGTGGATGCCGACTATGTTTCGGTGGACAACGCCGCCGTGATCGCGCTGGCCTTGGCGCATCTGCAGGCTCGCGGCTGGGGCGAAGTGCTGCTGATCAGCGAACCCTGCCACGGGGTGAGTTCGCGCAGCGCGCGCCGCGACACCTTCGCCGCGGCCATGGCCGAGCAAGCCGGCAAGCCCGAAGGCCTGCGCGGCAGCTTCTGGGAAAGCACGCCGGACAACCAGGAACAGCTCATACAGCGCCTGCAGCTGCTGCGCACGCAAGCCCAGGGCCGTCGCCCCGCCGTGCTGGCCGGCAATGCCGTGGCCACGCTGCGGATTGCCTCGGCGGCGCAGGCGCTGGGCTGGTCGCTGGGCAAGGAGCTGGGCTTCATCGGCATCGACGAGACCGAATGGGCCGCGCTCATCGGCCCGGGCCTGAGCACCATCGCCCAGCCCACCGACGCGCTGGGACGCACGGCCGCGCGCTGCCTGATCGAGCGGCTGCAGGGCTGGAACGGCCCGACGCGCAGGATCGAACTGCCCGGCAAGCTGCAAATGCGCGGCTCTTCGTGAATGAAGACGCGCCATGGCGAGGCGTCCAAAAGCGCCTCGCCGCATCCCTCACATCTGCAGCACCTTGCCCGGATTGAACAGCCCGTGCGGATCGAGCGCCCGCTTGATGCGCTTCATGAGCGCCAGTTCGATGGGGCTCTTGTAGCGCGGCAGTTCATCGCGCTTGAGCTGGCCTATGCCGTGCTCGGCGCTGATCGAGCCTTCGTGGGCTTGCACGCTGGCATGCACCATGTCGTAGATGCTCGGCTGCAGCGCCAGGAGCTCGTCCTGCGACAGGCCCGGGCCGCGCGCCACGTTGTAGTGCAGATTGCCGTCGCCCAGGTGGCCGAAGATCACGTTGCGTATGCCGGGAAACCCTTCCTGCAGCTTGGCGTTGGTGACGTGCACGAAGTCGGCGATGCGCGAAATGGGAATGGACACATCGTGCTTGACCGACTTGCCCGTCTCGGCCTCGGCCAGGGGAATGCTCTCGCGCAAATGCCACAAAGCCTTGCTCTGCGCCACGCTGGCGGCAATGGCCGCGTCCGGCACCACGCCGTCTTCGATGGCTTGGCCCAGCACGGACTCGAAGCGCTCGCGCGCGTGCTCCTCGCTTTCGCTGTCGGACAGCTCCAGCAGCGCGAACCAGGGCGACCGCGCCGATTCGCCATCGAAAGGCAGGCGCTGCTGCGGGAACAGCTCGGTCACCAGTTGCAGGCAATCGCCCGCCATCAGTTCGTAGCCCGTCAGCGACGCGCCGAAGCCGGCGCGAGCGCGCGACAGCAGATCCACCGCGTCGTCGATGCTGCGCAAGGCCAGGAGCGCCGTGCAGGTCGCCACCGGCAAGGGGTAGAGCTTGAGCGTGGCCGCCGTGATCACGCCCAGCGTGCCCTCGCTGCCCACGTACAGGTCGCGCAGGTCGTAGCCGGTGTTGTCCTTGCGCAGGCCGCGCAGGCCGTGCCAGATCTCGCCTTCGGCCGTCACCACTTCCAGGCCCAGCGTGAGCTCGCGCGTATTGCCGTAGCGCAGCACCTGCGTGCCGCCCGCATTGGTGGCGAGGTTGCCGCCGATGGTGCAGCTGCCCTCGGCCGCCAGGCTCAGCGGGAACAGGCGGCCCATGCCTTCGGCGGCTTCCTGCACCGCCTGCAGCAAGCAGCCGGCCTCGACCGTGATGGTGTCGTTGTCGATGTCGATGGCGCGCACGCGGTTCAGCCGCGCCGTGGACAGCACCACGGCCGTGCCCGATTCGTCCGGCGTGGCGGCGCCGCACAGGCCGGTGTTGCCGCCCTGCGGCACCAGCGGCACGCCGTGCCGGGCGCAGGCGCGCACCACGGCCGCCACGTCGTCGGTGCTGCCCGGCCGCGCTACCGCCAGGGCCGAGCCCTGGTAACGCCGCCGCCAATCGAGCAGAAAGGGCGCGGCGTCCGCCCCCGTCAGCACATGATCGGCGCCCAGCAGGGATTGCAGTTCATTCAGCAAAGTCATGGCGGTCACCCGTCGTACAGAGAAGATCCTCGCTATTGTAGGAGGCTGTTGCGATTGGGCTCGGTACGACACCCATGATTGGATACGCCCTGTTTCTCAATGCCATGTCCGTCCCCCACCGGACCGGCTGAATCAGAGATAATCGCGACAGGACCGCTATACAAGGATTTCCCGTGAGCACCACGTCTTTTCCCGCCTCTCTCTTCAAGGCCTACGACATCCGGGGCACCGTTCCCGACCTGATCAATCCGGACTTCGCCCGCGCACTGGGCCTGGCCCTGGCCGCCCGCGCCCGCAAGGCCGGGATCAAGGCCGTCGTGGTCGGTTACGACGGCCGCTTGAGCAGCCCCGCGCTGGCTCAGGCCCTGGTCGACGGCCTGACCGCCGGCGGCGTGGATGCGCTGGACATCGGCATGGTGCCCACCCCGTTGGTCTACTACGCGGCCTTCACGCAAGGCACCGGCACCGGCGTGGCCATCACCGGCAGCCACAATCCGCCCAAGTACAACGGCTTCAAGATGATGCTGGGCGGCAAGGCGCTCTACGGCGACGAGATCAAGCAGCTGCCCGGCGAGATGGCCGCGGCGGTTTCTGGCAAACCCACCGCCGCCGCGCCCGGCAAGCACATCAAGCTCGACCTGGTGGACGAATACATCGACCGCGTCGTCTCCGACGTCAAGCTCGCGCGCCCCATGAAGATCGCGGTCGATTGCGGCAACGGCGTGGGCGGCGCGGTGGCGCCGGCGCTGCTGCGCGCCCTGGGCTGCGACATCGACGAGCTCTACACGCAAGTCGACGGCAACTTCCCCAACCACCATCCCGATCCGGCCGAGCCGCACAATCTCGAAGACCTGATCAAGCACGTCACCACGACCGACTGCGAACTGGGCCTGGCCTTCGACGGCGACGCCGACCGCCTGGGCGTGGTCACCAAGTCCGGCCAGATCATCTGGCCCGATCGCCAGCTCATCCTGCTGGCCCGCGACGTGCTCACGCGCGTGCCCGGCGGCACCATCATCTACGACGTCAAGTGCAGCCGCCACGTCGGCCTGGCCGTCGAAAAGGCCGGCGGCAAGCCGCTGATGTGGATGACGGGCCACTCGCTGGTCAAGGCCAAGCTGGCCGAAACCGGCGCGCCCCTGGCCGGCGAAATGAGCGGCCACATCTTCTTCAAGGAGCGCTGGTTCGGCTTCGACGACGGCATCTACACGGCCGCGCGCCTGCTGGAGATCGTCTCGCGCAGCGCCGACCCCTCCAAGGAACTCGAAGCCCTGCCGCAAGCCATCTCCACGCCCGAACTGAAGATCGAGATGGAAGAAGGCCAGCCGCACGCCGTCATCCGCGAGCTGCAGGCCAAGGGCGACTTCCCCGGCACCGAGCGCGTGGTCACGATCGACGGCGTGCGCGCCGAATACGCCGACGGCTTCGGCCTGGCGCGTTCGTCCAACACCACGCCGGTCATCGTGCTGCGCTTCGAAGCCGATAGCGATGCGGCGCTCGCCCGCATCCAAAACGAATTCCGCCGCGAACTGCTCAAGCTCGCGCCGCAAGCCAAGCTGCCTTTCTAATCGCCATGCCTTCCGACCTTCCCTCCAGCCCCGCCTGGCAGCAGTTCGCCGCGGCAGCACGCGGCGCGGCGCTCGACGGCGCATCCCTGCGCATCATCGACGCGGCCGGCCTGCAGGTCGACCTGACCACGCAGCGCCATAGCGCCGCGCTCGATCAAGCCGGCGCGGCATTGCTTGCGCAGCAGGGTTTCGAGAAAACCCGCGCGGGCCTCTTCGCGGGCGAGCCCATCAACTGGACGGAGCACCGCGCGGCCTGGCACACGGCCTTGCGCGCCTCGCAGCCGCCGGCCGCCGTGGCCGAGCAGGTGCTGGGCGAGCGCCGGCATGTGCGGCGGTTCGTCGCCGACGCCGACGCGCGCGGCACGTGGAAGCACGTGCTGCACCTGGGCATAGGCGGCAGCGACTGGGGGCCGCGCATGATCGTGCGCGCGCTGGGCGACAAAGGCCTGCATCGCGTCGTGCGCTTCGCGGCCAACGTCGACTCGCACGACATCCTGCAGCAGCTCGGCGATCTCGATCCGGCGCAAACTTTGGTGATCGTGGCCTCCAAGACTTTCACCACCGCCGAGTCGCTGGCCAATGCCCAGATCGCGCTCGACTGGCTGCGCGAGGCCGGCATCGCCGATCCGCTCGGCCACATGGCGGCCGTGACGGCCAATCCGCAGGCCGCGCGCGATTTCGGCGTGGCCGACGAACGCATCTTCCGTTTCTGGGACTGGGTGGGCGGGCGCTATTCGCTGTGGTCCGCCATTCATCTGCCCATCGCCCTGGCGCTGGGCAACGAGGCGGTCGACGAGCTGCTGGCAGGCGCCGAGGCCATGGACCAGCATTTTCTTGCCGCGCCCATCGCGGCCAACGCGCCGGTGCAGATGGCGCTGGCCACGGTGGCCAACCGCAGCGTGCTGGGCTATCCCACGCAAGCCATCGCGCCTTACGACGCGCGCATGGCCTTCCTGGTGCCCTGGGCGCAGCAGCTGGAAATGGAATCGCTGGGCAAGTCGGCCACCGCCGACGGCACGCCGGCCGGCGTGCCCACCAGCCCTGTAGTGTGGGGCCTGACGGGCACCGACAGCCAGCACACGTTTTTCCAGTGGATGCACCAGGATGCCCAGGGCACGCCGGTGGATTTCATCGCCTGCCGCGAGCCCGATCACGGCTTCGCGCGCAATCACCGCATCCTGCTGGCCAATTGCCTGGCGCAGCGCGCGGCTTTGCTCACCGGCAAGTCTTATGAAGAGGCCTTGGGCGAGACGCAGCGCACCGAGAGCGATCCGGCGCAGGCCGCGCTGCTGGCGCGCCACCGCGTGCATCCGGGCGGGCGGCCTTCCACGTTGATCGTGTTGCCCAGGCTTACGGCCCGCACGCTGGGGGCGCTGCTGGCGCTGTATGAGCACAAGGTGTTCACGCAGGGCGTGCTGTGGGGGATCAATACCTTCGATCAGTGGGGCGTGGAGTTCGGGAAGGTGTTGGCCAAGCGCATCATCGGGGAGCTGGATGCCGCCGATGGGGGGGCCGGGGCTTGGAAAGATGCTTCGACTCGGCATTGGATCGGGCTGCTGGGTAAGCAGTGATCGCGCCGCCTCTTGGTCGCTCTTAATTCGCTTGGTTCTTAACCCGCCGGATGCCGGACTACATCTGAGATCACTGGAAAACAGGGTCGCATCGTTTTGGTCGAAAAAAAAGCCCGAGATCGAAAGATCTCGGGCTAAATCCACCAAAGGAGGAGGGTGGAGGAGACAACCTTGGCATGTCGGGATCGACCGGGGCTGGAATGTTGCTCGCCAGCTTCGGGATCGCTGCAGAAGGGGTTGGACTTGCCTCTCAACCTCGCCGTCTGCGTTTCGGCATCCGTGGAAACCATAATACCCAAAAAATTGGTGCAGCGCAAGATTTTTTGAGTCCAAGTGTGTCAAATCCAATACGCCGTGCCCGTCATGACCTTGGACATGGCGCGCATGGCGCCCCGCGCCAGGGGCGGCAGGGCTACGCCGCCCGCGCGTTCGGCGCTGTCGCGGTGGCCGGCTTCGTCGTCTTTCATACGCTGCACCACCTCGCGCGAGCGCTGGTCCGGTTCGGGCAGGGTCTGCAGGTGCCCTTCCAGGTGCGCCTCGACCTGGCGCTCGGTCTCGGCCATGAAGCCCAGGTTGCGCGGCACGCCGGCGTAGCTGGCCAGCATGCCCAGGGCGAAGGAGCCTGCGTACCAGAGGGGGTTGAGCAGGCTGGGGCGGCTGCCCAGTTCGTTCAGGCGGCGGCCGCACCAGGCCAGGTGGTCGACCTCCTCGGAAGCCGCTTCGCGCAGCAGGGCGCGCGCCGCGTCGTCGCGGCAGCCCACGGCCTGGCCGCGGTACAGGGCCTGGGCGCAGACTTCACCCACATGGTTGACGCGCATCAGGCCGGCGGCGTGGCGCTTTTCCCGGTCGGACAGCTGGCCGGCGGGCTCCTCGGCCTTGGCGGGGTACGGCCTGCCCGCCGACGCCGCGCCCGACAGCACGCGCAGGGCGCGGTCGGCCTCGTCCAGCAGCCCGTCGACGAAGCCGGGCCGCAGCGCGGGCCGCGACGGCCGGGGCAGCTTGGCAAGCATCTGGGTCAATGGCAGGGGCATGGACGGCATGGCGATGTTCCAGCAGGGTCATGAAAGGGACATTTTACGCGCCGGGGTAATATCGATTCTTCATCAGCAAGCGACGCGAGCTGCGGCCCCCGGAGCAATCCGAAGCGCGGGGCGGCCAATCGCAGGCGCGGAAGCGGCGAGCATCGGAATTGCGCCGGACAGCCGCGGCGACTGAAGAACTCGAATTGTCCAAAGGATCAAAAAAATGGAATGCACCGTCGATTGGGGCGGCCCCTCGGGCATGCTCTTCACCGCCAGCACCGGCACCGGCCACGTCGCCGTGATGGACGGCGCCGTCGATGGCGGCGGCCATGACCTGGCGCCGCGGCCCATGGAGATGGTCCTGGTCGGCACCGGCGGCTGCACCGCCTACGACGTCGTGCTCATCCTCAAGCGCGGCCGCCACGTCGTGACCGGCTGCAGCGTCAAGCTCGATGCCGAGCGCGCCGAGACCGACCCCAAGGTCTTCACCAAAATCCACTTCACGTTCACCGTCGCCGGCCGCAACCTGCCGCGCGAAGCCGTCGAGCGCGCCGTGGCGCTGTCGCACGAAAAATACTGCTCGGCCTCGGCCATGATGGAAAAGACCGCCGAGCTCACCTTCAGCGTCAATATCGTCGAAGCCCCCTGAACGCGCGCCGATGAAACAGTATCTAGACCTCGTCCGCACCATCATCGACCAGGGCAGCTGGCAGGAGAACCGCACCGGCGTGCGCACCCTGTCGCTGCCGGGCGCCGCGCTGCGCTTCGATCTGCAGCAAGGCTTTCCCGCCGTCACCACCAAGAAGCTGGCGTTCAAATCGGCCGTCGGCGAACTGGTGGGCTTCATGCGCGCCACGCGCAGCGCCGCCGATTTTCGCGCGCTGGGCTGCAAGGTCTGGGACCAGAACGCCAACGAAAACGCGCAGTGGCTCGCCAACCCCTACCGCGAAGGCCCCGACGACCTGGGCCCGGTCTACGGCGTGCAATGGCGCCGGTGGCCGGCCTATAAATCGCTGCCCGCGGCGCGCCCCGAGCAGATCGCCGACGCGCTGTCGCGCGGCTACGCCAAGGTGGCCGACATCCAAGAGAACGGCCAGGCGCACGTGCTGCTGTACAAGGCCGTGGATCAACTGCGCCAGTGCCTGGACACCATCATCGAACGCCCGGGCGACCGGCGCATCCTGTTCCACGGCTGGAACTGGGCGCAGCTCGAAGAAATGGCGCTGCCGCCCTGCCACCTGCTCTATCAGTTCCTGCCCAACGCCAGCACGCGCGAGATCTCGCTGTGCCTGTACATCCGCAGCAACGACGTGGGCCTGGGCACGCCCTTCAACCTCGCCGAAGGCGCGGCCCTGCTGCATCTGGTCGGCCGGCTAACCGGCTACAAGCCGCGCTGGTTCTCGTACTTCATCGGCGACGCGCACATCTACGAAAACCATCTGCCGATGCTGCGCGAACAGCTCACGCGCGAGCCGCATGCCGCGCCGCGCCTGGAGCTGTCCGACCGCATTCCCGACTATGCCGTCACGGGCAAGTACGAGCCCGATTGGCTGGAGCGCGTGGAACCCACGGACTTCGTCCTGGCGGGCTACCAGCACCACGCGCCGCTGACCGCGCCCATGGCGGTCTGACGCTACGCTCGCAGCACCCGAGCATGGCGAGCGATGTGCTCGCCGATGAAGCTGGCCACGAAGTAATAGCTGTGGTCGTAGCCGGGCCGAAGCCGGAGCTCAAGCGGATGCCCGGCCGCGTCGCAGGCGGCCTGCAGCCGCTGCGGCTGCAACTGGTTCTCCAGGAATTCGTCGCCTTCGCCCTGGTCCACCCATAGCGGCAGCCGCTCGCTCGCGTGCTTGACCAGTGCCGTCGCGTCGTACTGCTCCCAAGCCTTGATATCGCCGCCGAGATAGGCCGAGAATGCCTTCCGGCCCCACGGCACCTGGCTCGGCGCGACGATGGGCGCGAACGCCGACACGCTGCGGTAGCGACCCGGATTGCGCAAGGCCGCGACCAGCGCGCCGTGGCCGCCCATCGAATGCCCGCTGACCGCGCGCCTGTCCGTCGCGGGAAACCGCGCCTCGACCAGCGCGGGCAGCTCGTCGACCACATAGTCGTACATGCGGTAATGCGCCGCCCACGGCTGCTGCGTGGCGTTGAGATAAAAGCCCGCCCCCTGCCCCAGGTCGTAGGCCGCGTCGTCGGCCACCTGCGCGCCGCGCGGACTGGTGTCGGGCGCGACCACGATAAGCCCATGGCGGGCCGCATGTTCCTGGGCGCCCGCCTTGGCGATGAAGTTCTGCTCGGTGCAGGTCAGGCCCGAAAGCCAGTACAGCACGGGGCAGGCCTCGCCGCGCAAGGCCGGCTCGGGCAGATAGATGCCGAAGCGCATCTCGCAGCCCAGCGTCGATGACGCATGCTTCCAGACCTGCTGAGATCCGCCGTGGCTGACGTGCCGCTCGATGCATTCCATGACGTCAGGCCGCTTTCAATAGCTCACGACCGTGCGGATCGACTTGCCTTCGTGCATCAGGTCGAAGGCCTCGTTGATCTCGTCCAGATGGCGCGTATGCGTGACGAAGGGCGCAAGCTCGATCTTGCCCTGCATGGCGTCTTCGACCATGCCCGGCAATTGCGAGCGGCCCTTCACGCCGCCGAAGGCCGTGCCCTTCCAGCTGCGGCCGGTCACCAATTGGAAAGGCCGCGTGGAGATCTCCTGCCCCGCGCCGGCCACGCCGATGATGATGGACTGCCCCCAGCCGCGATGCGCGCATTCGAGCGCCGCGCGCATGACGTTGACGTTACCTATGCACTCGAAAGAGTGGTCCACGCCCCAATCTGTCATCTCGACGATGACCTGCTGAATGGGCTTCTCGAAGTCCTTGGGGTTGATGCAATCGGTGGCGCCGAACGTCCGGGCCAGTTCGAACTTGCCCGGGTTGGTATCGACCGCGATGATGCGTCCCGCCTTGGCCTGGCGCGCGCCCTGGATCACCGCCAGACCTATGCCGCCCAGGCCGAATACGGCCACCGAGTCGCCCGGCTGCACCTTGGCCGTGTTGTGCACGGCGCCGATGCCGGTCGTCACGCCGCAACCGAGCAGGCAGACATGCTCGGGATTGGCGTCGGGATTGATCCTGGCCAGCGACACCTCGGCCACCACCGTGTATTCGCTGAAGGTCGAGCAGCCCATGTAGTGATAGACCGGCTTGCCCTGATAAGAAAAGCGCGTGGTGCCGTCCGGCATCACGCCCTTGCCCTGCGTGGCGCGCACGGCCACGCACAGATTGGTCTTGCCCGACTTGCAGAACAGGCACTCGCCGCACTCGGCGGTATAGAGCGGAATGACGTGATCCCCAGGCTTGACGCTGGTCACGCCCTCGCCCACTTCCACCACGATGCCCGCGCCCTCGTGCCCCAGCACCGCGGGGAACAGCCCTTCGGGATCGTCGCCCGACAAGGTGAACGCATCGGTATGGCACACGCCGGTATGCGTGATCCGGACCAGCACCTCGCCCTTCTTGGGCGGCGCGACGTCGATCTCGACGATTTCCAGAGGCTTGCCCGGCGCGAAGGCCACGGCGGCACGTGATTTCATAACAACCCCGACGAAAAGAAAGAGAGACCTATACGACCGTATATAGTAAGCGCAGCACGGACCGCCTCTCTCGACCTCTCATTCGAATCCCCGCCTCATGCAGCCCCGCCTCACCCTGATCGTCGCCTACGCCAGCAACCGCGTCATCGGACGCGACAACGGCCTGCCCTGGAAACTGCCGGGCGACCTCGCGCACTTCAAGCGCACCACGCTGGGCCACCCCATCATCATGGGCCGCAAAACCTGGGAATCCCTGGGCCGCCCCCTGCCGGGCCGCATCAACATCGTCATCACGCGCCAGGCCGGCTACGCCGCCGCGGGCGCCGTCGTCGTGACATCCCTGCAAGCCGCGCTGGACGCCTGCCCCAAGGACACGGCCCCCTTTGTCATCGGCGGCGCCCAGCTCTACACGCTGGCCCTGCCCAGCGCCGGCCGCATCGTGGCCACCGAGGTGCACGCCGAAGTCGACGGCGACGCCTGGTTCCCCGAGCTGCCGCAAAACCAATGGCGAGAAACCGACCGCCAACCACAGCCCGAAGAAAACGGCCTGCGATACGACTTCGTGACGTACGAGCGATCGAAATAAAGCGTGCGAACAATCGCGAATTGAAGACGCCCCGAGCGTCGTCGTCGTGGGCGATGCGGCTAAAGAACTACACCAACACAACCAACAACCAGCCAGACACCGCAGAAGTCAGTTGCCACTGCTGCTCTCGCCACCGCCAGGCAGCATCTGCTCCAACTCACCGGCATCGCGCTCATGCCCGTTGATGGACAGCTTCCCCTTCCCGTACTGCACGTCGGTGACCAGATTGGCCCCGTCGTCGCGCACGAAACCCAGCATCATCCCGACTCCCGCCAGGCCATTCACCTGCCTGGGCGCGGCCTTGTCGGCGTCCTGCTGGCTCATGCCTTGCGAGATCACCAGATAGCTCGCGGTCAACTCATTGAGCATGGCCTTGGACAGCACCAGCTTGGCCGACAAGGAATCCAGCGACGGCTTGACCGCGTTCGCATCGGCCGGCTGCCCCGGATCGTTCTGCGGAAACTGCCCCTTGGCCGTCATCATGAACCGGCCCTCGCCCTTGTCGGTCTTCCAGACCAAAGGATCGATCGTCACCGACTGCGGATTGGCCTTGATCGACACCTGCCCGCCGCCCAGATTCGCACCGTCGTACGACAGCGAGGCGAACTCCGTCGTGCTTTGCAGGTCCTGCGTGGAACGGTCGAACTTGCTGTGCGACTGCGCACCGCCGAACGCGATCTTGTGGCCCTTGTAGGTGAAGTCCAGG
>Ga0209455_1001060_pt1 | contig 13620 bp, 11 predicted proteins | sample AraplaCol_mCL_r2_FD_184275 | JGI IMG/M metagenome (GOLD analysis project Ga0209455, IMG submission 184275) | Arabidopsis root microbial communities from North Carolina, USA - plate scrape CL_Col_mCL_r2 (SPAdes) (version 2) | ecosystem: Host-associated > Plants > Roots > Endosphere | place: USA...
GGTTGGCCGCGACCTGCTCCTTCTGCGCCGCCTCGGTCGGGGCGATGTAGGAGAGCGTGGTGTCGGTCTTCACGAAGCTCTTGGTGCTGGTCAGGCACTCGGCGATCTTCTTGGAGGTGGCGTAGCGCGCCGTGTCCTTCTGCACCGGGATGGTCATGAACTCGCCGCCGGTCGGGGCCGGGGCGGCGCTGCCGTCCGCGCCGGGGATCGTGAGGATGCCGTAGTCGATGCCGGCCTTCTTCACGTTCCCGAGCTGCCAGGTGCCGTTCTCGCCGAAGGCGTAGTCACCGGTGGGGAACTCCTGCCACGAGGTCGTCTGCGTGTTGTTGATGACCGAGTTGGGCGCGTAGCCCTTCTTCAGCCAGTCGGTCCACAGCGTGAGCGACTTCACGGCGTCGTCCGAGTCCAGCTTCTTGAGGTCCGCGCCGGAGCCCCAGAACCAGGGGAGGAACTGGAAGCTGCCCTCCTCGGTGCCGATGGCCGAGAAGGTGATGCCCTTCTTGCCCGCCGCCGTGACCTTCGCGAGGGCGTCGGTGAGCGAGCTCCAGTCCTTCACCGTCGCGATGTCGACGCCGGCTGCGTTCAGCACGGCCTTGTTGTAATACAGCGCCAGGGTGTTCGCGCCGATCGGGACGCCGTAGGTCTTCCCGTCCAACTGTCCGGCGGCCAGGATGTTCTTCTGGATCTCGGACGTGTCGAGCTTGTTCTCGGCCGTGCTGGTCAGGATCCCCGCGTCCGCGAGCGTCGACACCACGGGGTTGTCGACCAGGAGCAGGTCGGGCGAGTTGCCCTGCTGACCGGCGAGGAGCGCCTTGTTGGTCAGGTCGCTGGTGTCGTAGCCGGTGCGCTTGATGGTGACGCCGGCGTCCGTGCCGCACTGCTCGACGAGCTTCGTCCAGTCGGCGGACGCGTCGAACTGCGGGTACGGGTCCCAGAACGTGTAGGTCCCGCCGGCACTGTTGCCGGATCCGGACCCGGAGCCGGAGCAGGCGGCGACGCCGGCGACGACCGCGACGGCGACGACCGCCGCGCCGACGAGGCGCGAGGTCTTCTTGGTGATCACAGTATTCCTCCTTGAATCGTGCATTCGGGTGGTACCGGTCGCTGGGCGCTGAGCGGGCTGCGTGGAGCGGTTCATCGGGTGCTCCCGCGGTCGGTGAGTTCCGGGGCGACGAATCTCGTCACCGCCGGGCCGGCGAGATCGGGGGAGGTGATCCGCCGGACGAGCTGCCGGACCGCGGAGCGGCCCAGCTCGTCGGGTGAGCTCTCGACCGCCGTGTAGGGCAGCGAGAAGGCCCGGCCGAAGTTGGTGGCATACAGGCTGACGACGGAGAGGTCGTCGGGGACGCGGACGCCGCGGGCGGTCAGCACCGACGGGAGCGCCGCGATCGTGGCGTCGTTGTGGACGATGAGCGCGGTGGCGCTCGGCCGGGCGTCGAGCATCGCGTTGATGCTGCGGCCGATCTCCGGCTGGCGGGACTCGCCGTAATAGGCATGCATCTGGAGGCCGTAGCGGGCGCCGCGCTCAAGCGCAGCGTCGCGGAAGCGCCAGCCATAGGCGCCGCCGCGCTCGAACACGTGCAGCGGCGGGGACACGACGATGATCTCGCGGTGGCCGCGAGCGTGCAGGTGGTCGACGAGCATGCGCGCCGACTCCCCGAAATCGAGGTCGAACACGTCGAGGCCTTCGGTGTGCTTCGGCAGCCCGACCAGTGCCCCGGGCTGCGGCGCCTCGCGGAGGGCCGTCAGGCGGGGGTCCTCATGCACGACGTCGAGGAGCACGACCCCGTCCACCATCCCGGAGCTGGTCACGCGGCGCAGCGCCGAGACGCTGTCGAGCTCGGTGACCAGCAGGATGTCGTAGCCGAGCTCGCGGGCCGTGTCGGACACCGGGAGGATGTACTCGAACATCGCCGGGGCGAACTCGTCGGCGTGGAACTGCGTGAACAGGCCGACCACCATGGTCTGCGAGGTCGCCAGGGCGCGGGCGCCGGCGTTGACGATGAAGCCGAGGGAGGTGATGGCCTCGTCGATGCGGCGCCGGGTGTCGTCGGAGATGGACCGCTTGCCCGAGAGCGCGTAGGACACGGTGCTCGTGGAGACGCCGGCAGCGCGGGCCACATCGGTGATGGTGACGGCCATCGTCCCTCCTCCACATCGTCGGGAAGTCGGTTCGTGTCGAACCGCTTCGATGAAAGTAGCGCACCGAGAAGCGTCGCACAAGTCGAACCGCTTCGATTCATGCCGAATCGTTGCATTCTGCCCGCGAAAGGGGTGACATCAGGGCGTCCGACGCTCCGGATTCCACACGGGTACACGCCGTGACGAACCGCTTCGACACCCCTAAGGCGGCGTCAGGAGACTGCGCGCGTGCTGCCCCGGTCGACGAAGCCCGGCTCGATGAGGCGCACCTGCGGCGCGTCCGCGCCGTCGGGGTCGGCGATGCGCTCGACCAGCCGCGAGACCGCCCACTCCCCCAGCACCTCGGGCCGCGTGTCCACCGCCGTGTATGGCAGGGAGAAGGAGTTGCCGAACTCCGCCGAGAACATGCCGACCACCGAGAGGTCGTCAGGCACGGAGATCCCGCGCTCCCGCAACAGCGAGGGCAGCGCGGCGATCGTGGCGTCGTTGTGCACCACGATCGCGGTCGCGCGCGGGAACCGGTCGAGCGCCGAGGTCAACGCCTCGCCGAGCGCCGGCTGCCGCGAGTCGCCCTCGACGATGTGGAGCTGGATGCCGTGCCGCGCCGCGCGCTCGGCCGCGGAATCGCGGAACCGCCAGGCGTACGAGCCGCCGCGCTCCGAGACGTGGCGCGGCGGGGTGACGAGCAGGATCTCGCGGTGGCCCAGCTCGGCGAGGTGGTCCAGCGCGATCCGCGCGGCCTCGCCGAAATCGAGGTCGACCGCATCGAAGCCCTCGGCGTCGCGGGCGTAGCCGATCAAGGCGACCGGCTGCCGCGTCTGCCGCAGCGGTTCGAGCCGCGGGTCGTCGTAGGTCACGTCGAGGAGCACGACGCCGTCCACCATGGCCGAGGAGGTCGTGCGCCGGATGGCCGCCTCGACATCCGGATCCGTCACCATCAGCAGATCGAAGCCGTGGGTGCGCGCCGTGGTGGACACGGGGAGCACGTACTGCAGCATCGCCGGCGCGAACTCGTCCTCCTGGAACTGCAGGAAGAGTCCCAGCACGTTGGTCTGCGAGAGCGCGAGCGCTCGCGCACCGGCGTTGGGCGTGAAGTCGAGCTCGACGATGGCCTTCTGGATGCGCTCCCGCGTCTCCTCGGAGATCGCGCGCTTTCCGGACAGCGCGTACGAGACGGTGCTGGGGGTCACACCCGCGACGCGCGCCACGTCCCGGATCGTCGCCGCCATCGCCCCTCCGTTCAACCGTGACCATTGTCACACGCAGGCGGGGCCGCGCTCGCGCACGACCCCGCCTCCGTCGAAGCGATTCGAGGGCTACTGGCCCACCGACCGCCGCTTGTTGTAGACGTCGAACGCCACGGCCGCCAGCAGCACCAGGCCCTTGATGAGCAGCTGGTAGTCGCTGTCGATGCCGAGGATCGACATGCCGTTGTTGAGCACGCCGATGATCAGACCACCGATGATCGCGCCGGTCACCGTGCCGATGCCGCCCGTGACCGCCGCGCCTCCGATGAATACCGCGGAGATCGCATCCAGCTCGAACCCGTTGCCCGCACTCGGGCTTGCCAGGTTGAGGCCCGCGGTGAAGACGAGTCCGGCGACCGCCGAGAGCACGCCCATGTTGACGAACAGGAGGAAGGTCACGCGCTTGGTCTTGACGCCCGACAGCGCGGCCGCCTGCAGGTTGCCGCCGATGGCGTAGATATGACGGCCGAACACCGACCGGTTCATCACCGCGGAGTACGCCACCACCAGAACGGCGAGGATGATCAGCACGATCGGGGTGCCGTTGTAGCTCGCGAGCAGCAGCGTCATCACGAGCACCAGCGCGACGAGGAACACCAGCTTGACGATGAACCACCACAGCGGCTCGTCCTCGAGGTCGTACTTGCGGCGCACCGCGCGCTGGCGGATCGACGTGTACAGGATGGCGGCGCTGGCCAACAGGCCGAGGATCATCGTCAGCGGTTCGTACCCGGTCGTCCCGAAGGTGGGCAGGAAGCCGGAGCCGATGGCCCGGAACTCCTTCGGGAAGAAGGAGATCTGCTGGTTGCCCAGCGCGATCTGCGCGGCGCCGCGGAACGCCAGCATGCCCGCCAGCGTCACGATGAACGCCGGGATGCCGAAGTACGCGATCCAGAAGCCCTGCCAGGCGCCGACCAGGGCGCCGAGCACCAGGCAGAAGAACACCGCGAGGGGCCACGGCAGGTGCCAGTTCGAGATGAACACGCCGGCCATCGCGCCGATGAAGGCGACCACGCTGCCGACCGACAGGTCGATGTGGCCCGCGATGATCACCATGACCATGCCGATCGCCAGGATCAGGATGTAGCTGTTCTGCACGATCAGGTTCGACACGTTGATCGGCGCCAGCGTGATCCCGCTCGTCGCGATCTGGAAGAAGACCACGATCGCGATCAGCGTGATGAACAGCCCGATCTGACGCAGCTGCCCGGCCAGGTAGTTGAGTGCTTTGGTGAGCGGTTTCATGCGTTGTTCTTCTCGCGTTCCTTGGTCATGAATTGCATGAGGTATTCGGCCGTCGCCTTCTCGCGCGGCACGTCGGCGGTGATCCGTCCCTCGCTGAGCGTGTAGATGCGATCGCAGATGCCGAGGAGCTCCGGCAGCTCGGAGGAGATGACGACGATGCCCTTCCCCTGGTCGGCGAGCCGGTCGATGATCGTGTAGATCTCGTACTTCGCCCCCACATCGATGCCGCGGGTGGGCTCGTCGAGGATCAGCACCTCGGGGTCGGAGTACATCCACTTCGACAGCACGACCTTCTGCTGGTTGCCGCCGGAGAGCTTCCCCGTCAGCGCCAGCACGTTCGGCGTCTTGATGTTCATCGAGCGGCGGTACTCCTCCGCGACCAGCGACTCGCGCTGCTCGTTGACGAACTTGAACCAGTTGACGAGCTTGTCGAGCGCCGCGATCGAGATGTTGCGCTGGATGTTGTCGATCAGGTTCAGGCCGAAGCGCTTGCGGTCCTCGGTCGAGTAGGCGATGCCGTTCTCGATCGCCTTCGACACCGTGCTCACAGAGATCGGCTTGCCGCGCTTGTAGACCTGACCGCTGATCCCGACGCCGTAGCTGCGCCCGAAGATGCTCATCGCGAGCTCCGTGCGCCCGGCGCCCATGAGGCCGGCGATGCCGACGATCTCGCCCGCGCGGACGGTGAAGCTCACGTCGTCGACGACCTTGCGGGTGCGGTCGAGGGGATGGTGCACGGTCCAGTTCTCGACGCGGAGCAGCTCCTCGCCGATGTGCGGCACGTGGTCCGGGAAGCGGCTCGCCACATCCCGGCCGACCATGCCCTTGATGATGCGCTCCTCGCTGGCGTCCTTCCCCATCTCGAGCGTCTCGATGGTGCGGCCGTCGCGGATGATGGTCACCCGGTCGGCGATCGCCTTGATCTCGTTGAGCTTGTGGCTGATGATGATCGCCGTCATGCCGTGGGACTGCAGCTGACGGATCAGGTCCAGCAGGTGCGCCGAGTCGTCGTCGTTGAGCGCCGCCGTCGGCTCGTCGAGGATGAGGATCTTCACCGACTTCGAAAGCGCCTTCGCGATCTCCACGAGCTGCTGCTTGCCGACCCCGATGTCCTTGATCTTGGTGATCGGGTTCTCGTGCAGGCCGACGCGGGCGAGCAGCTTCGCGGCGTCCAGGTTGGTCTCGTTCCAGTCGATGAAGCCGTGCTTCTGCCGCTCGTTGCCGAGGTAGATGTTCTCGGCGATCGACAGGTACGGCGACAGCGCCAGCTCCTGGTGGATGATGCCGATGCCGGCGGCTTCCGAGTCGTTGATCGAACGGAACTCGACGGGCTCGCCGTTCATGACGATCTCGCCTTCGAAGGTGCCGTGCGGGTAGACCCCCGACAGCACCTTCATCAGCGTGGACTTGCCGGCGCCGTTCTCCCCGCAGATCGCGTGGACGGAGCCCTCCTCGACACTGATCGACACATCTTGGAGCGCTTTGACTCCGGGGAAGGACTTCGAGATGTTGCGCATCTCGAGAATCGTGTTGGACATGGTCTCCCTTGCTCGAAAGGGAGGTCCGGGCGCACGCCTGGCGCGCGCCCGGACCTCCACCCGGCCGTTACTGCAGGTCGGATTCCTTGTAGTAGCCGCTGTCGACCAGGACCTCTTTGTAGTTGTCCTTGGTCACGACCACCGGCTGGAACAGGTAGCTCGGGACGACCTTGACCTTGTTGTCGTAGCTCTTGGTGTCGTTCACCTCGGGCTTCTTGCCGGAGAGCACGTCGTTGGCCATCTTGGCGGCCTCGTTCGCGAGCTTGCGGGTGTCCTTGTAGATGGTCGAGTACTGCGTGCCCGCGATGATCTGCTTCACGCTGGCGACCTCGGCGTCCTGACCGGTGATGATCGGGAGCTGCTTGCCGCCCTGGCCGTAACCGGCGCCCTCGAGCGCGCTCAGGATGCCGTCGGAGAGGCCGTCGTAGGGCGACAGCACGCCCTGCACGGTCGCGCCGGTCGAGTACGACTTGGCGACGAGGTCCTGCATGCGGGCCTTCGCGGTCGCGGGATCCCAGCGCAGGATGGCGACCTGGTTGAAGTTGGTCTGGCCGCTCTTGACCACCAGCGTCCCGTCGGAGATGTAGGGCTTCAGCGTGTCCATCGCGCCGTTGTAGAAGAACGTCGCGTTGTTGTCGTCGGGGCTTCCGGCGAACACCTCGATGTTGAAGGGGCCCTTCTTGCCGGTCTTCTTGCCGTCCTTGTCGAGGACGCCGAGGCCGGTGAGCAGCGAGTTCGCCTGGTAGACGCCGACCTTGTAGTTGTCGAACGAGACGTAGTAGTCGACGTTCTTGTCGCCGGTGAGGAGGCGGTCGTACGAGATGACCTTGATGCCGGCCTTCGCCGCGGCGTCGAGCTGGTCGGTGAGCGACCCGCCGTCGATCGACGCGATGATCAGGACCTTGGCGCCCTTGGTGATCATCGTGTTGACCTGCTGAACCTGGGTGGGGATGTCGTTGTTCGCGTACTCCAGGTCGACCTTGTAGCCGTTCTTCTGCAGGTCCGACTTCACGGCGTTGCCGTCCGCGATCCAGCGCTCGGACACCTTGGTCGGCATGGCGACGCCGACGAGGGCGCCCTTGTTGTCGGAGCTCGAGTCCGAACCGCCTCCGCGGCCCCCCGAGCATGCGGCCAGTGCGACTGCGACGCCGAGTGCGACGGCGGCGAGTCCGACTTTCCTGATCTTCACTGTGATTCCCTTCGAGCGGTGAGGCGACCGGTGCGCCCGATGCGCACGGGCTCGCCGGGCTCGGAACTGGCACGCGCTGCGCGATCAGCGTGCGACGGGACAGTGCAGCAGCCGTCGCGACCGTGCGATCCGGCTGTTGTCATGTGGCGACTCCCTCGTCGTATGCTGGTCCGTACGCGATATATGTGACCGGTCCCAGAACGGGTTAGACGTTATGACCCCAAGCGGTGGCCAGTCAAGTCATTCGCCGAAAAATATGATGAGGACGTTCGCGAGCGGCAGAGGAGCCGCTCCCGCCCGACGAGACAGGATCCATGGACGAGCACGGACCCGAGGCAGAGCGCGCGCTCTCGATCCGGGACATCGCCCGGCTGGCCGGGGTGTCCCGGCAGACGGTCTCGCGCGTGCTCAACGGCGAGCGCTACATCAAGCCGTCCACCGAGGCGCAGGTCCGCAAGGTCATCGAGGAGCACGGGTGGCGGCCGAACAGCGCGGCACGGGCTCTGGCGACGTCGCGGTCGAAGACCATCGGCGTGCTCGTCTCCGGCCGCTCTCACTACGGGCCGTTCAGCGCCGCAGCGGCGATCGACGAGGCGGCGCGGGCGCGCGGGTACGCCATCCTGTCCGCGACGCTGGCCCACGAGGACGACGCGACGATGTCCGAGGCCCTGGACTCCTTCGCCGCCCAGGGCGTGGAAGGCGTCGTCGTGATCGCCCCCCAACAGCGCGCGCACGAGGCGCTGCAGCGGGTGGCGGTGCGCATCCCGTTCGTCAGCCTGCACTGGAGGGACCCCGGCGACGGGCGGGTGGCGGCCCTGGATCAGGAGGCGGGCGCGCGGCTGGCGATGCAGCACCTGATCGGGCTCGGGCACACCCGGATCGTGCACCTTGCGGGCCCGCAGGACTGGAGCGAGGCGGAGGACCGCATGCGCGGCTTCCTGGCGTCCCTCGACGAGCACGACCTGCCGGTGACGGCGCCGATGCTGGGCGACTGGACGGCCGACCTGGGCTACGAGATCGGCCTCAAGATCCTCGACCACCCGGACTTCACGGCGGTCTTCGCCTCCAACGACCAGATGGCGCTCGGCCTCCTCCACGCGGCGGCCGACCTGGGCCTCTCGGTGCCGGAGGACGTCAGCATCGTCGGCTTCGACGACATCCCGGAGGCCAAGCACTACGACCCCCCGCTCACCACCATCCGCCAGGACTTCAGCTGGCTCGGCGCGCGCGCGATCGACGTGCTGCTTGCGCAGATCGAAGGGGATGCGGACGGGCCACCGCCGGAGTTCCCGGTGCCGCAGCTCGTGGTGCGGAAGAGCACGGGGCCGCCGCGGGTAGCTGGGTGAGCGGTGGCCGCTATTCAGAGCGGGCAGTTCGCCGCGGCTAGCGTCGGCGGATGCGCTCGCGCCGATCCGTCATCCTCTACGTTGACGGCTTCGCGCTCTACAAGGGGATGCTGCAGCGCACCTATCCCGAATACAAGTGGCTCGACCTGATGGCGCTCGGTTCTCGGCTCTTCCCGCATCGGGATGTCATCGGCGCCAAGTTCTTCACGGCGGCCCTGAAGCCACTGACGAACAACCCCGGGATCGGCCAGCGGCAGCAGATCTACTGGCGAGCTCTCCGGACGACCGGCGTGGAGATCGTGCAAGGGACGTTTTCGTTCGACAAGCAGTACCTACCGGTTCATCCGGAGCAGCTGGACGCGTCCGGCCGGGTCGTGACGGTGCGCGTCAAGCGGCCGGAGGAGAAGGGCAGCGACGTCGCTCTCGCCTCGCATCTCATCGTCGACGCGATGGAGGACCGAGCCGATTCGTACGCCGTCGTCACCAATGACTCGGACCTGGTTCCGCCGATGCAGTTGCTCTCGGCGCGCAAGCGGTCTCTGGCGCTCGTCTCTGTGGCCGGCGCCCGATACAACAAGGCGTTCGATGACGCTGGGCTGCAGACGGTTCGTCAGATCAGACGCGGCACGTTGGCCGCATCCCAGCTGCCCGCTGTCCTGCTCGATGAATTCGGGCGCACGATCAGGAAGCCGCCTACATGGCGCTGAAAAAAGCAGGCCCCCGATCTCTCGGGGGCCGCGCCCGGTAGCCGAAGCATCCGGGTGGTTACATCGACAGTCTAGCCGTGTCCGCGTTTCGCCGAGCGAACGGCGCGAGGCCCACAGGCCACTCGCCTCCCGGACGGCGTCGGCGCCACGTGGTACAACCGTTATCGCCTACCCGAACGCTCTGCCCTATTCCGAGGAACCCGATGAGCGACACACCCTGGCGCGCCGCGTTCGTACACCCCCAGCACCCGTGGCGCGACTTCGAGCACGACTTCGACCCGCGCGAGTTCCCGCCGGCCAGCATCCGGCGGCCGAGCTCGCTGGCCGGCATGCCGGCCTTCGACGTCTACCTGCTGAGCGACTCCGAACCGTGGCCTGCCGCGTCGACGTTCACCTACACGCAGACGATCGTCGGCGACCTGCGCGACCACATCCCGCCCGAGTACTCCCTCGACATGGATGCGGCGGCCGCGCAGAGCACCGTCACGCCGGCCGGCGCGCAGCCCGGCGCCGCGACCGCCCGGCCGGCGTCCGCCTAGGAGAGACGGTCCTTGTCAGTAGCAGGCGACCCGCGATGGAAGCTCGTCGATCACGCCGAGCCGGCAGTGAGTGCCCGGTTCGCATCGCGCGGCGTGGCCGCCGTCCGTTTCGTCGGTGCGTTTCCTGACCTCCCCGGTGTGGGAGTGTGGCTGTGCACGACCACGGACGCGGAACGCGATGACCTGCGAGCTGACGCCGCCCTCCCTGAGGCCGTCCGTGACGTGTTGAGGGAGGTCGGCTTCTCCCCGATCGACGTGGCCAGTAGCGGGGTCGTGGTGGAGTCCCAGCAGACCGTCGACCGCGAATACGGCGGCAACTGGTTCTTCGCCATGCGCTGATCTGTCTCAGCCGCGGTAGGTCGTCCGGCCCGCGACGATCGTCTCGACGACCTTCGCCCGCAGCAGCTCCGACGGCTCCCCCGCGAACACGTCCGCGTCGAGCACCGCCACGTCGGCTGCGAAGCCCGGCGCGATCCGTCCCCGCCAGTCCCCGTCGCCCACCGAGGCGGCCGCGTCCCGGGTCGCATGCCCGATGGCGCGGTCGAGCGGCAGGGCGAACCAGGGCTGCACGGCCGGCACCGAGGGGTCGAGCGCGGAGGCGCGGGTGGACGCGACGTATAGGTTCGCGAGGGCGTGGTGCGGGGCCGTCGGCGAGTCGGTGGAGAAGGCGAGCAGCGCTCCCGCGTCCTCGTATTCGGGCCACGGGAAGGCGCGCTCGACCCGGTCGTCGCCGAGCATCGCGACCCAGTTGTCGAAGATCGCGGGATCGGAATGGACCGGCTGCATGGACGCGGTGACGCCCAGGCGCGCCATCCGCTCGGCCGTGCCCGGCGCGGCGTACTCCAGGTGCTCGATCCGGTGGCGGCGGGGGCGGTCGCCGTTCTCGGCGACGGCGTGCTCGATCGCGTCGAGCGCGAGCTGGCTGGCGTAGTCGCCGATCGCGTGCATGGCGACCTGCAGGCCCGCGGCATCGGCCGCGGCGACCACGGGGCGGAGCCGCTCGAGCGGCCAGATCGGATCGGCGTTCGTGCCGTTCGCGTACGGCTGGCGCATCGCCGCGGTGCAGGCGTCGATCACGCCGTCCAGGATGAGCTTGATGCCGACCACCCGCAGCCACGGGGTCGCCGGCTGCGCGGCGCGGCGAACGGCCTCGGCCACCTGGGCGAGGTTCGCCTCGTCGTCGCCGGTGTTCGTGATCAGCCAGTGCGCGGCCACGCGGAGCGGCAGCGCTCCCCCGCGGCGCTCCTGCGCCCGCTCGAGGGCCGCGAGGCCGTACTCGTCGAACGCCATGTCCACCGCACCGGTGACGCCGGTCGCCGCATAGGCCGCGAGCGTGCGCTCGATGTCCGCATCCCGGTCGGCGTCGGTCGTCGCCTCGTCGCGCTGAGCCCACGCGTACTGGGTCGCGGCGGTCTCCAGCAGCAGGCCGGTGGGCTCGCCGTCGGCATCCTTCACGATCTCGCCGCCGATCGGGTCCGGGGTGTCGCGGGTGATGCCGAGTTCCGCCAACCCTGCCGTGTTGACCCAGCAGGAGTGGTAGTCGTTCGCATCCAGATACACCGGGATGTCCGCGACCGCGGCGTCGATCATCGCTGCGGTGGGCGCGCCTCCCGGCACGGCGTCGAACAGCCACCCGCGACCGCGCAGGACCGTCGCCGACGGGTCGTCCGCGCGCGCCTCCCGCAGCATCCGCTGGATGTCGGGGAGGCTGCGCGCGTTCGTCAGGTACACCTGCCCGAGAGCCGCGCCCATCATCAGCAGGTGCGTGTGGGCGTCCGTGAACCCGGGCAGCACGAGCCGGCCCTCCAGGTCGACGACGCGATCGGCGGCGGGCGACGGGTCGCCATCACGGCCGACCCAGACGATCCGGTCGCCCGACACGGCGAACGCAGTGGCCCACGCGCACTCGGGATCGACGTCGGCGGTGAAGACCCGGCCGCCGCGGTACAGGGTGATGGGGTCGGTCACGGCCGTCCCTCCTTCCCGAGCCGGGTGCGGCTCAGCAGTGCGTAGACGAGGGCGGCGACGATCATCCCGACCGGCACCGAGAGGTCGACGTGACCGAGCGCCTGGCCGATGGCGCCGGTCCACACGTCGGTCGACAGGCAGAGCGCGGTCGCCAGGCCGCCGAGCACCAGGGCCGAGATGCCCGGGATGCTCCACCCGCCGGTGTACCAGAATCGCCCGCCGCGTCGGTCGTCGAACAGGTCGGCGCCGTCGTAGACGTACTTCCGGCGCAGCACGTCGACGACGTAGATCGCCATGGCCGGGCCTGAGACGATGACGAGGAACTGCAGGAGCAGGTTCGCCGCCTCCAGCAGGCTCGACGACAGCACGAGGTAGATGGTGAGCGCGGTGCCGACCAGCCCCACGATGATCGCGGCCGGGATGCGCTTCAGCCGCAGGCCGATGGCCTGCAGCGACATGCTCGACGAGTAGGCCGTCATCGCGTTGAGCGCGATCGTGTTGACGATCACGCCGATCACCAGCAGGGGTCCGACCCAGCCGGGCAGCAGGTCGAACAGCGCCACGTCGATCCCGGCGTCGAACGCGCTCGCCTTCAGGCCCGTGGCGAGCAGGACGCCCATGGCCGTGAACACGATGAACGGCACGGCCCCGCCGAGCGCTGTGGCGGCCGTGATGTGCGACGGCTTGGCCGACCGCGGCAGGTAGCGGGCGATGTCCGGACTGTTGATGAAGGACAGAGGCGTGGAGGCGAGGATGGTGAAGCCGACCGTGATCGCGGACCACAGCGGCACGCCGCCCAGCGGCTCCGGCGCACGGTAGCCCCAGTCGACGGTGGGCAGGATGAACGCCGACACGAGAAGGAAGATCGCGAACAGAACGATCGCCATGACCGGGTAGATGCGGAGGATGAGGCCGTGCCCGAAGATCGCGACCGCGATCGTGATCGCCGAGACGACGATGGTGACGCCGATCGGCACCCACACCGGGTCGTCGAGGCCGATGCGGCGGAGCAGGTCGGCGCCCATGAAGCTCGACGCCAGCCAGGTCAGCGACAGGAACACCGCGCCGATGAACCAGCCGACGAAGGCCACGAAGAGCTTGTTGCCGACGATCCCGTACATGGCACGGGTCACGACCGAGCCGGAGGTACCAGCGGCGGGCCCGCTCCCCGCGATCAGGCCGGGGAAAATCCACAGCAGCGACGCGGCGAGGATCACCAGCAACGCCTGCCAGATCTCGAGCCCGAGCAGGATCAGCGTCGCGCCGATGGTGAAGTTCAGGATGCTCACGCCGGGCGCCGCCCAGACGAAGAACAGATCGCGCGCGCGGCCGTGACGCTCGCTGTCGCCGATGACCTCGATCCCTCGGGTCTCGGGCTGAGTGGAGGCATCCACGAAGTGCTCGGTGCCGGTCCGGGTTTCGGACATGGGTTCCTCTCCTGCCAGCAGCTCCATCGCTGTTGGTCATATGCCCAATAGGTTGTTGGTCGCTTATTCAATAGCATGGGGTCCCATGGAGTCAAGAGCGCCTTCACCCCGGATCCGCAAGCAGCCGGAGGAGCGCCGGGAGGAGATCCTCTCGGCCGCCGCCTCCATCGCGCTCGACGAGGGCCTCGAGCGGATCACGCTGCGGGCTGTGGCGACCCGGCTCGGCGTGCGGCCCGGCCTGATCTCGCACTACTTCCCGGCCGCGGAGGACC
>Ga0209455_1001061_pt1 | contig 13611 bp, 13 predicted proteins | sample AraplaCol_mCL_r2_FD_184275 | JGI IMG/M metagenome (GOLD analysis project Ga0209455, IMG submission 184275) | Arabidopsis root microbial communities from North Carolina, USA - plate scrape CL_Col_mCL_r2 (SPAdes) (version 2) | ecosystem: Host-associated > Plants > Roots > Endosphere | place: USA...
ATAGGATACGTTTGCAGCCATACCACACTAACAGGCCAATACAAACGGCAAACAAAATTTCGACCACAGGAAAAAAGATCGAATAATACCAGTTTGAACGGATATTGGCATCGCGGTATTTAGTATTTACGGCTTTAAACTTCCGCATTTCCTGGTCCTCGCGGGCAAAAAGCTGGATAACACTCATCCCGGAGATGTGCTCGGCTAAAAAGGTGTTCAAATGTGCCACCTGCGCACGTACCTCCTGGAAAGACGATTTAATGGCCTCTTTAAACACATAAGTCGACAGCAGCAGGAGCGGCATCGGTATCATGGTGATCAGCGCCAGTTTCCAGTCCTGGTAAAGCATAACACCAATAACTGCCACAACCAGCAGCAAATCGCCCATAATAGATATTAATCCCTCCGAGAATATGTCGGCAATGGTTTCCAAATCCGATACGGTCCGGGTTATCAGCATGCCGATAGGTGTACGGTCGAAATATTTGAGACGCAGGCTAGTGATGTGATTAAATACGTCAATTCTCAAATCACGGATAACAGATTGCCCCAGCGAGTTGGTTAAGTATGTTTGATAATATTGTGCAACGGTCTGAATAACCAGCTGCGCTATCATCAGTCCGACCATAAAAACCAAACCATTGTAATCATCGGTAAGGATATGGTTATCGAGTGTTTTTTGGATCAGGATAGGTTGCACCAGCGCATTGGCTGCTAAAAATATAGTGAGGAATGCAGCTATGATAAAAGTAGCCCGGTAGGGTTTAACATAATGCATTACCCGCCCAAGCAGTTTCCAATCGAGCGCTTTACCGGTAACCTGTGACATTTAGTTTTTATTTCGGATGTCGGAATTTCCATTTCGGAATTCTTTATCCTGGGTTATATATTTTTTTCAAATATCATATTAATAAATCCGAAATCGAACATTCGAAATCCGAAATTTTATCCTTTTACCTTTCGGCTACAAAAGGGTAGGATACCTGGGTTAGGAATAGCCCACATGCAGGCACGGACATGCCCGCGTTACTACGATTTTTGCTTTCGATGATGGTGCGAACGGCTTCCGGTTCAATCTCTTTGCGACCTACCATAATCAATGTGCCTACTATCGCCCGTACCATGTTTCGCAGAAATCTGTCGGCTGATATTTGGAATACAATACTATCACCCTCAATGATCCATCCTGTTTTCGATATTTTGCAATTATTGGTTTTTACCTGGGTGTTCGATTTGCTGAAACAACTAAAATCAGTATACTGCATAATTATCACGGCGGCCTTATTCATCAGTTCCACATCCGGTCTGTCGCGCAGTTCCCACGAGTAGCCCGTTTTAAACGGATCCTTACTAAAATGGATATGATATTCGTAGCTGCGTAAAGTTGCGTCGAACCTTGCATGCGCCTCAGCAGTAACCGGGAAGACATTCTTTATGGCGATATCTTTAGGCAGGATAGAATTTAAACTTCTTAAAACAGTTGCAGTTTCATCTACGGTCCATGGTCTATTTTCCATGGTCTCTACATCGAAATGCGCAAAAAACTCTTTGGCATGTACGCCGGTATCCGTACGCCCACAACCAATGGTTTCAATGGGCTGGCGTAAAACGGTGGAAAGCGCTTTATCCAATACTTCCTGAACAGCTACGGCATTTGGTTGCGTTTGCCACCCATGGTAATTGGTACCGTCGTAGGAGAGTTCAATAAAATAGCGTTGGGTGATCACGAGGCAAAGGTAGCGAATGTTGATGTGAGTTGTAAATGTTGGAGTGGTTGTAAGTGTTGCAAAAGTTATCAGGCCACTTTGCTGACTGCCATGAATTGATTCAAATGCAGTCGTAACGATTTGCGCAAATTGAAGAATAGAGTTTCAACAACTACAACTCTTGCAACCCCTACAACTTATATCACCCTACGAAATATATTCCTTATAAATCGACTCAAACAAAATCTTGTTCTCAACGGCAAGATCAAAAGGTTGGTCTAAAAAGGAGTTGCTATAGCCTATAGCTTTCGCCAGGTTTTTTAATACTTTAAAGTAGGTAATTTCAATTCCCTCTATTTGCTGCAGATAAAAAAGAATAAATACATCTTTTTCGAGCGGCGTTTTACCGGCTTTAATGGTTGCAATATAGGCCTCCAGCGTCATTGCCTTTATACCCAATGTACTTGCCTGCGACGGTGTTTCGCCAATTGCCAAATAAATTTCATCCATTTGTTTAATCTGGCTTTCGGTATCATCAATGCCTTCCTGTATCGCATGTTTTAAAACATTTAATTTTGCAATACTTTTTACCTCGTTAAAGAAACTGATGAGATGTTGTTTTCCAAAATAAATATAATTCAAGTGCTCCAGGAAAGTTTTTTTCAGCAACATATCATCAATCTGCACATCTTTAGGTTGCAAAGAGGATGAGGGATTAGTTGGATCGGCCATGTAAGTCAGGGGTTAAATCAGCAAATAAAAGTACGATATTTATTGAATACAACACACAGTAAATAATTGCCAAAACAAGCTATCTTTGTGCTATAAACTAATATCATGTTACAACGCGTACAAAGCATATATCTTTTATTGGCCTCTTTAGCCATGTTTGCCCTGTTCCTTTTCCCGCTGGTGCATAATGTTTATGTAGACGGCAAGCCCTTAACTATAATGGTAACCGGTGTTTTCCAGGATATAAATGGACAGCACACCCACACCCAGTTTTTTATGGGGATAACTATTGCCACAGCCGTCATTGGTTTGATACCACTGGTTATCATTTTCTTATACAAGAACCGCAAGCAGCAAATAGCGCTTTGCTATAGTACATTATTGGTGATAGTTGGTTATAGCTTCTGGCTATCGCAAATGGCAAAAGGCGTTATGGGCAGCGTGCAGATCGACACCCGTAACTTCGGGATAGGCCTTTTCCTCTCCTCATTCAGCATGCTGCTAATATTGCTGGCTATCAGGGCTATTAAAGCTGATGAAAAGCTGGTGAAATCGGCGGACAGGTTAAGGTAGAAGTGTGACTTGATTAGATAGTGATTTAAATTAAATGGATATAGTTGGATTAGTTGACAGGTACAAATCATTGGGAATCGCCGATGTGATTGACCATGAAAAATTCAACCTGATTTCTATCGTTCATCACTCAACCCAGATAGAAGGCTCAACTTTAACCGAGATTGAAACGCAGGTGCTGCTTGATGAAGGCCTGACGCCTAAAGGGAAACCTATAAACGACAGTTTGATGGTGACCGACCATTTTGCTGCGCTAAACTTTATTCTTCAACAGGCAAAAGGTAAACGCAATGTCACTGTTGAATTTATAAAGGAAATCAATGCTCTTGTCGTAAAAAGTACCGGTCAGTTATATAATACCGTTTTCGGCACTGTTGACGCAAGCAAAGGCGAATTCAGGAAAGGGAATGTGTCTGCCGGCTCAACTTATTTTCCTAATTATGATAAGGTGATTACGCTTACCGAAAAGATGGTTTCAGGTATAACTGATTTAATGAAGCGGGATTTAAGTGACCTCCAAAAAATTAATTTGTCTTTTGATGCACATTATAATCTTGTAAGTATTCATCCCTTTTATGATGGCAATGGCCGAACATCGCGCCTGTTAATGAATTATATCCAGGCGTTTTACGGCTTCCCGCTGGCAATCGTACATTCTGAAGCAAAAGCCGAGTATATTGAGGCCTTGATTGCTACCCGCGAAAACGATGATATTTCAATCTTTCGAAAATTTATGGAAGGAGAATACTCACGACTTTTATCATCCGAAATAAAGAAATTTGAAGAGATTGATAAGCCTGGAAAAGGTAAAGGGTTTACGCTTTTGTTTTAAATCAAGATTTTCCGTTATTCAACCCATAATTCAGACGCAATTTTTCATTAACCCCTTTTAAAGAATTACCCAGTCCGACGTCCGCTTGTTCAAGGCTTTTGTAAAGTATTTTCCTTTGATTTTTGGTTAACGAATCCTGTTCTTCAATTTCTATTTCGACTTTTGGATTTATGTCTTCCATATAACATCACTAAATCAATTGTTCTTTTTTAACCTAATCAACCACTCACTCAACTTAATCAACTGCGGCTTTGCCGCACTAATTAAACCTTCCGTATTTCTCAATCTTCCTGTACGGCTTTGTGAAAAAGTCGCCGACCACCTGGTTAAACATGTCTTTATAGAAAATAGGCGTGGAGTGTCCCGAGTTTGGCAGTATCCATAAATAAGAATTGGGGATAGTTTCCGCTATCAGCATGGTATGTTTGGTACGTATCACATCATGGTCGCCGCCGATAACAAGCGTGGGGCAGTTAATTTTCTTTATATCTTCCAGCTTTATATGCGGCTCGTAGCTTAAAAGATGCAATAGCTTAAGCTGATTTTTCATTTCAGGTGTTACATTCTTTATTTTTTTGATAGTGTCCTGGCCTTTAAGGTTCATTTTTAAGGCATAATCGTAAACAAATGGATCGACAGCACTGGTATCGGGCCAAATGTTTGCGCCGGTTACGGCCAGCTTCTTCACTTTTTCAGGATGGCGCATGGCAAGCATCAGCCCTTCAATACCTCCATCACTCCAGCCAATTACATTGCATTGTTTAAGGTTCAATTTATCCAGCAAGGCATTCAAATCATCGGTCATCATTTCATAGCTCAACGAGTCGGCATGGTCAACAGATTTCCCTTGCGAGCGGCTGTCTGCTATAATTACCTGGTAGTTTTTAGCGAAGTAGGGTATCTGGTATAAAAAATTATTGATAGAGCCGCCGTTGCCGTGTATAATAAGTAGTGGTTCGCCTTTACCGTATGTTTCATAATACATTTTAAAGCCGCGGATATCAGCATATTTACCAACCGCGGCATTTTTGCCGAACGTAGTAGTATCCATGGCTTTCTGGATATCTTGCGCCGCTGCTAGCTTTGCAAACAGGACGAAGGCTAAAAAAAGTAAGGTTTTTGATTTCATAACGGAAAGACTGTGATTTTAAGTTTCATACTGTAAGTTATGATTTATTTATAAAAGAAAATAAAAAAACTTTGCACGTATAGCCAATGGCTGGCTTTGGCAAATACTATAACAAAGCTACAAGAGCCTTTTGTAAGGTTCTTGTAGGAGAAGAATATAAGCTGTTAAGAATTAGGCCGGTACTGCTATAAGTGCAAATTTTTTTAGATCAGCAGCGCTGCCGTGAAATATATCAAGATCGAGGCCGCCATCGGTACCGGGGATGGTCGCGTTATCACTGTACTGCCAAATAGCGTAGCTTGTCCAACCTGCCGGCAAGCCTGGCTGTTGCTGTTGGTAAGCCGGTATCCAAAGCGGATTATTGCTAAATTCGGTAACGCCGCTAAAATATTCATTCATAAAACCTTTGGCTGTATAAATTACTGGCGTACGCCCTGTTTGCGTCGCTACAATATCAAGCCAGTCGGCAATTATTTGTACACAGGCATCCTTATTATCGGTAATAAATTGATTAAGCTCGTTGGTTTCTGCATCATCGCTGCCTACCTGCCATTCCACATCCAGGGCCGGTGGCAACGAGCCGGGCACCGAAAAATCAAAGCCGCCAGCTAAAAAATTATCTGCCTGCACTTGTGCCGAATCGGCAAATGTAAGAAAATGGTAAGCGCCCACAATAAGTCCTTTGCTCTTTGCCGAATTAACGTTACTCGTAAACATCGGGTCTTTATAAGTTGCTCCCTGGCTGCATTTGCAATAAACAAATTGTATATGTGGTGAAAGGCTGCCCCAGGTTATACCATCGCCGTGATAGATATCCATCCCCTGCGGCGCAAGATTATCCAAAGCGCCCCAGGTGTCAGGTCCGGCTATACCATCCGCCGTAAGGCTCTGGGCAGTTTGAAATTGTTCAACTGCAACCTGCGTACCCGGGCCGAAGTCGCCGTCTACTGTACAATTGTATCCTAGTAATGAAAGTGCGCGTTGCAGCATTGTTACCTCGCCGCCGGTTGATCCGTTTTTTAGTGTATTCATGATAAAAAGGTTTAAGTGCATTAGGTCTTTAATTATATAAATGTAGAAAAAAATGAAATATTTCGCGCTATGTACAGCAGAAAAATATCGCTCCCTTAGCTGTAAATGTCAAACGCCAAAGGCTTTTGTCTCATCGGTAAAATGCCAATATCATAATTATTAAAATAGGTATTTGAATTGTAGAAAATAAAGCATACCTTTGCGGCCGATTTGACGATGTAGTTAAATCCGTTATTTAAATTCATGAACCCATTTATTAATCTGGGAATCCGTCATGATATTGTTAATGCCATCTCTGAGTTAGGGTTCGAAAACCCTACGCCAATCCAGGAACAGTCAATTCCGGTATTGTTAACAGGCAGCAACGATTTTGTCGGATTAGCCCAAACCGGCACTGGTAAAACTGCTGCCTTCGGACTACCGCTATTGGAACTGCTGGACTTCGAAGAAAATCATCCGCAAGCACTGATATTGTGCCCTACACGTGAACTTTGTTTACAAATCACGAATGACATAAAAAATTACTCCAAAAAAATGGGCAACGTTCACGTTGTTGCCGTTTATGGTGGAGCAAGTATTTCTGATCAACTGCGCCAGATAAAACGCGGTGTGCAAATTGTTGTTGCCACACCTGGCCGTATGCTTGATATTATTAACCGTAAAGCTATCGACTTTAGCCAGGTTAAGTTTGTTGTATTGGATGAGGCTGATGAAATGTTGAACATGGGCTTCCAGGAAGACATTGACAGTATTTTATCCACTACTCCGGATACCAAAAAAACGTGGTTGTTTTCGGCCACAATGCCCACTGAAGTTCGTCGCATAGCGAAAAAGTACATGAACGAGCCGTTTGAGCTTACCATGGGCACAAAGAATACCGGTAATGCCAACATTGAGCATGAGTACTATATAGTACGTGCCCGTGACAAGTATGCCGCTTTTAAACGTATTGTTGATTTTAACCCTGATATTTTTGGTATCGTATTTTGCCGTACCAAGATTGAAACACAGGATATTGCAGAAGCTTTGTTGAAAGACGGTTACAATGCCGACTCATTACACGGCGACCTTTCACAACAGCAACGCGACAAGGTAATGAAACGCTACCGCGACCGCAGCCTGCAGCTTTTAATAGCTACTGATGTTGCCGCCCGTGGTATCGATGTTAACGACGTTACGCACGTTATTAACTACAGCCTGCCTGATGAGGTTGAGAACTACACACACCGCAGCGGCCGTACAGCCCGTGCCGGTAAAACAGGTGTATCTATATCTATCATCAACGCAAAAGAACTGGGTAAAATACGCCAGATAGAGCGCGGCTTAGGCAAGCGTTTTGTTAAGGCCGAAATTCCTACCGGTTTTGATGTATGCGAAAAGCAATTGTTCAGCATTGTTCACAAAGTACATAATGTTACCGTGAACGAAGAGCAGATTGAACAATACCTGCCGCGTATAATGGAAGAGTTTAAAGATTTTAGCAAAGAGGATTTTATTAAACGTTTTGCTTCTATCGAGTTTAACCGCTTCCTTGACTATTACAAAAATGCCCCTGACCTGAATGCGCCGATTGAAGAAGGCCGTCGTTTCGAAAGAGATGGCGAGCGTGCTCCGCGTGGTGAGGCTGGCAAATCAGAATATACACGTTTGTTTATCAACTTAGGTTCAGTTGACGAATTTAACCGCGGCGACCTGCTGGGTTACATCTGCAACCAAAGCAAAATAAGCGGACGCACTGTAGGCAAAATAGATGTTAAAGGTGTTTACTCGTTTTTTGAAGTACCGCATGCCGACGTTGAGAAGGTAACTGCAGGCTTTAACGGCGCTGAGTTTAAAGGCCGCCCTGTACGGATAGAAATATCCGGTGAAGGCAGCAGCGAACGTCGCGAAGGCGGCGGTGGTGGTTATCAGCGCAGAGAAGGTGGCTACAACCGCGAAAGAAGCGGTGGTGGCGAAAGACGTGAAGGTGGTTACCGTGGCGGAGACAGAAATGGCTCGGCAGGTGGCGGCTTCCGCGACTTCTCAGGAAAACGCAAGGAAGACCGTCCTGAACGTCGCAGAAGATTTTAGTTTAGTTTTTCATAAGGTGCCTGGTGGTTCGGGCACTGGTTTAGTTTAGTTAGTTTGTTTGCAAACCCTCATCCGCAAGGCATGGGGGTTTCTGCATTTGGGGGATTGATGTGCGGATGTGCAAATATTGGATGTGCGAATGGAAAAAAATAATAAGATTGGTTCCCTACAAATAGATGTGTGCGTATACGTAAAGAAGATTTTTGGCATCCGCACATTCGCACATCAGAAATCCGCACATCAGCGCGAGTACTCCACCGCCACGGAGTCCGGCCCCATCAGTTTAAGGTTATGGTCATCCAGTTTTTGAATCAGGAAAGCAGTATAAGGTTTGTTACCTTCGAATGAAGTAAAAATGGTATCGCCTTTTACAAAATAATCTTCAGCTATGGCTTCGCCGTCATCCATAGTAAAATTCTTGTCGGTTATTTTAAGTTTTGTGGTGCCGTCTTTTGATTTCCAACTGCCTTTGAGCTTGGCATTGGGTTTATTTGAAGTACAGGCTACTCCAAACAACACTACGGCGCAGGCGAGGTGAACAAATATTAACGCGAACTTTTTCATAGCAGTAAAGCAGCGCCGGCCTGACGCCGGCACTGTTTAAATATACAAAAATTAGTCTTTCGGTTCATCCAGTAATTGTGATTTTTTAAGATAAACCCGTTTGCCTTTTTTATTTACATAAAAATAATGCGAGTGTTTGTTAATGTAGATGGCCTCACCATGTGGTCCTCTTTTACCATCATATTTTTTATCGGTAACCGCGGCCGCGCCTGTTGCAGCAATTTGCGCAGTTTTATGACCAACTTTTGTGGCTGTTTTGTCTATTTTTTGACCGACGGTCGAGTCCTTGTGGGTTTGGGCACTGGCGGCTCCAAATGAAAAAATTCCCGCAGCTACTAATGCTGCTTTAAATAAATGTTTCATGGTAGTATTTTGAGTTAACTTAAGTAATTGTTGCCGAAAGATTAATTGCAGCTTCTTCCCGACTTTCGGACTTTACTGACTTTCGGACTAATACACTAACTCAAATGTTCTGCCAAATGTTTCATTTCCAGCGCGGGTGGTCGTTTCTCGTATAAAATGGCATAAACTGCATTGCAAATAGGCATGCTCACTTTGTACTGTTTATTTACTTGGTGTAGGCAATTTACTGCATAATATCCCTCGGCAATCATATTCATTTCCAACTGTGCCGACTTTACCGTGTAGCCCTTGCCTATCATGTTTCCAAATGTGCGGTTGCGGCTAAATTGCGAGTATGCGGTCACCAGCAAATCGCCGAGGTAGGCCGATTCCATTATATCGCGGCTAATGGGGTGCACGGCATCAACAAAACGTTTCAACTCGCGGATGGCATTTGCAATAAGCACTGCCTGGAAGTTATCGCCATAACCAACTCCATGACAAATACCGCTGGCAATAGCGAATATATTTTTTAGCACGGCGCCGTATTCGGTACCATAGATATCATCAGAAACAATTGTTTTAATATATCGGGTGCTGAACATGCCAGCGAACTCGGCAGCAAGTTCATTGTCGCGCGATGCTATGGTGAGGTACGACAATTTCTCCAGTGCAACTTCTTCAGCATGGCATGGGCCGCTTATAACTATAAAGTGGCTGAACGGGATATTATAATGCTGGTTTAAAAATTCACCTATTATCTGGTTTTCGTCGGGTACAATACCTTTTATGGCTGATATTATTTTTTTGCCCGCGAGGTCGGCAGGGGTGATGCTTGCAAGCGCTTCTTTCAGGAAAGCAGCGGGCACGTTAAGCAAAACAAATTCGGCCTGGCTGATGGCGGCTTTTAAATCAGTAGAGATATTTTGTGCAGGCACGCTAATCTCGACGGAACTGATATAGTTTGGATTATGTTTAAACTTCTGGATATGCTCGACCGCAATCTCATTTCGCATCCACCAAAAAATCTCTTTTGGGGCGTCGTTATCTGTAAGTATTTTAACGTTGGCTGTAGCCCAGCTTCCGCCGCCTATAACCGCTATTTTTTTAGGTAGATTCATTAAAAAAATGTCCTGCCAGGTTTAATTGACAGGACAAAGCTAAATAATATTGTTCATTAGTTCAGTGGTTCATTAGTTCATTGGTTAAAACGGATACCTTTCGCCTTTTACCTTTAAGCTTTCACCTTACTAATTCGAAGTTGGTACAAAAAGCTTGCTCTTATCTACCTTTTCAACTTCCATTTTGTCTTTCAAATCTTTTGATATGGTTGCAAATGGTGCGGATACCACCTCGTCGCCGGCTTTTAAACCTGATAGTATCTGTATGTAAGTATCATCCTGTATACCGGTTGTTACCTGCACCTGTTTTACTTTTCCTGCACCATAAACAAACACATACTCTTTTGCTGGCTCAACTATGGCCGGTTTTGATTTGTCTTCATCTTTTTTAACGCCTGTGCTGTCTTTTTTAACCTGGCGGGTGGTTACCGACTGAATAGGCACCGATAACGCATAGGTATGATTGGTGTTGATATCAACAGTGGCGGTCAATCCCGGGCGAAAAGGGATTGAGTTAGCGGCAGTTTTTAGCAACAAGTCCTTAAACGACTCGGGGCTAATCCTAACTTTAACGGTAAAGTTGGTCACCTGGTCGGCATTGGTACCTACTACGTTGGCTGCGCTGCCAATTTCAATTACTTTGCCGCCAAATGTTTTACCATAAAAAGCATCCACTTCAATTTTTGACGAATCGCCAAGTTTGATGCGGTTAATATCGTTTTCGTTCACATCCACATTTACGTCAAGCTGGCTGAGGTCTGATATGGTCATTATCTCGGTACCTGCAAACTGCTGGGTACCTAATACGCGCTCGCCCAGCTGGATGGATAGTTTTGATATCACACCGTCGACAGGTGCATAAATGGTTGTTTTAGCCAGGTTGTCCTGGGCCTCTTTCACCGAGGCTTGTGACTGCGCCAAACCATAGGTTGAGCCTATAACGTTTTGCCTCGCAGCTTCAAGGCTGGCCTTTGCCCCTTCGTAGTTCGCTTTTGCTGCATCAAATTCAGCCGCAGTTAATACCTTATTATTATATAAAGCCTGGTCACGTTTATAAATTGCGGCCTGGTTCTCAAAGGTTGCCTCGGCTTGTTTAAGCATTTGGTTGGAGTTACCAACACTTGCTTTTTGTGTATTATACGCAGCAACGGTACGGTCATAGCCTGATTTCAAAATGTCAGGACGGATTTTGCAAAGCAATTGGCCTTTCTTAACCACATCGCCTTCCTTTACCGGGAGTTCAACAACCTCACCCGAAACTTCAGGGCTGATTTTTACTTCAACATGCGGTTTAATTTTACCGCTTGCCGATACCGACTCATTGATATTACGACTGGTAGCTTTTTCGGTAGCCACCTGCGTTTTTTTAGGCTTGCCGATAATGCCGGTTGCGTTTAACACCACCAACAGCACAATTACAGCGCCTAATGCTATCAGAATATATTTTGTAGTTTTTCCCATGATTCTGTTCTATTTCGGATTTCGGATTTTCGAATTCGGATTTATTTAATTTTCTAATTTTTTATCTAACTATTTATTCATTCGCACATCTGCACATCCACGCATCTGCACATTACAATGTTATCGGGTTACCCAAATAATAATCAATTACTTTACTGCGGAATATTACCTGGTATTGAGCAGCAATCATATCGTTTTGCGATTTGTTGAAGTTGGTTAGTGCCGTGTTATAGTCCAGTGTATTTACAAAACCTGCATCGTAACGTTGCTTGGTGACATTTAAAGCCTCTTTATTAGAATTGAATGTTTGCAGCGCTGATTGATAGCTTTTTTCGGCGGCCGATAAATCCAGCGTGGCCTGTATAATGGTTTTGCTTAAATTATTTTTTGCGATCCGGGTATTTAAATCTGCATTTTGATAGGCCAGTTTAGCTTTGGTTACTGCTGTGCGTGTAGCAAAATGGTTGAAAATAGGTATCTGCAAACTTAACCCTATCGACTTGTTAAAGTTGTTGTTCAACTGGCTGCCAAAAGAAACCGGCGACACAGTAGGGATTAAATTAGGGGTAACAACATTTTGACCGGTACCTTCAACTGTACCAATGGTGGTGGTGCCGTTTACAGTTTCGCCTGTAACGGTCCGCGCCTGGTTTGAGTAGCTTGTACCTAAACCACCAAACATTACAAGGGTAGGATAGTAGGCACCCTGGGCTACTTTAATAGCCTGTGCATAAACCTGCTGTTGCAATTCTGCTAACCTAATATCCGGATTGGTAGTAAAGGCGGTCTTAATGACCTCGGTAGCATCGTAAACTGTTTTTACATCAGTTAGTTTGCTAATGTCGGGTTTCTCAACGGCTATGTTTGTTGCAGGGTCCATCTCCATATATTGCTTCAAAATCAATATAGCAAGGTCGACCTGGTTTTGAGCGTTTGTTAAATTCAGTTCGGCGGTTGATACCTGCGATTTTGCCTGGGCCAAATCGGCCAGCGTGGCGTTGCCCTGGTCGAAGTTTTTCTGTGCGCGGTCTAACGTTATTTTAGCCAGGTCAATTTGCTGTTTTGCAGCAATAACCAAATCCTGGTCGGTAAGTATAGTCAGGTAATCGGTAACCACATTTAACAGCAGGTCGTTTTTGATTTTTGCGGTGCTGGTTTTGTCGGCATCAAGTGTCAGTTTGTTTTGCAAAATCTGGTTGCGTAACTGGCCGCCCTGGAAGAGGGTTAGTTGTGCTTGTGCGCTGCCATTAATGTTTAACGTTGATGATGCGTAAGCAAAAGCCCCGAGTACCTGTGTTTTACCAAAATAATAACCTCCCTGGCCATTTGCATTTAAGGTAGGCAACTGGTTGTATTTTGTTGCGTTATAGTCCTCAGTACCCAGTTTTTCGGTTATCAGTGCCTGCTTAATAGTAAGGTTGTTGGCTAAGGTGCGATTAACTGCCTCCTGGAGGCTTATCACCTCCTGGGCACTTGCCGTTAAGCTTACGATGCCGAGGCATACGATACTTAACACTGTTACCCTTTTTAATTTTAATATACTTTGAGTCATAAGGTTATTCTGAATATTATTTGAGATATGAGATTTGAGATGTTAGATTTGAGACGCATTAGCATCTGTTTATTAAATTACGCTGATAGTGTATTTGTCTCATATCTCATATCTAAATTCTCACGTCTAAAAAATGTATCTTATAAAAACACCCTGGCTGCTTAAAAAGCTGTATCCCAATTTTGTATGGGATGCCCCGCATAGCCCCCGGTGCATTTATTTGACTTTTGACGATGGCCCTATACCAATTGTTACACCGTTTGTTTTAAATATTTTAAAGCAGTACAATGCCAAAGCTACATTTTTTTGCATTGGCGACAACGTACGCAAGCATCCTGACATTTTTGAGCAGGTTAAAAATGACGGGCACACTATTGGCAATCATACCTACAATCACCTTAAAGGCTGGGATACGGAAGACCAAATCTATTTGGATAACTTTTTGCAGGCCGATAAGCTTATGGGTACAAAGCTGTTCCGTCCACCCTATGGCCGCA
>Ga0209455_1001062_pt1 | contig 13594 bp, 13 predicted proteins | sample AraplaCol_mCL_r2_FD_184275 | JGI IMG/M metagenome (GOLD analysis project Ga0209455, IMG submission 184275) | Arabidopsis root microbial communities from North Carolina, USA - plate scrape CL_Col_mCL_r2 (SPAdes) (version 2) | ecosystem: Host-associated > Plants > Roots > Endosphere | place: USA...
CCTGTACCTCGGCGTGATCGGGCTGTACCACGCTTTCGAGGATCGCCGCCAGGGCGCGCGCGCCGCGAGCTTCCTCGCGATCATCGGCGTGATCAACGTGCCGATCGTGCACTACTCGGTGGTGTGGTGGAACACCTTGCACCAGGGCAGCACGGTGAACGTGTTCGGCCATTCGAAGATGGCCTGGGACATGCTGTGGCCGCTGCTGGTGATGACGCTGGCCACCAAGGCCTACTACGCGGCCAGCCTGTGCCGCCGCGCGCGCACCGACCTGCTGGCGCTGGAAGGCGGCAAGGATTGGGTGCGCCAGATCGCCGAGGCGGAGGCAACTCCATGAGCGCCATGCAGCACTTACTGGCCGTGGGTGGCGACGCGGCCACCTTCTTCAGGATGGGCGGCTATGCGGTTTATGTATGGCCGGCCTATGCGGTGTTCTTCGCCGTACTGGTCGCCGACAACGTGGCGCCGCGGCTGCGCCGCCGCCGCATCCTGCGCGAACTGCGCGACCGGCTGGCGCGCCAGGCCGCGCGTGAGCGCCGCGCTCCGTCCCCTTCCGTCACGCCTTTGCCCTGAGGGGCAGGAACACACATGGCCATGAACCCCACCCGCAAGCGCCGGCTCACCATCGTGGTCGTGGTGGCGATCGCCGCCGCCCTGGCGATCAGCCTCGGCGTGTACGCGCTGCAGCAGAACATGAACTACCTGTTCACCCCGAGCCAGGTGCAGTCGGGGCAGGCGACGCAGTACAAGACCTTCCGTCTCGGCGGCATGGTCAAGGGCGGCTCGATCCAGCGCAGCAAGGATTCGCTGCAGGTCACCTTCACCGTGGTCGACGCCGGCGGCGCGATGCCGGTGGAATACACCGGCATCCTGCCCGACCTGTTCCGCGACAACCAGTCGGTGATCGCCACCGGCCACATGGACGGCGCCCGCTTCGTTGCCACCGAGGTGCTCGCCAAGCACGACGAGACCTACATGCCGAAGGAGCTCAAGGACGCGATGGCGAAGGCGCATGCCGACAAGAAGATCGAAGAAGCAGGGAACGGAGAACAGGGAGCGGGGGGCGGGTAAGCCCATCACGCCCCGTCCTCCATCGCCTGACCGGAGCAAGACCATGTCCATCGCATCGCAACACACCGTTCCCCGTTTCCCGTTCCCCGTTCCCGGCCTCCAGCCATGACCCCCGAACTCGGCCAGCTCGCGCTGGTACTCGCCTTCCTGCTCGCCATCGCGCAAGGCGTGCTGCCGCTGATCGGCGCGTGGCGCGGCAACCGCGCGCTGATGGCGGTGGCCCGCCCCGCCGCCGCCGGCCAGGCGGTGTTCGTGGCGATGGCGTTCGGCATCCTCGCATGGGCCTTCCTGCACTTCGATTTCTCGGTGCAATACGTGGCCGACAACTCCAACCTCGAGCTGCCCTGGTACTACCGCATCGCCGCGGTGTGGGGCGCGCACGAGGGCTCGCTGCTGCTGTGGATCCTGATCCTCAACGTGTGGACGGTGGCGCTGGCCGCGCTCAGCCACAAGCTGCCCGAGGTGTTCGCCGCGCGCGTGCTGGGCGTGATGGGGCTGGTCGCGATCGGCTTCCTCGCCTTCATCATCTTCACCTCCGATCCGTTCGGCCGGCTGCTGCCGATGCCGGCCGACGGCGCCGACCTCAACCCGGTGCTGCAAGACCCGGGCATGACCTTCCATCCGCCCGTGCTGTACATGGGCTACGTGGGCTTCTCGGTGGCGTTCGCGTTCTCCATCGCGGCACTGCTCGGCGGTGAAGTCGAACAGGCCTGGGTGCGCTGGGCGCGGCCGTGGACCAATGCGGCGTGGGGCTTCCTCACCCTGGGCATCGTGGCCGGCAGCTGGTGGGCCTACGCCGAACTGGGCTGGGGCGGCTGGTGGTTCTGGGACCCGGTGGAGAACGCCAGCTTCATGCCGTGGCTGATCGGCGCCGCGCTGATCCACGCGCAGGCGATCACCGAGAAGCGCGGCGGCCTGCGCGCGTGGACGCTGCTGCTGTCGATCTTCGCGTTCTCGTTCTCGCTGCTGGGTACCTTCCTGGTGCGCTCGGGCGTGCTCACTTCCGTGCATGCGTTCGCCTCCGATCCGCGCCGCGGCGTGTTCATCCTGATTTTCATGGCGATCGTGGTGGGCGGCTCGCTGCTGCTGTACGCCTTGCGTGCGCCGAAGGTGACCGGCGGCAAGCCGTTCAACATCGTGTCGCGCGAGACCGCGCTGCTGATCGGCAACCTGATGTTCGCGGTGGCCGCGGCGATGGTGATGCTGGGCACGCTGTTCCCGCTGATCGGCGACGCGCTGCACCTGGGCCGCATCTCGGTGGGTCCGCCCTATTTCGGCCTGCTGTTCCCACTGCTGATGGCGCCGGTCGTGCTGCTGCTGCCGTTCGGACCGTTCCTGCACTGGGGCAAGGCCGACGGCGGTGCGCTGAAGCAGGTGGCGCTGCGCGCCGGTATCGCCGCGGCGGCCTGCGCGATCGTGGCGGCGTTCTTCGTGCAGGGGCAATTGAAGGCGATCGCCGGCGTGGCCGCGGCGGTGTGGATCGCCGTGGGCGTGCTGCTGTACGCGCTCAAGCGCTGGCGCGACATGCCGCGCGGCCGCCGCTACCCGGCCGAGATGGCCGGCATGCTGCTGGCGCACCTGGGCGTGGCGGTGTTCGTGATCGGCGTGCTGCTGTCCGAGTCGCTGAGCGTCACCCACGACGTGCGCCTGGCGCCGGGCCAGCACGAAGTCATCGCCGGCTACGACTTCCGCTTCGACGGCGTGCACCGCACCGCCGGCCCGAACTGGCGCGCCGACCAGGGCGTGGTCACCGTGCAGCGCGACGGCCGCACCGTGGCGGTGATGCACCCGCAGAAGCGCACCTATGCGCGCGAGCAGGTGCAGACCGAGTCGGCCGTGGACGCCGGCGTGTTCCGCGACCTGTACGTGGCGCTGGGCGAGCCGATGGACGCGAACAACATCGAGGGCGCCTGGGCGCTGCGGCTGTACTACAAGCCCTTCATCCGCTGGATCTGGGGCGGCGGCCTGCTGATGATGCTGGGCGGTTTCGTCTGCGCCGGTGACCGTCGTTTCCGCATCAAGCGCATCGCAGCCGAAGCCGCATTGCCGCCGGTCGAGCCGCAACCGCAGGAGTCGCCTGCATGAAGCGCTTCGTGCCGCTCCTCGTCTTCATCGGCCTGGTCGGCCTGTTCGGTTTCGGCATCTGGTGGAACAGCTGGCACGACGCGCGCTATGTGCCGTCGCCGCTGATCGACAAACCCGCGCCCGACTTCGCGCTGCCGAAACTGGATGCGCCGGAGCAGACCGTGACCAAGGCCAGCCTGCTCGGCAAGCCCTACCTGCTCAATGTGTTCGCCAGCTGGTGCGTGGCCTGCGCCGAGGAGCATCCGGTGCTGATGGCTGATGGCCGCGCGCTCGGCATCCCGCTGGTGGGCTACGACTACAAGGACGTGCCCGACGACGCCAGGCGCTGGCTGCGCGAGCACGGCAGCCCCTACGACCTGGTGATCGCCGACCAGCCCGGCCGCACCGCGATCGACTTCGGCGTGTACGGCGCACCGGAGAGCTTCCTGATCGATGCGAAGGGCGTGATCCGCTACAAGCACATCGGCCCGCTCACCCCCGAGGTGATCGCACGGGAACTGCAGCCGGCGATCGATGCCGTGAAGCGGGAGGCGCCATGAGCTTGTTCCGGTGGCAACACCCCTCCGGTAGGAGCGCACCCTGTGCGCGAATGCCTTTCGTCGAAAGCCCGCGCAATAGCCGTCGCGCACAGGGTGCGCTCCTACGGATTTCGCTGGTGGCGATGCTGGTTATCGCCGGCCACGCCTTCGCCGCCAGCGGCGCGATCGAGCCGCTGCCGTTCAAGGACCACGCGCAGGAAGTGCGCTTCCAGAACCTCACGAAGCAGCTGCGCTGCATGGTCTGCCAGAACGAGAACCTGGCCGACTCCAACGCCGACCTCGCCCGCGACCTGCGCCTGGAAGTGTTTCAGCTGATGCAGCAGGGCAAGAGCGACGCCGAGATCAAGCAGTACCTGGTGGATCGCTATTCCGATTTCGTGCTGTACGACCCGCCGCTGAAACCCGGCACCTGGCTGCTGTGGTTCGGCCCGCTGGCGATCCTGCTGGCCGGCGGCGTGGTGGTGACCGTGGCGATCCGCCGGCGCAACCGCGGCAACGGCACCATCGACGATGACAAGCTTGCCGATGGCAGGCAGGCCGGCAACGCGCCGGCCGACATGGGGGACGACTGGTGAAGCTCGCGTTCTATCTGCTCGCCGCCGCGATGGTCGCGGTGGCGCTGGCCCTGCTGCTGGTGCCGCTGCTGCGCACCGGCCGTCGCGAAGGCCGCCCGCGCGGCGTGTTCGCGCTGGCGCTGGGCATCGCCCTGCTGCTGCCGATCGGCGCCGGCGCGCTGTACCTGCGCATCGGCACGCCCGTCACGCTGGATGGCGTGCCCGCCGCGCCCAAGCCGATGGATTTCCAGCAGGCGCTGACCGAACTGCGCGCGCACCTCCGGCAACAGCCGAACGATGCGCAGGGCTGGGCCCTGCTCGCCCAGGCCACCACCGCGCTGAAACAACCCGGGGAGGCGCGCGACGCCTGGGACCACGCACTCAAGATCGATCCGAACAACGTGGCGGCGATGGTGGGCTGGGCCGAGACGGACTCGATGGCGCGCGGCGACCACCTGATCGAGGGCCGCGCGCTAGCCCTGCTGCAGCACGCGCTGGAGCTGCAGCCGGACAGCCAGCGCGCGCTGTGGCTGCTCGGCATCAGCCAGTTCCAGCACACGCAGTACGCGGACGCCGCCACCACCTGGCGCAAGCTGCAGCCGCTGCTGGAACCCGGCTCCAGCGTGGCCAAGGCCGTGGCCGAACAGATCGCGAACGCCGAGGCCCGCGCCGGCATCAAGCCCGCCGACGAGCCCGCGCCCGTCGCGAACCAGGGCGCCGCGCTGAAGGTGGAAGTGAGCCTCGCTCCCGCGCTCAAGGACAAGCTCCAGCCCGGCGACCAGCTCTACGTCTACGCCCGCGCCGTGAGCGGCCCGCCGATGCCGCTGGCCGTGGCGAAGTTCGACGCCGGCACGCTGCCCGTCGCCGCCACACTCAGCGACGCAATGGCGATGACGCCGGAGCTGAAGCTCTCCTCGGTGACACGCGTGGTGGTTTCCGCGCGCATCAGCCACAGCGGCCAACCGATCGCCCAGCCCGGCGACCTCGAAGGCAGCGCCGGCGTCGTGGACACCGACCGCAAGACGCCCATCGCCATCACCATCGACAAGGTGCTTTGAGCCATGCCCGGAGGATCGGCCGACGCCCGCCGCTACCGTGTCCTGCCCTCGCCGTTCCCGATGAAGCGCGGCGGCGCGCTGCACGGCGCGCGCGTGGCCTACGAGACCTGGGGCACGCTGAACGCCGCGCGCGACAACGCGATCCTCGTGCTCACCGGCCTCTCGCCCAGCGCGCACATGATGTCCTGCGAGCAAGACCCCACGCCCGGCTGGTGGGAAGGCATGGCCGGCCCCGGCAAGGCCATCGACAGTTCGCGCTGGTTCGTGATCTGCGTGAACTCGCTGGGCAGCGACAAGGGCTCCACCTGCCCCGCCTCCACCAACCCCGCCACCGGCGAACCGTACCGGCTGGACTTCCCGGAACTCGCGCTGGAAGACGTGGCGAACGCCGCGCACGACGTGGTGCGCGACCTCGGCATTGAGCGCCTCGCCTGCCTGGTCGGCTGCTCGATGGGGGGCATGGCCGCGCTGGCCTACATGCTGCTGCATCCCGGCACGGTGCGTGCCCATGTCAGCGTGGACACCGCGCCGCAGGCGCAGCCGTTCGCCATCGCGATCCGCTCGCTGCAGCGCGAGGCGATCCGGCTCGACCCGAACTGGGCCGGCGGCAATTACGACATCCATGCCGATGGCACGCGCTACCCCGACATGGGCATGAGCATCGCGCGCAAGCTGGGCGTCATCACCTATCGCTCGGCGATGGAATGGAACGGCCGCTTCGCGCGCATCCGCCTCGACGCCGAGCAGCGCGAGGAACAGCAGCCGTTCGGCTTCGAGTTCCAGGTGGAGTCCTACCTCGAAGGCCACGCCCGCCGCTTCGTGCGCAGCTTCGACCCGAACAGCTACCTCTACCTCTCGCGCGCCAGCGACTGGTTCGACATCGCCGAATATGGTGGTGGCAGCGTGGCCGAAGGCCTCAAGCGCATCCGCATCGAACGCGCGCTGGTGATCGGCGTCAGCACCGACATCCTCTTCCCGCTGGAGCAGCAGGAGCAGATCGCCGAAGGCCTCCAGGCTGCCGGCGCGCACGTGGAATTCGTGGCGCTGGACTCGCCGCAGGGCCACGACGCCTTCCTGGTCGACATCGACAACTACAGCCGCGCGATCGGCGGCTTTCTCGCACGGCTCTGACCGTCGAGCAACCCGCTCGCGGTGCACTGGTAGAATGGTGCCACCTTGCCAGTTTTACCGAGAACGCCATGCTCACCACCGAATTCCCCGGCTGTCGCCAGCTGATCGCCGCGATCGACACCGCGGTCGCCCAAAGCAGCACGCCGGCGATCACCGACAGCCTGCGCAACAGCCTGTGCAAGCTGATCCGCGGCAACGAGGTCCAGTTGCCGGAGTGCGTGCTGGAAACCGCCGAAGGCCGCTACGCGCGGCGCGAGCTGTACCGCAGCGAGGATCACGGCTACTGCGTGGTGGCGATGACCTGGGGCCCGGGCCAAGGCACGCCGATCCACGACCATGCCGGCATGTGGTGCGTGGAAGGCGTGTGGCGCGGTGCGCTGGACGTGGTGCAGTACGAGCGGCTGGACGACACCGACGGCCACTGCCGCTTCCAGCCGGTGGGTTCGGTGCAGGCCGGCCCCGGCTCCGCCGGCAGCCTGATCCCGCCGCACGAGTACCACACCATCCGCAACCCCAGCGACCGCGACATCGCGGTCAGCCTGCACATCTACTCCGGCAACATGACCCACTGCGCGGTGTTCCAGCCGCTGGCCGGCGAAACCGGCTACGAGCGCTGCGAGCGCCAGTTGGGCCTCGACCCGGTGCACTGAAGCCGGCATAATGCACAGCCCACGTGCCGGTGTGGCGGAATGGTAGACGCGGCGGACTCAAAATCCGCTTCTGGCGACAGAGTGTAGGTTCGAGTCCTATCACCGGTACCAAGAGACTCAGGCCCCGTTCGGGGCCTTTGTTTTGTTTCGCCGATCGTGTCCCGCGGCTGAACCGCCCCGGGTTCAGCCGCGATCCGGACTGGGCTTGCACATCACACACTGCCGCACGATCACGCCGGTACGCTCTCCGCCACCATGGCTCAGTCTTTCCGGCTTGCGGTGTTGCCGTAGGGCAGCACGGGATGGTCGTCGCTGGTAAGCAGGCGAACGAAGTTGGGGTGCAGGAACAGCTTTTCGCGCCCGACCTTGACCTCGACCAGCATGCCCAGATCGGCCAGCTGCTTGAGGTAGACGGAGGCGGTCTGGCGCTTGGCGATGCCGCTATCCACCAGGTTCTGGATGCGGCAGTACGGCTGCACGAACAGGGCATCGACCAGCTCGCGGCTGTAGATCTTCGGCGCATGCATGCGCACGAATTCCGTGGCTTGCGCGTGCAGGCTCTGGATCGCGCGGATCTTGTCGCTGGTCCAGCGCGCGGTCTGGGACACCGCATCGAGCATGAAGGCGATCCAGTCCTGCCACGCACCGTCGCGGGTGACGGCAAGCAGCAGACGGTAGTAGTCGATGCGTTGGCGCAGGATCTGGCGGGACAGGTACAGCACGGGTTGATCCAGCAAGCCCTGCTCCACCAGCAGCAACAGATTGAGCACGCGGCCGGTGCGGCCATTGCCGTCGAGGAACGGGTGGATGGCCTCGAACTGGTAATGCGCGACGGCCATGCGAATCAACGGGTCGATGTCCGTGGACTCGTGGATGAAGCGCTCCCAGTTCGCCAACTTGTCGCGCAGCAGCGCCTCGCCTTGCGGCGGGGTGTAGACCACTTCGCCGGTCGCGGCGTTCTGGAGCGCCGTGCCGGGGACGCGGCGAATCTCCATCTCGCGGTTCTTCAGCCGACTGCACACGCGCACGGCGGTGCCGGTGCCGAGCGGGCGCTCGGCCAGCGAGTCGAAGCCCTCGCGCAGGGCCGCGCGGTAGTTCAGCGCTTCCTTGGTGGCCGGATCGGCGGCCTGCTCGTCCTGGGCAAAACGGAACAGCGCATCGCTGGTGGTGACGATGTTCTCGATCTCGCTGCTGGCCTGGGCTTCCAGCAACGGGAGGGTGTTGATGAGGACGGCCTGGTTGGGGATGGCGGCGCCGACGCTCTTGAGCTCGGCCAAGGCGGCGCGGGCCTCGATGCAGGCCTTGAGCAGCGGTCGTGACTCAATGTCGGCGGCCGGCGGAAGCGCCGGCAGGTCGTCGTAGGGTCGCTGGGGATCAAAAGGCATGTCGATGGTTCCCGGGGTCATCGACACGTTTTGACGACATGTCGAAGGCGTCGACATTAGTCGATGACACGTCGAAAAACAAACAGATTATCGACGTATTAAGCCTACGTGTCGATCGAATCGCCAGTTCAGCTTCAAACCAGCCTCCAGCACACCCGGAACAGGGGAACGCCATGGGTGGGCTGGTTCAAGCGGCGCTCGGGGCCGCGACGGCGCGGTCATCAATCCGCGAAGCTATCCAGGAACGCCGCAGGCGGCACGAAGAACAGCGAGCCGGTGACGGCGCGGCTGTAGTCGAGCAGGCGGTCGTAGTTGCCCGGCGGATTGCCGACGAACATGTTCTGCAGCATCAGCTCGATCCGGCGCGGGGATCTGGCATAGCCGATGAAATAGGTGCCGAACTCGCCCTTGCCCACGTCGCCGAACGGCATGTTGTCGCGCACGATGTCCAGCTCCTCGCCGTCCTCGACGATCGTGGTCAGCGCGTTGTGCGCGCAGCTCGGCTTCGCCGCGTCGTCGAGTTCGACGTTGGCGAGCTTGGTGCGGCCGATGATCTTTTCCTGCGCCTCCACGGGCAGGCCATCCCAGCCCTTCAGGTCGTGCAGGTATTTCTGCACGATCACGTAGCTGCCGCCGGCGAACGCCGCGTCCTCGTCGCCGATCACGGTGGCGCCGGTCGCGTCCTGCCCCACGGGATTTTCCGTGCCATCGACGAAACCGAGCAGGTCGCGGTTGTCGAAGTACTTGAAACCATGCACCTCGTCTGCCACGGCGACGGCGTTGCCTAGCCTGGCGGTGATCTGCATCGCCAGTTCGAAACAGAGGTCCATGCGCATGGCGCGGATGTGGAACAGGATGTCGCCCGGCGTGGCGACCGCGTGGTGCTTGCCGCGGATCTCGCGGAACGGGTGCAATTCCTTCGGCCGCGGCGATCCGAACAGCCGGTCCCAGGCCTCGGAGCCGAACGCCGTGACGCAGGACAGCCGCCCCTCGGGATCGCGGAAACCCACCGCGCGCAGCAGCCCGGGCAAGTCGCCGCAGAACGCGCGCACGGCATCGCGATGTTCCGTTCCGGGATTCACCGTCACGACCAGGAAGATGGCGGCATGGGTGAGTGGGGTGTCGACCGCTTGCGGCATGGAAGCTGGCACGCACTGCTCCTCGCTGGCTCATGGTTCCGGCGGACAGTCTAGCCCGCGGTGATCCCGCGCGATCGATGGCACGTGACACATGCGGGACATGCCGCGACTCGATCGACGGGAGCCGTCGGCATGACGCCGGATACGACACAGGCCGCTTGCGCGGCCCGTGTCCTGCCCGTCATCCGGGCCGTGGGCGCTGCCTGCCGGCGAACCGCCGGCAGGCAGCGGCGCGCTCAGAGCGCGGCGTCCTTGAGCTTCTTCAGCGGACGCACCTTCACCTTCACCGTGGCCGGCTTGGCGGCGAACACCTGTTCCTGCTTGGTGAACGGGTTGATGCCGGTGCGCTTCGGCTTGGCCGGCACCTGGATCGCGTTGATCTTGAACAGGCCCGGCAAGGTGAACTGGCCGGCGCCCTTCTTGTGCACGGCACCGAGCACGGCGTGCTCCAGCGCGGCGAGCACAGCCTTGACGTGCTTGGTCTCGACGCTGGTCTGCTGGGCGATGTGGGAGATCAGGCCGGACTTGCTGAGCGAGTCCTTGATCGGCTTGATCGCGGCGGGAGCGGCCTTCGGCGCCGGCTTGGCGGCCTTGGCGGGGGCTTTCTTGGCAGTGGTCTTGGTAGCCATGGGCATCCATCGTGGTTGAGTAAGGCACCGCCTCCAGCGAGGCGATGGCCATGCGGCATGCACAATCTACGCGAATTTAGGGGCTTTGGTGTAGTGCAGTGCGACGAAATTACAGCTCGCGCACCACGCGGAAGCCGACCCGGCCGCTGCGCACGCCGGCGTCGGCGCCCTGCCGCCAGGCCGAGCGCGCCTGGTCGGGCGAGCTGCCCCAGGAGCCGCCGCGCAGCACGCGCAGGCTGCAGCCGGGGTTGAGCCAGGCGCTGCCGTCGACCGGCGCGCGGATGAAGTTGTCGTGCCAGCAGTCGGCGACCCACTCGGAGACGTTGCCGCCCATGTCGTACAGGCCGAACGGATTGGGCGCGAAGCTCATCACCGGCGCCGGTCCCCAGTAGCCGTCGCCATAGCCGTTGAACGCGTGGTTCCAGCGCCGGCCGCTGGGCGAGCGGTCCCGCGAACCGGTGAGGTTCTCCACCTTGCGGTCCGGCGTGCCGTCGCCCCACCAGTAGCGCGTGGTGGTGCCGCCGCGCAGCGCGTAGGCGAACTCGGCCTCGCTGGGCAGGCGGTATTTTCTGCCGGTGCGCTGGCTGAGCCAGTCGGCGTAGGCCTTGGCGTCGCCCCAGGAGATGTTGACCACCGGCAGGTTGTCGGCGGCCTTGCGGCCGGCGTAATCGTCCTGCCAGGTGGCGCTGCTGTCGTCGCGCATCGCGCCGCTGCGTTCGTCGTAGACGCTGGCGCCGCCCTGCTTCACCGAGTCGGGCACGTAGCCGCTCTCGCGCACGAATTCGCGGAACTGGCCCACGGTGATCGCGCTGCGCGCCATCGCAAAGCCCTGTTCGATGCCGACCTTGTGCTGCGGCTGCTCGGAGGCGTTGTGGCTGCTGTCGTCGTCGGCCGCGCCCATCAGGAAGCTGCCGGTGGGAATCACCACCATCGCCGGCGACTGCCCCGGCAGGTCGACGTAGCGATCCGTGAATACCTGGCCGGGCTTGCGGCTGGCGTAGAGCTGGGCATTGACCAGTTGCTGCTCGAACGCGGCGAGTCCGGCCAGTTGCGGGCTGATCGCCGCGGCCTGCCCGGCGAGCTGCTTCGCCAGCGCGAGATTGCCCGCATCCAGCGCGGAGTGCGCCTGGCCCAGCACGCCGCTGGCGCGCGCCGTGCGCATGTCGTCCACCCGCTGGCGCACGTCGTGCAACTGCTGCGAACCGGGGCGGATCGCCTGCGCCTCGGCCAGCACCTTGTCCGCGCCGGCGAAATCGTTCTGCGCCACCGCGGCCAGCGCGCGGTCCAGCACCACGCGCTGCACGTCGAGCACGCCCTGCTCGGCCACCGCGTTCTGCGGATCGAGCTGCTGCACCTGGCGGTAGATGTCCAGCGCGCTGCGGCCGGCAGGCTGGTCCGCCTTGCCCTGCTGCAGCAGGCCGGCCGCCTGCGTCAGCAGCGGACGCACGTCGGTGAGCGTCTTCAGCGCGGCGGCGAGGCGCGCCGCGTCGTCCGCGCTGTCGGGCAGCTGCTGCAGCGCTGCCAGCTGTTCGCCGGCCTCCTCGGCATTGCCCAGCGCGATGGCGCGCTCGGCCTGCGCCACCAGCCGCGCGTGCACGTCGATCACGCCCTGCGCGGCGCGGCGGCTGTCGGGCTTGTCCTTTGCGGCCTGCAGGTAGAGCGTGGCGGCGCTGTCCTTGCCGCCGCCCAGGTCGCCGGCGGCAAGCGCCTTGTCGGCACGATCCAGCAGCGCGCGCAGCTTCGGCGGATCGGGCGTCAGCTGCTTCGGCAGTTGCGCATGCCCGCGGCTCAGCCGCGCGGCGATCACCGCGGTGGGCGCCAGGGTCAGCGGCGGCCCGGCGTTCAATTCCTCGGCGGCCGGCTCGTTGATCGTCGATGCGCCACCGGGCGCCTCCGCTGGCGCGCTCGGCACACTGCGCCGCACGACCTCGCCCGGCTCCGCATGGAACAGGCGCGGAAAGAAGTGATAGCCGAGCCCGAAGGCCAGCACGACGATGCCGATCACGCCACCGAGGGTGCGTTGGCGGTGCAGCGTGGCGTTGCTCGGCATGCTTGGGCGTTCCCGGATCGGCCTGTTATCGTGCGTCGTTCACCTTATGGCACTGTCGATGACAGGGCAATCCACGTTCCGCTTTTTTCAAGGATCCCCCGCATGCCCCTGCCCGACGTCACCGCCGACTGGATCGCCGACCGCGCCACGCTGCAAGCCTGGCTGGACGACGTGCCGGCGGATGCCGTGGTCGGGCTGGACACCGAGTTCATGCGCCGCGACACCTTCCATCCGCAGCTCGCCCTGCTGCAGCTGGGCTGCCGCGGCCGCCACGCACTGGTCGATCCGCTGGCCTTCGCGATCGGCGATGCACTGCAGCCCGGGCTGGGCGCGGGCGACGCCGTCACCGTGATGCACAGCGCCAGCGAGGATCTGGAAACGCTGGCGCCGCTGCTGCCCGACGGCCCGCGCGTGCTGTTCGACACCCAGATCGCCGCCGCCTTCGTCGGCATGGGGCTGGGCATCAGCTACCGCGCGCTGGTCGCGGAGCTGTGCGGCGACGAACTGGACAAGGGCGAGACGCGCTCGGACTGGATGCAGCGCCCGCTCACCGCCTCGCAGCGCAGCTACGCGACGCTGGACGTGGTGTACCTGCAATCCATCCACGCCCAGCTCGCCGAACGCCTGCAGCAGCGCGAACGCAGCGATTGGTTCGCCGAGGACTGCGCACGGCTGAAGCAACGCGCCAGCCATCGCGACGGCGACCCGCAACCGCAGCGCGCGCTGCGCGGCGCCGCCGAGTGGCGGCCGGAACAGCAGGCCTTGCTGCGCCGCCTCCTGCTCTGGCGCGACCGCAGCGCGCGCACGCTGGATCGCCCGCGTCCCTGGCTGGTGGACGACGCGCTGGCGCTGAGCCTGACCCAGCAGCCGCCTGCCAGCCTCGCCGAACTCGAACAGCGCGGCCGCGGCCAGCGCGCCCTGCGCAGCGCCCAGCGCGGCGAGCTGTTCGCCCTGCTGCGCGAACCGGTCGCGGCGGACGAGATCGCCGCCACCGCGCCCATTCCCGCCCACCCGCAGGGCGCGGCCAAGCAGGCGTTGAACGCGATGAAGACCCTGGTCGACGCGCGCGCCACCGAGCTGGACCTGCCGCCCGGCCTGCTCTGCCCGCGCAAGGTGCTGGAGGAATACGTGGTCACCCGCGAGTGGCCGGATTTCCTCGACGGCTGGCGCGGCACGGTGCTGCGCGAACAGCTGCCCACCCTGCTCCCAGGCTGAAGCCGGCACCCGCCGAAACCGCCGCAGGGTCTTGGCGCGACCGCCAGCCGCTGCTAAGATGCGCGACTCGCGTGGGGCGGTAGCTCAG